>ERZ1292632.279-Hain-H43-01um-R2-279-length-53374-cov-15_pt1 | contig 53374 bp, 80 predicted proteins | sample MGYA00564407_ERZ1292632 | MGnify/ENA primary metagenome ERZ1292632 (study PRJEB36523, sample SAMEA6512637) | groundwater metagenome | collected 2019-01-08 | study: AquaDiva: Metagenomics assemblies of 32 groundwater samples | reverse complement strand
CGCGGTGGGCGACGCGGTGCACCGCGCGGTGGACGGCGCGGTGAACGGCGCGGTGAACCGCGCGGTGAACGGCGCGGTGGGCGCGGTGGACGGCGCGGTGAACGGCGCGGTGAGCGGCGCGGTGGGCGTCGCGGTGAACGGCGTGGTGGGCCGTGCGGTGGACGGGGCGGTGGGCGACGCGGTGAACGAAGCGGTGAACCGCGCGGTGGGCGACGCGGTGGGCGACGCGGTGGGCGACGCGGTGGGCCGCGCGGTGCGCCGCGCGGTGGACGGCGCGGTGCACCGCGCGATGGACGGTGCGGTGCACCGCGCGGTGGGCGCGGTGGACGACGCGGTGGACGGCGCGGTGGGCGACGCGGTGGGCGACGCGGTGAACGGCGCGGCGGACGACGCGGTGGAGCGCGCAATAAAAACCGATTGGTATAAGTATCTAGGAGGCCAATTCTGGGTGGGTGGCTGGTATTATGGGGGAGCTTGGACCTCTTTTTTCCGCGAAATCTGCGCATTGGAATTGCCTGGAGATATATGGCAGCGCGCTCTTGCCTACGAAGGCACAGTGCAAAATGCTTGTTGGTGGTGGCCTCACTCCCAATTCGTAATGGTATGTGCGCGGCCAACAGCCATCCACCGCGAATTAGTTAATCCTAGTCGGCCCCGTGGTTGGGGATCGCATAGACTCCATTGTGCCGATGGTCCTGCTGTGGTATGGCCAGATGGTTGGGGAGTATATGCATGGCATGGTGTACGAGTACCACGGGCGGTGATCGAGGCCCCGGAGCGTCTTGAGCCTCTAGCCATCTTAGCCGAGCCTAATGTCGAGGTGCGGGCGGTGATGATGGAGCGCTATGGGTGGGGTCGCCTCATCGGTAGTCTCCACGCCACGAAAGTACAAGCAGACGATTTTGGGACTCTGTGGGACGCTGAAGCACTGCCCACCAAGCTTGTAGAAGTTATCAACGGGACACCAGAAGCGGATGGGTCGTATAAGCATTTTTGGTTGCCCGTACCGAAAGAGGTGGTATCAGCTCACGATGCAGTGGCTTGGACATACGGACGCACGAAAGACACCTATCAACCCTTAGCAAGGACATGAGCATGAAACCCCTGATGCAATTTGCCCAAGGCGACCTGCTATTTACACGGGTAGCTAGTGTACCAAAGACAGCAGCAAGGACACCCCCACAACAGGGACGGCATGTACTGGCTCTCGGAGAGACGACCGGGCACATGCACAGCATCACGGCAGATGGCGTCATACGCCATGACGAAGGCAATTTGACCTACCTCACCATCGAAGAGGTAACTGCCCCCGCAGAGCATCAGGAACATGGAGCACACCTCCTCGATCCCGGTGTGTGGCTGGTAGAGCGGCAAAGAGAGTTGTCAGTGGTGGATTTGATGCCCCGGCAAGTTAACGACTGATGGCGAACGCGAAGGATTACAAGCCCAAAGATTCCGGCATCCTCTGCGGCGTTGTTGGGATGCCCGCTACGGGAAAGTCCACCCTGATCCTCTCAGCGGGGGAAGTTGGGAAGCTCGCCGTGGCCCTCTCCCCCAAGTCGGAACTGGACCGCTACGCAGGGAACGACTTGGAATACGAAGTCTTCTGGGATGACCTCTGGCAGCCATGGGCCGGGAAGTATCAGGCGGGGGCGTTTCAGCGCTTCCTCAAATGGCTGGCGGCCCAGGCAGAACGCCCGGCAACGGAGGTGCGGACGGTGGGTATCGACACTGGGGGAGCATTCAGCGACCTCGCCATGCATGAAGTGATGCAGCAGCACGGGAACGATGACCCTATGAGCCTAGAACATGGTCGGGCGTTCTACCCCCATAACCAGCTCATGAAGCAGATGATTGCGGTCTGTGCCCTTCTTTCCGCTCGCGGAAAGAACGTAATCGTGGCATGGCATGGCTCCATGCGAGAGCAGGAAGGCATTGGGGATGTGAAGGAGATCGTGGCAAACCGCCAGACGGGGGTCAAAGAGCTGCGCTACGAGGACAAGGTGATGCCGGTGATGCACGGCTCGCTGCGGCAGAGCATCGCGAAGGATTTCAGCCTATGGCTGCACACTAAGATCGACGGCTTCGGAGCGGGACTGCGCTATCTTGTGCAGGCGGTCCCGAGCAAAGACGCACTCTCGCGCAGCAGGCTCCCCTTCAAAGAGGGGGTCAACACAGCGAAATTGCCGAACAACTTCAAGGCGGTATTGGAGGTGTTGCGATGATGGGGCTTTACGGCTGGAAAGGCCTAAAGGTAAACGAACAGCGGTTGGAGTCGGTCGAAAAGGGACTGAGAGAACTCCGCACCGCCTTCGACGCGTGGTTCGAGTTGGTGGCGAAGGAACTGGGGTTTGAAAGTGAAGAGGAATTGGTGCACCCTTACTATGGGTTTACAAAGGTTTCTCCGCGCCGAGTCAAAACAGAGACCAAAACCGAAACCACCATCATCCGCACCCCACCCAAAGTCTGCGCGAAACGGGGGAAGACCAAATGACAACAAGCGCAGAACGCGAGGTTGCGAGGCTCCTAAACGAGCGCGACCCAGCAGGAGAAGCACTAGCAAAAGAGGTAGCGAGGCGTATCTACCTTCATTGCTACACTCCTGCATGCCCTTTCAACCGGATAGAGCTTGCTCTGCTAGTAGAGCACTTTACCGACATTTTGCTGGAAAGGCTGAAACAAGGATGAAAACCACCGTCCACCCCCTCGCCGACCGGCTCCTGATCCAGCCAGCAGAGGCTGCCACTAAGAGCAAGGGAGGCCTCTTCATCCCCGAGAATGCGCAGCATCCGCCGCAGGAGGGCACCGTGCTCGCGGTGGGTCCTGGAGGGCTCTCTCCAGAGGGAGCGATCCTCCCGATGCGCGTTACCAAGGGGCAGCACGTCCTCTACGGGAAGTTCAGCGGGACCGAGGTCACCATCGACAACGCAACGCTCGTCATCATCCGCGAAGCGGATGTGCTGGCGGTGTTGGAGCACAAATGAGCCCCGCTCATCGCCTCTTGCGACGTGTCTTCGATGCCGCGCTGGACCAGCCCCAACCCACTCCTGCGCTCCGGGAGGCCCTGAACCTCTACCTCAGTATCACGGGGCATAAGTTGGCCCCGAAGGAGGTAAGCGATGCGGGGTGAGATGATTGGGACGCGGGTCTTGCTCCGCGCCGTCCGCGATGAGGCCCTGAGCGAGCAGAGCCCCGGAGGGCTCTGGCTGGGGCACACTGAGCATCAGCGGTTCGATCAGTGGGAGGTGCTCGCAGCGGGGCCGGAGGTCCACGACGTAACGATTGCGCCGGGTGCCAGGGTCATTGCCAGCCGCTTCAGCGGGCAGCCGTGGGAGCAGGACGGCGAGACCTTGCGCGTCACGGAAGAACCCTATATCATTGCTATCATCACTACGGAAGCCTAGGGCTTCCACACACCAACGGAGACAGGCGGCTTATGAGCGACGACAGGGAGACCATGTTTGACTTCTCGGTTGAAGTGGACGAGAAGGACATCAAGCGCGGGGGCGGGTTCCACCTGATCCCCAACGGGCGGTACACAGCGGCATTTCAGGGTGCGACACTGCAAAGCAGCGAAAGTGGCCAGCGGATCGAGACGGAGTGGATCGACTTCGAGACGCCGGAGGGCGCAACGGAGGTCACGCGAGGCGAGGAAACGATAATTCTTGCCGGGCGGCGCACCAAGCGCTACACGTTGTGGGGCGGAGACCGGGAGAAACTCATCAAGTTCGCCCAAGCATTCGGGCTCGCTACATCCAGCGAGAACGGGAACGGCAAGATCTGGAAGCTGGCGACCAAGACCCCTGAGGAGTTCGTGGATGCCATCAATACCCAGGCGGGCAAGCGGTTCCTCGTCGGGATTCGGCAGCAGCCCCGGAAGCGTGGTGGGCAGGTCGTAAAGAAGCAGGATGGCAGCGACGTGGTGGATGACAATATCTACTGGGTGGATGCCATTTCAGCGTAGCTGAAATGCGGTGGCGGTTGGATGCGCGGTGATTCGCAACCTTAAGGGGGGAATGATCGCCCGGTCCACGCAAGCCTGCTGGTTGGGGCCACCACCGCCCTTTTCTGGGGGAGAGAATCATGGAAACGGGCAATTTCGACTTTGACCAGTTCTTGACGAAGGCGATTACGGCTGCTGCAGGTGCCGTACTCTTGGCTGTGATTGTGGGGTTCACGACATGCGCGAAGTACGATAGGGACCGGGAAGCGGCCTGCGCGAGCGCGGGTGGAGAATTGCGTGTGATTGGAGGGGGAAGCATGCAGGGCTGCTATCGCATTACCGCTGAACCCATCCCTATGCCAAACGTTCGTCGCATACCATAGTGGTGTTCCCGTGTCGCCACCGCCGGAGGGTGGCCGTGAAGTGCCCGGGGAAAAACGAACAAGCACGAGGCCCTGCGCCAGGGCCGAACGGCAGTTCGAGTCTGCCGATGGGAACTTTCTCAAACGAGGGGTGGTCATGAAAACGCTGTGGATTAGCCGAGACAGCAGCAACAATGGAGACACTTCCAGCGTTGTGGCGCGATCGAAGAAGCCTCGCTTTGAAGACGCTGAGGATGAAGACTTCACCGCAGATTTCTGCGCCGAAGGCTTCGAGGCAGCCACGGGACTGAAGGTGAAGCCTGGAGACTGCTTCCAGGTGCAGTTGGTGCGGGTGCCTCCGAAGCGGGGGAAGAAGAGGTGAGGGCGCAAATGAACACCATGAGCAACACACTGCTTTCATTGCAGGCTAAAGCGGAAGATTTGGGGCTACGAAAGGGCCTGCGCTGCGCCGCCTGCAAGCGTGAACTCAACGGCTATGCCTGGAGCGCGGAATTTGTCCTCCATAGCGAGGGGGGTCCCAGCATCTATGGTCTGCTCCTTCATTGCGCAGATTGCGATCCTCTGCAGCTGATCCGGCGTGTGGCGGAGAGTCTAAGGCTGGAAGGGGCTTCCAGTGAGCTTACGAAAGAGTGGAACATGGTGCAGGGAGCGACAGGAGCCAGCGGGTAAGGCATTCCCCCCTTTTCGGTTGTGGAACGGGAGGTAGCTATGGTGGGAGAACACTCGGAGCAAGAGGTACTTCGCATCCCCGTGTCACACTTCTTTTGGCTCCTGACGGGGTGGTCAGCGCTCGCTACCATTGTCTCTACCTTGACGATCATCTTCCTCGTCAACTGGACGGCGCGGTTCGAGATCGGGGCGATCCGGGGAGAGCTGACGCGGTTCGAGGCGAAGCATGAGGATCTGGAGGTACGCTACGGAGTGCTTCTGAATGCGGTACAGGCGAAGCAGGATACGCTCTACAAGGTGAAGGCGGAGGTAGCGAGGCTACGGAGGGGGGTGCGATGAAGTGGATAGACGGGATAGCCGCCGTGATTGCACTGATTTGTGTTGCGCTATTGATTGCCATAGCTACATCGGCCTCAGATTCAGATCGCGCTGCCCGACTTGAAGCCCACACTCTCCTCACCCGCTGTGTGTCCGACAGTACTCGCTGGGTGGTCTTGGACTCTGTACGCGCCGAACGCGATAGCGTGCGCAGCAGGCTGGAGGACTCCCTCCTCACGCTCCGCGTTAGGCTTGCGGTGTCGGAGGCAGAGTTGCGGGCGGTGGAACTGTCGTCAAGGAGGGATAAATGAGGAAACTCGCGATAATCAAAGGCGTGCAATTTGGCGTCGGGGACCACGGGAAGGTGGTGTTGTGGTTCAGTGCTTATACCGAGCCCGCATTGGCGGCGCTACAAGTCTTGACCGTAGCGCAAGGGGTTGAACTGATCGCCGCTCATGATGTGCGCCACGTCGATGACCTAAACGGCAGGACTGTGTGGGTCGAGGATAACGGCAACGTGTGTCGGTATTTGGAGGCCGCGAAGATTATTTGAAGCTGATCGGCGCGGATGGGAACCCCCGAAGCCCCATTTGGGAGATCGGGCGGGACGCGGGGAGCGTCGAGATGATGCGCGGGCTCCCTTTTGTTGGCCCCGCTGGCGAGATGCTGGATCGCTGGAACCGTCTTGTGGGGCGGCCTCGCTCCTCTCTCTACATCGACAATGTAGTGCGGACGCAGCCAGCTTCAAACAAGTTTGAAGCGCATGACAGCGCGCTTGTAGCGGAGCACGTTGCCGCGCTCCAGGCTCGCATCGTAGAACACAAGCCTAAGCTGGTGCTTGCCTTCGGCAATGAGGCGTTCCGCGCTGTGATGGGAGTCTCTCCCTACGATGAGGGTACCCTCCCGAAGATCAAGGAGGCTCGTGGCTTCCTCTTCGACTCCCCACTTGGCCCGCGCGTCATGCCGGTGCTTCACCCAGCCTTCTTCCTCCACCAGCACTCCGAGGACGCGGAGTGGAGCGCGGAAGGAGAGCGGAAGAAGGGCAGCGAGTGGGTGCCGTGGTGGCAACTGACGCAGCTCGATATGAAGAAGGCAGTCCGTGAGATGCGGATGGGGTGCCCCCCGCTCCCTGCCCGTAATGTGCAGATGGTGTCGAGCCTTGAAGAGGGTGAGATGCTACGGGTGGCGGTGCGCCACGCCACACGGCTTGCGGTGGACATTGAGAACGGGCGTGACCTGACCCTCTCCTGTCTCGGGGTCGCAGTCTCCCCACACTTCGCCTACGTTATCCCAGCAGAAGCTGAATGGCAACTGGCGTTGATCCGGGAGGTCTGCGAGAGCCCACTGCCAAAGGATCTCCAGAACGGGAAGTATGACCGGTACCTGCTCCGCAGGTACTACGGCATGGAGGTGCGGAACCAGACGCGGGACGCCATGTTCGCGTGGCACGCGCTCCAGCCGGAGTTGGCGGGGGCAGTGACGGAGAAGAGGAAGGGCCGCTACAACCGGCGCAGCGTCAAGAGCCTCTCAGTTCTTGCTAGCGTCTGGACGCGGGATACCCACTGGAAGAACTACGACTTCGCGGATAAGATGGAACAGTATATGCTCTGCGGGGCTGACTGCTGCATCACCATGGAGTGCTGCGACGCGATGGAACCACATTTGGAGGCGGCATGAATCGCTACACCTATACCAACCGGCGCGACAAGCACAACCCCGTCGTTCACGAGATTGACGCCGAGGATATTGAGTTGGCTGACACTGAGTACCAGAAGCAAACCGGCTTTGACCCGAAGAGAACACCGATGGTAGGTGTGCGAGTGCAATACGATGTCTAGGGGCTACTTCGGGGTAGCTGTTTGGCACCCCAAGACTGGCATCAACATTGGGACGCTTTGGCGCTCTGCCGCGATCCTTGATGCCGCGTTCATTGCCACTATCGGCAAGCGATATCCACCACAAGCAAGTGACACAATTAAGGCTCCTCGCCATACCCCCCTCTGGCACTTTGACACTCCAGAGGATTTCTGGGCACACATTCCTTACGACTGTCGTCCCGTTGCCGTGGAGATACACAAGCGGAGCAAGCCACTCCCAACGTTCGTGCATCCCGAGCGGGCGGTCTACATTCTCGGGCCGGAAGATGGTTCATTGCCGAAGATGTTTACGGAGCGAGCCCACGTCGTAGTGGAAATCCCCGGAGCGTACTGCTACAATCTCGCCGTCGCAGGAAGCATTGTTCTCTACGATAGGATCGCAAAGCTTGCCGCTGCGTAGCATTCACGACTTCGAGCTGGCGCTGGTGGCCCCGTGCCTTGCCATGGAGGAACGGGGTCTTCTCGTGGACGATGCGCGGCGTTGCCAGATGATCGCGGACCTTCAGGCGAGCATCGTACCGCAGGAAGCCTCTGTAGCGGCAGCAGTCATCCCACTCTTGCGGGATGGCATCCCCAAAGAGCACCTCTTCCGCGAGAAGTGGATGTGCCCGTGCTGCCGCAACGGAGTTGGGAAGCGGAGAGCATGCTGGGAGTGCGCGGGCTTGCCGAAAAAGCCCGGTAAGGCTGCTACAGCACTCTTGGCTCCGTGTGCGAAGTGTAATGGGGATGGCAGCCGCGAGTCTTGGGTCTTCAATCCCAAGGGTGCGGAACAGAAGAAGATCGTTCTCTACTCCCTCCTCAAGCTCCCCAAGAAGCTAAACAAGGACAAGAAGCTCTCGGTGGAGGAGAACGCCCTCAAGGAGCTTGTGCCACACGATACTTCCGGCGTTGTGGTGGCGTTGCTCCGTCTCGGCAAGGTCCACACCATCATCAGCATCTTGAAGCGGCTCGCCCCCGCTGAGGATGATCCTCGTGCCGAGACGTGGGACCATCGCATCCATACCTTCCTGAACCCGGCAGGAACGGAGACAGGGCGCTTCTCGCATAGCGAGAGCTGGCTGGAAGTCAGCACGAATCTCGGTAACCTCCCGAAAAAGGAAGCCGCCAAGGACCCGATGTTTGAGGTACGGCGCTGCCTTGTCCCTGACGAGGGGGAGGTGTTCTGCGAAGGCGACCTCTCCCAAGCCGAGGCCCGTATCGTCGCGGCGCTCTGTGGCGACCGAGAACTGCTCGCGAAGCTTGATGACCCCACCTACGACATGCACCGAGAGAGCGCTGCGATTGCGCTCTCCAAGGATCTCGGGCTAGTGACGAAAGCAGAGCGGAATGCGGTGGGGAAGACGGTGAAGCATGCCACGAACTATGGCGAGAGCTGGAAAGCCTTCCTGCGAACGGTCAACAACGATGCGGACATGCATGGCGTGACACTGATCGCTGCCTCCGCGAAGCGAGCGATCCGTAACGTCTACGAACGCTCAAGGCGCTTGGGACCATGGTGGCAGAGAGTGGAGGGGGCATTGCGGGGGGAAGGGACGCTGACAACGTGCTTCGGGCGGAAGCGCCAGTTCTTCGGACGGAGGGGTTCACTGACGGGGGATTGGGTCGCGCAGGCGCTTCAAGGCTTTGGTATCTCTGACCCCGTACTCCGCGAGGCCATTGCCTTCGAGCCCCAGAGCACCGTGGCGGACCTCCTGAACCGGGGCCTGCTCCGGTGGTGGCGGCAGCATGATGGGCGGTGGGGGCGGCTACTGCTTCAGGTGCATGACTCGGTGCTGCTAAGCGTGCCTGTGGCGCAAGCAGCAGTTGCCACGAAGCTTCTGAAGGCGTGCTTGGAGGAGGAGATCACCGTCAACGGCATCCGCCTTGTGATCCCAGCCGAGGTGAGCATCGGGCGGGAGCATTGGGCGGCGATGGAGAAGGTGGCTTAGGGTTGTGGAGGCATCCCGTAATCCGACATTGGCCTCCCCATACCTGGGCCTTGCATGTAGGGATTATCGGAGGTTCCGAGTTTGGGTTCGGCGAGCAACTGCCGTCCTGGAGGGGCTGGCATTGGCTCGGGTGCAATCCCCATCTGACGCAGGGTTTCTTGGATCGCCTTGAGCTTTTCCCGCGCCGTTGTAACGCGCAGTGCGGCTTCTTCGTGTGCAAAACTCGCGTTGGCTCCTGCCTTAGTCAGTGTCTTCTCCGCGATTTCTAGTTGTACTCTCGTTCGCTGTAGCAAAGCCTCGGTTTGGGCGGGCTTCATCTTGCCAAGCTGTAACTGCTGCTGCATCATCTCTATGCGGAGATCAGCCTGCGAGAGGGTACGGTTTAGGACTTCTAGTCTGCGCTGCTCTAACGGGTTGAGTTGCCCAAGAGCTTTGGACTGGGCAATGGATGCGTCCCATTCCGCCTTGTTGGCTTTGGCGATCAGATCGCGGTAGCGGGCTGTTGCACCCTGCCCACGCATGGGGTGCCCCATGCGGCGCGCCATGTCAGCGACTTCCTGCTCTGCTTTGGCAGCTTTAGCGACTTCTTGCCGAATCAAAGCGTCTTTGGTTTTTACTGCTACTTCTGTGCGTACCTGCTGCTCTGCCAGCTTCAATGCGCCGGTAGCCATGCGTATGCTGAGCATTTTTCCTACAGTAGGCAGTGAGATTCCCGCAGATGCACCTCCAAGCGTAAGCCATGGGTGCTGTTCCATAGTCTCGTCAACTGCTTTTGGATTGAGAGCACGTATGCCAAGAGCCGTTAGCCCCCCACCAGCCATTCCACCCAGAGTACCCCCAAGAGGTATGGTGACGGGCGCAGCTGGGCCACCGAGAGCCCCAAGTGCTGTGCCTGCTGCCGCCCCTACGTAGGTTCCGACCCCGACAGCACCCCCAACAGAGGCAGCCGCTACCGGCCCCGCACTAAGCCGCTTCGCCTCCTCTTTGTTCTGCTCCAGTCGCAAAACTGCCAATCTCTCCGACTCTTGCTGGTAGAGGATGCGCGTCAGCCGAGTGGCATGCTTTATCTGGACGTTAGACTGGTCCTTGGCACGAAGCTGTTTCAGGGCTTCGGCGTATTGGTGGAGTTGCGCCAACTCTGGGTTAGGCAGGCCCGGCCCTGTTAGGGGCTCTGCAATATGTGGCGCGGTCATGGAGTCCCTGGTAGTATGATGCCTGCTTTGCCCATCAGTTCTTTCCAGAGTCCTTTGGCGGGGTTGGTCTCGGCAGGAGTTGTGGTGCTACTCAAGCCGGGCAAATCATCTTTGATGAAGTTCCAGGCATCCTTCGAGAGATTCTTCTGGATGACCCAGCGGCTTTCCATCCGCTTGAATTTGTCGTTCCAAGCGTCGCTGCTTTCCCCAGCGACTGGTGCGATGGAGCGGGTGCCGAGAGTGTATTCCGTGCGCGTTAGGGTCTTCCCACCATCGGCGAACGCCTGTGCAGCAATGAAATCAAAGAGGTTGCCGAGAATGACTTGGGCATCGCCAGAGATATTCTGCTGTGCCATGACACGGTTGGCTTCGGCAATAAAGTCTCCAATAGCGAACGGGAACTGCATCTCTACGCCGATAGCGGTGGCAGCCCGAGCAGCTTCTGCGAAGGCAGCCTTGTTGCTTTTGAGGTTGTTAAGGTTGTTCCATGCGAGGAACATGCGCCCCGCACCCTCGGCGCGACGGCGCTGATCGGGGTCGCCCACTCGGTTCAGACGCTCCACCCACGTATCGCGAGAACGCCCATAATCCTGAAGGACCTGCCCATCGTTCATGTCTATTAGTTTGATGTGGTACATGCCATCTGCTCCAGGAGCATTGACAATCTGTGACCGCATCCGATTGCCCATAGTCTGGTACATCTGGCTAAGGGCCTGCGCGCGTTGGGGGTCAACAACGGCCATACGGGCGATCAGCGTTGCGCGGCCTTCTGGCGTCTTAACGTCGGTGTCTGACAACGACAGTACCGTCTGCGCCCGGCGATACTGGAGTTCGTCATAAACGAGGCTCGATGCCGCACGCAACGCCTCAGGGCTACCATCGGCCATGAGCATCCGCACCGAGGCAGCGGTAATCAATGGGGGTTCCCCCATGGGTACTTGTTCCGGTGAAGTTGGCACCGGACCTAAAGGTGGGAGCGCCGTTTGAGCAGGGCTAGGAATTGCCGGGGTTTGTGCCTGCGGTACGGGACTGGATAGCGTCGGAGCGGATGTGGATGCCCCAGTCGTCGGTGTAGGCTCACTCGGTACTCCCCCAGGAGGCGCAACGGGTGAGGCTGCGGGCGGAGGCTGTAAAGTCTCCAGTGCCCGTTCTAGGTCCTTCTGTGCTTGATCGAGGCGCTGTTTGCGCTCCTTGGTAGCTTCTTGCTCAGCTTTGAACTTATCTTGCGCCAGTTTCAATTCTCCCGCCTGCATCAGTAATTGCTGCTGCCGCTGCTCCCGTTGCCGCTTTTCTTGGAGGGCGGCGACGAGGGCGGAAACGCTGGGCTGGAGCGTCTGGCCGATGGTTTCAGCGGGTGGAAGAAAGACGGGAGCGGTCACGGGAGTCTCCCACTACTAACCGGTGGGAGCCCGAAGTAATTCTGGGCTGACATCTGCCCACTGTTGAACATTCCGAGTGTGCTTGGGAGGGCAGCGAGACTGGCACCTCCTGTAAAGGGCGCAGCGGCGAGCGGAGCGAGAGCCCCAGCCACGCCGAGCGCCTGCTGCCACCACGGTTGCTGCTGTTGGAGAGCGGCTGGAGTGGTGATCCCACCTCCCCCGAAGCTGGCGCCGAACATCTGCTCTAGCAGGGGGCCAAGGAAGCCGAGCTGCTGCCCAAACTGCTGATTGGCGAAGCCTCCGGCCCCAGCGAGTCCCGCAAGCTGCGCCTGATCCACGCCCCCCGCGAGTTGCCTGAGGAGGCCAGCGACGCCTTGCTGCCGCTGTAGTCCACTCTCAACGACGTTCTGCGTGAAGAGGTTGTAGTCCTGCAATGCCCGCTGCTGCCCCTGCCCGATAAGGTTCTCTGTGCCAGAGGCGAAGCGTGGCCCATTCTGCCGGAGGATGTCCGCCGACTGCTGAAGGTTCCGCTGGAAGATCGGGTTCGCAGCGTTGAGCACCGACTGCCCCGGTGTCCCCTGCAATTGCTGCATGAGGATCGGGGCGAGCTGATCGAACGTCCGCGACTGGGCAGTGGGCTGCCCTAGGAAGTTACTGTAGGCCCCAGCGGTTTGGCGCTGGAGGTCACTGGCTTGGGGAAGGAGTCCCTGAATCCCGGAGGGGTTCTGGAGGAAGTTCTGGAGAAAGCTGATGCTGCCGCCCCGGAGTTCCGGGGTCGGCGCTGTTTTCATCGGGTCGATCCGATTGATCTTGGGTCCGCCCATGGAGGGTGTAGAACTCCTCTCTGAGTAGGCTCAGCAAGTACACGTCGTGCCAGGAGCCATTGTAGAGAGTAGCCTGGAAACGCCGACTGCCGATGTACGCTTTCGCCAGACCGAGAGGTTCAAGCCTCTCGTCCTTGTGAGCGTAGGGCTGTCGGGCCTCCGCCTCGTAGCGGAACCCAAGCTTGCGCGCAAACTTCGCCAGCGCGCGGGCGTAGGTGGGAATCTCCACCGACAGGCGGTGGAGGTCGAGCTTTTCGAAGGCCCAGCGCATCGTATTGATGCAGAGCGCCTTCTTATCAGCTAGAACGTGGTCAAAGAAGAGAAAGTGACATTGGGCGTCACTACGATGCACCACGTCCCCTAAGACTAATATACCCACGATGTTAGCGCCACGCCAGACTTCCCAGATTTTGCCAGTGACAGCCATATGGGCGAGGTGCTGGCTGGCAAGGGCACGGCGCTGTACGGGGTCAACCCATGTGTAGTCATCATACCATGGGCGGTGCTCAACGCAGCGGTCGAGGAGGTAGGAGAGCTTCTCTGGGGTGGGCTGGAAGTCTACCGCGAAGCAGCCTGCAGGTTCAACCATAGGGTTTTTGCCAGATGCCGAGGCCACGCCCTCCGCTGAGGAAGAGACCACATTCTGCCTTGATCTCATCGACGTGCGACCACTCTCCGAGAAGATCGTCGCAGAGAAGAAGACCACCGGGATGGAGGAGTTGCTTTCCGAATTGCCAGTGGTCCCAACGGAGGTTGGCGTTGGTGGTTCCTCCCGGTACGGGACCGCTGTCAATGAAGACGACATCGCAGAGACCAGCGAGGTGGGGGAAGAGGGAGAGAACATCGCGGAAGTCGGCCTTCGCGAAAGTGAGGCAGGGAGTGAGACCCTGCTTCTCCGCAAAGGCTTCGACACCGAAATCTTCTATGTCAAAGGTATAGACATGCCCTCCACACTGCTGGCGGTCAAGGCAAGCAGCAGCGAGAATCGCGAAGTGCCCTTGGTAGGTTCCAGCCTCCGCGAGAAAGCGAGGCTTCAGGAAACGCAGGAGGGCTCCGAGCATCTCGAAGGTGGCAGAGTCGATAGCGGTGCCATCAAAGCTGGGGACGGTGTAGGATTTCATTGGAATGCCCCATATATACAAAGGATAGCTAACCAAACAAGGCAGATTCGAGCCAGCATCACAGTGTGTTGCCAGACTCGATAAGTTGTAGCACCATAGGGCAAGCCTGTTGCTACCACGATTAGCACAAAGATCGAAGCAATTCCTAGAGCGGGCATCATGGTACCTGGATGAGCCCGAGGCCACCAAGGGCTCCGAGACGGGGGAAGTTGAGGCTGAAACCGTGGTAGCCAGCACAGGCACCAGCTAAGCCAGGCATGCTACCATCGCCATAGACATCGTGCATCGTGATGAGACCGCCGGGGGCCATCACCGCGCTTTCGCGCAGTGTCGGGCGGCACAGCAATTCGAGTTCGTCCGCGACGTGGCTTGGGGTATGGTCATCATCGACCCATGCAAAGTCGATGCTACGGGCGGGCAGCGTCCGCAGGACGCTGAGACTGTCGGCGTTGAGCACTTTCCACTCCACGTCGGGGAGATGCAAGGCGCTAAGGCGCTCTATCGTCGCTTTCTGCCGCTCGTATTCTATCTCTACTCCGGTGTAGGTACCTCCACCCATTCGCTGGAGCGTCTGACAGAGCCAGATACTTGTGGTCCCGGTATAGCAGCCAAGTTCAAGGACGCTTTGGGACCATGTAGCGGCGAGGAGGGCAGCGACCACTTGCTGGGTCCACGGCTCGGTGCTGCCGGTTTTGTAACTTCCGCCTTGCTGCCACTCCTCCAACAGCGAGAGGTGAGGCCATGCGAGGCAGGCGTCGTTCCAGAGGCTACGCATGGGGGATCTCGCTATGCGGGGTGTAGATCGGGCCGTGGTATCCCAAGAGGCGAAGCCTCTTAGTGAGGGCCTCACGGTGGTTCCAAGCGGTGAGGAGGACAGTAGCGGGTTGCGACCAGTCAGCGGTGGCTAGAGGCTCTACCTTCAATGGCGTACCGGGGAACTGCCGCCCGATCTTCTGTGGCGTGTCATCGAGGATTGCATCGAAGTGTGCAGCGATTTCTGTCATTGCCAGCAACATGGTGGCTTTCGCAGCCGCCCCGATGGCCCAGAGGGGCTTCGGGAGAGCTTTCACGAGACTACGAACATGGGAGTTCCAGCGACCGTAGAGGGCCTTGGCTTTCTCCGGTGTCAGTGCTGCACCCCGCTCAATGTCCTCGAACGCAATGACGCTCTCGTTGATCCCGTCGTTGCCGTGGCGCACCCAATAACGGAGGCTTCCCCCATGCACATCGGGGAGGTAGTCCACGTGGTGGACATCCATCTGATGACGCTGGAAGAGGCGACGCATCGCCTGCACACCGAGGTAATACGCATGCTCGTGGTAGATCGTGTCCCAGCCACCGTAGAGCATCAGGTCGCGGTACCACGGGGCTTGGACCACGAGCCAGCCGTCTTCGTGAAGGAGGGTAGTGGCAGCAGCGGCGGAGCCATGGAGGTCTGGCATGTGCGCCCAGACGTTGGTGGCGAGGATTAGGTGAGCGGTCCCCTGCCATTCCCGCTGGACGTGCTCCGCCGTTTCCACGTTCCATGGAAGCGTGATGGTGCGAACGAGGGCATCGGCTTCTGGCGGCGCGTAGGGATCAATGTTGAGGAGCGTTCGACCGGATGCGGCGAACTGCGCCAAGAGAGTCCCGTCGTTCCCCCCTACATCCACGATGAAGGGGCGTTCGGGGAGATCGCACCGACGAGCAACGGCACTCTCCAACTCCCGCCAGACCTTACTCTGCCGCGTGATGCCGGTACGATAAGCGTAGTCAGTGAAGAGGGTATCGCTCGGTACGAGCGACCCGAGCTGGTAGAGATCACAGTGGGAGCACCAGTGGAGAGAAAGAGGCTCGCGGTGGGTGGGCTCGGCGTAGCCATTAGCGAGGGGCATCTGGCCGAAGTTGAGGACTTCGACGGTTGGGACACGGCAGATGGCACAGGTTACTGCCACGGCGTGGCCCCCAACTCGCAATCCCACGTTATGCAGTCGTCCGCCCACAAGACATCGAAGCACGCTTGGCGAAGTAGCCTCGTATGCTCGATGTCATAACTGAACACCCGTGGAAGGGATTCCCACGGGCATCGCTGAAGCGCTTCGCGACTGTAGATAGCGGTATGCCCGTTGATGTAGCGGTCTTGACTCCCATCATTCAGGCGCTCTGGGCGTCCCCGCAAACGGGTCCACCGAGCTGGACTTACTACGTCAGCGTAAGCGTGCTTGTAGAAGTTCCGCGTGAACATTGGATCGAGAAGGTGATCGTCGTTCTGGACGATGATCCAGCGGCCTGTGGCGGCTTCGCATCCGGCCTGCCGCTTGCGGAGGGAATCGTGGATGCTGTTTTGCTCTACGGAGGGAACGGAGAGGTAACGGTACCCATCTCCCTCCTCAAACTCTCCCACAACAATGACTTCGGAGATGTCGGGATTGGCGAGGGCTTGCGGGATAAGATGGCACCTGAGCAGGTAGGCGCGAAAATCATGGGGCTGGCGACCGCTGCTGAGGGTAGTCGCAGCGTGAGGAGCGAGCGCACAAGTGGTCACGATGAGGGAAATGCTCACGGAACTTTGATAACCCCCAACCCGCCAAAATTGCAGCCCGGCGAGTGGAACGTGTCTACGATTCTCATGCCGCCATAGGGCTTGATGGCTTCCCAGACTTCACCCTCGTGCACGCCAATCACATCGTGGAACAACATGAGGCCACCAGAGCGCATTAGGGGAAGGAACACCTTAATCTCCTCTTCAACGTGAGCGCGACGGTGGTCGTCATCTACGAACAGGAAGTCGATGGTCTTGGGCTGAAACAGCTTGGGGAGCCCTACAATGGCATCAGCCTTGCAGAAAGTACAATGTGCTGTAGGCAAAATCTCTTTGCATACTTGGGAGGCTCTTTCGGTTGCTGCTGTGTCGATGTCGATGCCATGAAAGTGACCGCCCGGTTGTATGCTTGCCGCGAAGGCGAGCCACAATGTGGCTCCAGCCCCGTTATTGGTGCCTGTTTCGACAATGATTTTGGCGTCATTTGCGAGAGCCAATGCATAGAGCAGCACGCAAATAGGTAACTCAGTGTTACCGTTGTGAATGCCACCTAATCTGTAGTGTTGCTCTATGAATGGCCCGGGACCAAACACACCGAAATCGTCATTATAGGGATGGGAGAGTAATTGGAGGGTCACGCCCGTACCTCCTGCCCACGAAAGACACCGATACCCTGCTGAATGTAGACTGGTTCAACATTGAAGCGATCTCCAACGTACGTCACAACGAGTACCCCCTGCTGCCAGTTCGGGTCCTCAACGTATTCCGGGGTAAGTGCGCAAGTACAGCCGCTTTCCGCCCAGACATGGGAGCCGTTGAAGTCATTGGTGTAGAAGACACCGAGACGATGTGTATGCCCACTCAATCCTGACTTTCCGTAACGTTCCCACTCCGCTTTCGCCGTTTGCCCCGACCACTTTTTGACCGTGGTGCCGTGCTTCACAATGAGTTTTGGGAGGATGCGCGCTTTCGCTTGTCCCTCCGCAGGCACGAACTTCCAACCGTTCTCACCGAGTTCTAGCAGGTTTTGCCATGTCACGGCACGCTGGAAGGCACGAAGTCGGGCGAGTTCACGTTGGTTTTCATTCATCCGCCAGATAGTACGGCGCAGCCGAGTTTCGTGGTTGCCCTCAAGGAGATAACAAGCCGCTTTTGGAGCGACTTGCCGCATCGTCTTAAGGTGAGGCACTGCTTCGTCAATGTCATCCTGCAAGGACGACTTCCGCTGCGGGTCCTTATCAAACTGGCTAATTTGCCAGCAATCCACAAGGTCTCCACAGTGGATAATGACATCTGGTTGGAGCTTTTTGGTGAGACTATAGAGGACACGAAGGGCTGCGTCGGACTGGAAGGGATAATGTGTGTCTCCATAAAAGAGAGCGCTACGCAAGAAACTCCTCAGTCAAGGTTGAGCACCAATCGGGAGGGGCGTCCCGACCCGAGCCACGCAAGGTGGAGGTGCTTGTCCCGGGGGCTCTGCACGAGTTCCAGTTCAACGCCCCCGAAGCATGGGGTGGTACAGACGGCGTGGACCACGCGCCAGAGCACTTCCCGGTCCCATTTCACGGTGAAGTCCACCGCACGTCCCGTTAAGTGTAGCGATGTAGCGCTGCTTCCGCTAGCCCGTGCATTCTCTTCTGGCGTCCGGGCGTCGCTAGTGATACGCCAAGGAGTGGCGGAGGCATCTCGGGCGGCATCCAACCAAATCCAAAAGGCGTTATCCACCAGTTCCGGGTGCCGTAACTCGTTGATGCTGAAGTGCTTGAGGGAAGGGAAGGGAAGCATCTTACCCTTCGGGGGGCTGCAAAACCGGCTCCTCAGGCCACTGCACGTCGAAGACGAGTTGCCCAGTTTCCAGTTCTCGGAGGTTGGCCTTGAGACCCTTCGGGTCTACGCCCCGCTTCTCGGCATGCTCCTGGAGGACAACTCCGATGCGGAGTTGGAACTGCTGTTGGGCGGATTGCACGGCGACAGCGGCAGCATCGAGATACCCGGCCTGTGACTTGGAGAGAGACCATGTTTCGGACTTCACTGCGAGGCTCCTGTGTAGAGGTTAGACTGAGACCCAATTTGTGCCATCGTAGAAAACTGGCGTTACAACGGCTCCACCCCCGACAACAGCGGTGAGGAATGCCGGAGTGAGGGCATCGGTAACGTAGGCAAGATCGCCTTGTGCTCCGGCAGGAAGCGCGGCAACTGTATAGCTCTTGAGACCCACCGGAAAGGCAACAGTTGCGCGGGCAGCGGCAAGCGTGAGGATCGTAGCCGCGTTCCGCTGGAGCACAAAATCCGCGTTGCCATTGGTCAGGGTATTGACACCAAGCGTCACGGCGCTGGCTCCAGCAGTGATGATCGCCGCGCTATTCCGCTGGATTACCGTGTCGGCAGCGGTCGTCGTGCCGACAAGGGCTGTAGTGACGCCCGCACTCGCCGTCAGGAGGCCGGAGACGGTCATTGGAGGCGTTACCGTCAGCAAACTTGGGGTCGTTCCGGAGCGGTCAATGGTAACTGCGCTATTTGCTGCACTCTCGGCATCGTTTAGGGCATCCAACACCCACTGTCCAGCGGCGGTTGAGTAGGTTCTCCATTTCTTTTTGTCGGCGGCGGCGTCAGTCGAGTTATACGTGAGTCGGCACGATCCGATGTGCGTGACTAAAATGTCCGCCTCCGCCTGAAACAAAGCAGCAGCAGCCACAAGCGTTGGTGTGGCACCGGACCGCGTGAAACGTAACCAATAATTGCCAACCGTTACCGCATCATTGATTGCTTGCAGAAGTAATACACCGTCAGAATCAACGCCGAGGCGGTAGAGCTTTTGGTCTAGGCTGGCATTTGAGTGGTAGAGATGGAACCGAGGAACCGTGCCACCGATGAACACATTCGGGGCGCCACCACCCAGAATCGCTGAACCGCCAATCAGCACATCTGAAAGTCCCCTGAGTTCTCCGGCGACTTCGAACGCATCATCCGTTTTGAGGGTGTTCGCCGCACTGCGATAGATATTCGTGTCTTGACCACTTCCAAAGTTGATACCGCCCAAGCCGGTACCGACTGTGCGAATCTGTGTGTTCGCTCCGCCACTATTGGCTATTACCTCATCAGTACTCGTCAGCCCCGCAACCGTCGTCACCCCGCCCGTGATCGAGAGCGTCCCGCCGTTCACCCAGATCCCGCCGCCGGTGGGCAGCCGGGCATAATCGAGTGTGCCGCTCGTAATCTGACTCGCGGCGTGCGTATGTGTTGGAAGGTCTCCCGCTACGATAGCCTGAAACGCCACGTCTGTCGCGGAGATTGCTCGGAGGTAGGTACCCACGGTGAGGCCACTTACGGTGTGTGACGGGCCGATAGCTGTTGTGGTAGCGAGGACATGCTGTGCTGTGGCCCCCGCCTCGGTAATCGGGGACCACCCCGTGTTTCCATCGCCTGTCTCCTTAAACCAAATGCGTGTCGCGGCACTAGTATTGAGATTGATGCCGAGCGTCCCGTTCTGGGCCGTGACATTGCTCTCCGGCGTCGTGAAGGAGAAGACCGACAGCGGAGGGAGTTTGTTGAACGCATCCGCGATTTGATTGAGGTGAAAACGAAGCGTCGGTTCGGTGATCCCGGAGGGAACGAGCGGCACTCGTGGCTGGAAGCGCTCCTGGAAGGTGGTCAGAAGCTCCCTCCCCGATAGCGGCCACGGATGAGAATATTACTGAGTTCCCAGACCCCAGTGCTCTCGGAGGTCAGGCGGAGGGCACCGAACGTAGTTGGGATATTCGGGTGGATACGGACTTGGGTTGAGTCGCTGCGAGCGGAAATCGCAAAGCCGGAGATCGTGGAGAAGGTACAGCCATTGTCTCCACTCCAGGCTGCCGTGAGACGAGAGGGAGTATCAGCGGCGACTTCCAGCCGAACTTCGTGCGCGAGTTTGAGACGGGTCGGCGTGTCGGTGAAGAAACCCGGCATCAGGGCTTCCTGCGTCATCGTGCTCCCGTCATCGGAAATAGCGGACGTGCTGTAGTAATGATCCGTGCCCCGAGACGAGAAGAGGAAATCCTGCTGAACGCTGCTGGCTCCGAGGAGTTGCGCGTAGGTGAGAGGTTGGGAACCGAGCGTCCCCGAGAGACCACCCCACGTTGTGCCACTGGAAGGCTGGACACCCATTGAGGCGCGTGCAACAGGCCACGCAAAACGCTGGGGCGTCCAGAGACCCGCATTAAGATGCAACGTAAAGGCGTGCTGCGGGTAGGCTCCAGAAGTCGTTGCGTAGTAGAAGTTCAACTGCTGCAATTGGGGGAGGTAGGAGAAGAAGGCCGTGCTGAAGTCGGCCAACTCTCGGCGGAGCGTCTCCTGAATCTTCTGGCCAACGGGCTGCACCTGGCTCCCATTCAAGGTGTAGACCATGTAGTCATCGTTCAGCCAGAAGAGACCATAGGGCGTCTGGATCGCCGCGTTCGCAAAGGGAATCCCCACGGTGCGGGAAAGCGGCGCGAATTGGTGGACAAAGGGAAGGCCCACAGCCCGACCCTGCCAAATCTCCCGGTCGCTCGCCAGCACCATGCGCTCCTCTTCCGAGAAGACGCGCGTCCCGGTACCCCGCATATCTACGAGATCCTCGTAGCCGCTGCCGACTCCCGCCCAGTCCTCGGGGCCTCCCGCAGTGCACCATTGCGCTCGCGTCAGGTAACGGGCGCTACTATTCAGGACAGCACAGTTCCAAGCCACTAGGCGGTTTTGGAACTCGCAGACATCGGCACAGATCGGGCCACCAGTCAGCGTGGAGTAGTTCGCGTCGGTTGGCCCGGCAGTGCAGAAGATCGGGTCTACGCCGTTGGTGAAGGCAGTAATGTTGAGATCACGACGGGTGAGATAACTCGTCGCAGCAAACACCAAGTTCGTGGCCCCCCCAGTAGGAGGATTATTGCTCGCACCGCTAGCATAGGCATAGGCAGACCATGCGCCTCCAGAGAGAAGGGCCACGGTATCCTGCGATGCTGCCATCAGGTAGTTGACGCCTTCCACATCGTAATGCTGCCAGACTCCGACCGGAACGTCCCCGAGAACATTGTTACTAGCCCCACGCTGAAGGCGGAAACGAGGGCGGAGACGGTCAGCAACGACCCAGCAGTTCTGGCCACTAGTCAGGCTTCCGAGCGGGATACGGACGTCGGAGCCCGCCCACCAGCCTCCGGTGGGAGAGACAAGAGCCACACTTTCAGTGGAAGGAGGCATCAGATCGTGATTTGCGAGGTCTTCGCAGCGGCCCGCCAATAGATCGTCGCGTTGGTGGGGGCACCACCCGCTGCGTGAATGGCTTGCACGCTGAAACTGCTGCTAGCCACGGAAGTGACGCCGTATAGCCACGAGATGTTTCCGTAGGTCCCGAACGACGTGACCTGGACGTGAACACCCGTCTTGCTGTAGGCAGAGAAGGTGGCATTGAACGGCACCCGGTAATTCCCGTTCCCTCCAAGGACTGTGTAGCCACTATCGATCACTACCCGCATGGAGCCGTTGGTATCGTAAGAGCGCCCGTTGTAATAGCCATATACGGCACGGCGGCTCCCGACTACTGTCGAGTTGGCGCTACCGAATGCGACGAGGCGGCTTTCGTCACTCACCACCATGAGCGTACTGCTCCGGTTAGGGAAGGAAACAACGGAGCGGGCACCGTAGTAGGCACGGGCTGTGAGAGGAAGCGTTGCGAAGGAAGGCCGCCCAGTCTCACTAGAACCGGTCCAGTTGAACGCCGTCTCCAAGCCCGTGCGCACGGCGGTCTTGAAAGACCGCCACGTCGGGCCAAGATCGGAGAGTTGGCTATTGCTGCGGGGAAGTCCCTCGTTCCACGAGATAGAAGCCATCTATTGCGCTCCAGTTGTCTGGCCGCTGGCGAGCCACGACAGGGCGAAACTCATGGTGGTATTATCGCTTTGTACCGCGTCCAGTTCAACGATGAATGACGAAGCGCTGACACTAATGAGTGCTGGAATGAAGCTGTAATTACTGACGGAGACGGAGATGACGGGTGCGCTACTGAAAATCACCGTAGTATTGTTAGAGGCTCCCACCGGAGAGTAGTATATCGTAACTTGCCGAATCGCTTCGTTGCTGAAGCTTACCGTAGTGCTGCCGCTGCTGGAGACCCAGATACCATTGCTGGCAGTGGGCAACGTAGCGTGCTCAACCAATCGAGGCGTCCCGACGAGCCGCATGTTCACCACGCTGTTGGAGACCCCGTACTTCAATAAGCGGCTGGTGTCGCTCGCAAGAAAGAGATGATGCCGCTGGACCGGATCGTTGGAAACGGAAGAGTTGCTCTCAACGTCAAAGAAGGGGCGGGAGGCTCCCGGCCAGAAATGCCCGGCACTGAGGCTGCTGCCACCGCCCGATCCCGGCCATTGGAGTTGTGTCCCAAGTCCGGTAGCAACTGCAACCATGTGCTGCCGGATCTCCGCAGGGCTTTGCCCGACCTGTGAGGCATCGGAGGGAAGCGTCTCACGCCACGTCAGGAGCGGCATTAGAAGGCGATGGTCCCTTCAGACATCCAGTAGGCGGTATAGGTACTATCGGAGACGCCAGCGACCCCGAAGAGGAGAGACATCGCGGAGGTGGTAATGGCTCCAATGGTGTAGTAGATGCTGGTGCGACCACTGTAACCGAACCACGCAAAGGGGGCGACACTGTACGTCACCCCGAAATTTACGGCCATGCTGACGCCGGAGGTGCTGCCAAGAAGTGCCGCTGCCGTTCCCTGCGACCGCACCCAGCGATAGGCCGTTGAGACAGGGACGACGGTATGCTCCTCCATCATATCCCCGCCAAGGGGATAGGTAGCGGAGGAACCTACGTGCCAGAGGAGGCTCTGGTTGCTGTCGTAGGCAAGAGAACCATTCTGGGCATCGCTGGCACGAGAATTCCCCTGAAATGCGAGGCGAGCGGTTCCATGGAGCAACTCACCACTACTAGAGGTCGAGGCACCCTGCGAAGCGGCGGAGCCGGGCCAGTAAAAGGAAGCCCCGAGCCCCACCGCGATGGAGCTGACATCGGAGCGCAGCACATCGTCCGTGAGGGAAGCAGCAGACGATTGGGAGGGAAGACCTTCATTCCAGGAGATAACGGGCAGGGTAAGCTCCTACAGTGGGACCCTACTTAAAGATACAACGAAAGCTCAACCAGCCCAAGGGTTTACAGCCATGCCAGCCATGCTCATTACGAGGTTGAGTGGGGTGCAGGGGTATACATCCAGAGAGCACTGCTGAGATTCGGAGGCATGGCAATACAGTTGCCAACATTGGTACCCAAGAAACGCCTGTTGCACCCCTTCTGGCCCTAGGTAATAGCCACACCACTTGCAAAGCCAGCGACGGACCTTGCGTTCGTCCTCCCTATCTAACCAGCCACCGTAGGGCTTCCACGTACCGACTGCGTGGCAAGAAGGGCAACGAAGATGGTCCCGCAGCCCTACAAGGCGCGCAAAATCCCAAAGTTGGTGCGTGAAAGGGTTCACTCCAACACCCCACAGGCAAGGTTCTGGTCCCGCTCCAGCTTACGGACGGCCTTCACATGGTCATCGGGACCGATGACGCGACGGTCAACATGGTTACAAACAGCGTTCGTTTGGACGAAAATACGGAAGCCGAGACCCTTGGCGCGATCACAGAAGCCACTGTCCTCTCCGAGCGTGGTGTACTGGGAGCCGTGGAGATCGGTGGGGTGCTGCTGACGGTAGGCCACAGCCTCGTCCGAGGCACACTTCAAGAGCTGATCCCACTCCTTATGCACGCGGAACGGGTTCCGCCCATCAAACTTGATGCGGGAATAGTTATCAAAGGCTTGCATCAGGTCGAGACCACGGGGCACCGGGCGGACACCGAACCACGGGGCTTCCATCTTCTCGAAGACGTGGCGTTTGATGAGAAGGCAGGCCCCACCCGTTCGCATCACTTCCACGGGTCCTTGACCAGGGAGGGTGACCTCCCACGTCCCCGTCCCGGTATCTATCGTTGGGAGGTAGGGCTCACCGCGGAGCGGGCACCAGCCTCCTACGATGTCGGCCAGTGGGATAGCCCCGTAAGCGGTTTCGAGCAACTGCGCGAGGAAATCCGACTTCCACGCCATGTCGGCGTCGAGGAAAACGAGGTACTGGCACTGCGGGTTGCTCAGTGCAAGGCTCACGGCATCATTCCGAGCCTTGTCTACGAGAGCGCCACCAATGAGCCTCCACTGCGCGTTCTGAAGACCACTGCGCTCGCAAAAGGAGCGTGTGTCCATGAGAGACTGGACCGTTTCAGCCTGTACCGATCCATAGGTGGTGACGACAATGAGCCCCGCAGGAATCTGGAGGCTCTTGGGGGCTTCATCCGCCATGATCGGTCCTTACGGTTGAAGGGGCCTCCAGCAAGATGATCTCCTCACCATAGCGCACTCCGTCATTGCTGAACCACCAGACGGGCACAGGGTTTGGGACGCAGAGATGGTCCACGAACTCCTTTAACGGGAGATCGCTGTCGGAGAAGTATTGGAAGCTTCCAGCTTGGATAGCGTATCTCACGAGACGGGCTCCGTCACGGCAGTCATGTCCTCAGCTTGCCGCTGGGTCAGAGTAGTAGCATCGAGATAACGTTGGCTCGCTCCGGCCTGAAACAACTCCGCATCGATGATCGGGGCGTAGCGGAAGGCCTTACAGTCAAGCAGCGTCACACGGAAGATGCGAGTTGCGTTGCGGAGCGTCGGCAACTCATAATGCACCGGGTAGTGGACTTTGACGATGGCCGCTTCGCCCGCGTTGAGACCACCAACGGCTTCCTCAATCTCCGGCATCACGGGGAGGACACCAAACTTGCCCCGGACCCAACGGCTCCCGAGGTGATGGAAACGGCCAAAGGCATCTTGCACCGGCTCTAGCGGATCGAGCTTGAGGCTCACCAAGTGACCGAACTGTGGGCGAGGGAAATGGGGCCAGTCACGAAGCGCCCGCATCCATTCAGGAATGTTTCCGTACTCAACAGGGTGATAAGCATGCGCTACATCCGACCACGGGTCAGCCATGAGCGGGACGTGAAGGCGCTGGGCACGGAGGCAAAAGTGGCGGTCCTCTCCGTCCCACATGCCGCCGATCTGAGCAATCTCGGGGACCTTAGCGAAAGAGACACCCTTCTCAATGGCCCCTCGATGGATCAGGGTGCAGGCACCCAGACCACCCACTTGCACACGGCGTCGGTTGATGAGAACCGCGCGGAACTCCGGCTCGGAGAAGCGGGCATCATCAAGGACATAGGGATGACGGAGCCAGACTTGAGGACCGGCATGGACGAACTCAGCGGAGTCATAGAGCTTCCGTTGCCAGTTTGTCCAGTAGACAGCGGATGTGATCGGGGCTTCGGAGTCCAGGAGGGACTGCAACGTGTACGGATCGCAGAGGACATCGGCATCGACCAGCCAAATGGCATCGAACTGGTTCGTGAGGCAGAGCTGGAGGAGGTTGTTCTTGAGATTGCCCAGACGCTCGAAGCTGCTTTGGGACCACATCCGGGTGCGCTCGCCATCACCATAATCACCCACTGGAGCGGCTTCCTCCACCACGAGGGCACCGCTCTCTTTCAGGAGGGCGAGACCTTCGTCCTTGAAGGGGTCGGTCGGGGCGAAGTTCGCCAAGAAGGCGTAGGCGACTTCGGGTTGGGGGTCGCGGAACTTCTGCCACGACAACGATTCCAGCCACGCCCGGAGGACTTCCGGGGGCTTGCGGACGACGGAAGCGACGAGAACTTTCACATGTTTCAGCGGGGGGATCGGTTCAACGGTGGCAGGCTGAAGGATGGAAGCCGCGTGAGCCTGTTCAAAAGCGGTCAAAGACAGAGCGCCCTCCTTAGGCGTTCAGACGCTATACAATCTAGTGAGTGGGGGCACTCGGAGCAAGGGCTAGGTACTTCTCTGCTTTGGTTTTACGGTGCGCCTCAGTGGCATAGCCCCAATGCGCGATAGCCAGAGGTAGGAGACCAATAACCAGAGGAAAATTAGCAGGGCTATGCCCACAATGAATTGCAGCACGATCGCCCCACAGCGGGCGGTAACTCGGAGTAGGCTGCGCCCGAAAGAACCACGGACGCGGGTGGAGGTGGGCTTGCCAATAGCCATCGGTACGCAGCCCCTTCCCGTCTGCTTGCCATAAGTCCCAAAGGGGGACCGCCCACGCTGTGCAGACTTCCATCGTGAGCGCCTGCTTCACAACCTGAAAGGGGGGAATGTCCGGCGTCAAGGAAACCAATTCGTGGTCCGCGTCCACACAGTAAATCCAGCCCTCCGGCCCAGCGGCCTCCACGGCGAGATCCCAGAGCCGGGCTCGCGGGGTGCGCTCGTCCTGCCCCCACCACCCGTCGACCATTCCCCCCTTATGGGTGTGCACGTCAGCGCCGAAGGAGCGGCAGAGCGTGGTGGTGTCATCGGTCGAGGCGTCGTCCAGCACCACGATGTGGTCGCAGAACTCCAGGACATTGGCGAGGACACGGCGGAGGTAGCGGTCGGGGGCGGCCTCGTTCCGCGCCAGCATTGCGGCGACGAGGCGCGTCACCGAATACGCTGTTGAAGCAAGAGATCCAGCTTGTTTTCCATCCGTTCGAGGCGGTGGTCAATGCCAGTCGTCCTCTCCTCTATCGCCCGCACCCGCTCGGGCAGAACCTCGGTGCGTTTATCGAGGTTCTGTGCCCATGCCGTTGCCAGCGTAAGCGAGATAGTCACAAAGATCCCAACGATCCAGCGCCATGTGGTGGCGGTATCCGGCTTTGTCATCCTTTGGTACTCCCGCTGCTATCGAACCAGTAGATCGTGCCGCCGCTGTTGATCGCGATGCTGGCTCCAGAGACCCCACCGATGAAGAAAACGAGACCAGTGGGGGAGAGAGTGCTACTGGTAACGCTGGTTCCCGTAGTCACCACGCTGAGACTGCCATTGAGCTGGACCCGCTGATTACTGCCCCCAAGGGCGCTGAGGCCGAGGAAAACGCTGGCGTTGGAGGTGACCCCAAGGAACTGGACACCGGGACTGGCATTCGTCAAGAAGTTGATGGCCCCAAGGCTGCCCTGCTGCATTCCCGTGCCCTGATACGTGAAGTTGTATCCACCTACTTCTCCACCTGTCCCACTGAAATATTGGGTCGCAATGGTAAGGGAGGAATCGCCCGTACCGTTCAGGAAGCGGAACGGGGTCTCGCAATAGAAGCTGGCATCGCTCCCCACTGGCCCCGTGAAGCGAAGCGTTGCGGAGTTGACTGAGCGCCGGAATCCCATGTTGTAGTCGGAGAACGCAAAGAACTTGTTCGCGGCGAGCGCTTGGATCGGAAGGCTGCTGTAGAGTGTCCGGCCATACGACAGGTCGCTCTGCGCCCAGATGTCGGTTCCCGCCTTGAGGGTGCCGCCGGAGGAGAACGTCGAATCGACGCGCCCGGTCCCAGCAGCAGTGAAGGCGGAGTCCATGCTGACATCGCTGGAGAAGCGGGCAAGCCCACCCACGGTGAGGCCACTTCCGATGTTCGCGGACCCGGCGATCTGCGCTGAGAGTTGACTGGTAAACATGCCGCCTACGCTCAGGCCGCTGCTGATCGTGAAGTTGGAGAGGAAGCTGGCTTCGCTGGGCACCGTAAGGGTGCCGGGCACCCGAAGGGTGCTCGGGAGGGACAACGTGGCGTGGCTCGCTGCGACGGCGTTGGTCGCAATGCTGATCTGGTTCGCCGTGCCCGCTAGCGTAACGCCGCTGATCGCATCCGTGTTCAGGGCGTCGAGGTCGTTGCTGATGCGGGAAAAGATGCGATTCCACAGGCCGGTAGTCGCCTGCGACTGGTTCGCAATGGTCCCGATGCTGGAGAGGTTACTCATGGGCTCGTAATGGTGTCCACAATGGCGATGGGCGCGTTGTCAAAGACATACCACTCGGGTTCCTCGTCGTTGATGCGATAGTAGAAGTCGATGCCATTGTCTGCATCGACCTCCGGGTGGATCGGGACGAGGCGGTAGGCCCGTTCGATGCTGCTGTTACTGCTCCAAGCTCCGCTACTGGTGGTAAGAGAGGACCACTCCTCCGCGCTCGTGGTGTCGGTGGAGTTGCTCCAGGCAACGGTGCGGGCGGTGAGGGCGCTCCACGGCATTATAGTATCCCTTAGCAGCCCTAAATAGCGGTAAGCGCTATTTAGGTATCGCTGTGATCGAAGTCCAGCGAAGCGGTAGTGCTGGGACGCTGCGAGCGGCTGCGGGCCAGCGAAAGCCCATTGAAGCGCTGCTCCCGTGCACGGAGGTTCCGGTCGTTCGTGGTCCGAGCCATGTAGCGCTCGTACTCTACAAGGGCCTCGTCTGCTTTCTGGGTATCGTCGCAGAGATGCCGCGCCACGAATTCCTTGGCTTTGCAGAAGACGGCGTAGCGGTAGCGAGAGGCGACGGAGGGGAGAGCAGTAGCCAACGTCATCTCCGAGAGCTTCGTGCGGTAGCGAAGCTGGATGCTATACGCGGAATCAGGGATGGGGTAGACTTCCATCCAGTTGTTGAACAGGAGATAGAAGGCGGGTGTCCCGGTCTGGGTCGTCCACGAAGCCGCTTCATCCACGTTGATCGGGGCGAGCGGGATCGGCGGGTCGAACGAGGTGTTGGAGAGGTTGAGCGGCTCCTGGAAATTGGTTGGGAGCGTGATCCGATTCTCCCCACTGCTCGTGCTGCTGACCGCGATGGCCTCGGAGAGATCGTGGGGTTGCGCATCCCACACGTAGCGCTGCGCCTCGTTCGTCCAAAACGAGACATCGGAGAGTGCAAGGTCAGCACGATAGCCAACGCTCCGCGTCACATTCGACATGATGTCGGTTAAGTTCCAGGATGGGCACATTAGTTTCTACCTGTGAGAGCGGAGAAGGTTGTCTCGGACCTTCTGCCTAAGAGCTGCCATAGGCCTTGCGCACTGCTCTTCTGTTAGTTCACCAGCAATGATGCGTTTGCGGACCATACGTTCAGTCTCTCTGAGCGAAAGCAGCCATGCAGCCTGCCTACGCTTTGTGTATAAGTAAGGAAGTAATGTCAAAAGCACTCGTTCTGCTTTGCTGTTGGCCCATAGCACGTTCCAACAATCACGCCATTTGGAATTCTTTCTTTTGTATAGTACTACAGCTCCACCCAGCAAGGCTTGCACTTTTTCTATTGTGGGCTTGTGCGTGTTTGATGCACTAAGCCTTGGATACAAAGAGTTTCTAGAAGGGCGCCAATCCATACCAATGCTTCCCTCTCCATCCACGAATCCAGCAAGCCATGCCGCATCAATTGGATTCAGCTTTAGCGGCTCTGGTTTGCATTTCTGACCGTATAGAATGGGAGCCTCCTAGCGAAAGGGCCGGGCCTTGCGGCTCCGGCCCCTTGCGGCGAAAGTGGTAGTGAGCTACTTACCGATTGGACTTCCCATTGAACTGCACGATGAGCTGGGAGTCGAGACTGCTGCGAAGCGCCCGCATGGAGCGGAAGCCGGGCGTGATGCTGTAGAGCCCCGGAGAGGCGGCGGGTGACACCATGTTGATCCCCGTAATGAGGCTCCAGGTATTGATGCTCCCGGTCTCGTTGCTTCCCTGCAGCGTGACGCGAGACGCCGCTGCCGCTGCCGTAGTAACTGACACCGACAACTGGTCGAGGTCTCCCACAAGGAAGGGGCCAGACGTGTACGTAGCGCTGTTGCCACTCGCGCTATCCAGCATGACTTGGTTATAGATGTACATGGCACTCCTCCGGGGTCCGAAGACCCCGGCAGGGGTAGCTTACGCCTGTGCGGCGGATTGCGAGGACTGACCGATTACGTACACCGAGTTACCACTAGAGTATACCAAAGAGATACCGCTGGCAAGGAAAACAATTGCCAGTTCCCCGGTGCTGAGTCCATCGGCGTTGGCGCGGGTATCCCACGACCACTTGACCGCCCCCGTGCGCCAGTTGAATGTGGTGCCCGAAGTGATCGCGATGGTCGATGCGGCGCTTCGGTAGAAGCCACGAGACACATCGCTGGTGAAGGTGAAGGAAGGCCCTGCGGCAGATCCTGCGGGAGCTTCTACCTGCCCATAGGAAAGGGCCATGCGCGAGGTATTACTGCGATACCACCCAAGGCTCGCTTCCGACGTGAAAGCCATCGAGGGCAGCAACGCAGCACCCGAACCGACTCGCACCGTGGTAAACGATGCGAGACCGGTCATGAGCGTTGGTGCGTTGAAGGAGACCCGCGATGTGAAGATCGCGGTCCCTTCGCTACTGTAGGCGTTTTGGATGTTATCGGGCATTAGAAGCCCTCCTTACGCGCCGCTTGTGCCGTAAATCGCGGTCCAGTCGGTATGACCCATCGAGAATCCATGGACCCTCTTCCGCTTGATGATCTCCAGATCGAAGTCATCTTCCATTGCAGTACGAGGCTTCTGGTCCCAGAACCACTTGGTCGGAAGATACTGCTTGGGGCCGAGCAGGAACCACGAATCGGTGTCGGTGAGGTACGGCGACTCGATGATGCTCGATTCCGACAGCCCTTCGCCTAGAATCGCGTTGATCTCGTTGTTCGGGGTGTAGGGCTTGGCGGTGCTTCCAAGAATTTCCTTGGCTGCCATCCGGTCGTTCGGGTGACAGATGAGTTTCTCTGGGCGGTATACAATGCGCCGACCCCGATGATCGCGCCAGAGCGCGAACTGAATCACGGCATCGGCCAGCGAAGTCCAGCCAATGTCGGCATCGGTGCTGGGGCGGTTGGCCTGTGTGGCTCCGCCGTCCAGTCGGGTGTGTGCGGTGCTGCACAACGAGAGACTGTCGAAGCCAACGGCCTCGAAACCATAGGCATCGTTGTCGGTCGTGCTGAAGGCGTTATTCAGGATGAGGTGCCCGGCGACTTCCAAGTCCTCTTCGCCCGCGATCTGGAGATCGCGCTCCAGCCGGAGGGCTTCCTGATACTGCTTGTGGTCGATCATCTCCTGTGTGATCCTGTACCCATTGGAACGCCGGACGTGGGTCAAGATTACCTGATTGCCATTGATCGGATCGGTGTAGGTGACATTGCCGCCTTCCGTCTTGACCTGGAAATCTCCGATCCCGGCGATCTGCTGGAAGGTCTCTTGAGCCTTGACGGACTGTGGCATCTCTCCGAAAAACACCGGATAGAGGGGAGCCCGACGAGGGTATTCGTTGTCGCTCTGGATATCCCGAAGGCCCGGTTCCAGAAGCGCCAGAAATTGAGCGCGTGTAACGGTCATGGAAGGGTCTCCTTAGGTCTGAGCGAAGATGCTGATGGACGAGCTGCTGCCCCAGACGCCGAGGACGTTGGCGAACCAAGTAACCCAGACGCTAGAATCAGCAGAGTCTACCATGTCGCCGTTGTCGCGGGGAATCAGGGAAAGCATCGGGGTAAGCTGGGAATCGGTATCGAGGCGGAAGTGATTGCCCGCCTTCTCGATGGCGTAGCCACGCCCGTAACTGAAGACCGAAGTTGCTACGCCGGTCTGCACTTTGGTCGCGTAGACCGTATACTGTGTCGGCATTTCGATCCAGCACTTGGCATTGAGAGAATCCGCGGCATTGTGCTGGAGAATGCCGAAGATAGCGGTCGCATCCGAAGCAACATCAATTACGTAGCCTCGCGCATCCAGTGTGACCGGATTCCGGGCACGACCAGTGCAGACCGAGGATACCGTAGAGAGAATAACCTTCGGTTCCGGGCCGCTGACATATGTGAAACCGTCTTGATAGCCCATGAGGGGAAACCTCCCGAGTGCTGGCGAAGCCAGCAGTGATGCCGACAGAAAGGCGCGTCGGCTTCCGCTTCGGGACGTTCCCGCTAGTTGGTAGGAGACGTACTGCGCCGTTGCAGTCCAGTACGTCCTTCTTGAAGTCTATGGGGTGGGGGCTGAGAGCGCAAGCCCCCACCGGGGTTGGAGTTACTTCTTCTTGCCTTGTGACTGTGGCTCATCGAACTCGAAGGCCGTCCGACCTTTGCCGGTATACCCCATCCGCTGGTTTGCCTCTTCGGCGGCCCGTTCCAACGGCTCCTGCACCAGTTCGCGGAATTGATTGTCGATGCGCTGCCGATTCGCGGCGTAGTGTGCGGCGGCCACTGGAGCGGGAGCCATCATGAGTACGGTGTCCCCGAGGACGACTTCCCCACCGGGACCCTTGTGTGCGGCACTCTCAGAGACCTTGTAACCAAGTTTCTCGGCTTCGTCCCAGAGCAGCACCTTGTAGCCTTTGGCCTTCATGTCGGCCACGCGCCGGTTATCCGGGGTGCCAGTCGAACGCTCGGCGCGGACCCAATGCAGACGGGCGGGGAGCGCTTTCGGCGCTTCACCCTCGGCAATGGCGCGTTCCCGCTCCACTGCCTTGTCGCTGTACCCAGGGACATACGTCCGCGTCCGCGAGGGGTTCTGCATCACGGAGTCGTCAATGCTCTCGCCAAAGGGATTGCGCTCTTTGACTTCGATCACGGGCTTTTTCATCAGGCAGCGCCTCCCAGCGCGATTTTCTGTTCGGTAATCACGTCACCCTTGGCAGCCTTCTCCAACCATGCCTTGCGAGCGTCGTTCAGTGAGACTCCCTTCGTGGCGACTTCCGTTGCCATCAGGAACTCGTCCAGCGTCTCCGGGGTGATACGGTAGGTTTCCAGCAAACGCCGGTAGTTCGGGGGAAGCGCATCGAACTGGACGCCGGGAGTCGTGGCGGGAGCCGACGTGCCACCCGCAGCACCAGGGCGTAGCACGGTGCCCTTCTCAATGGCCTCGTCCAGCATTCGCTTACTCCGCTCCGCCACGATCTCGTCAATGTGCTCGCTGCGGACCACGCCCACCACCTTCTCCAGCATGTCCACGGTGCGGGAGTCGGGCGAGAGTTGGCTCGCGTAGGTCACGATCTGTGGCCCCCACTTGCGGAACTCTTCGGGGTAGCGCAACTTGATGACTTCCATCGCCAACGCCCCAACCTGTGCGTCCCGTTGCTGAAGTGCAGGCTGCTGCATCTGCTGGTCGTAGAGCCGCTGCCGCTGGGCGGCGAGCGCCGGGGTCAGCGTCCACTCTTCATCGGTTGGGGGGCGAAGGTCGTTCCCGTTTTGGGAAGGAGCATACCCACTATGGGAAGCGTTGTACTGTGTCTGCGCCGCCTGCTGCGGTGGACCCGTCTGAGGCCGCCCACTTACCAGCTGCTGATACATCGCGTTGCTGAGGGATGCAACTTCGGAGGCAGTCTTTCCCCGCATCCAGTCTACATGGAAATTCGCGGGATATCGCCACTCTTCAGGAGAGTGAGTAAATTCCCCCGATGCAGCTCGGTTAGGCTCGGCGACCGAACCAGAGGGGATTGCCCCAGTGGTGGGCGGCGCGTTGTTCGGCGGTGAGAGGTTGGTGGGAGGGGTCGCCGTTGCGTTTGGTGCGGTCACGATCTAGCTCCTTGCATCGGGTGAGAAGGGAGTCCACCACGTCGTGGACTTCACGGAGCGCGGCCAGTCGGCCCCGCTCAAACTCCACTTGCGTCACTTCGGCGCTGAGGAGGCCGATGACGCGCTGATTCGCTAACGTCTCGATGATGTGCTGGAAAACGTCAAAAGCCGGGGAGTCCCTGAAAGTTTGGAGGGCCTCCACTTGAGAGCCCTGCAGCGAGAGGGGATATGGGGGAACTACCGCCCCCGCTTTGGGCTTGCGCCCCCATGAGAGCTTGAACATTCGGTAGAATTTCCTCTGGGTTACGGACATCGAACTGCTCCAAGACTCCCGTCATCAACTCCTGCCCACCCTTAAGCAGGCCGAACGCCAGATTACTAGCCGGAGTGCCAGGAGCCTGTTGCATGACCTGAGCGAGTTGGATGAACTGCGGCGCGAACTGCGCGAAAAGTTGCAGGAGAGCGAGGGAGGACTGCTTCTGGAGTTCTTTATTGTTGATACCGCTGGTCGCAGTCAGTTCAACGCCAATGCCTTGCTCGATGGCTTCCATCGGCACTTGGAGGGTTTGTACTACGTACTGGCCCTCCGGCTGCCCGAGAATCGTCTGGGCGAGGTCGAGATACTTCGCCCCGTCCGGGTTGCTGACGGAATCGAGTGCCTGCTGCTGGAGGAGCTGGAGCACCCGGAGTCCAACCTCGGAGAGACCCCCGATGCGGAGATCCTTAATGCTCATGTCGAAACGGGTATTGCCCTCTTGCAATAGCGATTGGATCGTAGTTGCCGGAGTACGGCTGGGGATTGAGCCAACCGAACCGAACTGAAGGTCGGTGACACCCGTCCGCTGCTTCGCGCTCTCTTGGAGGAAGGAGATGAGTTGTGACAACTCGAAGTTGTGTGGGGCGGTGAGGAAGAAGGCTTCGAGGTCATCTTTCCCGACATGCCACTGCTTGCCGGGGAAGATCGGCTCGTCGGGGACAACATTCGCATTTGGGCCAACCCGAAGCATCGGCGCGTTGGAGAGGAGCAGCTTGTCGATGTTGAAATTGAGGACACTGCTAATCGTGTCCTGCCAGATTTTCGTCTGCTCGGGAATACCGATGCCGTAGAAGCCATCGCCCCGGAGGTAGCGAACAGCACTGTAGGGACGAACGGGAAGGGTGGCGTAGGTGGCCCGAAGGATCGTGGAGGTCGGGACGTGGAAGAAGACTACGATGTCATCTTCCACCCCATCTCCCGTGGTATCGAAACGGGCATGCATCTCCCAGAACTCAACGGGCTTCCCGCTCGTCGCGTTGACAGAAGGATCAATATGATCCAAGTCCGCGATCTTCTGCTGGTGCTCAGTGATGCCGGTCTCTTCAAACTTGCTGACGAGTTCAACGGCGGCGGGATCGAAGTTGGGCAGGAAGGGCTCTTGTCCCTTGCCCATCGTGGCGAAGGGAAGCGGGCGGAGGCGGTGGCGCTCGGCCACCCACGGAGCACCGCCCTGCGCATCGGGATCTACAGAGAGGCTCTCAGCGGGGAGGAGAAAGTTTGCGATGTGAACGTGATCGACCACCGGCTGGTTGATCGTCTCCAACAGGCGGGCGCGCTGCTTGTACTGGTTGTAGCCCATCTTCCGGCGGCGTTCAAAGCGCCATGAAGTCTTGTAGACCGAGGTTCCGAGCTTGCACGCTTCCTGGATCACCCGCATATCGACATCCCACATCTTGAGCAGTCGCTTGTCCAGCCACGTCATGTAGTCCTGCAACGGTTTGGCCGAGTGAATCCAGCGCTCGTTGAGCGGGACCATCGTCCAGAGGTTGTCAGGAGCGTGGATGTTGCTGACGTAGCGTGCCCAAATCGGGTCTACATTCATCGCGGCGAGCGGAAACGTCAGAGCGGAGGCCCCCTCAAAGGGGAAGTGGGTGACTCCCTTCCGCTCCGGGGCGCGGTAGACTTCAAGCCACGTCCGCCAGTCCTCTTCAAGAGGACTACGCTGGCCGAGGGCACGGCGAATCTCCGCCTGTGCCCATTGCCGAAAGGCGTCCCGACGACCTTTGCCCCAAGAGAGCCGGTCGGCCATCAGCGTCCTTTCGGCTTCCGACCCGTCTTCAACGACTTCCTGGTCCTGGATTGCGAGATGCGGGCTGCCGATGCCCTTGTGTAGCCCTTCTTGACGAGCGCATCATAGAGCCGGTGGACCTTGGTGTTCTTCGGCATCAGGCGAGGTTCCTTCGAGCGAGGTAGGATTGCAGTTGGGCGTTGCTGCGGGAACGAGCGGACTGTCCGCTGCCTTGCACAAGACGGGGCCAGCATTCAGGACCATAGGCAAGTGCATCAAGGAGGTCCTTGAAGCGGGCACCGGGACGAAACTTCCGGTACTCATCTAAGATATCCAATTGCATGGAGTTAAGCAAGATTTGCCCGCTTTTGAAATACGGACCAAGGGCTTCGATACGGAGGTCCTTGTGCCTTCCTCCAGGTTTCAACTCATTAAAATCAAGCGACAAACCACGTTCCTGCGCCTTTGAGGAGAGAAAGTCCCAGAGGCCCTTCTGCTGGGCAACGCTCTCCCCCCATACGCGGTGGACACCCCAAAAAGCCATCTTGTTGACGATCTCAGTTACGAGATCGGCAGGTTCCACCTGGAGGGCGACCGCATCAAGCACGAGGTGCCGCTTCCCCTCCATGTCGGTGCCGATCACAACCAAGGCACTCCGAGCGCTGTCTGGCCCCGCCGTGAACGCGGGGTCAATCAGCATCACTTTGTGCAGGTTAGCGAAGGTGACGTAGCGTTTCTTCCCCACGTCGTCATCGTACATTGCCATGTCGCGGTCTACCATCTGCCAGTAGCGGAGCCACTCATCCCGAAAGGTTCGCACCTCCTCCCCACTCGGATCGTTCATCATCAAGGCGGCGTAGTCTTCTGGGTTCTCCATCCGCATCTTGGCGAGCTTGTCCAAGTTGTGGATTTTGGGGAAAACAGCGGCACCGTTCTCGATAGCGGCAATGGTCATGCAGGCAAGATCGCCCACCCGCTCCACTTCCCGACTCACCGTCTTCCCGTTGGGAAGGCGTGCTCGGATACTGAAACGGGTGGCCTCCTCTCCGTGACCGAACGTCTCACGGATGCTGTCGTACACATCATCGTGGTGCCACCGCGTCCCGATGAAGCGAACCCATGGGAAGGGCTCGTAGCCAGAAGAGAGCAGCGGGCGGAGTCGTGTCACCCACCGTGCTACACGTTCCATGATGAGCCAGGAGCCAGCACGGGCGTTCTCGGCGGCCTCCTGTGAGATCAAGTCATCACAGATGATGCCATCGTAATGCTTTCCAGTGACGGTACCACCAACGCCGATAGTCTCAAAGGTGCATTCGGCGCGGTGCTGTGTTCGCCGGAGGGTGGCCCGCGTTGCTGACCACGTGGTCTTGTTGAAGTCTTCAGGAATGACTTCTGGAAAGAGGGCTCGCAGGAGGTCGTTCGCCTCAAACTGCTGCTTGATCTCCGAAAGGAAATCAGCGGCGGTCTCCTGCTTCTCGTTCGCGATCAAAATTGCTATATTGGGATTCCCACACGCGAGCTGGATGGCATGGGCGCGCGTCGCCAGCGTACTTTTCCCAGTCTCACGAGGCCAGAGAATGAGTTGCATCGGCGCCTCGTCCAATTCGCGGATACCCGTGCGCCGCTCCACAAACTTGAGGGGGAGCAGATGCGTCTCCGCTTCCAAGGGAAAGCGGTTCGCGTAACCGAGAACCACCGACGCAAAAAAGTGGAGATCCGTCAGCGCCCGCTGACGAAGCTTGCTCCACTCCGGCGAGCCAGAGGTAAACGAGAGAGACTGGTTACTTTGTGGGAGGCTGGCTGTCGTCAAGGACTTCCGCTTCAATGGTGATCGCGTCCGAGGCAAGAGCCTCTAACTGGCGGGCCGAGAGATTGATCTGGACGTTCGCTTGTACCGGCGTCTCGTCCTTTTTCGGCCATGCCCGGTCAAGATAGGGCGCGGTGTAGGTGGGAATCGACTTGAGGAGGTCAGCGTTCTCGGATGCAGCGGCATTGAGCCGTTGCATGCCCTGGAAATGCACGCGCACCGCTTCCGGCAGTTGCGCTTCGATCATTTTTCGTGCACGTTTCAAAGCCGAGGTGTTGATGTCGGCCCACAATTCGCGGAAGGCAGGGCGGCGCTTCAGAGCCCGGAGGGTTCTGGCGGCATAGGCATGCTGCGTAAGCTCTTGCAGCTTGTCGAGTTGCTCGGCAGCGGGCGGGCGAGTGACCTGGCCTGAAAGCCACTCCGCGAAGGCAGCCTCGCCGGGAGTGAGTGGTCGAGTCTCCGGGTCCAGCATAGCCCGCTTGAAGCGGCGGATCGGGGCGAGTTCGGGCATCTCGTTGCAATTTAGCGAGTTTGGCTTCCTCCTGCAAGGAGTTGCAGTTGCACAAAGTGCTGTTCTCTTCTGCCTCAGAACATTGGGCAACACCCAAAGCGACCTACGATAGCCTCAATGCTGAGTTCCACTTCACCCTCGATCCCTGCCCTCTCAACGGCGAGGCCACCGATGGACTATCCATTTCTTGGGGTGGGCATCGAGTTTACTGCAACCCCCCATACGGAAGAGGCATAGATCGTTGGTTGGTAAAGGCTTATGAAGCGGAACTTGCCGTCTTTTTGTTGCCTGCTAGAACAGACACGAAATGGTGGCACGACTACGCCATGAAAGCCAACGAAATACGCTTTTTGCGTGGCAGGCTTCGTTTCGGGGGTGCCAAATACAGCGCCCCATTTCCCTCGGTTATCCTGATTTACAAACGGCACTTGGAGCAAGGAATTGCATTGCAAAATGCGGTAGCATGAGTCTAGACTTCTGGCCGCTAGAAACCTTCTGCTCTCACAAGTTTGAACGCCCCCACTCCCTGTGCGACCCCCTCGTACCGGATCGTGGCGATGTTATGCTGCATGGACCGCCAGAGTCGGGCAAAACGCAAGTAGCCCTGACATTGGCAAAGGCTATTGCCGAGGGCGCGGACTTCTTGAACCAGTTCCCGTGCATCCAAGGCAAAGTCCTTATCGTGCAAGCGGATACACCGACACTAACATTTCAGGACAGACTGCAAAGGCTGAAGCTATTGCTGGCGGAGGAAGCGAGGGGCAACATCGCCAGCCTGATAGATGACAGTGGGCGCTTCGACATCGTGAAAGCGGCGCAAAGTAAGGCAGCAGCTATAGTTGCGGCTCAGGCTTTTGCCCCGAACATTGTGGTCTTTGATGCCCTCCGAGACATCCACTTGCTGGATGAGATTGATAGTAGATCCCCTCGCATCGTGTACGGGGCCTGCCGCTCTCTATTTCCCTCTGCTGCATTGATTTACATGCACCATGACCGGAAGGGGAATGTTGTAGGGAAGAGGCTGCGAGATGAGGAAGCGAGTGGCAGCGGTGCTTGGAGGAACAGCATCGACTTCTCATGGCACTTAGAGCGCTACTATGACCACGAGCAGCCCTTCAAACACATTGCCACACTTGGGTTTAGTAAGACGAGGCAGTCGGAACGCCCCCTTCCTATCCGGCTAGAGATGGACAAGGAGAGCTTGTTGGTGGAGCCAACCGAGATGACTCCCCTACAACTGGCTGGCATCTGGATTAGGAAGGAGCCGGGAATGGGGGAAAAGGAGATCATCAACCGCCTATTGGCAAGCGAAAAATGCAGTCGAGCGACCGCATACCGGACGGCAAAAAGAGCTGTCTCACAAGGCCGTCTCAGGGGTGAGACAAAAGGACCCCTGTGAGACGACGTAACTTCATGGCATCACTTGAGTTACAGGCCGTCTCACGGGAGCATCTCACACATACTAACTAAAGAGTATGAGACAACCAGTGGGTGAGACGGCTGGTTTGTCCTCCAAAAATCGCAGGAGAAACCATGCTTAACGATATATCGCAACTACACTACTACATTGCTTGCCATGAACCCTTGGTAGGCCGTATTTGGTCAGGCACCAACACCTCGTACTGGTATACATGGCTGCACAGAAAAGCCTTCGAAAAGGAGTTGGGAGGAAAACCCATTGAAGGCTCCTTAAACATCTGGTTTACCCAAGAATGTGTCTTCCCGCATCCCAAAAGGTTCCACCAGCCTAAAGCCGAGCGTTGGAGCCCTGTCTACGTGCAGCATGTGATCCTCTCCAGCAACAAGAAACGCTTTGTTCGGGGTCTTGCGCTACGAAGGGGCCGACGAGATTCCAGAGCATGGATAGAAGTCTTTTCTACGGTACGCATCAGGAAAACACTCAGCTTGAAGGACAACGATTTGGTAAGCGTGTGGATGCTATGATACCCAAAGAAGAGGGCTACAATTGACCGAAAAAGAGCCTACTATAGACACCCCCAGCCGCTTCCCGCCCTGTCCTAGTCAGTTCTCGCCCCGGGGCAAGCATTGCTTGAGCGCGTGGAGCAGCGAGTTGTGCAATTTGGGTGGAGTGGAGGTTTACGTTCTCGTCCGGACATGCTATCTTTGCGGCAAGAAAGTGGAGGGTACATGAGCATAGGATCGTACCCTAGCATCTTCAACCTTGGGCACAAAGCCATTGCTGACCTCTTCCTTGACCCTGTGGTCATCCAAGAGAAGGTGGACGGCAGCCAGTTTTCCTTCGGAGTCTTTGACGGGGAGGTTCACTGCCGCTCAAAAGGGAAGGAAATCCTACCAGATGCTCCCGAGAAGATGTTTGCCAAGGCTGTTGAGGTTGTAAAGGAGCTGGCAGTGCAACTCCACAATGGATGGACCTATCGAGGGGAGTACCTCCAATCAGCAACCCACAACACGGCGAAGTACTCCCGTATTCCGGTGCAGCACATCATGCTCTTCGACATTGACGGGGGACTGCATGCCTATCATGAACCTAGTCTCGTCGCTGACGAAGCCAAAAGTCTGGGACTTGAAGCAGTTCCGACCTTCTACGAAGGTAAAGTTGAGAGTTTTGCCGCGTTCATGGAACTCGTTAACCAAGAATCGGTGTTGGGGGGTTGCAGGATGGAAGGCGTCGTAGTAAAGAACTACCACCGTTTCGGGGAGGACAAGAAGCCCCTGATGGGAAAGTACGTGCGACCCGAGTTCAAGGAAGAAAATAGGGCAGCATGGCGCGTTTCCAACCCAATGCAAGGCGATGTCATCCAGCAGATCATCCTCACATACCGGACGGAAGCTCGCTGGAGAAAAGCCCTCCAGCATCTTCGGGACGAAGGTAAGTTAGAGGGTAGCCCTCGCGACATTGGGCTGCTCATCAAAGAAGTCCCTAATGACGTGCGGAAAGAATGCGAGCCAGAGATTCTCGAAACCTTCTGGAAATATGCGTGGCCGAAGGTTGAGCGGGGGTTACGTGCTGGGCTTCCTGAGTGGTACAAAGAGCAGTTAGCAAAATCTGCATTTGGAAAGGCATGACACGCACACTCGTTCTCATCTACGGCACCCGCCCCGATGCGATCAAGCTGGGGCCGGTGGCTTATGAACTGCGAGCGATGGGTCACGAAGTGATTCCCATCTGCACAGGGCAGCATACCGACTTGCTCCGAGGGACCCCCGCTGAGACGGACTTGCATGGGGACGTCTCGCTTGGGCTCACCCCCACCGACCACCCCTTTGAGTGGGTGGAACATGCAAAGGCCCCCATTGTCTCCACGCTTCGGGCCCTGAGCCCCGATGCAGTGGTGGTACAGGGAGATACCTCCAGCGCGCTCGCCGGAACGCGGGCAGCGAACGCCCTCAACTTCCCCCTGATCCATGTCGAGGCGGGAGTGCGGAGTGGTTGCCTTACCGACCCCTTCCCCGAGGAGAAGATACGGAGGGAGATCGACCACCTCAGCGACCTCCTACTCGCGCCTACGGATCACTGCTACCAGAATCTCCTGAATGAGTGCCACGATCTGCATGCCCGAAATACGAGGGCAATTGTTACGGGGAACACGGGGATCTCCGCGTTGCATCGGTACACTGGGGTGCATATCGGCTCCTGGCCACGCCCAGACATCCTCATCACCCTCCACCGCCGCGAATTTCGGCTCTCGCCCAACTGTACCAAGGCATTGTACAGCTTGTTGGAGGGTGCTGAGAAATGGAACGACCTCACCTTCATCTGGCCAGTGCACCCGGCAATGCGCCCATATCTTCCGGAGGCAACGGCCATTCCCAGAAATGTGCTCCTCACTGATCCCCTGCTATACTCGCAATGTGCGTACTTGGCCTCGCGAGTGCGAGGCATCCTCACTGACTCCGGCGGCCTCTCAGAGGAAGCCGCCGCACTTGGTGTCCCCTGCGTCCACGCTCGCTTCCACACTGACCGACCTGAGGCAGTGGAGGCAGGCATCGCCCACTGCCTCCCTCCAACCCCTGAGGGCTTTCATGAAGCCATCCAATTTCTTGCCGAGCAACGACTACCTCGACGCCCCTCAGATTGCTTCGGCACCGCCGATGCCGCCACCAACGTGGCCAGAGCCATTACCGAGTTTCTCAGATGATCTTCTCTGCCTTGAGCGAGAGGCCCTCTTCGGAACGCCCACTATGCGGTTGCTTGCCGTGACACGGCTCCTAGCCCTCGCTGGTAAAGTGCGGTAGATTCAGGATATGCGCCGCGCCGCCCACTTCTTCCTCCTGCTCACCGCGATCACACTCCTCGGAGCAGTGGCGGGAGTTTGCTGGTGGAGGCCCGACGCCGATGCTCAGTCGCCGCAGCCTGTCGCGCCGTCGCTGCAAGCCGACCCCGATGCCGTCGTGTTCCTGCTCACTAACGAGCTGGATCGCCCCGTGTACCTGTACATCCTCGCGGATGACACCCTACCCAACCTCTTAGGGTCTGTAGCCGCGCACCAACGCGGTATCTTTGTCGTTCCTTCCTCGTCTCTCGCCCAGGTGCGGACGGTACGGGGTTTGGCGCAGCCAGACGGTCAGAAGTTGATGTGGCCCACCACGCTCGCCACGAGGATTGCCGGGCGTTTGGTGCTCTTCACGCTTGTCGTACCGCCTCCCGGTTTCGTGGAGTCGGGCGCTCCCATCCCTTCATGAGTCGGAGGTGTCGTAATGGTTGGACTTCCTGTTGTTCTTGTCGGCGATGCAATCAAATACCTCCTGAAACCGATTGCACATGTGATCGGGATGAAGGGGAAGGGGAAAGCGACGGGTCTCGGTGCCATTACTGTGGTCGCAGGAACTGCCTTACAGGCTACCACGGGTACCCAGATTGTCACGGCGGAGAATGTAGTGCCACTGGTGAGTAAGGGCATTGAGGCCCTTAGCCTCATCCTCCAGTTCGGCGGGGTGATCATCGCTGCGTGGGGGCATGGGCGGCATGTGGGAGCATCGACCCCGTGACCTTCCAGTGCCGGAAGTGCGGTGCCACTTCAGACTTGCCCGTGGACATAGAGGCAGCAGCGGCTTCTGGCGTCGTAGCAGTTGTGGTTGGCTGCCCATCTTGCTCCCAGGGACGCATGGTCGGACGCATTCCCTCCACTTCGGAGACCTCGTGACCCATTTCCATCTTATCCTCGCTCCGTTCGCCGTACCAACGAGCACCCTCGCCCGTCGCCTCCGCCTCTGTTGGAAAGTGCTCCGCATCGAGCGGGCGTGGCTGCGCCCGGTGGAATTGGTCGCGATCCACTGCGAGGAAAATACGAAGCAGCGGGAGAAGCCTCGGGTGGACGGGGTGAAGATCACCACGTACCACTTCTCGGAGGGCTCCCCTTACATGGAGTGCTCCTCTCAGGTGCCCCTGTTCCCCGGCGGAGTGGATTACAATGGGGCGGGACTGCCAATGGCAGCGAAGAAGTTGCTGTAATGGCACCGTTCCATTTGTGGACCTACGACTCCGACCATGACCTCTATACGAGGTCTGATGGGCGGGCCATTACTGGAGAGTTCCTAAGATAATTTTTCGGTCCTTTGCCAGAAGACCTCCCGAATTACAGGCCGTCACACTGCGAGATCGCTTTATCTCTGTCACAAGAGCACGAGAATGGCAGCGAGTCGGAACCGCAAACCTAAGGGGGGAATGCCTGGGGCTCCCGGTTCAATCTCCGGACCATTCCCCCCTTTTAGGTTGCGTGGCTCATGACCCGCGCCGTCCACTTGGAGGACTTTGTGCGAGCAACCGCTCACATGGATGATGCTGAGGTGGTTCGCTGGTTCGCTTTGGACGATGGGACGACACTAGAACTCACTTTCGGTGAGTTGCGCCGCGTGGTGCTCGCCCTGAAGCGCCGTCACAGATAACCGACAACGTGCCATTGTCGTTCATAAATCACCTCACTTATTGCATGAAGTGGCACTTTCTAACCTCTACCCCCACAAGGATTTCCCATGGAACACAAAGACCACAAGCCACTGAAGAAAATGCCCAAAAAGATGCCCAAGTCCCGCAAAGTGGGTGGCAAGATGGGTGGCCAGATGCCCTGCAAGGAGTGTAGCAGCAAGGAAATGCAGGAAATGGCGAGAAAGAAGGGGATGTAGGCTCGTGGCCGCCGCCACCGGGCTGGAACGCCGCGCCCTTTTGGCCAAAGCTCGGGAGATGCGCCATAAAAACCCCCCCGTTATGCCAAAATGCACAAGGGAGGTCGTTCGGCAAATGGGACGAGGAAGGCCCAAAACGGTTTCTAGCACAGAAAAAGCCATTTGTGGAGCTCCTACGATCCAAAACGAGCCTGAAAGGGAGCGTGGGGTGTATTGGTGCCCTCGGTGCCGCCGTTACTCGTGGGGCTCCGGGGGTGGGAGGGCTGGGGGTGGCCCCGATGTGGTGCCAGCCTTGGCGTGGGCTAAGTAGTAGCAAAGCAAGAAGTTACGCTGCAATACATTATATTGTCCACGCCGACGCTGTATAACGCTTTGGCGTGGTAAGCCGTTGTGGGGCAACAATTTGGAAAAATATGTTGCGCGTGCAGAAGCTGGTACACCCCTCCCCTACCCCCACCGCCCTGGGGGGTCGCCCGGGTCTCGGCCCGGAGCGTCCCCAAAAGGGACACCTGCACGATGTGCCACAAGAAGCGTGCCACGGCTGCTGAGAATGCGCGGTCCCGGGCGGTGGCTGCCATATTGGCGTGGCCTACCATAATAGCAGGGCGTCGCATTTCGCAATACCTACCCGAACGGGTGGGGAGACGACACCCCGGGGGCCTGCCACGCTGGCATGCTTCTTGGCTGCGAACCATTCGCATCAAGGACCGTGCCACGGATACGGCATGGTTCTATACGCATACCGGCGAGGATGGGTGTAGAAGACTTCACACCTCTTCTACCCCCTACACCTGCATGTGAGTACTTACTCGCAGTCCTATTGCTCCCCCACGCTTGTTACACAATCGTTACAATTCCCCCTTGCGCCCCCGGCCCCAGCCCCTATCTTGCTGGCTGTTAATCCGGCGGACGAACGGCGACCCGGCAACGGATGAAGTACTTCACAACACAGAGACGTGGCCAGAATGGGGACCTGTTGGGACAGGCGAGTACACCGACGAACAGTGCGCACGCGCCCTATCTCGCGTCTGGGCCCGCGTCTATCAGCTCTATCACTGGTCGGAGGTTGGCTAGTTCCCGGGAGCGCGTCCCTATATTCCCTCCCGCGAACACCGGCAGTCCCGAACCCCGGAGCGACGCCATGAGTGACTATACCGAACGTGTCGAACATGCCCTACACGGTCTCCACGCCGTGTCAACCGGCTTCTGTCCCGGTTGCCCGGAATGCAAGAACATTGCCGGTGGCGCAGAGGATATTGAGTCGCACTTCTCCTGGTCTGCGTGCGGTATCTGTGGGACCCGCCTTGGCGGCAACCGGGAAGTCTGGCACGGCGTGACTGACGATACGCAAGAGGTCTTACACTTCGATGATGCGTGCGACGATTGTGTTATGTACCTCGCCAATGGGGAAGAACCGGAGGGAGCTTCATGACCCGCCCCGACCTCTACACCATCCTCCGCGCCGATGCCCGTCGCTGGCCCGACCACACGGACTACTGGCGCTTTGGGCCAGTGCTCGCTTCGCTCGCTGTGCCACCGATGCGGGAGCATGGCACAGGATTTGAGGCGTTGGTCATGGTGCATATGCGAGCGCAGCGAGCGGCCTTGACAAGCGGCGGGATAGTAGTACTGTAAGGGCGGCACAACGGTAGTCCCCTTCCTAACGCCAGTCTCCAACAGGGAGCGACGGCATTATGAAAGCGACGAAAATAGAAGTAGAGGATGCAAAGTGCATGCTCCACAAGTTCGTTCAGCCCGGGGACACGGTGTATACCATTCTGCGGCATGTCTCGCGGTCTGGCATGTCGCGAGTCATTTCTTGCTACATCAAGACAGATACTGGCATGCAATGGCTTGACGGGTGGATAGCGAGGGTTGGGATCTACCGACTGGACCGCGAGCGCGAAGGGCTCAAGATTGGTGGCTGCGGAATGGACATGGGGTTTGCAATTGTCTATGACCTCTCCTACCAGCTCTTCAAGGATGGTTTTACCTGCATCGGTGAAGGCTGCCCCTCGAATGACCATAGCAACGGGGACCGGAACTACGAGCCGCACCAGCATAGCGACGCTGGCTACGCCCTACGCCACCGCTGGCTCTAGGAGGAGGAGACTATGAACACCACACACACACCGGGACCGTGGCGCGAGCGCCGAGCGGACCCTTTGGCTTAGGGTTGGCCTCACTCCTCTCTTGACTAATCCCGATACCTTGGTGCGGCTCAAAACCGCCGTCGAATACGTAAACGAGGCGCGGCAACTCCTGATGGTGCTTTGCGGAGATCCCTACGGGCGGGGTCCGCAGGTCGATGAAAGCGACTTCAAGGAGCTGGAAACCCTCTTGCAGAAAGCAGTCTCGGCGATGAAAGCGGGGCATGTATGAAGTGTCATCTCTGTAACGGCGAAGATCACGCCTTCTGTGGCTTTTGCAGCACCTACATCCCCGAACTTCGCCTTAGAGAGGTTCCCCTTGACAAGCCGTGGACCGCCCCTGATTTTGAAGCGTACCAAGAGCGAACACGCTATACCCCTAGAGGCCAATGGGCTGCGTGGCTACGACACGCCTTAGATAGGAGTCATACATGATCCCCCTTGAGCTGGTCCTCCGCAGCAAGCGGCTGCAGGCCGACTTCGAGGCCCCGCCGACCGAGGTCTTGAGCGATGCGTGGCGTACCGATGGCGTCGAGGCCGAGACCGGGCGCTTCGTAGCGAGCCCCACGTGGGCGGGAGAGATGGCAGCATACGGGCCGTGCCCCGACTGCCGCGGAAGCGGGATGCAGAACGAGGTTGAGCCGTGCCAGCGGTGCTGCGTAGAGGCATGGGCGGAGCATGAGGAGTATCTGAGATGGCTGGGAGAGAGGAGGAAAGCATGAGCTGCCCGACGTGCGGGGGGCCGGTGGAGCTTGTAACATATTGGGCACGGGCAGTGGAGGTCAAACCAAAGTTGCCGTTATAAGAGTACCGTGCTCACCCCGACACGTTGAAAGGAATTGAGGCGGAAGCGATGCGCATGATGCGCGATGGAAAAGACGAGACACCAGTTCATGATGAGCGAACTGTCTATCTCGCCGCCCTCACCCGCCTCTTCAACGGCTGCGCGACGTGTGGGCGGGAGCCATTAGCGCAAACGCGGCTGTTTACGCCAGAAGATGTTCTTGCCGCTCGAACTAAAGCCTTCCAGCAAGCGGTGGAGATGGCTGATGAGCGATTCGATTCTCTCTTGGCTGCAAGACTGCGCCGTCTCGCGGAGGACGCATGAAACTTTCTGATATTGTCTGGGAGGTTGCCAGACAATACAAAGGAAATTCCAGTGAGGTAGACAACAAGCTGGCAGATGCTTTTGATCTGCTAGCGGAACTCATCCACACGGAGGAGTTAAAGGAAGTCGTGGGCGATGCAAGTTTTCAAGATGATGTGCAGCGGGGAGCGTGAGACCCATGAACGAGCAAAAGCGTTACGTGCGCGTCTACTACAAGCCGCACCGCGATGGCCGCTCGTCCTATCTCCAGGGGTGGAGCGGTATCGGGCCGTACTTCACACAAGACCCAGAGAAGGCTATGACGTTTGCCACAAAAGAGGAAGCGGACGCGCAGACATTTCCTCTGGCTCCGATGAAAACGAAGGTGCAGCCATGACTCTCCCTGCGTCGGAGCGGGCCTTAGTGAATACGTGGAATCAACTGGTCGCGTTTGGCGGCGACCGGATTGCGATTCTCTACCACGGTTGGGGTGGTTCACGGTCGATGCAATGTCCCGAATGGATCGTGATGCGGATTCGCAACGGGAAAGAAATCGTGACCGACCCCAAGGCGGCATGGTACAACAGGGGAAAGAAGGTCTTTCACGTCCACGGCCCTGTTCGAGAAGGAAAGCCTAGGGTATACGCCGAAGCTCTCGCATGGGTTATCAAACATTACGGACAGCGTGAATTCGTCCGCAATCGGTGGGGCGACATGGTGGAGCGTGAAGTGAACGAGAGGTTTCCACTTCCACCGCGCAAGCGAAAGAAGGTAAAGCCATGACGGAGCGGGAACGGCTGGTGGCAGCGCTGAGGAAGGTCAGCGGCATCATCTGTGCGAAGGGTGATTGTGCCGCGTGTAATGGCATGGTGAACGAACTTTGCGCCCACGGTCTGCGGTTCGCGCCGGAGGGCCAGCAGGCGGGATTGCAAACGGTGCTCGCCAACCTACGGGCTGCCCAGATGCATGCGGACAGCGCATTCCAGGACGTGACTACCGATGAACCGGATTCTCTAGGGCGACCTGTGCCCACCCGGCCCCGCTCAGAGATAGTCAGCGACGAAGTAGCCGAGGTAGCCGAGGCGTTGGCACTCGCTCAGGATTTGCTGGCCAAAGTACGGGGTGAGCTAGAAAGGTTCGCGTCGGAGGGGAAGGCACCACAATGTTGCATGTGTGGCACCGAGTTAAACCCGAAGGCTGCTCCAATGATTTGCGAGCCACGCGGCGCAGTGGGAGAAGAAACAACCGACCAAGCGGAGGACCCCATGACCAACCCCCTCCAGGCCCGGCTCGCGGCCATGCAGGAGCGGTGTGAGCGGGCACTTCCTGCTCCATGGAAGGCGGAAGGATGCGGCATATTCACTGCGCCGAACGGCGTTGGTCGTACGTCGTTTGTGGCGCAAACGCAGAACTGGCAGAACGGAGAGGAAGATGCGGACTTTATCGCCAACGCTCGCACCGACCTGCCCGCGCTCCTGGACCTGTGCGCAACGGCGATAGCAGCAGTTCCAGAATCTCCCGGTTTCATGGACGAAGTGGCGGTAAGCTGCTACGCGTGCGGCGAGCCGAGATACTACTTCAGCGGTGTCGAGAAGATAGCGCATAAGCTCGACTGTTCGTGGGCTGCCTATCGTGCTGCCAAGGCCCGCTTTGTTGGGGAGGGAACGTGACGCGCAAAGAACGGGACGAACTGCGGCGTGCGGTCGCGGACTACAAGCAGTCGGAGGGGTGTAGCTGCTGCCAAGGTGCGCACCACGCTGAGCACGAGGCGCGGCTCGCCAAGTTACTGCGTGTGCCGAAGTACATGGATGGCAGCGGCTACGACTTTTACCGCTACTGCACGCGGGAGGGAACGTAAGCGAGGAACTGAAGCCGTGCCCGTTCTGCGGAAAGCAGCCCAATTTGGAACGAGCCGGGAACGGCTACGCTAACCACAGAGCGAATTGTGTAGTGAGTGGCTTACACCCCATCGCCGCATGGAACACCCGAGCGGTCCCGGCGGGCAGCGGAGAAGGGGAACAGGCTGGCGGAGCGAGTACCCGTGATCGGGATGAGCTTCGTGGGGAAACAGGTAAAAGCACGGCACTCTCATCTGCCGGTTTGCCTCCTGCCGCCAGTCCTGTCTCCCCGTCCGTCGCTGGAGAGATGTACACGAAAGAGCGGGTCGCAGCTTGGCTTCTAGCAACAGAGGATGGACGGCATCTGCGCGGAATGATCCACAAAGAGGTGGAGCCGACGATTCACAACGCCGCGCTGGAAGAGGCCCGTCTTCGCGGGAGTGGGGCGTGTTGCCCAACCTGCCGCCAGCCATGCTTAAGGGAGGCGGGGTTTTGCTCCAATCCCATTCATGCCCTCTTTCGTGGGGAACTTCGCGCCGCGCCCTGGAGTCTCGAGAGGGGGAATAGATGAACGCGTACAGCAATTGTCTCCACGACTATGCTCAGTGTGAGCATTGTCGCCGGAATGGCTGCTGCTGCCGGTGTAGTGCCATGATTGGCTACAAGGTCACGCATGAATTTCGCGATGGAGCGGGAAGCCTTCCTGACAACTTCGCGGAGCGGCTGGCCGAGCTGTTGAGTCTATCTGTTCGGCGGCGCGGCGGCGACCCTTACGATGCTTCCGGCCGTACATGACCACCCCTGACTCCTTGATTGAGGCGCTGGCGGGGATGCTGGAAGAGCATAGATACTCCTGGACGATGGGCAGATGTAAGTGTGGTAGGGAGGGACTACACGAACACACTGAACACGTCGCCGCCGTCCTCGCGCCCCACGTGCGGGAAGCACTGCGTGCTTTGCTCGATGAAGCCGCAGAGAACATGCCTTCATGGCGTGAGGATGATGCAATAGACGCCCTCGTTCGGGGGCTGGAGGAGAAGCCATGACTGAGTTACCCGCAGGCAAAGAGTTGGATGCACTGGTAGCAGAGAAAGTGATGGGATTGCGTGTTGCCGGATTCGCTGACTGTTTGGCACCAGAAGGTGATTGGTCCGTCCGCTCGAACGATGGGCCGCCCAACCGTCCAGTTTACATCCTCCCCAAATGCACTGGAGAGGAGTTCCACGCCTACCTCCGCGATCTGTGCTATAGCTCAGAAGGTGCAGTCGCACGTCGCGTAGCCGGGGATGATGACATGAAACGAAAAGAGATAGAGGAGTATTACCGCCGTGAATGGGAGCGTGACCAACTCTTCGGCCACAACATCGTCCATTGTCTCGGGGTTGTTCCCGAGTACTCCACCGACATCGCCGCCGCATGGGAAGTAGTGGAGAAGCTGCGGGGGAGAAAATGGTTTGTAGAGGTTACTGTCCGCACCCCGCATTACGACGACGTAGAGGTGGTGCTTTGCCGAGGGTTTGATAACCGCCTCCCGGTAAAACCGTCGCACTATGCTGTGGCCGACACCGCCCCGCTCACTATCTGCCGGGCCGCGCTATCGGCGGCGGGAGAAACCTAAAATGGGCTCCCGTAGCCGTGGCCCTCTTACACCCTCCCCGCTTGCCTGCCGTTGCGGGAACACGACCCGTTTCATCGCCGGAAGCGATCCCGGCACCGGGTCAAGCTACTATTGGTGCCAGGAGTGTGGGCGGGGGGTTGGAGGGCCAGGAGCGTACGTGGATCAGAGGCTGGGGCTCCAGGTGGAGGATGGGAGAGCGGCCACGAGTTGGATTACGTTTAGCGTCGCAACGGATTTCGTGAACTTGGCACTTTCGCGGAGGAGTGAAGCATGATTCCGAAACCTGACTGGTTGCCAGATGCAACATGGCTCACCGACTTCTGGAAGTGCCCGGAAGCAGCCCGGCTCCGCCACGAACTCGGCTGGGTACCGTTCCGGGAGGACGAAGCGCCGCGCAGTGGGCAAGCCCTGCACGCGGGGCTCAAGGCGTGGTTCGCTGGGAAACAGAGCGGTGTGGAGGCAGCGCTGGCGGCACTCCGCGCCGATTGGAAGGAGGAGCCAGTGGAGGAAGAGGGCTTGGCCCTCTTCGGGCCACCACAAGTTGTCCAGCGCCCACTGGAACTCTTCGAGCGTATTGTGTGTGGCTACGCCGAGCGCTGGCCCCGCGAACAGGATCGCTTCCAGGTCCTCGATAACGAGGGGTATGAAGAGCAGTTCATTGATCGTTGGGGGGCGGGCTTCTGGTGGTGCGGACGGAAGGACCGGCGGATCAGATGGGAGGATGGAAGCGAAAGCATCCAGGACACGAAGTCAACGGCGCTCCGCATTGATGAGGGATATCTAGAGGCGTACCAACTGAACGCCCAAACGCGGGGGTACCTCGCGATGGAACTCTGCAAGGGAAACACCCGCTGCACCAGCGTCTATATTGATGCGGTGCATGTGGATACGTACAAGAAGCGGAAGACAAAATCAGGCTTCACGGTGTATGGTGGGACGGTAGAGCCAGGGCACTTCGTGCGCCATGGGCCGATCTCGGTGGATGACTGGAAGCTCTCGGAATGGGCGCGTTCAGTCGAGGCAGCGTTGCGACTACGGGAGCACTTCTTGACCGACTATGGGCCGGAGGCTCGGTGGGAGCAGCGAGACAGCAATTGCTTCCGGTGGGGGAAGCCCTGCTCCTACTGGGGCGTGTGCAACTTGCATCGGGACGCCCTTCCTGCTACATTAGAGCGCGATTTTATGGTACGACGGTGGGAACCAAATCCAGAAAGAGCGATCTAACAATGCCAACAAGAATCGAGGCGCTCACTGAAGCCCAAAAAGCCCAGATGGAGAGTTGGGCAGATCGGTGGATAGAAATTGGTCTACGCACAGGTGCGATGGACCTTGATGCATTCGTGGCTAATGCGTCCCGATGCTATGCATTTGCTGGCCTCCCATGGCCGGGGCGGGTGATATTGGTACCATCTCCTTTAGTGCTTGCTTTAGCGGCACCGATAGCAGCCCTATTGCTGGAAAAGAGGGGCGGCGCGGTGGACGGCGCGGTGAACCGCGCGGTGGGCGGCGCGGTGCAACGCGCGGTGGACGGCGCGGTGGACGGGGCGGTGAACGGCGCGGTGAACCGCGCGGTGAACCGCGCGGTGGGCGACGCGGTGGGCGGCGCGGTGCACGGCGCGGTGAACGGCGCGGTGAACGGCGCGGTGGGCGTCGCGGTGGACGGCGCGGTGAACGGCGTGGTGAATGGCGCGGTGAACGGCGTGGTGCGCCGCGCGGTGAACGGCGCGGTGAACGGCGCGGTGGACGGCGCGGTGGGCGTCGCGGTGGACGGCGCGGTGAACGGCGTGGTGGGCCGCGCGGTGGACGGGGCGGTGGGCGACGCGGTGGGCGACGCGGTGCACCGCGCGGTGGACGGCGCGGTGAACGGCGCGGTGGGCGCGGTGGACGGCGCGGTGCACGGCGTGGTGAACGGCGCGGTGAACGGCGTGGTGCGCCGCGCGGTGGACGGGGCGGTGGACGGCGCGGTGAACCGCGCGGTGAACGGCGCGGTGCGCCGCGCGGTGGACGGGGCGGTGAACGGCGTGGTGAACGGCGCAGTGAACGGCGCGGTGAACGGCGCGGTGAACCGCGCGGTGGACGGCGTGGTGGGCCGTGCAGTGGACGGCGCGGTGGGCGACGCGGTGAACGACGTGGTGCGCCGCGCGGTGAACGGCGCGGTGAACGGCGCGGTGAACGGCGCGGTGGGCGTCGCGGTGAACCGCGCGGTGGACGGCGTGGTGGGCCGTGCGGTGGACGGGGCGGTGGGCGACGCGGTGGGCGACGCGGTGCACCGCGCGGTGGACGGCGCGGTGAACGGCGCGGTGAACGGCGCGGTGGGCGTCGCGGTGAACGGCGTGGTGGGCCGTGCGGTGAACGGCGCGGTGAACGGCGCGGTGAACGGCGCGGTGAACCGCGCGGTGAACCGCGCGGTGGACGGCGCGGTGGGCGACGCGGTGGGCGACGCGGTGCACCGCGCGGTGGACGGCGCGGTGAACGGCGCGGTGAACGGCGCGGTGGGCGTCGCGGTGAACGGCGTGGTGGGCCGTGCGGTGAACGGCGCGGTGAACGGCGCGGTGAACGGCGCGGTGAACCGCGCGGTGAACCGCGCGGTGGACGGCGCGGTGGGCGACGCGGTGGGCGACGCGGTGCACCGCGCGGTGGACGGCGCGGTGAACGGCGCGGTGAAC
>ERZ1292632.278-Hain-H43-01um-R2-278-length-53470-cov-7_pt1 | contig 53470 bp, 52 predicted proteins | sample MGYA00564407_ERZ1292632 | MGnify/ENA primary metagenome ERZ1292632 (study PRJEB36523, sample SAMEA6512637) | groundwater metagenome | collected 2019-01-08 | study: AquaDiva: Metagenomics assemblies of 32 groundwater samples | reverse complement strand
GCTAAATTTTACTAAGGCAGCGTTTCCACCTTAGGACGGTTATAGTTACCGCCGACATTCACCAGGGCTTACATCCGTCACCATACACATATTGCTATGCGCACAACGCAGATGGTTGACCTTCTGGCATTGGTCAAGTGTCACCCCCTATACATCCTCTTACGAGTTCGCAGGGAGCTGTGTTTTTGATAAACAGTCGCCAGAGATACTTTCGCTGCGGCCCGCACCATTTAGCCCTCTTTGTTCTTTTGCAAACAAAATAAGGGAAATGGAGGGCCGGCTCCAGAGTTTAATCCATGATGGGAACAACGTCACGTTAACGTCGACTGGGGCTATTTTTTCTTAACGATCCAACGCTTCAGGTTTGACCTGCTAGCGCATTCGGTCATTGGAATTCCGAGCAAGCTCAGTTTCTTCTGACTATAGAGGTGTGGTACTTTTGGTTGTACCCGGCCACACCTCAGACCATTTTCCTGATCAACCCACTTTCCTTTTGGTACTCCTGGGCTAACCATCACTCCTTGCGGAGCACTCATCATGTTTTCAGAACGACATAGGTTGTGTCGCCACGCGGGTTTTGAGGCTCGCGTGACGGCTTCTCTATCGCTCAGTTTCAATCCTGAAGCCGGCCCGTAAAGTGCATTTAGCTGTCTTCTTTTTTTCCAAAAAGAGCTAAATGGTGCGGGCAAGCCTTATTGCTAACTTACGGCTGATTTTTTGCCGAGTTCCTTGGAGGACCTTCACTCGTTCGTCTTGCTCTCCTCGAGCCGATCACCTGTTTCGGTTTTCGGTACGGATTACCGTGGGTTATGCTTAGAGACTTTTCTTGAAAGCGCGGTTTGCTTAGTTCAATGCAGTAAACTGCACCTTCCCTCATACGCTTAGGCTCATAATTAAATACAGAATGTGGGATTTTCCTCACACTCGCCCTAACGCTAGAGACCCCAATCCAATAAGGGGCTACGCATATTGTGCTCCGTCATCCCATCGCACCCACTGTAAGTCATGGAATATTAACCATGTGTCCATCAGATACGGCTTTCGCCATCTCCTTAGGCCCGACTAACCCTTCGCTGAAGTCCATTGCGAAGGAAACCTTAATCTTTCGACGTGCGGATTTCTCATCCGCATTGTGGTTACTTGTGCCAACATTCTTGCTTCTACACGCTCCAGCATGGGTCACCCCTTTGCCTTCATCGCAGAGTAGAATACTCTCCTACCAGTGCAAATTTCCGAAGAAATCTGCAATCCTCAGTTTCGGTATCATGCTTTAACCCCGATCATCTGCGGCGCAGACTCTCTAAGTGAGTGAGCTGTTACGCTTTCTTTAAATGATGGCTGCTTCTAAGCCAACATCCTCACCGTCGGAGAAAATCCACCACCTCCCTTGTACTTAGCATGAATTTTGGGACCTTAAATTGAGATTCGGGCTGTTTCCCTTTTGACCAATGGAGCTTAGCCCCCACGGTCTTACTGCCGTACTTTTGACCACGAGTATTCGGAGTTTGATAGGTCCCGCGATCTTTCGACCTGTCGAGATCTTCCAGTGCTCTACCCCTCGTGGGAACATACGACGCTATGCCTAAACATATTTCGGAGAGAACCAGCTATTACCGAGTTCGATGAGCTTATCACTCCGTACCACATGTCATCGCAGAGTATTGCACGTCTCTAGCGTTCGGTCCTCCATCTATCTTTCGATAAACTTCAACCTGCACATGGCAAGCTCACTCGGCTTCGGGTCTAATGCGTACTACTTTAATCTAATAAAAGATTTTCGCGCTATTCACACTCGGTTTCCCTGCGGCTCCGGGCATTCAAGCCCTTAGCCTCGCAGCATGCATTAACTCGTTGGCTCATTCTTCAATAGGCACGCCGTGACGGAACACGTTTTGCAACGGTCCGCTCCGACTCCTTGTAAGCATTATGGTTTCAGTTCTATTTCACCTCCCTCTCCGGGATGCTTTTCACCTTTCCCTCACGGTACTAGTTCACTATCGGTCTTCTGGAATATTTAGCCTTACCGGTTAGTTCCGGCAGATTCCCTCAAGCTATTCGTGTCTTGAGGTACTCAAGAATGACGACAAAAAAGTTATTCCGCTTTCGCGCACGGGACTATCACCCTCTGGGGTCTGTCTTTCCAGACAATTACGCTAACGAAATAATTTATAACTTCTCTTGCTTAAAAGCAACGTCATCACCTTACTACCCCCGGCCTTAATCGCGTTTCGCGTACAACGCTTGCGCGTCGCACACATACCGCGATTAAGACCGAGTTTGGGCTGTTTCGCTTTCGCTCGCCACTACTCACGAAATGTTTCCGACTATACATCGGAATTGTTTTCTCTTCCTCCGGGTACTGAAATGTTTTACTTCCCCGGGTGCGCTCATTCACGTCAAGCGTGAATGTCGCCCGTATCTCTACGGGCGGAGTTTCCTCATTCGGAGACTTCCGGATCAAAGCCTGTTCGGCGGCTCCCCGAAAATATCGTCGCTACACAACGTCCTTCATCGCTTCTCAGAAGCCAAGGCATCCACCATATGCTCTTAAATTTCTTATTAGGAAATTTAAAAACCACTAAACTGATTTCTCAATGATTTGCATTCGCTTACAACGAATGCAAATTCAATACTTTAATTTACCTGTTACTGCATTCATTTTTCCTGAATAAATGCAGGTTTTAATCGGCACGATCTAACGTGCCGATTAGTCACCTACGTCTCTTGAAAAGACCTGCGACCAGACTTTTGCAAGCTCGGCCGAAAGACTAAACGTGGTGGGGTTTTATTGTCAAAAAACAGCAATCCCAAAAATGAAAAACCGCTCGTTGGAGCGGTACTGAAACACGCCAAATAGATGGCCTATTTCGTCCGCTTTTTCATAGAGAAGTTAAACATATTTGGAATACATAGCAGTATATACGAGGTCGTATAATAGTCAAGGATTTGTATGTCTTTTTGTGGAAACTTTATGATTTCCTGCGAATTGCGTACTGCCCCGCCCCGCTTGCCAATAGACTGACGAGTCCCGCGAAAACGGCCAGAGGCGCCATAAATCCCTGAAAGCCCATGGAACGAACATAATAGATTGCGAAAAGCATGACGATTGCCAGGACTGCCGCGGCAATTTCTGTCCAAAGGCCGAGAACGATAAGAACACCGCCGATTAGTTCCGCGTATGCAACGATATAAGCCAAGAATGGAGCAATACCCAGACCACCAAAGAAACCGATGGTTCCCGCCATATCGGAAACCTTCATCCAGCCTGTCGCCATGAAAACACCACCTATCACGAGACGGACTATGAGTACCGCCAGATTTTTGTTTATATTTATATTCATTTCTCTTGTATCTTGATTCTGATGCTAATAACTGTTTTAATGCCCATCCAATACTCCGCCTATTGTAACACCTTCGCGGAGAGAATTCTGGCGAGCGCCTCTATTTTTCCGACATTCACAAATGTGGGAATACCCAGGTAACAAGTGTCAACTCCGCGTATGAGGATAGCCGCCCCGCCGGAATTGCCCTGTTCTATTTTGGCAGATGTTATGTAGTAATCTCCGTCAAAGCCGGAAATGATGCCTTCCGTCGCGGTTATATCGCTTTTTGAGCCGATGCCGGGATAACCCAATATGACCACCCCCTCTCCCACGGAAACCGCCGAACAGACTGTCCTATTTGACGCATTTTGCGCGCGCAGGTCAATGATATCCAGCTTTTTTGATATATCAACTATGCCTATGTCGTTCTTGCTCGGATATGAAACAGAGGCGTCGGTAATGTTTATATCCCCGGAAATATCGGGAAAAGTTATTTTACAGCTCTCGGGAAAGTAACCATCATATAAGACGACATGTTTGTTTGTGATGAGGTGGGCAAATGGATATTTGGCGGTTCTGGACAAGAGAGCGGAACCGGAGGTTTCGGCGACAACCGAAGGGGTATCTATAGTGCACGAGATGCGCGCGATGTACGGCCTCCATAATTTGATAATGGCGGAAAGGTCGAGGCCGGATTGGGTATTTGATATGGCCTTGGACAAAGCGGTGATTTTTGCCGCAGATTCCGCTTGGATTTTGATTTGGGCACCCGCTAGGTTCAGACTCTGTTTTTCCAGAGCGGTCAAACGCCCGTCATCCGAAATGAGCTTGTCTACGGCCTGCAATAGAGCGGTGTTCGTATTCTGTATTTTCTGAGACAGCGAATCAACGTCTTTTTTGAGACCTTTTACGCTGACAAAGAGATTACCTAAAAAAAAAGCCAAAACTATTGCCGTGATAATTTTATATATCAATTTTTTATGCTTCACTAGCATAGTATCTATTATACTCGTACAGAAAAAAGTAGCAGGTACAAGGTTCGAGTCGCGAGGGAGAGGGGTTGCCGTGAGGCTTGTGGTCCCCTCCCGAGCGACGAGGACTTTGTACCTGCTACTTTTTTCTGTTGTAGATTAGAATTTGAACCCAAAAACTATTCGTTGTGATGATGACTGGCGATTTCGGAGCGGATTTTCTCTATGTAGCGGGCCGCCGATTCCTGGCCACCGAGACCGAACGACAGACCAAAAGCGAGCGAGAGGGCGACGATGACGCCCGTAAACAGAGTCTGGATAAAGCCGACCGCTATGCCGAGCTGGACCAGGGCCGCGAGCAGGGCAAAAATCCAGATAGACCATCTGGTAACCGTACCGAGAAAGTTCGCCGAGTGAACGCCGGCGGCGCGGGCAGAACCCACGACGACCTTGCTCAATGCGTCCGCGATGACCACGGACACGAGGAGAATGAGCACGGCCACGATGACTTGAGGCAGGTAGAGCAGGACGACACTCTGGAGAAAGACGTTGACTTGCGTCAGACCGAGCACGTCGAACGCGGCGACGAGAAAGGCGACAATTATGAACCATTCTACGAGACCACCCACAAATCTGCCGGAATCCAGGTTGAAACCGGCGCGTTTTACGACATTGCCAAAGCCTGCGTTTTCAAGCAGAGAATCCAGCTTGATCGCCTTGATAATGTGAGCAACCAGTCTGCCCACGAGAGCGCCGACAATCCAGCCGACGATTACTATGACAACCGCCCCCAACAGCTCCGGAAGAAAATTCGCTATACCCTGTCCTACTCCGCGGAGAGACACGACGATGGTGTCAACCAGCCCTTGCAAAAAAGCCAAAAAACTCATAATGATAAAAAATTAATATGAAACTTTATAAACTGAATGTCATGTACCAAGTGCGGCTAGGGCCGCAACGACCTTTTGTACGGCCTTATTATACAACAAAAAAAATGTCCTGCGGGGCAGGTGGGGATAAGAAAACCGCAACAAACAGCAAAATATTCGTGAAAAAAGACTTTATCGGGCTATCCCGATTTTGTCCAAGAGAACTGTATGGGGAAAATCTAGAACATCCCTCACTAATTTGTCGTTCATATTGACCCTATAGGCAAAATCCGGCCCGGAAAGCACAGCATAACGTATATCCTTGCCCATATCCGACTCCAGACCGCGGATTACCCGGTCAATAAATCCCGATTTGACGTTGTCGCCCACGATAAACATATCCAGCCTGGATTCGGCGTCTCCCATGAATATACCGGAAACGACGACAGCTTTTATGCGGCCCGCTCTTTCCAGCCTGCGCACTATGGCTTTGTTTTCCAGAGAATGGGTACGGACCAAAAAATCGGTCAGCGCCCCTATATATTTGAAGGACGGGTCCAGCGTCCAGGCCGGCACTTTCTTCTTCTTTTCAACCGTCCTTTTGCCTCTTTTTACTATTGTCGTTTTTAAGAGCTTTTTTGTCTTTGCTAGGCCGATTTTTCTGAAAAAACCGATTTCTTTCCTGATTTCGCGCTCTGTGGCGTTGGTTTTGCCCTGAATATACCCTGCGTCAAAAGACTTGCCCGGGTTAAACAAAAAGAGCCGCATTATTTTGACGCGCAGAATCGACCCGAAAAGCAGTGAGAGAGTGTCCATGAAAATCTGTAATAATAGTATAGAGGCAGTATATCAAAACCATAATAAATATAAAAACAGCGGATACAAGTTCGAGTCGCGAGGAGTAAGGGGTGCCCTTTCCAAAGGTCCCTCTCCGAGCAATGAGAATTTGTATCCGCTGTTTTTATATTTATTATTTCAATTCTACTTTTCCGCCTGCTGTTTCTATGTCTTTCTTCAGTTTTTCCGCGTCTTCTTTCTTTACGCCTTCCTTGAGCACCTTTGGCGCCGCGTCAACCAAGTCTTTTGCTTCTTTCAAGCCGAGACCCAGAGCCTCTTTGACAGCTTTGATGACGCTGATTTTTGAGGCGCCGGCGTCTTTTAACTCAACGGTAAAAGTAGACTTTTCTTCTTTCACTTCGCTCGCGACTGTCGCCGGCGCCGCGACTGTCGCCGCCGATACACCGAACTTTTCCTCTAGGTGCTTTACGAGCTCGTGAAGCTCTAGGACTGTCAGTTTTTCGATATGTTCGACTAGTGCTTTGAATTTTACTGGAGTTTCCATATGTTGTTTAAATTAATATTAATTTTTTCTTGGCTACTTCACTCAAAGCCACGACAAATCCCCGTATGGGCGAATTGATGAGATTGACGACCTGAGCATAGAGAGTTTTTCGGTCCGGAATAGAGGCATAGGCTACAACCTCGTCTCGGGTAATGAATTTTCCTTCAAAAATTCCTCCGAGAATGGACAGCGTGCCTTTATTTTGCTTCAAAAAGCTTCCCACTTCGCGGGCCGGCATGAGATTGTCGGCGCTGTAGGCGACGGCGACTTCCGCGACAATTTCCGGCTTTTGGCCTGAGATTTTGACCGCGTCGAGAGCGCGGTTCATCAAAGTCTTTTTGGCGACGACGTAATCCACGCCTTGCGCCCGGAAGCTCCTGCGCATTTTGTTGACATCGTTCACCTTCAGACCTTTGAAACCTACGAATACCGCGCCTTTTGAATTCTGAAAAACCGTTTCCAATTCAGAAACAAGCTCTTTCTTTTTGTCTTTGGAGATTGGCATGTATTTCTTTTTTTGATTTCTGACAAATAATTTCTGATAAATAAAAGGCGCCTGGCTCTCTCGAGCGGATGGCGGTGGAGTTGAGTCGCGCAGAGATATGAGGCTCTGGCGATTCGACCTGGGCGGGCTTTCCTTTCTTTTCTAAAAGTGAGGATTATGGCTCTCTGTTCGAGCCGCCGCGCTTTCTCCGGCCTTTCATGACAGAGATTAACTGATTTATAAAGTTTTTGCAAGAATACAAAAAACAAAGAAGCAGAGTGCGCCGTTCTCGAACAGTCCTCGGGTCGGATTTGTCAAGGACAGACCGTTGACAAATCCTCTCCTGCGGAGGTTCTCGCCCGGCACACTCTGCTTCTTTGTTTTTCTTTATATCCTTCGTCAAACCAACTATTGCCCCATGAGCTCGTTCAGTTTTGCGCGGGTTTTAGGTCCGACCCTTCCGTAGCCGGTAGTTTCAGGAGTACCGCTGGAGACTATGCCGTATTTGGCCTGGAATTTCTTTATGGCTTCCACGGTGAGCCGGCCGAGATAATCGGTCTCGTTTCCCGGCGAGCCGACACCGCTTCCGGCAATGGTGAATCCACTGGCATTGAGAAACTGTTGGAGAGTTTTGACGTCAGAGCCCGTGGAGCCGATTTTGAGAGGTCTGGATATTGACCCTGTGCTTGGAGATGCCGGAATAGCCGGGGTTGCCGGTGCAACTCCAGGAGTAGCCGGAGTGGCAGGTACGGCTGGAACAGCCGGCGCCTCCGTTCCAAAAATTTCTATGAGCATGGCCCTGGTCATCGGACCGACAGCGCCTACGGTCGGTAACTTATACTTGGCCTGGAAGGCTTTTACCGCCCTCTCCGTGGCAGGACCAAAGTATCCCGTAACAGATTTTTCAGGATAAACGGAAGGGTCGGTAGAGAGGAGTGTCTGAAGCGTACGGATATCGTCTCCCGTCATTCCTCTCTGGAGCGAACGGGTGATGGAGGAAGCTATTGTCTGGTTAGCGGTGTTGTTTGCTGTAGTCGTAACAGGAATCATTGCGACTGGCTTCTTTACGGTTGAAGTTCTAGTACCACTCGTCGATGGAGTTGCTGTGACAGTACATATAGTAGATGTTGGTGTTATAACGACGGTAACCGTTCCGGAATAAGAGGCTAATTCGAGTGTAGATACAGAACTGGTACAACTATCCGTTATAACGTATTTACCGGGAGCAGAATTTGTGAGAACCCGACGATCGGCTGAAGTAATTTTGATTGAAGAGCCGTTCGACAAAACTACCGTGAAACTATTACCGCTGTCGGCCATTTCTATCGATTCAAGAGCGGCAGTTGATCCCGCAACATTGAGATTGATACCTCCTACGGTAAGAACCGTATCGGTAGTGAGAGAAACATCGTTGGATGCGGCAGATGCTATCGACGGCGATACCATGACCGCGAGCGCGACCACACCGATGAGTATTTTTTTCATGACAGTGTCAAATTAATAATAATACTCACCTTGTTAGCGGATTATGAGGTATTGCGTGCTCGAGCCTACACCTGTAACAGAAGGAATTCTGTCAGTACCAGTGAGATTGGAAATCAGAACATCTACATATCCAGCAGTAGTTGAAGCTTTCGCTCCCGCTAATACCCATCCATTCGTGAATTGTGGTGTAGAGGTCGCCAGAGTGACAAATACTGTATCTGTTGAAACTACTCCGGTTACTGCACAAAAATATACTTGGGTTGTCGTAGCAGCTTGACTTATATTCATACCTGTGAGATTGCATGTTCCTTTGTAAATCCTGGTTATAGCCGTTCCGCCTGTACCGACAGTTATACCACCTTCGGTAGTAATAGCGCCGGTTGAGGCTGTCGTCGTCGCCCTGCCACCAACATACGAATTACCAGTCACATACAGAGCGTCCGTCGTGGTAGCGTTTGTAGTAGTGGCATTCAAACCAGTAAAGTTCTGCATAGTTGAAGAAGCGCTCGACAGGAATCCGCCCGTAAACGTTGAGAGTCCTACCGCCGACAACGTGCCTGCCGTCGCAAAGTTGCCGGACGCGGCTGTAGTCGTGGCATAGCCGTTTACATACAAATTGCCGAGCGTGGCGAACGTATTTGAGCTCGTGGCATGACCGGTTATGGTAATGTTGTCCGCCGCCGCATTGCCGATAGTCGTACTACCGTTGAGTTCCGTAGCGCCACTGAGAGTCGAAGCACCTGTAACCGCAAGAGTCCCTCCGGTGTTTATATTGGTGCTGATAGTCGTGGCCGCGCCGACTGTCGCGGTGACGATGAGAACTGATAATACAACCGCCAGAGTCACAGAGACCGGTCCGCGACTCAAAATTTTACTAACCAAGTTTTTTACGTACATAGCCAAAGCGATTAAATAATAAATAATACCGCCGGGAAAGGTCTGTATTACGTATGTAAGTATATCAGTTGCTCTGGACAGAATAATTATATTTGTGGATAACTTTTTTCATTCGGCTTACCACCCTTTATTGATATATAGACGACAAGAAAAAAACTGACAATCATGAATAAACCGCTCATAAACAGAGAAACGCTGTCCTTTTGAATATTCAAAAGGGAACTGTCATATTCCGGCGCCAATATGACAAATAGCGCGGTTATCGGAAGCCAAAAATAGACAAATCTGACCCATGTATCAAATATTTGCTTTTTGAAACGAAACATCGCGACAGAAACGAGAAACAGGGGAAGAAAAATTATTACGAGGGGTTTACCCAGTATGTGCGCCAGTGAATCAAATATGCAGAGACTCTTGTCAGTAGCGCAGAGGCCGATGATATACGGGTCAATCGCTATTCCCAAAACAAGTCCTATGAGAGAAACAATGCAGACTTTTTTTCTTGTCATAATTCTTGTCATAAAACAAATAGTCTGAGAATCCACGCCCATATTGCTTTCAGTATAGCAATGATAATGGACGCTACCGAACGGACGGAGTCCCTCATGGTTTGACCGCTGTCAAAAACTGCGGCGGTCTGGAGACTTATGTCTGTCGCTTTGACCTTTTTATCGATATCCATACTAATTAATACAGGCAGTTTAACAGAATCAATCAGTTTTTGTATATCTGTCATTGAAGTCTTGCGGGCTAGCGCCGTGTCCGGCGGCTTCGCAGTCAGACGTCGGCTTTGCCCGGAGCGATTTTCAGAGGCAAAAATTTCCGGCTCCGTTTTTTTATATATTATTTCCATAAAATTACTGGCTTTATTACTTATAATAATTTCCTGATTTTCAGAAACCGCTTCCGCCGCCACAAAAATTTCTCCGGGCTTCACTTCAAAATCCACAACGCCATCGCCATTGCCATCAACTTTTAACGGCGGCAAGCCGGAAATTGATTTGTATATGTCCAATACCGCGAGCATTTTTTCCTCTGAAGGAATATCGGTAAAAGATGTCGTAGTTGAAATTTTGTTTCCGACCACTTCATCAATCTCGAGAGTAAATGAATCTGGTGCATCAATAGTTTCTGAACTGAAAATGCGACTTTCGCCACTTTTACTCATGGTAATGGTAAGGCGCAAACTGGGTTTCGAATCGTATCGTCCGGCAGAGAGAGAAACAGGAACGCTGATATATTTAACCTGACCGAATTCCTGGTAATAAGCGCTCGGAATTTTCTCCTCAACATAGCCAGTGGTGGTCGAAATACCTGTATGATTGCCTTCCCCGTCGTAGAGGTTTAACCTGAGCGATGGCGAGTGAAGAGTAAAACGAAGTCTTTTGTCTGGCGCGGTTGAAATAGGAGTAGTAGTTGATATATAGAGAGTAAGTGTCTGATTTTCCTTTTTAATGATATTTTTCAAAAAGTTTCTTAAACTTTCCACCTCCAGAATATTGCCGTGCTTTCTCCCGAGAAATGAGGCCTTGTTATGCGCACCCAAATCCAGCCAATATCTCCGTATGTTCGGCGTGGAAGTGGCCATCGCCAGGGCACTCGGGACGACGACGGTATTGTCACCGTCGACCACCATGACCGGCTTGTATCGGGTAACCGGTTTTCCCCGCTTTATACCGCGGTAATATTCAATTCCGGATACCGTGTCCAGTCCCCATCCGGCAATTTGAATGAGTTCTATATTCGCCGGCGAGAGCCACCTATCCAGAGATTCGTGTGCCGCTTTTGAATCTTTCAAAAGCAGGGGGTTGAGCTTTTTTTCAGCGAGAAAATCACGGAGGAGAGTTGATGAAGCGATATTTGTCCCGCTTTCCCGGAGTTTTATGACAGGATCGGAAACAAAATCAAAATATGAAGCGCTAGGTAGCAGATTATAAGCGCCAGGCATATTCAGCCCGAATTCCATGGCTGTCTTGGCCGATAGGATGAATGGAATACTCTGGCCGAAACCATGGAGCAGGGCGCCGACGGCTTGCGGCGTACCTGTCTGTGGAACGGCCACAAAGATTATCCTGTCTACGAGATTTTCCAGCTTCATTTCCGAGAGTCGCATCATGAGAGATTTTGCCAAAAGCCCGCCGTTTGAATGAGCGATGAGCGTCACCCGGCCCGTCTTGGAATTTTTTGCCAAATTTTCCAGCTCTTGAATTATGTACGGGGAGGAAGTGGCTTTGAGATACGAGATATTCTTTCCCGCCTGTCCTCCGCTCGAGAGAATCCTCGCGAGCGGCAAGCGCCAGTCATAGGCTATGGACTCCCAGTCCGTGATCGTTCCGTCTTTTTTCAAGCCATCCATCATGACAATGAAAGACTTGTAAATATTCGGTCCGGCGACGGAGACCAGGGCCTCGTCTATGACATCGCGGGTATATATGTCGGAACGGATACTCTCGCCCGCGTCGTTCATAAAAAGTTCCGACGTTCTCGCACTGGCAAACGACGATGGTTCCCACAGCCTCGTCTCCCTGCCACCGCCTTTCCTGTCTTCCGAAACGTATAGTCTGCTGGCCTCCATGCCCGGCAGGAACAGAACGCTGGAACAGCAAGAGGTTTTTGGGTCCGCCGGAAGCCATGGAGAGAACAAAACATTGTCCGAAACGGCGTTTCCAAGGCCGTCCGGATTCAAAACCGCCTGCCGCGGCCCCGATGCGTCTCCCCAAAAATTATTCCGCGCTGAAACGGCGTATGCGGAAGTGTAAGCCGTGATTCCGTAGAGCGAATTTCCGCTTATATTGGAATTTGAAATCGTGCTCGTAGCTAATATGTTTTCTATGCCTATGGCTCCCCGACGGATGATTGAATTTCTGACCGACAAATTCGCCTGGACGGCGGAAATGCCCGCCTGGCCGTAATCTTCAATCGTTGAATCGACGAGCGAGAGCTCCGAATAGATTCCATTGTGCTGGTATAATTCAATGGCGTTGCTCTCTGTGTTTGAAAATCTGGATTCGGCTATGTCCGCCTTTGAACCGACGAGCATCACGAAAGCCGAACTGGCAGACGGCGAGAGTATGGTGTCCATCGTAGTGTCAAACAGGGAGACACTGCTTCCTCGGCTGGCCTGAATGCCGTATGAATTCATGTCTGACACTCTCGTCGATGTCGCGGAAAGGGACGAGCTGTCGAGCAGGAGGGCAAAATCCGAAAACATGGGGGATATGGCGGAGTTTTCAAATCTGACGCTTGACCCCCTGAAGATGTTGAAGAGGAACCCGCTGGCAGAACCGCCTGTGATATTGGAACCGGAAACAGAGAGGCTGCTCGTGCCCAAGAGCATGATATTGTCGCTCGATTCCAATATAGAATTGTTTATCTCTCCCGAGGCGCGGTTTGTGAGAGTGATTTCGCTCCGCGGCAAAAAACTGTCCCGCGAGAGAATATTCCCGCCGTCAGATTGGATATGGAGGGGAATTCCGGAATCAATGCCCGTGAAACTGGCTCTGCCGCCGTAGACATCCACATGGAGCTCGCCGTCAAATGCTACAAGGCCGAATTCCTGAAACTGATCCAGCAAATTCATGGTGGAATCAATGACCGTCTTTTGAGAACCTCCGTTTCCAAAGGCTATCTCGCCGTACACGGAAATAAACCGGTCGCCAGAAACGGCGACAATAGCGCCGGATTCTATGGAAAGTTTTGTCCCTTTTTCTACGGTTAAATCGGAAGAAATTATAAAAGGACCGTCGCTGGCATGCCATGTCGTATCGCTTGTTACACGTTCTGGCGCTACGGTATAAGCCGAAGCTATACCGACAGAAAGAAAGAAAAATAGTGAACAAACCGCAACGAAAAATAGAAAAAAACTGGGTGGATTAGCGGACAGTCGCCGTTTGACTGCCAACATCACCGCTATCGAAATAGCCGGCGATATAGAGCGTTCCCATGCTGAAGAGAATGATAGCCACGAGCCCCAGGGCGAATTTAAAAAAAGTCTTGTCAAACATGATTTTATTGTATCATCTTTCATGTTACTTTTTAAACGAATCTTTTAATTTTTTAATGAACTCTTTTTCACTCATGCCTCCAGGCAGGAGAATGAGAGGGGACCCGGCTATGTTCAGTAATGCGGAATCATTGATTGGTTTGGTGGTTAAAATTTTGCCTTTTGGATTGGCAATTCTGACAAAATCTTTCAAGACCGAAAGTTTTGTCACAGAGATCGGTAATTTCACCGATAAACGAGAAGGAATTATGGTATCAGTCGGTATAATAAAACGTCCGCTGTTTGTCTCAAGTATAAAACCACCGAGGTTGAGTTCATGGACATCCCGGTTATGGATTTCTATATATTCCGTGTTTGCAAAATTAATCGCCGGCTTTGGTTCAACAATTTTAATTCTCACTTTTGAAACCGCGCTCGCTCCCCCGCTTTGACTGTTGAGGATGACGACATACTCGCCGGCAAACTCATACGCGTGTGATATGAATTGGCCGGATTTTTGCGTACCATCACCCATGGACCAGAGACTGGACACGGCATTGCCTAGAGGAATATTTTTTGCGCTTTTTGTTTTTGCTTCAAAAGACAGCGGCACATCGACAAAACCGAGACGTGGCCGGCCGGCCGTTACTTCAAGTTCGAACGGATCATGAGATACGGGGGCAATTGATTGATTTGAATGTGAAGAATATGGGGCTTTTTCTCCGGCCGTGTCCGTCGTGACCATTGTGGTGCTGGCGGTTGTTGTGTCTGTCATATTTGTTGTACTGGCGATGGTTTTATATGAACTCTCATCAATTTCCCGTCCTGGCGTAGACAGAGCGACTATCCAACCGGAAACGGCTTTTTGAAGAGACATCCCGTCTCCCTGTCCGCCGATTGACGGAGAATATGAGATGGAATCAATGTCTGATAAATCCTGATCTTTCAAAATTAAAATTTCGCCGTTGTTATTAAGTGAAAACACGCTATCAAAAATGAGACCTATCCAATCAGGATTGTCAGTTTTAAATTTGTTTGGGTCATCGGCAATGACGGCAAAACCATTTGGACCAAGCAAAGTTTCACCTGTTTGGTTTATTTTATGATTTGTTTCAGCCTCAAAGAGCCTGTATAAGGACAAATCAATAGCCGTATCTCCGTTGTTTTTTACCTCTATCCATTCCCTGCCGGCATCGGTTCCCGGGAGGTCATACATCACTTCGGTGATGACGATTTGAGCATAAGTCGCGAGCGGAAAAATACCGGAGATTAAAATAAATAATCCGCTCAAAAATATGTCCTTTTTTCTTTTTTCCTTCATGCGACATATGGTCGCAAAAAAAGATAAAGAAATTCTAAAGAAAATTTAATAACTTATTTGACCGACAATCAAGTCTGTGGAGTCGTATAAAGTAATTACCTCTCTCCTGCCGGCCCAGAGTTCATGAGACTTGCCCAGAAATATTCTCCATTGCTTGCCCGCAAAGCCCGGCGAATATCTGTTGTTTGCCACACAGGAAGGATAATTGAGGCGCGCCTTTATGAAATTCCGGCATTGAGACGTCAGTCCGTCAAAACGCACTACGTCGGTTTTTTGGGGATTTTGACAGCGATTGAGTGATTGGAGATAGTCGTAACATTCGTCCGTCACCGTGCGAATTTGCGGGTCGTTTGTCGGATACGGACATTGTTGTTCCATAGGTGGATTAAAAGGATAGTTTTCTAGATAGCCCAAGCATATATTTTCGCGGAAATTCGTATTTATGGGCAGAGGAAAATAGCTGAAAGGACCGCTGGTGGTGAGAATGGCCGTATCGCCTGTTCCCAAAACAACCGGACCTACGGCATATTTTCCGCTTGGGTCTAAAAATTCGGTGCCCTGCCCTATGACGGCGGATTCCGCCGACGGATAGACATAGCTGTTTTGGCTGTATTCTATCGGCCTGGTGCCTTTGCCGTTTGTCACTCTCCAGCCGGTGATATTGACCGGAGCTCCTTCGTTTTTGACGGTTATGTATTCTTCATACGGTTGAATCGTGTAACCGGCGTTACCGGACGACAAGTAAATCTGACCTGCGTATTTTGAACGGTTCTTGCCGTCCATGCTGTCAGCTGTTCTATCCGGTCCGCCGGAATAACTGCCGTAATTTCCGGAATCCAGAAAATTGAGGATGGAATTTGTCTGATTTTCGTAACCTGGATAAGAGGGAGAATAGTATGAATCGCCTGGCGACAGAGCGGATTCGGAGAGAGAAGACCCTATGGGCGAGATATATTTCGCCGCCACGGCAAAAAACAGGAAGAGAACTGAAAAGCCTATGACGAGAACGATGAGTACTTTTATAATTCCCTGCTCTCCGTGTTTCATGCGTACATTATACAGAAATAAAGACAAAAAGTTCTAGAGAAATCTCCATGACCGGACAAAGCAAAACCGCCCTTGTGGGCGGTTTTGCTTCCGCTAGACGAATCCCGGTTTTTTGGAAAAAACCTGGACCGCTAGGCCGTTAACCGTATGAGGGTTAAGGGAATGCTACTGAACCAGTTCTCCAATCCGCTTCACCGGCCATGAATGTGGCTGCGTACGGAGCATTAGGCTGGACACTTTCCAGACTAACCGAGTAGAGACCGTCTGTAAATGCCGCACTAGTCGAACGACCTAGGATTTTGAAAGTTACAGGAACTGTAACTTCACTTCCATCAGCCAACGACCATGTCTCGGTCAAACCGGTGGTTGTTACACCGCTAGGAGTCGCCCAATCAGTCGTGGTTGAGTAAGAACTGAGAGTTGTCTGCTCAACACCACCTCGATATATCTTGAACGATGGACCATACGAGGTACCTGCAACCGAGTTGGTTGACGATGCGAATAGAGGTGAAGAAGAAGCGTTAGTGCCAAATTGAATAGCGGAACCAACTGCCTTAATCTTGACATTAAACGTTGCCGACATAGTCGATGTAGAAACGTTTGTTGTTATACCGTTATTCTGTGGAGCACCAGCGGCTGCGATTGATTTCGAAACCAATGATATTTCTGCACCTACGTTCGTTACATACTGAGTATTTCCTGCCGCGGAACCAGTTTCGGTAATTGAACTACCGGCTGAATTTTCTGCTGTGACATCAGCTGTGTCTATATCAGCCGCTATTTGGGATACTGTACCGTTAGCGCTACGAATATCAGCTTTGATCGTGAGGGTCTTCGTAGTATCTTTTGGAATTAAGATATCAATATCACTGAACGTTGCAGAGTTTGAAGACACAGATGCACTGTCAATCTGTGTTGCACCGTCATAGAGATAGACATTTGAAGAAGATGCCAATGCGCCTCCCGTGCCTGCCTTTGTGACGTCAACAACGAGGTCTGTCAAAGTAACATTATCTTTGCCGGATTTGAAATCGGCGAGCAAGAGAGTGACTTTGTCTAACTCGTCATCAGCCGAACCTTCAGAAGCTATAATGTTAGCTTTCTTTGTAGTAGCTGAATTTGCAGAAACCGCAAGAGATGCGGAATCAATCAGAGAAGGGTCTACATTGACCGTTTTCGTGATAGTTGTGCCTGCTGCGTACTGATCAATACCGGCCTGGTCAACACCGCGGACACCGTTTGCAGCAAACCGAATAACGAATGTCTCGGTATCAATATCTGTAGAATCAATGCCTGATTTAAGATCCATTTTTATGGTGTAAGTCTTCTTTGTGTTGCGAGGAATAACCGAGTTGAATCCAGCCAGAGTGATGTAGTATATGCTACTATCCTTTACAACTGTGTTTGAGTTCAAGTCTGCTTGAGCAAGAACTGTATCACCTTCTGTGACATAAATAGTGTCAAAGATTTTGGTATAAACCGTCGTTGCTGTACCGAGGTCAATCTTGACTCTCTGAACAGAGATGTCTGAAGATTTAGCTTCAAGTGTAACAGCGAGAATTCCAATTTTCTTTTGACCTTCGTAGACAGTCGATTGGACACCAATATTTGTCTGAACGGCCGATATCGAACCTTCTATACCTGTGTTAACAACACCTGTAGAACCGGTTGCACCTGCTACTACTGTGCTAGTTGTGCCGCCAGTAGTTCCAGTAGTTGTCGTGACAGAACCGTTAAGTGCAGCTCTCGTGAGAGGGCCGACATAACCGGTCGTTATGATGCTTTTGGAAGCCTGGTACGCCTGAACAGCTGCTTTGGTAATTGAACCAAAGTAACCTGTTGCAGGGGATACTCCGACTGCATTCTGGAGGGCCGTAACATCGGCGCCCGTAGAACCTACGGTGAGGTCGCGAGTAAACGTAGTCATAGCCGGCGAAGCGACTGCGGCGCGGGCCGCGGCTGCTTTGTCAGCAGGGATAATGCCTGCGGCGATGAGCAGGTCAATGAGCTGGGTTGCAGTCATCGTCTGCGCGGACGCCGTATTTGCACCTACCGCTACGAAGACTGTGAGGGCCATGGTGAAACCCACGACCGCCGCCACAATTTTCGAAGTTTTTGAATTTAACATATTTTGTGTGTACTTCTATTAATGATGAAACGGAAGACTTGCTAATTTATAAATATTGCTTGCCGTTCCAACTTAGACTTAACTTTTATAATCTTTCATTCGCTCCGCGCTTCGACAGCGACGGAAGCAAACTCGACTATTCTCGGCTTTATTTTTCCGAGCGATTTATTTTCAGAACCTGAAAACAAATCGCTCGGTTCGACACAAAGGCGCGAGATAGTAACGGGGTAATTATAAGGCTTTAAGCAAGGATGCGCAAAACCTTATATGTGGATAACGAAAAAAGCTTAATTTAAGGCCTTTTTGCGCCTCATGAGAGGTACAATAACCACCCGGTTATATTAGGTCAAAACAGGTAAAAAAGCAATATCCGTAGAAATATAGGCATATGATTTATCTGTTTTGCTTGTCGGCCAGAGAATAAGTGCTCCAGCGCCTCTCTCCTTCTTTCTTTAGGACACCTGACGCAACCATGGCTAAAAGCTCTCTCTGAATGGTTTTCTCGCTACAGCCTCTTATGGCCTGGCTGAAGTCCTTTATATTCAAACCGCCTTTTTTGGATAAGAGTCTCGTTATAATGACCTTTCTGTCATCTTTGACACCAAAAGCCCTCGCTGGGACTTTTGGCAAATACTCTGTTTTCCCTTTTGTCCTAGACAAATCAATATCCGGCACGGACGCTTTTTGAAAATGTCCTTTAAAAGAATCACGCGTGGTTGCATAAAGGACATCATTGCGTTTTTTGGAAAAATCAGCCGTGGAAGCGATGGGGGTTTCGGCATCTGACCGGTGATTTGACTCCTGGACCGGGTCAAAAAAACCGGCAGTCAAGATGACGCTCCCCTCGTGGGCTTTCCTACTCTCGTCGTCTTCCATGACAGAAAGCAGATTTTCAAATTCTCTCTTCAAAACCTTATGGTTCATTTCTGAAACGAGGCCTCCGTGCATAGCTATTTCAGAGAGAGATATAATTTCAACGGAAACCGCTCTGTACTCTTTCAATAGCCTCCGGTGTTCCGAGAGAGAAACTTCCGTGAAGGCGATGCTGAGGGAGAGCAGTTCCAGGACACCTTCGCGGAGCCGCCATTTCAGAGGTTCGTCGTCTCTCACGTAATTGGTAATCATATAAATGGCCGCTATCAGTTTTTCTGTCTTTTTGTATATAAAAATAAAATGGGAATTTTTGTCAAACAGAGAAAGAAAGGTGCGGGAACTTCCGTCATGTGATTCCATTTTTTCATTTTCCGTATTACCCCCTGTCTTGTTTTCCATAAAATCGTTTAAATATGGGTCTAAAAGGTGTCTTTTAAAAAATGTCCTTGAAAGATTCTCTCTATGTCCTTTTGATGATACGTCCTTTAAAGGAAATTATCAACCCCTAGCATGTCCATTATAAACCCTATCTGTAAAGGACGTAAAGGTCTCTCTACCCTCCGACACAAAAGAAAAAAATGCGCAATGCGCAATTCAAGAAGGTCGTACCATTACAAAAATCATCACAAAATCTGTCTTCGGAATAGCCGCGACGTGACCATTTTACGCATGATACAATGGTTCCATGTCAAAGAAAAAAATCGGCCGCGACGACGCTGTTCCGCCAAAGAACGGCAAGAAAAAATCAGATGACGGATTTTTTCAAGAGCTCGCGGGCGAAACCGTCCAAGGGGTGTCGGCGGTCGTGTTTTTTGTTCTGGCCATATTCGCCTCTCTGGCCATTTGGGACAGGGCGGGCATCGCCGGTCATTATGTCTTTTTGGGTCTTTCATATCTCCTCGGCGTAGGTTACTATCTCCTGCCTCTCATATTTGTCGTTTTGGGCATTACCTTTCTACGAAATCTGCATAGAAATTTTGACGGCGCAAAGTTGTACGGTTCCGTTCCGTTCCTCGTCGGAACTCTGGGCATCATTGACATCGTTTCGCCGGCGGCCGGCGGCCAGATCGGCGCCTGGATCGCCTATCCGCTCGTGAGATTGTTCGAGCGGACGGCCAGTCTGGTCTTTCTAGTCGCGCTGGTCGTCATCTCCGTCCTTATAGCTTTCAACCGAGAAATGAACTTGAAATCTCTATTCCGATTCAGCAGAGAACAGGAAAGAAACGGAGAAAGAGACGAGGATGATAGGGAGGAGGATGAAGAAGACATAAATGTGAAACTTTCCGCGCCTTTTGAAGAAGAACAGAAAAAAAACACGGTAAGGGAGAATGACGAGAAATCAAAAAAAGAAATCGCTTCAGATTCGGATAAAAAACAGAAGCAGATTATGAAACCGGCTCCAGCCGCAGGCGATGACGACACAGAATTCATCAAATCCGGACTGCGGGACGATGACAGGATTTATATTCCCCCTCCACTCTCTTTTCTGGAACGCGACAGAGGCAGGCCTGTGGTCGGAGACGTCAAAGCGAACGCGAACATCATCAAGAGAACGCTCGCTAATTTCGGCATAGATGTGGAAATGGACGAGGTGTCCATCGGTCCTTCCGTCACTCGTTACGCTCTCAAACCGGCGGAGGGTGTGAAGCTCTCGCGTATCGTCGCTCTGCAAAACGACCTGGCTCTGGCTCTGGCCGCTCATCCTCTGCGCATAGAGGCTCCCATTCCGGGAAAATCCCTGGTCGGCATTGAAATACCGAATACCACGAAAACCACGGTCGGTCTCGGCACTCTCTTTTCTTCCGAAGAGTTCCAGGATTCCGACAAGCCGCTCCTGGTTTCTCTGGGCAAAGGCATATCGGGTAAATCTCATTTCGCCAATCTGGGAAAAATGCCCCACCTGCTCATAGCCGGCGCCACGGGCTCGGGCAAATCCGTGACGATTCATTCTCTCATCGTCTCCTTGCTCTACAGATGCTCGCCGAAAAAACTGAAACTGATAATGATAGACCCCAAGCGCGTCGAACTCACTCTCTACAATAAAATTCCTCATCTGCTCACGCCCGTCATTACGGACCCGAAAAAAGCCATCCTTTCTCTCAAATGGGCGGCAAAGGAAATGGAACGCCGCTACAATATATTGCAGGCAAGCGGCGTGCGCGACGTGGATTCATATCACAAGAACATCCACGGACAGAATCCGGAAAAAACCGACTCCATGCCTTTCATCGTCATAATCCTGGATGAATTGGCCGACATCATGTCCACTTATCCGCGCGAACTGGAAGCCGGCATCGTCCGTCTGGCCCAGATGAGCCGGGCCGTCGGCATCCACCTCATCCTCTCCACTCAGAGGCCGTCGGTCAATGTCATCACCGGCCTCATAAAAGCAAACATCCCCGCTCGCATGGCGCTCCAAGTCGCTTCTCAAGTGGATTCCCGCACCATTCTGGACACTATCGGCGCGGAAAAATTGCTGGGTGCGGGAGACATGCTCTATCTCTCGGGCGAAATGTCAAAACCGACCCGCATACAATGCGCTTTCATATCGGAAGCGGAAGTGAAAAAAGTTGTCAAGTTTCTGGCGGACAGCCACGAGGACGAGCTCGCTGACGATATCAATCTCGCGGACAATGTCGCAAAAAACGACAATGCCATATTTTCGGCGACGCTCGACGACAATGACGACCGGGGCAACGGGGATGACGACCTGTACGAAGAAGCAAAAAAAATTGTCCTGGAGGCTGGCAAAGCTTCAACATCCTATATACAGAGGAAGCTTCGTGTGGGATATTCCAGGGCCGCGAGGCTCATGGACCTGCTCGAGGAACGGGGCGTGATAGGTGCGGCGGACGGCTCTAAACCGCGTTCTGTCGTAGGCAGCGTCCAATCGGCGGAAAATGATGGAGAGAGTAATCCTCAGAACGGACAGGAAACTTTATAATTTCTTTAGAATTTCTTTATACCGGTTTTTTATACTTCCCAAGGCCATGACTGATCGAAAGAGAGTGAGAGGACTGGTTAAAATAGCTACAGCCGTCCTCGTCGTGGCCGTCATAGGAGGATACGGGACCTTCCGCGCCAGGACATTCGCTGAAGGTCCGGTCATAAATGTCTCGGAACCAAAAAACGGGTCATTCGTCGCGGATTCACTCGTCACGGTATCCGGCACGGCCAAAAACATCTCATTCCTCAATTTGAACGGCGCGCAGATTTTTACCGATGAAGCCGGAAAATTCACCGAGAAAATCCTGCTTTCATACGGGTATAATATAATCACTCTCGAGGCAAAGGATCGGTTCGGCAGAAAAGCGGAGACATCCTTACAAATAATGCATAAATAAAATGACAAAAAAAGAAAAGAAGACGGTAGCAGGAGGTGAAACAGCGGACGGGTCAAAAAAAGAAACAAAAGAAACTGCCGGAGGAAACGTGAGAGAGCGTCCGAACATAGAAGACACGCTCAATGCCATAAAAACAAAATTCGGCGAAGAGGCCATCATGAAACTGGGCGACAAGCCGCGGGTCCATATAAATGCCATCTCCACGGGTTCTCTCGGCTTGGATGCCGCGACCGGTATAGGCGGCGTGCCTCGCGGCAGAATCATAGAAATATTCGGCCCTGAATCGTCAGGCAAGACTACTCTGTCCCTGCACATCATTGCTGAAGCCCAGAAAAGCGGAGGCATATGCGCTTTCATAGACGCTGAACACGCCATGGACCCGGAGTATTCAAAAAAAATCGGGGTAAAAATTGATGATTTGCTCATCTCTCAACCCGATACTGGCGAACAAGCCCTGGAAATCGTCGAGTCTCTGGTGCGTTCGGGCAAGGTAGATGTCATTGTTATAGATTCCGTCGCCGCTCTCACGCCGAAAGACGAAATAGAAGGCGATATGGGCGCGAGCCACATGGGCAAACAGGCCCGGCTCATGTCGCAGGCCCTGCGCAAGCTCACAGCTATAACGGCAAAGTCAAAAACCGTCGTCATATTCATCAATCAGATCCGCATGCAGATAGGCGTGGTGTTCGGCAATCCCGAAACCACGCCGGGCGGCAAGGCCTTGAAATTTTACACGTCTATGCGCCTCGACATCCGCCGCATAGCCCAAATAAAAAAAGGCGAGGAGATAGTCGGCGGCCGGGTGCGGGTAAAGGTGGTGAAAAACAAGGTGGCGGCTCCGTTCAGACAGACGGAATTTGACCTCTTGTACAACGAGGGCATCAGCCGCGAGGGCGAAATCATCGCTCTCGGCGAGAGCCACGGCATCATTTCAAAATCAGGCGCTTCGTACTCATACTTTTCCGCCGGCGCAGACGGCAAATCAGAGGAAAAACTCATTCTCGGCCGCGGCTATGATGCCACCAGACAATTCCTCAGAGAAAACCCGAAAGTAATGAGCGAAATTCTGAAGCGAATCAGGGAAAAATTAAAAGAAATATAGAAAGTCCGGCGACAGGTATGGAGTATTTTCGAACAGTCCTCGGGTCGGATTTGTCAAGGACAGACCTGTGACAAATCCTCCCCTGCGGAGGTTCTCAAATACTCCATACCTGCCACCTCCGTCAGTAGCGATTTCAAACCAAACATCCCCGCCTCGAGGCGGGGATGTTTGGCACTTGGTTTATGATTCATTATGTTCAAAGACCATCCGACGTTACGGTACAAAAAAAAGATAAAGAAAATCTAAAGTCGGCTGTGGAATTGCTGTGGATTGCGCAAAAAGTGGACAACAATTCTCTTGTAGGCTAATATGAAGCCCTGTTAAGCCATCTTTAACCATCAATTTTCCCATGTCACTATTGGATTACAGCGAAATAACCGCACGGAAATATATCCTCGTGGACGGGGAACCGTACGAGGTTCTCGAAAATGACATATTCCGCATGCAACAGAGAAAGCCCCAGAACAAGACAAAAATCAGAAATCTCCTCTCCGGACGCATAGCCGATATGACTTTCCGTCAGTCGGACAAAGTGGAAGAAGCCGATATAGATTCAAAGAAAGTAAAATACCTCTATGCGGCTCGCGGCGAATACTGGTTTTCTGACGCGGACGACCAGTCCAAACGCTTTAAAATATCCGAGGAAATCTTCGGTGAAAAGGCCAAATTCATGAAGCCGAATTCCACGTATGACGCCATGGTTTTTAATGAAAAGATTTTTGGGGTAAAACTCGGCGCCACAGTAGACCTCAAAGTCATAGAGTCCCCTCCGGGTGTCCGAGGCGACACGGCCCGCGGCGGCGGGAAGCTGGTCAAAGTAGAGACCGGCGCCATGATTACCGTTCCGCTCTTTGTGAACGAGGGCGACACCGTGAGAATCAATACCGAAACCGGCGAATACAGAGAGCGGGTTTAAAGCCATACAAAAAGTAGCGGATGTAGTTCTCCGCAGCGAGGGGATGGTTGCGACCCCTAGGGTACCGTCCCCGAGCGAGGAGAACTATATCCGTTGCTTTTTTTATTTTTACTTCGCTACATAAGGAAGCAACGCCATGAAACGCGCGCGCTTGACCGCCGTGGCCAATTTACGCTGGTTGGCGGCAGAGACATCCGTGCGTTTTTTGCCCAGGATGCGCGCGTGGGGATTGAGAAATTTTTTCAGGATTTCCGTGTCCTTGTAATCTATATGCTCGATATTATGCTGTTTGAAGAAACATTGTTTTGCCATTTTTGATAATGATTTAATTTTAATTTATTTTTCCGATTTAGAACGGGATATCTTCGGGATTGATGTCTTCCGTCGGATATTCGATTGTTTCCACCGCGTCTTTGCCCTTGCTTCCGTTTTTCGTTTCTGTTTCGCCGGAGGCGATGGAAAAACCGCTACCGCCGGGTTTTTGGCCGAACTGCACGCGGTCAGCGACAACCTCGGTGCGATATTTCTTCTCGCCCGACGTCTTGTCGTCCCAGGACCTCGTCTGCATTCTGCCTTCCACCATCACCTGCTGGCCCTTTTTGAGGTATTGTGCCGACGTTTCCGCTTGTCTGCCGAAGACGACGATATTGTGAAAATCTGCCGCTTCCTGTTTGGCGCCGTTTTTGTCCTTCCAAACGCGATTTGTGGCGACCCCGAAAGACGCCACTTGAATGCCGCTGGGCAGGGCCCGCAATTCCGGGTCGCGAGTGAGATTGCCTATAATTAGAGCTTTGTTGAGATACATATGTTTGCTTTAAACCCGCTAGTAAGAAACCAAGTTGCCCATAATTGTATCCTAGATGACCAGTTTGTCTATTGACTTGTCCAGCTCTTCGATGGATGTTGCGGGTGTCTCTTTTGATTCTTTTATTCCCTCCGTTTTGGCTGTTTCACGCTTTTCCTCCGGCAAAATCTTTGTTCCATAGAGCGTGTTCTCCCGCACCGTCTTTATGATGAGATAACGCAAAATTTTCTCGTTGGCATCGAGAGCTTTTTTTACATCAGCCGCGAAATCAGGCGACATTTCGTATTTGACCCAGCCGAAATAAGCCGCATCGTATTTGTGGCGCGCCGGACCGATGATTTTTACCAGCGTGTAGGCTAAATTGCGAAGTTTCGGGAATTCTTCGCTCACGACCGTCGCCCCGTTTTTTCCGAGAACTGTTTTTATAGCGTCTACCTCTTCAGGTAATTTCTCTGGAGAAACAGCGGGAACGATGTGGAAACCCACTTCGTAGACGGTCGTCTTGCCCGTCTTAACCGTTTCTTTCGTCATTTCAATTAAAATTAATTGCTGACCAGCTTATAAAGCGGTCTGCGCCGCGCCGACCTCGCTTCAAGCTGTTTCGAGGCTTTCGAAACTTATCCAAAGCAAGTTTGTACATGATACTTGAAACCGTCATTTTTGCAAGAAAAATGTAAGCAAAAAGAAAAACGTGCCGGGCGAGAACTTCCGCAGGCGAGGATTTGTCAATGGTCCGTCCTTGACAAATCCGAATTTAAAGCTTGAAAAGCTTGAAAGCGTTGTTTATGAGTTGTTTTCTGCATTCAATTAAACCAATTTCTTTTATACCCGCGATTTTGTCCGCTATGTGAGTAACAAAAAGCGGTTCATTTCTCTTCCCTCTTTCCGGCACAGGTGCGACATACGGGCAATCAGTTTCGGACATAATGCGGTCCATAGGCGTGGCTTTTACAAGTTCCATATATTGCTTTGCGAAAGTAACGACGCCCGTATAGGAAAGATAAAAACCGAGACCCAGAAATTCGCAAGCCTCCTCTGCTGTTCCGGCGAAAAAGTGCGCGTCGCCGCGGAGTTTGTCGCCATATTTTTCCTTGTATGGTTTCAAGATATCCAAAACATCTCTGTAGGCATCGCCGCCTACGCCCGGTCGGACATGGAGCATCAGAGGCAGGTCCAGCTCTATGGCCAGTTCTATTTGAGCGATGAAAGCGTTTTCTTGTCTTTTGTGTTCCTCCGGACTCGGCGCGCGATAATAGTCCAGGCCGCATTCCCCTATTCCCACCACTTTTTTTCCGCCTTCTTTTATAAGCTTCCTGTAAAAATCTCTGTCAAACGTCTCGCCGCGGGAAGTGAATCCGCCGGTGTCATCGCCGAGCTCGTCTTTGTCATGAAAGGAAGCGTTGACGTGAATGGGATGGAGACCGATTATGGCGTAAACGCCTTCGGGAAATTCGCGCGTCATTTCCACCGCCTTGCGCGAAGTATCTTCTTGGGTTCCTATGTTTATCATCCATACGCCGGCATCTAGCGCCCGTTCTATCGTTTCTCTCCTGTCCGCGTCAAAAGCGGTAAAATTGGTATGAGCGTGGATATCTATAAATTGCGGTCGCATAAATATAATTCACTCTTTACGCAAGAAAAGGGACGTTTCCGGCATTTTGTTTTCTCTTGCGAGCCTTTTGATAATTTCAGATGTTTTTGGCAGTATCGGCTCAAGCAAGACTCCTATGGTATAAAGTCTGGCGCATAAGTCTCTGATGATTTCCACAGCCCGGGTTTTGTCGGTTTTCACCAGTTTGAACGGCGCTTTTTCCTGAATTAATCGGTTCGCATCGGCTACATGTCTCCAGATGATATTAGCGGCAGCTTGGATATCGAATGAATCAAGCGCTTTTTCGTAATCGGCAGGAATATTACCATCGTGTACTTCGGGTATTCTGACCGGTTTTCCCAGATGTGTCGCAGCCATTTTCATGACGCGAGAGACAAGATTGCCGAGACCGTTGGCGAGACTCGTGTTATACGCACTCTTGAATCGTTCCATGGTGAAAGAAGAATCTTCAAAGGGAGAAACCTCGCGCGAGACAAAATAACGCAGAGCGTCCGTGCCGTATTCGCTCACGATATCCACGGGGTCGACGACGTTGTCCAGGGATTTTGACATTTTTATCCCGCCTTCCCTAGTCACAAATCCGTTGACGACGACGGTATGGGTCGGCGGCAGGCCGGCGGCCATGAGCATGGCTTGCCACATGACCGATTGGAAACGAGTATTGTCTTTGCCGCAATACTGGGTCGGTGTGCCGTTTTTCCAGAATTTTTCAAAAGTTTTCACATTCTCCGGCCAGCCGAGAGTGGAAATGTAATTTATGAGGGCGTCAAACCAGACATACATGACATGGTCCGGGTCATTCGGCACAGGAATACCCCAGGCCATTTTTGTCTTGAGGCGCGATATGCTGAAATCTTCCAGCCCGTCCTTTATGAATTCTCTCATCTCATTCATGCGGAAATTGGGCACGATATTGTGACTGCGGGCATCGTAGAGCTCCAAAAGTTTTTCGCCGAAAGAAGAAAGTTTGAAAAAGTAATTTTCTTCTTCGATGATTTGCGGGACAGTATCGTGAATCGGACATTTTCCGTCCGCCAGTTCCGATTCAGTCTTGGCCTCCTCGCACCCGACACAGTACCTCGCTTTGTAATTTTTTTTGTATATATAGCCGTTCTCGTCCACCATCTCCCAAAACTTCCGGGCGGCCTTTTCATGATGCGGGTCAGTCGTGCGGATAAAATGTATGTCTTCTGTCATGCCGAGGAGTGGCAGAAGTTTTCTGAAGTTTTCTGCCGATTCGTCGACATATGCTTTGACTTCCTTGCCGGCTTTCGCGGCGGCATCAAAAAGTTTTTGGCCGTGTTCATCCGTTCCAGTATTAAAGAAAACTTCGCAGTCCTGGGATTTTTTCCACCGGGCGATAATATCGGCCCGGATAAACTCCAGGGCGTGGCCCATGTGGGGACTGGCATTCACATACGGCAAAGTGGTCGTTATGTAAAAAGGTTTTTTCATGAATTTTGGATTATAGCCGATTGCGCGAAAATACGTGATTTACGTCTGCGGCACTTTCTTCTTCTGAATATCGTCCAGGAATTCCACGAGCATGGACGACAAAGGCACGGAGAGAAGGATACCGAGAAAGCCGGCCAACTTGAAGCCGACGAGGAGAGATATGATGACGAGGATAGGCGGCACGCCGACTATTTTTTTCACAACTAGGGGATATATGAGATGGTTTTCAAACTGTTGGATGATGAGGTAGAGACCGGCGACGATGAAACCAGCCGAAGCGCCGCTGTCAACATAAGCGGCCGCCACGGCGGGAATAGCGGCAATAATCGGACCGAATAGGGGAATGGTTTCCAGCAGAGCGGCAAGCACGGCAAAGAGCAAAGCGTTCCTGACGCCGAGCACCATGAGGCCGAGATAGACCAGGATACCGACAAGTACGGCGAGGATGAGCTGTCCCTGCATCCAAAGGCCGATTTTCGCCTGGGTGCGTTTCCAGAGGTTCAGAACATATTCTTCTCTCTTTATGGGCACGACGATGCGCAAGAATTTTTCCACTCCGTCTTCTTGGACGGCCAGATAGAAAGAGATAACAATGATGAGAATCAGGGACAGGGCTCCGCCGAATATGGAACTGGCCGAATGAACGAAACCGGCGGAGACGCTCTGGACGGCGGAATCCAGGCCGGAAACAATTCCCCGCAGGGAGATATCGCCTTTGTCGTTTATGACCACCGCCCTGGAAGCATTTATGCCCTCCGCGACCGTCGTCGCCGCTATTTTTGAATTTTCCAGCTGGGTTTCACCGAGAGGATTCCAGAGGGAAATTGAGTCTATATACTGCGGCGCCGAACTCAAAAATTCCGACGTGTCGCGCAAGAGAGTCGGCACGAAAGTATAAAATGCGCCGACAAATACACCGGCCGAGAGAGCGTAAACCGCTATCACTGAAATCACCCTCGGCACGCCCTTCTTTAAAAACCATCTCGCAAAAGGCTCTATGCAAGAAGCAATGACGACGGCTGTTATGATGACCAGGACGATGTCTTTGAGGACAAACAGGAGGTAGGTGAGAAAAATCAGGAAAATGCCCCTGGCAATCGTTCCGGTAGTTATTTCCATGTTCGTATTTCTCGGAGATTCGGACATGAATCCATGATACTACGCTCCCAATTTTTGAGAAAGGAAAGAGGCGAGATTTTTAACCACTACCCTCTCCTGCTTGCCTGTGTCTCTGTCGCGCACGGTCACCGTATCATCCTTTTCTATGCTGTCGAAATCAATGGTCACGCAGAAAGGCGTGCCGATTTCGTCCTGACGACGATATCTCTTGCCTATGGAACCCGTATCGTCATATTCCACCGCGCCGAATTCTTTGCACAGAGTCTGGTAAATTTCTTTCGCTTTCAAAACAAGCGCTTCCCTGTTTTTCTGGAGCGGAAAGACGGCGATTTTGACAGGCGCTATACTCGGAAAAAGTTTTAAATAGATTCTCTTTTCCCCGCCGAGATTGTCTTCCGCATAAGCTTGGGAGAGAGCGGCGAGAATCAGGCGCTCCAGACCGAATGTTGGTTCTATGCAATGAGGAATAAATCTCTGTTTCGTCTCTTCGTCAAAATACGACAAGTCAATACCGCTCATTTCCGTGTGAGCCTTGAGGTCAAAATCCGTCCTGTATGCCAGACCGATGAGTTCCCGCCGGCCGAAAGGAAAATCGAATTCCGTATCAACGCTCTTCTTTGAATAGTGCGCCCTTTCGGCCGGCGGCACCTCCACTTTGTGAATTTTGGACTTTTCCAGACCGATGTCCGACAGAAATTTCATCTGCTCCGTGTACAGAGTGTCAAAAACCTCATTTATTTTTTTTTCATCCCTCGGGTCAACAAAGTATTCTATTTCCATCTGCTCAAACTCGCGCGAGCGGAACAGAAAATCGCGCGGGGAAATTTCGTTTCTGAACACTTTGCCTATCTGAGCCATGCCGAAAGGCAGAGCCGGATGAAAACTGTCCAGAATATTTTTGAAATTGACGAACATTCCCTGCGCCGTTTCCGGCCGCAGATATGAAGTTGCCGCCTCCCTGCCCGCGCCGACAGATGTGGAGAACATGGTGTTGAATTTGCTCCCATCGGCCAGAGGGTCCGTAAAACCGGTGACGTGGCCGGAGGCTTTCCACACATTCTGGTTCATCAAAATAGCGGCATCAAAACCGTACATATCTCTGCGACTCGTCACAAATCGTTTCCACCAGAGATTTTTTATATTGTTTTTCAAGGCGACACCCAGAGGCCCGAAATCCCATGTGCCGGCCAGACCACCGTATATTTCCGAGCCTTGAAATATGAATCCGCGCCTCTTGCACAAGGAAATGACGTTTTCCATGAGGAGATTTTTTTCATCCTTGTTTTTTGCTTCTTTCTTTTCGTGTTCTTTTTTCTCCATATTATGGCTGTACAATCTCATTTCCCGGCTTCCAAAGCAAGTCCGCGGTGGTGCGGGTGGAGAGCGGAGGAGCGTTGTTTTGCAGAGTAGCGCCCGTAAATGAGTCCACACCGGCGATGCTGGACTTGCTCAAAATCTCCGGCGCCTCCCCCACCTGATTGGCCGACGGCAAAAGAGAAACCTGGAAAGCGACCTGCTTCGCGCCAGAGCCTATGTCGGCGTTGCGTGGCACTTCACCGACCTGCCACGTGACTGTCCCGCCCGTGGGATTATAAGAGATACCTGCGTCTTCCGGGCTCACTTTGCCTGTCCATGCCACGTATGCCGGAAGTATCGCCGTAATCCGCGCTCCTGTCACGACATTCGAAGTGTTGGTAACCGTCCAGATTACGGTATAGGTCGTGGCCTGTTCAGCGCGCGGTGGAACAGGTCCCGCATTTTGGAAAGGCCCGCCGGAGTAGAGAGCGCGGGCCGAGAGGGCGAGATTGGATACCAGCTTTACCGACCTGGAAATGCCACTCGCGATTTCCGCAGGCGCGCCCGATTCATCTACGCGACTGCCCCCGGCAGACACGGCGACGGTGATCAGGGGATTTGGGAGCGACTGATTTGGCGAGACGGAAACGGAGCGGAAAGAAAAACCGACTCTGCCGTCCGCACCCGGAATGATATTGTCCAAGCCGGGCGTTCTGCCCGCTTCCCATACGACAGTATTGGTCAGAGACTCGTAATTTCCGCCGTCAGAAACGAAAACGGAATTTTTGTCCAGAACGGTCCCGGATAATTTCGCTTCTATGCGGGCATCAGTGATTTTGCTGGCGCCGTTGTTCGTCCATATAATTTCCGCGCGCACGACACGGCCGGCTTCGGTGGCCAGATCGGACCGGTCGCCGTCAAAAGTCAAATCCAGACCGAGAAACGGCTGTTTTATGGAAAAAGTGTGGTCACGCGAAATGATAGTGGTAGCAATTTCCCGCTCGTTGTTCTGGCTCTGGATGCCGACATTGGCGCGCAGATTTTTTTCTTCCCCGTCCTGACCTTGCAAAACCGTTTTCAAGCGAATGATTTTTTTTGCCCCAGGCGCCAGGTCTCCGAGCCGCCAGATACTGTCGCCGTAAGCGGCCGGGGGAACAGAAGAAATGACAGAGAGGCCGAACGGGTAATCCAGGGAAAGCATGAGGTTTTTCAGAGGGTTTTTGCTGTTGGATGTAACCGATATGGAGACGTCCATCGGCTGGCCGGCGAACGCCTGGTCAAAAGCCCCTATGGCAACGAACGCCGGCGAAGAAGAGATGGAAACGCGATAGGTCTTTTCTTTGAAGAAAATGGCGTTGGAATCCGCCGTGCGGTATTCGGCCGTCAATTTGACGCTTTTTTCCTCGCCTTCCCCGCCGAACAAAATCAGAGAAACAGTTTTCTGGGCGACCGATTGGGATTTGATATTGCCGAGAGAAAATCTGGTTTTACCCAGGTCCCTCTCCGGCGATAGGGGGTCTTTGGCTCCTCCCGGAAATTCCGCTACGAGGTCCACCAGTTCTATATCCGTGGCATTTTTGTTGAGAACACTCACTCCCAGATTGAGGGTTTCGCCGCCGGCCATTGATGTCGGTCCTTCTATCAAAATGTCTATGTTGTCTACAGAAACGAAAATCTTGCCGCCAAAGAGAGTGTATGTGCCGACCGCCAGAGCGAGAAAGAGAAAAAGGGCGGAAAAAATGAGTATTAATTTATAGGCTTTTTTTTGCTTGTGAGAGACGGTGGTGAAAGCCTCGGTCGCGGCGTTCCGTCCGTCCTGCCACGATTCGGGAACGGGCTCCGGGTCCCCATGGATATCATGGCGCACAGGCTCGGCAAAAATCTGCCTGCGGGAATATAAAACTCTCTTTAGTCGGTCAAGCGGGGATTTCCTGTCGTTTTCAAACATAGAATTATTATAGCAAAAAATCGGCAAACCTTTCGCTTCAAAAAATTACAGTTGTGTTTCTTTGAGCGCCTTATTTACCGCTTGAATTATTTCATTTTCACCCGTGTGAGAGAGTCTCCCGGCATCCAGATAGCCGAGAGCGTCCAGAACGCAGGCGAGTATCAAGGGTTCGGATATCTCTCTTTTCGTCATGGAAAGCAGACTTTTGAAGAGTTTTTCGTTTTTCTCTTCTCCCTGGACCAGCCTCTTTGTCAGATTGAGCACTCGCGCGCAAATGAGAAAGGAAGATTTCGGCAAATCCAGTTTTTCCGCCCCGGCGAGCCGCCAGATTTCTCTGCCCCTGACCAATGAAAATATGCCGAAAGAATAGTCTTCCAGATTGTAGCGGAGCTTTGAAACGAGCAGGCGCACGCTTTGCGCCCGGGCGCGCACCAAGCCGAAATCTTCCGTGTATATGAGATAGATTTTTGAAGCCTCCCCCGATGGCGCGCTACCCAATACAAACCCCCGGGTGGAATATACAGCGTACGACATGCTATTTCTTGAAACCTATCTTGAACCGGTATTCCTCTATCGCCAGTTCCGGCATACGGTGGAGATGTGTATACTCCATGGCAGTAACAAGAGTGATTTTTTTGATGTCATGAACAAACGCGTGGACGAGCTCCTTGCCTTTTTTGTCAGAATCCAAAAGCAATATGACCCTGTCCTCCACGGTGAGTCCCTCTGTTTTGCGGAGTTCCTGGATAGAGCGGATGAGGTCGCGGACAATGCCTTCCTCGCGGAGTTCTTTTGTAATATTCGTGTCTATTTCTATATCATTTTGGATTTCCGCATACGAAACTTTTTTGACATTCAATTCGTCCCGTATGAGTCCCAGAAATTCTGCGGCAAGTTTTGCTTTCCGCGTCTTTATTTTTGCGCTGGCGAGCGGCTGGCGGACTTTTATGTCGGCTCTCGAACGCTGTTCCAGGCCGATAGTCACAAGTCTGCGAGCTTCTCGCATATCTACGAGCAATTTCCCGTCTATTTTTTCCGCCACAGGCCAATCCGACAGATGCACGCTCTCCGGGTGAATTCCGCTTTTCACTTTACCGAATAAATCTTCGGCATAAAAAGGCGCAAAGGGAGCCAAAAGTTTGGAAACTGTCAGGAGGACGTGCCGAGTGGTGCGCAGAGCTAGAGTCTTGTCATCCATGTCGTCGGATTTGAAGCGGTCGCGCGAGCGGCGCAGATACCATGTGGAGAGGTCGTCCGTGAACTCACGGGTGGCCCGCGCCGGTTCCAGCAATTTATAAGCATCCAGTTTTAGAGTCGCCAGTCTGGTCAATTCCGCCAGCCGCGAGAGAATCCATCTGTCCAGGATATTTTCTGATTCCGGCGCGTCCGCTCCTGCACCGATTTTCCCGTTTTGATTTTTGTCCGCATAGAGCTCGTAAAAGCTGTAAACATTGGAGAGCATATTGAACAGGCGTTTTACGATTTCGTCCACGGTTTTTTCGTCAAAGTTTTTTGAATCGCCCGGATGATTGACCGAATACATCCAAAAACGCAGGGCATCTACGCCGTACTTGTCCATCATCTCCCACGGATTGACCACATTACCTGTTGATTTGGACATTTTTTTGCCTTCTTTGTCCAAAATATGGCCCAGACAAATGACATTTTTGAAAGCCCTGCCCTTGCTTAAAAGCGTTCCGATGGCATGCAGAGTGTAGAACCAGCCGCGCGTCTGGTCTACGGCCTCGGAAATGAAGTCGGCCGGAAAGCCTATTTTGTCCACATATTTTTTGTTTTCAAATGGATAGTGGTCCTCCGCAAAAGGCATGGCGCCGGAATCAAACCAGACATCCATCACTTCCTTGACACGGCGCATTTCTCCGCCGGAATCGCTTTTGATAACGATGCTGTCTATATACGGCTTGTGCAAATCTATGGAAAAATCGCGGTCATGAGGCAGGGGAGAAAAAGGCAGCTCGCGGATTTCGGCATTGTTGAAACGGCGAAAATCGTTTACGAAAATATGCGTGCCTGGTATTTCATATTTTTTGTTTTCCGGCATATACAGGCCGGCAACGACATGGAAAATCCAGGCCGGGCCTCCGTGAGTGACGATGAGGATGTTTTTGCTTCTGTATTTTTCTTCTATTTCGTAGAGAAAGCTCCCTACTCTCTTTTGAACATCCCGAAGAGATTCGCCGGAAGGCATGGTGCTGTCAAACCAATCGGGGCCGCTCGCATACATGGCTCTGTGATATTCGTTCCAGTCTCTGCCGTCAAAATCTCCCGGATTGATTTCCTTTATTCTGCCGTCAGCGACAATTTCCGATTCCGGAATGTTCAAAATCCGCGCAACCCGGCGCGCCGTCTCCATCGTCCGCGCAAAAGGCGAAGAAAAAATAATGTCTATTTTTCTGCTTCGCAGGGATTTGGCCGACTTCTCCACCTGTTTTTTGCCTTCTTCCGTGAGATGGTCGGATGATTCGCGTTTGAAACTGACAATCTCATTTTTATTGCACTCCGTGCCGCCGTGGCGCATGACGAAATATCTGTTGCCTGAATTTAACGCTCTCCTTCGCAGAGTTTCTATAGAATCAACAACGAGGGTTTCAGAGCCGTCTCTGCTCTGCCAGACGGGCAGAGGCGTGCCCCAATATCTCTCGCGGGAAATAGCCCAGTCTTTGACATCGGAGAGCCATTCGCCGAATCGGCCGTTCTGTATATGTTCCGGCTCCCAACTGATTTTTCTGTTTTCTTTTATGAGTTTGTCGCGGAGCGCGGACATGCGGATATACCAGGAATGGCGGGCAAAATAAATGAGCGGCGTTTTGCAGCGCCAGCAATGAGGGTATGTATGGCCGTATTTTTCCTTCTGAAAGAGAAGCCCCCTGTGAGCCAGGTCTTTTATAATCTCCACCGTCGTCGTCTCGTCTTTCACGAATCGTCCCGCCAAAAATCCGGCGTATTCCATGAAATTGCCGGAATCGTTGACCAAATGATGTTTTGGCAGGCCTATCTTTGCGCCCAGGTTAAAATCGTCTACGCCGTACATCGGCGCTATGTGCACTATGCCCGTACCGTCAGTGGTCGTCACAAAATCCGCCGGATAGACTTTGAACGCTTTTTTCAGTTTGACTCTTTCGCCTGGAGACAGGGCGTCGGCGAGAAAATTATAGAGCGGTTCGTATGACAGACCGACCAGATTCTTTCCGAGTGTTTTTGAAATTATTTTCCAATCTTTTTTGTTCGAAAAGACTTTTGAAACTAAATCCTCGGCCAAAATATATTTTTTACCGCCAAATTCAACCTCGGCATATGAAATTTTCTCTCCTACCGAGAGCGCCGCATTGCCGGGCAGGGTCCACGGCGTAGTTGTCCACGCCAATAGAGATGTGTTTGGTTTTTCCTTGACAGGAAGTTCCACTGTGACCGCCAAATCTTTCACGTCCTCATAGCCCTGGGCCAGTTCGTGGCTGGAGAGAGCCGTGCCGCAACGCGGACACCAGGGAACCACCCTGTAATCCCTATATAGGAGTCCTTTGTCGCTTATCTGTTTTACAATCCACCAAACCGATTCTATGTACGAATTCTGGTATGTCTTGTAGGGATTTTTCTGGTCCACCCAGTATCCCATGCGGTCAGTGAATTTTTCCCACTCATCTATGTATTTCCAGACATTTTCCCTGCATTCCTGGTTGAATTTTGCCACGCCATAAGTTTCAATTTCTCTTTTTGATTTGAAATTGTGGCTTTTTTCCACTTCAATTTCTACGGGAAGTCCGTGAGTATCCCAGCCCCCTTTGCGGCGAACATGAAAACCCCGCATCGTCTTGTATCGCAAAATGGCGTCCTTGAAAGCGCGGGCTTCCATGTGATGAATAGCGGGACGGGCGTTGGCCGTCGGCGGACCTTCATAGAAAATAAACTCGCCTTTCGGGCTTTTCTTTTCCAGAGTTTTTTTGAAAATATCCCGTTCTTTCCAGAACTCCAGTATTCTCTCCTCGTTTACGGCGAATTTGTGTTTTTTTGTCTCGGAATTTTCGGCCATATCGCTCTAGATTATCACATTTTTTCCGGAACTTTTATGCCGAGCAATCGGAGGCCGTTTTGGAGGACAATGCGAACAGCCGACGTCAAAGCGACTCTGTGAGGTGACTGGGCGTCATCTTTCTTCACGATCTGGACATCGGCGTACCAGGCATTGAAGAGGGAGGCAAGCGATATGAGGTAGGTGAGGGCGAAATGGGGAGATTTTTCCTCGGCCGCGCGCGAGATCACTTCGGGGAAACGACAAATAAACCGTTCCAGCTCGCCGACTTTTGCGTCTCCGGAGATTTTCGGCTTTACTTTTTCTTTTCGGGCCTTTTCCAGAACAGAACCAGCCCGCACGGCGGTGTAGAGGAGATAAGGACCGGAATCTCCGTCAAAAGAAATTGACTTTTCAAAATCATAAATGACGTCGTTTGATACCGCCTGCTTGAGAATAGAATATTTTATGGCGGCTATAGTTATGATTTCAGCTGTTTCTTTCTTCTGTTTTTCATCCATGTCCCGGCTGGACAGCTTTTCCATGGCCAGATTTTCTACGTCACGGATGAGTGATTCTCCTGTGATGACGTTGCCTGTTCTGGAGGACATTTTGCCGTCCGCAAAGCGGAGCATGCCGTGGGAAACATGCTCGGTCGCTCTGGCTATGTCCGGCTCTATCAATTCAAGCGCTCTGAGTACGACCTTGAAATAATCGGCCTGCTCGTTGGCCGTCACAACGATTGATGTATCCGGCCTGACTTTCTTCCACTTCTTTATATTGAGACCGAGCTCTTTTGTCTCATACGTGGGAATACCCTGAGAGTTTATGAAAACACGGGTATGGAGTTTCGGGCCGTATTTCTCGCCCCTGAAAACGACCGCCCCTTCACTCCGTTCAAACACACCTTTCTCCAAAAATTCTTCCACCAGGGCCACGCCGTCGTGGGCCACTTCGCTTTCAAAATAAAAATAATCAAATTTTGTGCCCAGTTTTTCATAGAGTTCGTCAAAATGCGCCAGGCTCCACTTTCGGCCGAGCTTGTAAAGTTTTCTTAATTTTCGTTCTTTGTTTTCAAATATCCTTTTGTTGAGCGACTCTATTTCTGCCCTGGCCTCCTGATTCCCTTCAAAGACTTTTGCCCCCTCCGCATACATTTTGCCCAAAAAAGCCGTGCGCTCGGAGAGAGGCGCGCGTTTTGACGGCATCATCGCCTGATTTTTCAAGAGGGCCCACATGGTTTTGGCCACATGCATGCCTATGTCGCCCTGATAGCACATGCGGCGCACTTTTGCCCCCTGGCTCGCTATAAGCCCGGCAATGGATTCCCCTATGGCGTTGGACATGAGATGGCCTATGTGAAACTCCTTGAAAGGATTTGGGTCGGTGTATTCAATGAGAACACGTCTCCCCCGCCATTCATTTGAATTGCCGTATGAATCTTTTCTCTTGAGCACAAGTCCTAGTTCGCGCGTAAAAAATTCCGCCGAAAGAAAAAAATTTATGAAACCCGGTCCGGCGATTTCTATTCTTTCTATAAATTCAATTTTCTGCGTGCGTAATGCGCCGGCAATTTTTTCCGCCAATTCTCGTGGGTTTGATTTTGTCTGTTTGGCAAAGACGAGAGCGATATTCGTTGCAAAATCACCATGACTGGAATCACCCGGATGTTCAAGTGTAATTTCGGAAGCAGGAACATGAGAAACACCGAGAGTTTTAAGAGTGCTCTGAATTGCTGTTTTTATATCTAGTTGTATATCCATATAAACGGCTTAAAATAAGGCTATATAATCATAACACCCTTTCAGTCTGAAAAAATGCTTGACAAACTTAATGGAGATGCCACAATGGTCGCTGTCATTGGGGCTGGTGAAGCCCTCGGTATATCGGCAGAGAGTTGAGACCAACGACTCAATTATTCTACTGATAGACCGTTGTTTGCGGTTGGCATAAATAAGAGAAGGAATCCTATGAGTTGGCATAGGTTGGCCCAGCAGAGCCAGAGTGGAATTGATGATGCGTTGTTTCCGGCAGAGGGGATAATAATTGTTACCTTATTTCCTCCGGCGGTGCAAGCGCTAGCTATGACCGGTATATAGTGAAGTGTGGTGAAGTTTAGAATTCATCACAATACCGAGGGTCTCAAGAGTCTGATCTGCAGAGGTTGGTTGTGTTTCCTCTTCGGAAGCCACAGAGTCTCGGCCGCCGGATTCAATCCAGGCGGCTTTTTTACTTTTATCTTTTTTATTTTTATATTACTTTTATTTTTATATTACTTTCTTGTTACTACTTCCCCGTACTGCCAAACCTTCTCTCCCCTCTGTCTGATTTTGCGAGTTTGCCGTCGCGGACTTCTTTGAAGTTTATCTCTTCGTAATCGTGAATGACCATCTGCGCCACTTTGTGCCCCGGCTCAAAAGTATAAGGCTTTCTGCCCAGATTGAACACTCCTACATGAACTTCTCCGCGATAGCCGGAATCTATGACATTGCCGTAGGTGATGATGCCGTGCTTGAAAGAAAGCCCGCTCCTCTCGTATATGATGCCGACGCAACCGGCGGGAATCTCCATTTTGAAACCGGTGTTTATGGAGGCGCGCTCCATGGAATTGACCGTCAGACGCTCGCTCACGTACAAGCCGAAACCGGCATCGCCGGCGATATCGTATTTCGGCATGGGCACTGCGTCTGACATACGGACAATTTTGAGAGTCTTTTTCACTGTCCAAATATAACAAAAACGGAGAAAAAAGCCCGACTATGGGGTCGGGCCTTTGCGTCGGCAGGGCCGGCAAAAACTTATCTGGTCGCGAGAAACCCGTCCAGCACCGTTTCAATTGACTTCCAGACTTCCTCTTTTGAAGGATGGCCGTCAACCACTTTCACCCGGCTTGGATGAAGTTCGGCAAAACGTTTGTAACCGTCTCTCACTCGCGCATGGAACTCCGGACCTCTCTCGTCAAAGTGATTTACATCCCTTTTGGCTTTGGCGCGTATGGCAACACGTCTCATGCCTTCCTCCGGACTTATATCCAGAAAGATATAGAGGTCAGGCAGATACGGATGTTTGGTAGAAGACCCCATGGACAAACGGCTGGAATCAAAATGGCTAAAGAGGTTTCTGCCCTCCATGCCGAATATCTGATAAGCAAAAGAACAACAGTCAAATCTGTCCGCAAAGACCAATTTGCCTGCTTTCATGGCTGGAGCGATTATCTTTCTTATATTATCCGCCCGGCCCGCGAAAGCCAGGTTCATCTGCTGGAACGGAGAAAGTTCCGCCGAGTCCGGCGATACGAGCATCAGGCGCCGCATTTCTTCGGCAAACTCCGTGCCGCCCGGCTCCCTGAAAAAAACCGCCTCCGGATACTTCTTCTTCAAATTGGAAATTTGAGTGGTCTTGCCCGACCCTTCGCAACCTGCGATTACTATAAATGTGCTTGTTTTCATATCTCCGGACAGATTATCAGACGGCGCCAAAAAGAAAAGTCTTTCGGGCACACATTATTTTTTCCGCAAGATTTTGTCTATTCGATTGGCCAGAACGAGCATATCTTTTTCTTTTTTTCCGCGTGTCGTTTCAGCCGCCGTGCCGAGGCGGATGCCTGATGGGTCTACGGGTGAACGCGTATCAAAGGGAATGGCGTTTTTGTTCACTATAATTCCCGCCTTTTCTAGTTTGTCGCTCGCCTCTTTGCCGCCCATACCTCCGCCATCCATCCAAACATCAACGAGAATCAAATGACTGTCCGTACCGCCAGAAATTATCCTCCAGCCGAGTTTTTGAAGTTCGGATGTCAGAGCGGCTGCGTTTTTCACTATCTGCCGGGCGTACTTTTTGAAGGCGGGGACGGCGGCTTCGCCCAAAGCCACAGCTACGGCCGCCGTCTGGTTCATGTGGGGCCCACCCTGAAGACCGGGAAAAACGGCCCTGTCTATTTTTTTGTCAAGCTCGCGCCGGTCTATCTTTGCGAAAATCAGAGCGCCCCTCGGCCCGCGCAAAGTTTTATGAGTTGTGGTTGTCACTATATCAGCGTATGGAAAAGGAGACGGATAAACTCCGCCGGCCACAAGTCCGGCCACATGGGACATATCCACCATGAGATAGGCGCCACAGGCATCCGCTATTTCACGGAATTTCGCCCAGTCTATGATGCGCGGATAGGCCGTGAATCCGGCTATGACCATTTTCGGCTTTTCGCGCAAAGCGATTTCGCGCAGATTTCCGTAATCAAGAACTTCACTGTTTTTTGAAACGCCATAAGGCACCTGCGTCCAGAACTTCCCGGTAGCCGAGACTTTGTGGCCATGAGTGAGATGCCCGCCCTGGTCCAGAGACATGCCCATCACTTTGTCGTTTTTTTCAAGCAGGGCCACATACACGGCCAGATTTGCCGGCGAACCGGATAATGGTTGAGTGTTTACATGCCATTCGTTTGGATTGAGATTAAAGAGCTTTAGCGCGCGCTGTGAGGCCAGATTTTCCACTTTATCCGTAATCGCGTTACCTCCGTAATACCTCTTGCCCGGATATCCTTCCGCATATTTATTCGTCAGTCGAGAACCCAGAGCATCCAAGACATCTCGAGAAACGTAATTTTCCGATGCAATCAGATTCACCACCTTTTTTTGTCGCGCCGCTTCCGCCTTTATCAGTTTTTCTACCTGTTTGTCTTTCATATATTTATTCTAGCATGTAGCCCCGCAGAAACATTGTTTTGGAATCCCCTTCGCAGGCCGACGGGCCGAGAAGAGCAATTCGCCAACAGGCGAATATGCGTGGATGACAAAGCAATGTTTCTGCGGGGCTACTTCTTCCTGCCAAAAAGTTCGTCCGCCCCTTCCACAACATAAATATTTTTTATGCCGGCGCGAATCATATTGTCCCAGCATGGTTTGCAACACCAGTAATGGCCGTAGAGATAGAGGTCGGCGCCTGCGACCGCTTCCGCGCCGGCCTTCATCACGGCATCGCGGACTGCACCGCTCTCGGCGTGGTCTCTGTGAGTTGAACAGCCCGGACAGAGCCAATATTTTGTTCCTGATTTTACTTTCAAAAACATTCTGATACACCATCCGCGCTGGTGAAACTCTATCAGTTTCGGATGTCTGAACCCCGCCTGATTCGCCCCTCTACCGATTATTACACCACTATTTACAATTACTGCCCCTGTCGCGTGTCTTTTGTCCGTGCTTTTCGTATTTCTGACGCGCACGGCTTCAGTCATAAAAATATCATCTGCCGGCACGACAAAAATTTCCCTGCCCGCTGGCAGATATGGCAAACCCCAAGGCGTTCTCATATCCATGCTGGCAATAGTAGCCGAGAGTCTCTATAATTTCAAACATGACTCATTTTGACTGCGTATATCAAAACGCCTTAAAACGGATTATGACGGAAGGAATAGAAGAATTCTCGGAGCGCACGGGCCACAGCACCCGCGCCGTGCCCGGCCTCACCTTTTCCTTTGATATAGAAAAAGACGGTTTTCCCCTGCTCACATTGCGCAAAGTGCCGATTAAAATGTGGGTGGCGGAACAGATTTGGTTTATATCCGGCTCGCGCAAGCCCGGAGATTTTCTGCGCGAATATACGAAAATCTGGGACGACTTTACAAATCCGAACGATGTCGTCACTGTGGCCTATGGTTATCGCTGGAGAAAACATTTCGGCCGTGACCAGCTCAGACTCCTCATAGAACTCCTCCAGAGAGAGCCTTCATCCAGGCACGGCGTCATCGTCACATGGGACCCTGCCCAGGACGGTCTCTCCCTATTCAAGAAAAAAAACGTGCCTTGTCCGTACACTTTCACCATAAATATCATTGGCGGCAAGCTCCACATGCACAATATAATCAGGTCAAATGATTTTATCCTGGGCGCTCCGTCTGATGTTTCCGGTTTCGCCTTGCTCCAATGCATATTGGCCCAAAAGCTCGGGGTAAAGCCCGGTGTATATACCCACTCAATTTCAAACGCCCATGTTTATGATATCCATTACGAGGCGGCAAATGAAATTATGGGGAGAACAAACGACCACAAGGACGTGGTTTTATGTCTGCCGGAAAACGCTTTTGACAGAGCGGAAGAATCTGACAGGACCCTGGCAGAGACGATTATAGGAAACCTCGCGGCGCAGTATAATCCGAGCGAAGCCATAAAAGGTCTGAAAATCGTGCTGTAAAACTTGCAAAATGAAACTTCCATGAAAACTTTCATCATAGCGGCTCTGACAGCGGATGGATTCATAGCGAAAGACCATAACCATGCGACGACGTGGACATCAAAAGCCGACAAAAACTTTTTCAAGGAAACGACAAAGAGGGCGGGTGTCGTAGTCATGGGTTCAAGAACTTTTGAGACTATAGGACGCGCCCTGCCGGAGAGGAGGAATATCGTACTTTCCCGGACAAAAAAATTCGGCGGCACGCATGGCATAGAGGTGTCTGCCGAGTCGCCGAGAGAGCTCGTTTTTAGACTGGGGAGAGAAGGCGTGCGAGAACTGGCGATATGCGGCGGCGCGGACGTTTATACTTCGTTTATGAAAGAAGGCTTGGTTGACACGCTCTATATCACGGTTGAACCGGTGCTCTTTGGCCGGGGGCTCCCGCTTTTGAGCGACAGTTTTGAAACAAAACTGGAACTGAGAGAGGCTCGCCCTATGGGCGACGGGGCTGTATTATTGGAATATGCGGTAATCAGGTCATAATGAAACCCGAACGAAACCAAACAAGAAATTCTTCATGATTCTCACAAAAACAAAAATTGCGGATAGGATAAAATCCGGCTCTCTTAAATTTTCACCAACCCTGGATTCTTTCCAGTTGCGCCCTCATGCCGTTGACCTGCGCCTCGGCTATACGTTTCTCGTTCCGAAATCATGGCATCTCACGCCGCGCGGGCGCGAAGCTCTGTCTTTGGACCATTTTGATAAAAAGCGGCCGGAATATTTTGACGTGATTGAGCTGGAACAAGGTCAGTATTTCGAGCTCCTGCCGGGAGAATATGTCATCGTTTCCACTCTGGAAAAAATAATCATGCCTCGCGACATCATGGCTGTGCTCTATCCCCGTTCGTCCGTAAACCGCCGGGGGCTATCCGTGGACCTCACAGGCATAGTTGATTGCGGATACGAGGGCCAGCTGGCCGTGCCCGTGAGAAACAATACCGGACATCAGACAATCAGGCTCTACCCGGGCGAGAGATTCTGCCAGATTGTTTTTGAAGAAACAGGAGAGGAAATAACCGACACCACAAACAGATACAGCAAGAGAGACATCGTCCACGGCGCCATTCGTTCAAATCCAGGACTTTTGGGTAAAGATGAAGAAGAAATAGAACTCATTCAGAAGGGCGATATCAGAGGGCTGAAAGCGAAGTTTAAAATTTAGAAAAAACAGCGGATACAGGTCTGAGCAACGGAGGGATGGGGTTGCCCTTAGGCAAGGGTCCCGTCCCGAGTAGCGCAAGACTTGTATCCGCTGTTTTTTCTATTCTTTTATTTTACTTCTATCCCCATATTTCGCGCCGTGCCTTCTATCATTTTCACGGCCGCATTTATATCGTTTGCGTTTAAATCCGCCATTTTCTTTTCCGCTATGGCTTTGACCTGGGCTTTTGTCACCGTGCCGATTTTGACCGAATTCGGCTTGCCTGACCCGGATTCTTTACCGAGGATTTTGAGAAGCATCTTTGAGGCCGGCTCGGTTTTGTAAATCAATTTGTAACTGCGGTCGTCATAGACCTGAATAATCGTGGGTATCAGTTCGCCGACGCGAGTTTTCGTCTCGTCGTTAAAACGTTTGACAAATTCGCCTATATTTATGCCTGCGCTGCCCAGGGCGGGGCCCAATGCCTGGCCAGGGACAGCCTTGCCGCCCGGAATCTGAAGTTTCAGCATTTTTGTAATTTTCTTTGCCATATGGTTTTAATCAACGATTGGATTATAAGAGGTTATATCAAAGTTTCTTAACTTGCAAGAAATCCAGCTCTACGGGAGTTTCCCGCCCGAACATGGATACCAGCACTTTGACTTTGCCGCGGTCAAAATCGACTTCCGACACTTTGCCTTCCAAGTCCTTGAATGGGCCGTCGGAAATTTTTACCGCATCGTCCGCGGCCAAATCAATGGTATGTTTGACTGTCGTCGAATCCATCCGTCCCATCAAAACATCAACTTCTTTTTGTAGGAGCGGCACGGGATGGACGCCGGAACCGACGAAACCGGTCACGCGGGGAGTGTTACGCACGACAAACCATGAATCATCAGTCACAATCATATCCACCAAAATATATCCCGGATAAATTTTTTCCTCTTCTTCCACGCGCTTGCCGCCTTTTACTTTTATTTTCTTTTCTGTCGGCACCAGAACGCCGAAAATCTTGTCTTGCATGGCGAGCGATTCTATGCGCTGGCGCAAATTTCGGGCGACGGCGTTTTCATATCCGGCGTATGTGTGTATGACGTACCAATGGCGCTCCCCGCCTGTCTGTTGTTTTGACATGGTTTTATTTTTTAAACAAATTCAAAGCCGTTATAAAATAATTTTTTCAATGCCGAGACCAAAGACGTAATCGGCCAAAGCCAGGATGAGAGCGGTCGCGAGCGAGATACCTATGACGAGCAGGGTATAATTGACGGCCTCGCGTCTGGTCGGCCAGTTTATATGCTTCATTTCCCCGCGTGTGTCTCTGATGTAATCTATTAATTTCATGTTTTTGTATGCCAGATTTTCTTTTATAATTTTCATAATAAAAACCGCCCCGAGGGGCTGATACTTATAGGATACCATCTCCCCTTCGCCAAAGTCAACCGAATGTAATAGTTCAACATTTTTATTTTAATTTTTAATAATTTTTAATTTTTTATGGAGAAGCAGAAACCAGATTATCAAATAAAGAGAGAACTGTCATTGGGCCCACGCCGCTTGGTACCGGTGTAATAGCCGAGACAATGTCGAAAACATTACTGAAATCCACATCGCCCGTTAGTTTTCGCTTCGGAATTTCTTCTTCTAATTTTTCACTATATTCACCATATACACTATTTATACCTACATCTATGACTACAGCTCCCTCTCCTATATATGAACGATTTATAAACTCCGGTCTGCCTACGGCTACTATGACGATATCCGATTGTCTTGTAATTTCGGCGGTATTTGGGGTTTTTGAATGGCAAACCGTGACATTCGCGCCTTTCATCCCCATAACTTTAGCTATCGGACCACCGACTAGGCGCGAACGTCCTACGACAGCCACTTTTTTACCCAAAACTGGAATCTTGTAAAAATCCAAGAGGAGCATGACACCGTGGGCAGTCGCCGGAACGAATCGAGGTTTGCCTTCTGCCAAAAGTTCTTGATTTTCGTCTGTCAGACCATCAACATCTCGTTTTGGGTCTATGAGATTTACAAGTTTTATAAAATCCAAATGTTCAGGCACGGGCGACTGAATGATGATACCGAAAACTTCTCGATTTGAATTTTCTCTTTTGACGACACCGGCGACTTCATCAAATGTCACGTCTGTTGACAATTTGATATGATAAACTTTGACGCCTATCGACAAACCAAATTTTTTCTTTTGTTCAATGTATACTGACGATTCTTTGTTATCGCCAATTTGAATTATTGAAAGAGCCGGAATGCAGGAAAGTCTGCCTACTCTCTCCACGAGAGCTTTTTTATAGAAATCACGAGCCACTTTTCCGTCTAGAATGAGTGTCATGAAATGACTTTAGCATATTCGGAGGTTATATCTACTGTTTTTACATACAAAGCCCATGTAGAGCCTTACAATCAGACCTTGATAAATAACAACAGACGATATTCTTATTCTTAAACCGCCCTTGCGATAGAAGTTATGACAAAAATGCCTATGGTATTGAATGTGTATGAAATGAGAGCGAAACGCAGGGGAGATATTTTGGAGAGTCCCATGAGAGTGAGACCGAGCTCGTCCGGCAGAGGCGAGGCGATAACCAGAGCGCCCAGAAAAGCCAGCGACCACCGCACGAACCTGTACTCAAATAAGTGCCTGATGCGCCGGGATTTTGATTTTGAAAACAGATACGACACGTCTTCCGATATGTGGCCTTTGATAAAATTGAATATGATGAAATCGCCTACGAGGGCACCGAGACCGCCGACCAGAGCCAGGACATATGGCGGATATATGTGAGCGAGCTTGGCTATAAAGACAATCGCCGGCACGGTGGTAAAAGCAGAGGTAAAAAAAAGCCCGACGGTAAAAGAATTGAGGATATAAAAGCCGTCCAAGGCAAATATAAAACGGTCAATGAGAGGACTCTCCGCGATAGCCCAGGCGGCCAGAATGCTCACTACCACGACTGCCATGTCCGAAAACAGCCTCCGCTTCTTCCTTTTTTCCATGAGGATATTGTAACAAAAAAGGTGCAGAAGGGGTGTTCGAGTGGAGACGCCACCTTTTTTTATATTCTACAAAGTAATCTCCTTTGCCGGATTGAACACACCGCCATCTACAACCAGAATTTTCGTGCGAGGAACCGTAGGAGCCGCCGACAGAGGCTCGCCCTTGTCATGGTCCATGTAGGAAACGGAAACCACCAGACCGCCGGAGACATCGTCAGCGCGCAGACCGGTAATTTTCACCCTGTCACCGACGGGAGAATAAGATTTGTCAGTGAGACTGCCGTCCTTGTCCTCAAACAGAACGACATAATGAAATGTCCCCGAACCGCCGGAATTGACGGACAAACTGGTGACGACGTATTTCGCGCCATCTACGGTTTTCTCCACCGCCACATCACCGAGAACAATTGTGCCTTTTACGCCCTCGGACGTGAATTGCGCCTTGCCGTTTTGGAGAGCCGTGCGACTACCGCTCTCGCTCGCCGAGACGGATACGCTAGCCAAACGGGCGAGCAGAGCCGCATCAGTCGTATCCTTGTCTGTAACGGCGAAATCATCGCGACTGACCTTGTTTTCTTCCGTAGACACGTCCGAATCGGCTGTAGGAACCGATACAGAGGAGTTCTTGCCGCTCCAGGCCATATAGCCTATGACGACGAGAACGGCGATAATTACAACGATAACGACTCCTTTTTTATTCATAAAATGTGAGATTAATTAAATTTTGGCTACACGAGGACTATATCATAATGCTTTTTTTTATCAATACTATTTGATAACAGTGATAATTTCTTCTTCTCCGGCGGAAGAAACAACATTAAATGACAATCTGCCTATGATTTGTCCGCGTGGCGTGCGCACATCTACCCGCCAACGTCCCGGAAATACATCTTCTCTGATAGAGTACGTTCGGAAACCGCCTTCTCTCCCGCCGTTTATGCGCAGAGGAATTGGATTAAAGGCTATCCACTTCTTTTCCGACTCATCATAGTACTGCCAAACATGAACAATGTCCGTTTCTAGTTTCGTCGGAGCAAAAATGAGAGACAAGGCATAGAGCGGTTCGCCGTAAATCGCATGGATAGTCGGCTCTGGGGAAAATATATTGAACCATTTTTGTTTCTCGCCGGAAACAGAATACATGCCGTCATTAATTTTTACGATGGAACGGTAAATACCCGCATCTTTTAGAGCCAGAGGGATAGGTGGAATCAGATTGGTGAAATAGAGAATGTTTATAATTCCAAATAATCCGAAAAGCGCCGACAAGATGATGGGAGCGCTTTGCCTGGTTCTATCCGGCGAAAACCAAGAGAGAATGTATACGAATAGACCGGTTATGATGAGACTCGCGATGCCGGAAAGCAGAAATATGGCGTCTCCCATAGAGCCCAAAATGACCGGCAGGAAAAATATGAGGTAAGAAAAGAGGGCGGTAAAAAAAACGGCCACTTGAAAACCGAGACGAATATAATTTCTCCGTAAAATTTCGTTGCCGGCGATATAAGCGATGATCATGAGCAAAAACGGCCAAGAACCAACGAGCGTCCCGCTCTTTGAGTAAAAGATAAATGAAGCGCTGAACAGGCCACCGAGACAGAATTGCATGGCGAATATGAGAATGAAACGAAATGTTTCCGAACGTTCGGATTCACTACGTCTGTGCTCATGGACATTGAGCAAGAGAATCGCGAGCGCCGATACGACGAGATAAGTAATCAAAATCGCGTTGCTCAAAAAAACATCAATCCTGCGAAGGGTGAGATTATCAAACACAAAACCGATGACGACCGTTATGGGCGAAATCCATCTCTCGTATTTTTTGAAAAAAAGTTTCAAATGAAAAAACATTCGTCTATTATATAATAGATATGCGCATGGACTTTACATAGGTAAACAAAAGCGCGAATCTGATTTTCGAAAGAGACCCCAGGCCTCTTTTTGTTGGGTGCCTAGAGAGAATCGGACTCTCGATACAAGTTCCACAAACTTGAGTTTTACCACTAAACTATAGGCACCATCCTCTGAAACAGCGGCGGAGGCCTGCGCCTCCGCCGCTGTTTCAGGTGCGCGGGAGAGGACTTGAACCTCCACGCCTTGCGGCACACGCACCTCAAGCGTGCTTGGCTACCAATTACAACACCCGCGCGTATTTGTCAAGAATTATTTAAAACTCAAGAACCCACTCATAATAGCCAAATATCAACCGATATTCAACTTCTTAATGGGCACAAAATGTTTGTGATATTGGTTACTGTTTTAACTAACCTCCTCTAAAATTCCACTTGCTTTTTACTTCACAACCCCTTCTTTTTCTTCCGAATTTTTCGGAACTCTCGGAGCGACGTCCGTCTTCTCCGGTTTCTCGGCCCGTATTTTTTTCATCTGTCGGCGGATTTCTTTTACGGCTTTTTCGCGCACGAAATACAGTTTTGAACGGCGGACTTTTGAACGGCGGACAATTTCAATTTCGTCTATGACCGGCGAATAGAGGGGAAAAATCCTCTCTACGCCCACACCGTCTATGACTTTTCGGACGGTGAAAGTGGCGCCCGCTTCATCGCCGTGCTTTCTGGCCAGAATCAGACCGTCAAACGCCTGGAGGCGAGTTTTTTCGCCTTCTTTGATTTTCTGCCAGACGCGGACGGTGTCGCCTGAACGTAGCCCGAGAGTTTTTCGGGATTTCATATCTATAGGCGAAACGATTATTTTGCTTTCCATAGGCCGTCAATTTAACACGGCGCTTGAAGAGATGCAAGAAATAGGCTATAAATACCTGGATTAAAAATACGCGCCCTTAGCTCAGTTGGTAGAGCGGCTCATTTACACTGAGAAGGTCGGGGGTTCAAGTCCCTCAGGGCGCACAGGCAGCCCCTCGTAGTTCAATGGACCAGAACTGCGGACTTCTAAGCCGTCGATGTTGGTTCGATTCCAACCGAGGGGACAAGAACAAAAAAAACGCCAGACCGGTGAGACATCGCTTTAAACCTAGAGCGACGGGTCGGAAAAAACCGTCTGAGGCAGATTTTTGAAATTGAGTTCTCTATCATTGAGTTTTTGTATCGCTTGATTTATGTCCTCCCTGTCCAACGTCTCGGTCATGTTCGGAATGTTTACGGCTTTCCCGCCGCGCAGAGACAGTCTGTCATAGAAAAACAGGTTGACCAAAACAGCCGCGCACAGGAGAAGAACAAAACATAAAAGGATGAAATACCAGTCCAGCCAGGGATTGCTCCCCAGATTTTTGGCGATTTCACCGAATTTATGGAATTTTGCGGTTGTGATTTTCATTTGACGTATTGAGATATATCAATGACGACGTTCCAGACGGATTTCGGAGGGACTTCCGAGCCAATTCCGGTGTCGGTCGCTTTTGATAAATTCACGCGGTCTATGCTCGCTATATATGGCATCATCTCCAGGGCATTTATGAGAGAAACTGCTTCCTGCCATGAACTCAAGGCGCTCATTCTCACACGCAAGACGCGAAAGGCGGAATTTTTGACTGCCGTATCCAAATTGATGTCTGTCAATTCGGCTTTTATTCCCAAGTCCCGCGCCTGCTTCTCCAGAAATTCTATAAAGTCAGACACGTCGTCCGGCAGGATAAATCTGCCTTCAATCGTACCGACATCGCCCTCGGTTCCGCGCAGAACATTGCGGATGGAGGATAGGTATGAATCACGATTCATGGCGGATTCTATTTCATCCGATATGCGGACGATTTCGGACCTGTACGAATAACTCTCTGCAATAACAAAAATCCATGCGGCAAAGAGGACCGTTATGAGAAGCCATAGAATTATTATGAGTGTCTTTTTAAACCCGTGTGTTTTCATAATCAAAATTTAGAACGCAAGGAAACGATAAAAGAAATGTTCTCGCTTTTGGCCAGGCTGGAAACCGGCAGGTCGACCGCCGAAAATGACGGCATGACGGCCAGTTTTTTTGAAAAATTCGAGAGCGCCTCGCGGGACATTGCCCTGCCGGCGACAGTTATGGTCCAGCCATCGTTTTTTCTCTCCATAGATAGAGAAGAAACGGAGATACCGCTTTCTTTCTCTCTAATAATCTTTTCTATGATGGAAACAAGCGGCCGTTCACCGCTCCTCTGATTTATGATTGCCGCCATTTCATTCAATTTTTTGACCCGCGTCTCGATTTCCGAAAATCCGCCATCCGTCATTTTTTGGGATACGGCCTTCCGGCTCATGAGCGTCGCGTTCCTCTCCGCGCGGAGATTTATAAACACAGGCAGAGCGAGACCGGCCAAAACCAAAACGGAAAACAAAACGAGGCTGAGACCGAAAACGGAGAGCCTGCGGCGATATTCGCCCACGATTTTCCGCCTGTATTCTCCTTTCAGAAATGTGAACATGTTATATGAGCGTTCCTATGCACGGTCCGTAATCGAGCGAATCTCTCTGCGATAGAGATGGCACGCTTTCTTCGGGAGAGAGCACGTTTGTCCAGACCGACCCTACGGAAACCGGCATTTTGAAGCAGACGGAAACATATCTGGCAAAACCCGGTATGAGAGAATCGCTTCCCGCGAGCATGATACCGGAAACATCGGAAAAGTTTTTTATTTTCTTCTCCTGGGTCTTCCAGAAAATCAGCACTTTTTCCATTTCATCGCGGATAGTTGAAAAAACAGGAATTCCCGCGTCAAAAACATCTCCGCCGTTTTCCCTTTTCATTTTCTTCGCGACATCTATACTTGCGCCGAGTGTCTTTGCCATAATCTGATTTATATCTCTCGAGCCAACTTCTACAGAAGAGCTGAAAACGGCCGTCCCGTTCTCTGCCACATAAATGACGGAGTGTTTTTCCATTATCGCGAGGACGAGAAATACGCTGCCTGCGCCTGGCAAAAAGAGAGCGCGGGACAGGGCGCGGCATTCGGTTTCAAAAGAAACCGGCGGGAGCCCTCCGGACACCAATAATTCAGTGTAGGCGAAAACCGTCTTTTCCGAGACGACAGATACGGCGACAGTCGTCTCTCCGCGCATTCCGTCAACAGAAACGATATCGTATTCAAAAACTGCTTCGGCCGGAGGAATCGGCACATTTTCTTCCAGCATCGATTCAACGGCTTGGCGGATTTCACCTGCCTCGGCCGTCGGCACCGTAATCCGGAACACATAAGCGTCGCCCTCGTGGATTATACCGCGCACATAGGAATACTTTTGCGTTTTGGAAAAAGTGGAGAGAGCGGAGATGGCTTCCGTTTTTTGATTTGGGTTCATGTTTTGCATGCGCATATCGGGAAAAGGCATGATGCCGAAAGCTTTTGGGAACATTCTGCCCGATTTCCGTTTCAATTCAAAAAAAGAGAGTCTGCCGTCGGATATGGAAATGGAAACATTGGAGAGCATGAGCGATTCCGGCACGGGAAAGGCCCTGGCCGGAAGATTTTTTGCCGTTTTTGCCGAATGATTCATCATCAACAGTATACTACATTTGACCCTTTTTCCTTCCTTTTATCCATTCAAAAACGATGGGCAAAATTGAAATGAAAATTATGACGACGACAATGATATGGAGATACCGGCTTATGCCCGGAAAAACTGAACCGAGGAAATATCCGGACAAGGTGAGGAGGAGCGTCCAGAGCATTCCCCCCGCTATATTGTATATGACAAACGTCTTGTAGCGCATGCCGCCTACGCCGGCCACAATCGGCGCAAAAGTGCGGACAATGGGCACGAAACGGGCCAGAATTATGGTCTTTATGCCGTATTTTTCATAGAACAAGCGCGCTTTCTCGGCGTGTCTTTTATGAAAGAATACGGAATCTTCGCGGGAAAACAGGGCCGGACCGATGCGTTTGCCGAATGCGTAGCCCGCGCTGTCACCAAGTATGGCCGCTATGGCGACGCCCGTGACGAGCCACGTTATTTCAAAATATCCCTGCGATGCAAAGAGTCCGGCCGCAAAGAGGAGCGAATCCCCCGGCAGGAAAAAACCAAAGAAGAGACCCGATTCGGCGAAAACTACGGCAAAGATACCTATGAGGCCGAACGTGCTCACGAGAAATTGCGGTTCCAGGTATTGGAACAGGTATTGAAACATATTATTTTTTATTCTTCATCCTGTCTATATAGCTCTGGAGAATTATGGAAGCGGCGGCGGCGTCCGTCATGTTCGTTTTGCCTTGGAAATGGGAAGCCTGATGCGAAGATAGAATTTCGCTCTCATACGCCACTTCTATGCCGAGGTCCCTCGTGAGCTCGTCTTTAAAAGCTTTTATGCGGGACATTATGGGATTGTCGTTCATCTTGTAATTTTTTGACTCGCCTATAATTATTTTGCCCACGCCGTGTCCGGCCACCAGATTTTTTATCTCGCCGAACAGAAAATTGTCGTTCGGCAGGACCGCTTTCGGAAAAGCCATCAGACCTCTATCGTCGCTGATGGCGATGCCTACCCTCTTCTTTCCATAATCAATTCCTAAAAGTCGTATATTTTTCATGGCGGATAGGGTGAGATTCGAACTCACGGTCCCCGTGAAGGGACAGAAGTTTTCAAAACTTCCGCATTAGACCTCTCTGCCACCTATCCCTGTCTACAACTTACAATAAACCGGAGCGGAGAGCAAAGATAAAAAGACTCCCGGTTTTTGTCTGATGAGCTGAATAGGAGCGTGTTATAATTTCTCCATGAAAAGTTTCTCCTGGCAGGCGCCGGAATATTCGTACAAGGAAAAAAGTCTGGATTGGTATTGGACG
>ERZ1292632.277-Hain-H43-01um-R2-277-length-53489-cov-5_pt1 | contig 53489 bp, 64 predicted proteins | sample MGYA00564407_ERZ1292632 | MGnify/ENA primary metagenome ERZ1292632 (study PRJEB36523, sample SAMEA6512637) | groundwater metagenome | collected 2019-01-08 | study: AquaDiva: Metagenomics assemblies of 32 groundwater samples | reverse complement strand
TCCGCCCTTGGCGGATGCGAGCCGAGTCATAGTGCAGCGTGTCGCTGGACACGCTGACGCGGCCTGTCTGGGAATAATGACACGAAGCTTAATTTTTTAGGTGCACGCCGGGGGAGGAGAGAAAGACGGAGCTACTCTGGGCAGACGAGGTTACATCCAGCGGGGATACTGGGGGAGGGTTGCAGGTTAGCGCCTTCTGATACGGGCTTTTCTGACCACGACGAAATGACTTTTTGAATCAGTGACTCACTCACCGTATTTTGTGCCTCCGCCGCTTCTTTGAGCGTGTCAATGATCGTTTGCGATTCCTGTGCGGCAGTGAGTGCCTCTTTTAATTCAGTTGTTGTGGGGGCCGTCCCACCACCGGAAAGTGCCGCCGATTGTTTTTGTAAAACCTTTTCAATAGCGGACGATTTCTTTTGAAGATTTTCAATGAGGATTTCACGATCTGATTTTGGGAAAAGCGATTGGGTGATGTTGGTGCGCGCGGAATCAAACACGTTTTTAAATGGCAACATACCTAATGCTCCGGAGAATATCAGGCCGAATATCACCGCAAGAACCAGGAGGTATGCCATATCAGCGGGTTGATCGAGCTGGCGTGGGCGTGGGGATCGGCGGTAAGCGTGAGCTTTGACCCACAAGATTTGGATTGATGACGTTGAGAATAAGGTATGCGGCAAGGAGCAATGCGGCACCAAGTAATGCATCTTGAATACGACCTTGCGCATCACTAATCTTTGCCGGTATGCCGGCGTAGATGAGCATTTGTGCCCCACTGAAGATAATCACCACAAAAATAACCACCCCAAGAATGCTCAAGGACCAGTTAAAAAGCTGCTGAATGAATTTACCAAGGTCAGTTGGCGGAGCTTGAACCGCACGGATCTGTGTCGGCAGGGGATCCCCACCCGCGCACTGGTCTAACGTTTTGCGCACGCATTGATTGGGTGTCGCACACTGCGGGGGGAATTCTATATTCTCGCATTTGAGGTTGTTCTGGGTCCCCGAAACGCAATGGAATATTCCTTGGCTGTCTTTCCACGCGCAAAATTGATCGGACTCGGCATCGCTGGGATACGCTATAGGTATGGGACCGCCTTTACCGATGGTAAGCGTGAATTCGTTCGATTTGACCCCGTCCTGTTCAAGGAAGATAATAATCACCGCATCTTTTTTCCCCGTGAGACGTGGAGTAAAACAATTCGTATCGGCGACCGTATAGGCCGTTTCGTCTCCCAGAAATGTCCATTCTGGTTCCGAGGTGCCCTTTGTGGGTTTGCCGCTGGAATCTTTGGGAGTTCCCCCAAGATCGACGAACGCACCAATGGCAATAGTTTTGGTGCGCCCGGGAGCCCCGTGGAGGGAAAGATCAATGCTCGCCACAGGGTTGGTATTATCTTGGTTAGGTGCGGGCGGATCTCCGCAGAGAGGTGATCCCGCATGTGCACCGAACAGCGGCACCATAGCTGCAATAATGAGTAACATCAGAAACTTTCGCATAGCTACAGTATACAAAGTATTACTCGCAATGTCATGTCGAGACCCCACTTTCCTGCCCCGCTACGCATGATATACTGACGAAAGGTTTATAAGGCGGAAACGTCTTGTTTTGTATCACAGAAATGGCAATTACTCCCCAAGGCACGAGCGCGTCCATAACGAGAATCGCGGCAATTGCCGTGATGCTTGTCTTTTTTACCATAGTTCCGGTAGACGCGGCAACCAACGCTGACATTACCGCCGAAATCGCCGATAAAAACCGTCAAATACAGGAGTTGCAAAAACAGATTGATAACTATCAACAACAGATTGATGCCAACCGCTCAAAGTCAGTCACCCTTTCGGGAGAAATCTCAAAACTGAACGCAAAAATTAATCAGGTAACGTTGGAGGTCAGAAGCTTAGGCGTCTCCATCGATCAAACGGGACTTGAAATTCAGGACACTCAGACAAAGATCGGTGATGCTCTTGAATCTATCGAGCGCCATAGGCTGGCACTGGGGCAATATTTGCGGCTTGCATACAGCAACGACCACACGACGCTCACCGAAATATTACTCAATAACAGTGTGCTATCGGATTTCTTCAGCGATATACACTATGTTGAAACCACGCAAGCCAACATTCAGAACACCATCAACGATATTAAAGATGAAAAACAGGAGCTCGATGTACACAAAGAGAAGCTCGAGGACAAGAAATCTGATCTCCAGCGGTTAAAACAGTTGCAGGAAGTAGCTCGCCGCGGATTGAGTTCGGACAAGATGCAGAAAGATAAGCTACTTAAGGACACGAAAGGACAGGAGACAAAATATCAGGAGCTGGTGAAAAAATCGAAGGTTGATTTAGAGCGTATCCGCGATCAGGTATATTACCTCCAACAAAACGGCGTTTCCGTGGAGGACGCGGTAAAGTATGCTCAACTGGCGGCTATTCGTGCCGGCATACGTCCCGCATTTCTTTTGGGTATTCTGGAAATCGAATCTGGTCTCGGGAAAAACGTCGGCAAGGGCAACTGGATGAACGACATGTACCAATGCTATTTACGCCTCGGCAAGCCCCAACGAGCGGAAGTAGAGAAAGCGGCATTTCTCAAAATCGTTGCAAAACTTAATTTAAATGCCGATACGGTAAAAGTTTCCCGCGAGCCCAACTACGGTTGTGGCGGAGCTATGGGACCGGCACAATTTATACCCTCCACATGGTTGGCCTACGAGGAAGAAGTGGCGCGGCTGACGGGGCATAATCCACCCAATCCGTGGAGTGTTGAAGACGCGTTTATGGCGTCGGCGACGAAGCTTGCACGCGGAGGCGCCACGTCCAAAACGCGTGAGGGAGAAGTGCGGGCCGCAAAGGCCTATATCAGCGGCAAGCCGACCTGTTCTACGGCTACCTGCAACTACTATGCCAATGCCGTACTGCGTAAAGCGGCGGACATCGAGCCGAACCTCTAGGGAATAGTAAACAAAACCCCGTTCGCTTCTGGAACGGGGTTTTGAGTTGCTATCTTCTTCGCTTGCGTCGCGAAGACTTTTTCTTCTTCGAGGCCTTTTTCTTTTTCCTCTTTGCCATTTCTTTTTCTGATGGAGTGCGAATGCACGACATCGTTATTTTAGAATGACAGCTGACCACACTGTCATAACATACCAAAGCGAGCGTAAAAATTTTTTGTAAAAACTTTTACTGACTTTATTCTATCGTTGCGCAAATAGTTTGTATACAAAAAAAGTGGATAACTTTCCCTTTTTATGTTAGGATGATCTCATGCGTGAAGCGGCAAGGTTCGAACCACAAGAGTTCCCGTTCGAAGTGGTCCTGTGGGATACGGAGCAACTTCTGTTGGTGCTTCGCTACGGCGGAGAGGAGTATCGCTGGGTGTACCGAGACAGAAGAGTTCTGTGCAACCGAGATCTGACGCCGCTGACTGACCCACAGAAGAGAGCAATGAAGAAGATGGCGACCGATCGGCTGGAGAAGGCGTTCCAGCGCCAGCACCAACCGGTGCCTGACGAACATCGTGTTGCCTCGTGACACGAAGAAAGGGGGGAAAAGGAGGAAAGGGAGACCGTAGGCCTCCTTTTCTATTTATGGGTCATCTGATACACGCCTTGCCAATCAGTGGGAGGATGGGCTTGCAGTTCGCGGGATCGCGCCAGGAGTGTTTTGCTGGGACCATCGGCGGGAACGTGCTGGAGAATTTTTTCAAATAACGCAATGGCGTCGTCCCAGCGGCCGGCATAGTAGTGCTCGCGCGCATGTTCAAAATCATCCCAGAGCGTTTGAACGGTTTGCCGTTTATGTTGGGCAACAACCTGAAAGATCGTGACGCCCTGTTGCTTGCCCTTGACCTGCACACGATCGATCTCACGCAGGAGGAAACGAGATCCTGCAGTTTTGTTGGCGAGAAGGGTAGCGGTGGCACCGCTGATGATGATATTTACCCCATATTCTTTGGTGAGCCCCTCGAGGCGCGATGCGAGATTCACATTGTCGCCCATCACGGTATAATCAAATCGTTTCTCTGAACCCATGTTGCCCACCGTAACGTCTCCCGAGTTGATGCCAATGCCAATATCAATGGCGGGCTCTCCATGGCGTTGATTGTGCTCATTGAATTTTTTCAATGCAGCGATCATCGCCAACGCGCTTGTTACCGCATCGTGCGCATGGTTTGGGTTTTCCAGGGGCGCTCCCCAAAATGCCATGATGGCGTCACCGATGTATTTATCAATCACCCCGGTGTGCTCGAGCACAATATCAGTCATCGTGCTTAAATACCGGTTCAAGAATTGTGTGAGGCGCTCCGGAGTCATTTTTTCGGAGAGCGTAGTGAAGCTTCTAATGTCGGAAAATAAAATAGAGAGTGTTGATTTCTGTCCGCCGAGTTTGATCTTGGAAGGATCCTGCATGAGCTCCTGAATAACCTGCGGAGCAAGATAGCGGGAGAATGTCTCGCGGATAAACCGTTTTTCTTGATTGGCGGTGACATACTGTGCGGCAACGGATACCACGGCGCTTCCTATCAGCGCAATGTTGGGAAAGAAGATATCCAAAATGATAAAGTTATCAAACAAGATAAATGCGCCGATAGTGTAGAGTCCAAACAACCCCAGCAAGGCGATGATGATGCGGGTGATACTCTCAATGTACACGGTGAAGATGACTGCTACGATGCCGAGAAGAATAATGGCGAGATACGACCAGATGGGCACCTGCGAAAAGTACTTCTGTTGAAGAATGGTTGAGACGATGGTTGCCTGGATTTCTACGCCGCTCGTTTTATCAAAGGGCGTGAGGTGGTAATCCTGCAGATCAGATGCCGTTGCGCCGATGAGCACGATCTTGCCTCTGATAAATGTATCTGGAATTTTATTTTGGAGAATATCAATGACAGAAATGTGACTGAACGTGCGGTTAGGGCCGTAAAAATGAATACGCGTCGGCTCCACAGGAGGCAACGTAACCGTTGCGTTGATCGTATGGGCATACTGTTGTGCGATGGCGAGTGAAAAACTGGGGAATGCTCCGCGCGAGAGGCGGATAACGCGAGCGATACCGTCCTTGCCAATCACGAGATTGGGGAATCCTTCAAGTGCGATGGATCGAAAAGGGGCAATGGGATGGCTGAAGGAACCGTCTGGTTGCGCTTCTGCGGTGAGTACGATAGGTGTTGCAGTGGACCGTAGCGCACGCGCGAACGATTCATCGTCAGTATTTCCCAACCGAGAGGGCTCCTTGAAGTTAACGTCAATGCCGATGACTGAAGCATGAGACAGCTTGGTAACTAACCGACCGAATACTTGGCGTGGCCATGGCCACTGGCCAACCGTTGTGATTGACTGCTCATCGATTTCAACAATAACCACATCAGCCAATGGATCCTGGCGAGTGAAAAGAAAATCAGTGAAGCGTTCTTGGGTGAGTCCAAACAACCCCAGCAACGAGGCGCCGAGCACGATGAATGGTATGAGCAATGAGATTGCCCACGCAGGAACGCGGCGCAGAAAATGGCGCATGATAGTTACTGAACAATGAGCGCTTGCGGCAGGATGAGTACTTCGCCAGTGATGGTAGTAACCTCTACATCATACGTGCCGGGCACGACATCGGTGGGCACGTCGGCAAATAGGGTTAAGCTGTCAATCACGGCAAACGGAACACTTTTCTTATTGAGTGAAGCTCCCTTGATTTGCGGCACATTACGGCCAGCCATAAAACCGTCGCCATTGACAGCAATGGTGTTGCCACGCGTTGTTGTTTTGGGCGAAACTGATTTGATTGTGGGCTTGATGGTCAGAGGTGAAGGCGAGAGTGTGGGTGATGGGGTTACTTTGGGCGAGGGGCTGACTGTGGGAGAGGTGAGCGGCGAACGCGTAGGAGACGGCGTTACAGATGGCGAAGATGGAGCTGATTCAAGAATGAGCCGGTGCTCGATGATGGTCTCTACAAACTTGCGATCTTCAGCGTTCACATCACGCACACGTTTTACGAAATTTTGGAAATGCTCTTCTTTAATATCTTTGACGTCTTCGCGCGACAAATCTTCAATGTTGCGCTTGATAAATTGGGTGCGCAAATTTTCGGTGGATACGGATGTTTTTACAAGCTCGCGCTGCACTTTCGGCAGTTGCTGACTATCAATGCTTATTTCTTCGCCGCTGGTAATATCCGTTGCGGCGCCTTCAATGAGCTGCTTTTTGATAGGATCACGCGCTTGCGTTCTCACGCGTCCTTCGATGCCCACCACGCGAGAGCGTCGATTGCGAAATTCGGTGGCAAATACTGTGCCGCGCACCGAAGCGACAGTGTTTTCAGTTTCTATCTCATAGTAATCGCCGGTGCCGAGGATATTGCTTACCTTTGACCATATGCTGCCCAACAACAGCGTGAGACGGGAGCGATCGCCATCGTTCTGAAGCGCCTCAATTTTGAGATGTGTGTCTGCTTCCAATGTGGTGATGGTCCCGTTGGGGTAGAGTAATTTTGCGCGTCCACGGGTATCCGTTTGAATCTCATCTCCTTCTTGTACCTCAACTTGTCCCGAGACCACGCGAAATTCTGATTCGCCAATGGATTTGACCGATACGGTGGTATTCAGTACCGCTAGCGTAAATGTAGTTATCGGCGATGGCGTGGGGCTTTGGAGCGTGATGCTATTGGAGGTGCGATACACGCGGAATGCTATCACGGCCGCCACACCCACAAGGAGAAATAAGAGTATTTTCTTCATCCCATTATCCTAGCATGTTATAACTACGTATCAAGATTGACGTGCAAATACGCGCTTTATCATATCTGATACCTTACGACGACTTTGGGGATGGCGAAGGATATCAATGATGCCCGGGAACATCGAGGAGAAGATAATAAAGGCGATGATGGGCCACAGATAACGATCAATGCTGGGGATAACGGTGCCAAGAAAATATCCCAGAGAGGGGATAACAACGCCCCAGAGAAATCCGCCGATGAGATTATAGGAAAGAAAGACCGAATAACGCATCTTGCCCACTCCCGCCAAAATAGGGGCAAAGGTGCGAATAAAAGGCATAAAGCGAGCAAGAACAATCGTGATAGCCCCATGTTGTTCATAGAATCGCTGGGCGCGGTTGATATGCTCACGATGGAATAGGAGGGAATCTTCGCGAGTAAAGATCCGCGGACCGACATGGCTGCCAAAGTAATATCCGAAGCTATCGCCGAGTACCGCTCCGAGAAACGTTATTACCACAAGCGTGACAATATTGAGATATCCCTGCGATGCGAGCACTCCTGCGGTGAACAGTAAACTGTCTCCCGGAAGAAAAAAACCGAAAAAAAGCCCCGATTCGGCAAAGACAATCCCAAAAATACCGAGGTAGCCCGCAGTGGTAATAAGCCCTTCAAGATCGATGAATTCAAGCATTTTGACGAGCACTCAATTAACTTGTATACTATAGCAATAGGAGGGGGAGATGACAACGAGGGAAATCCGGCTGTGGGCGAACGTTTTCAGGGGGCTTATTCTTCTGGCGATGTTGGTGGCGGGGGTGTCCGTGTACTACGCCTGCCGGCTCCATCGCGAGCAAGAAATCGAGCGTCGCCTGCGCGTGAGGCTCGAGCAGGAAGTCCTGGGGACGCTTAAGCACCAGATGGCGCTGGAACGCAAGGCGGAGGAACTGGAGCGCGTTGCAGGGGCACATCAAAAGTAGAGAACCTGCACGACAGGGACCTTCGACGGGTCCCTGTGTCTTTTATGCAATCCAAGAAACAATCAACGGTGTATGTTGCTATGTCGGGAGGTGTGGATTCCTCTGTGGCGGCGGCATTACTCAAACAACAAGGATTTCGTGTCGTCGGTGTATTCATGAAACCGTGGCAGGAACCGGGTGTGACATGCCTGTGGGAACAGGATCGGCAGGACGCTCTGCGCGTCGCCGCAGTACTGGATATTCCTCTTTTGACATGGGATTTTTCCAAAGCATACGGCCAGTCGGTGGCTCACTACATGATTGACGCGTATCGCCGCGGCGTTACTCCGAATCCAGATGTCATGTGCAATAAAGAAATTAAATTCGGGCTTTTCCTGCGCAAAGCCCTCAAGGAGGGTGCGGATTATATTGCTACCGGACACTACGCGCGTGTGCAACACGCGCGAGCAACAAGCTCCAAGCAACAAGCTCCAAGCAAACTGCTGCGGGCGGTAGATCGCAATAAAGATCAGACCTATTTTCTCTGGACACTGACACAAGCCCAACTCGCAAAGACATTTTTTCCTATCGGTGATTATACAAAACCGCAAGTGCGGACATTGGCGCGAAAGTTGAAACTGCCGGTTGCCAGTAAAAAAGACAGTCAGGGCGTGTGCTTTATTGGTCCGCTCGATATGAAGTCATTCCTCATGCGCCACGTTCCCGCTCGTAAGGGTGAAGTAGTGCATGTTGACGGACGTAAACTCGGTGAGCATGATGGCGCACCCTACTACACTATTGGTCAGCGCCATGGGCTTCATCTTGGCATTGCTGGGGGACCCTACTATGTGGTAGCAAAAGACGTCGGACGCAACGTGATCATTGTTGGAAAAGAAAGAGATTTACTTGGCCGGACTGCCATGCTCACCGATCTCCATTTTATCCACCGCACATTTCGCCCGAGTGCCATAAGCGCAAAAATTCGCTATCGCACTCCCGATGCGCCTGCGCGCTTCCGCGGCAAGAGTATTATCTTTACTAAACCCCAGCGCGCTATTACCCCCGGCCAATCCGTGGTCTTTTATCACAACGACGAAGTGCTTGGCGGAGGGATTATCGTATAATCCTAGGAAAGATTGGCGAGAAGATTACTCCCCGTCATTTCAGCGGGGATTTCTTCTTGCATGAGCATTAGAATGGTGGGAGCGACATCGGACAACAGTCCCTGCGGGTCGTCGGTACCGTCGGTACGAAATGATCTGCCCTGAAATTCTTTACCGACCAGATACAAGGGAACAGGGTTGGTATTGTGCTTGGTTTCACTGTGGCCCGAAGCTTTATACACAAGCGATTCCGCGTTGCCGTGATCGGAAGTGATGATGAGGATGCCGTCGCGTGCAAGCACCACGTCTTTGATCACACCCACCGCAAGATCAACCGCCTCTACCGCGTGGATGGTCAGGTTCAGAGTGCCGACGTGCGATAACGCATCGGCATTGGCGAGATTCATGATGGTAAAGTCAAAAACATCTTTACGGAACTCTTCAAGAAATTTTTGCGCGATTTCCGCTGCTCGCATCTCGGAGTGTTCCGAGACCTCTTTGTAGGAATCAATAAGAATGTCCGCTTCGCCTTCAAAAGGCGTCGAACGAAGGCAGTTAAAGAAGTAGGTCGTATGGGCAAATTTTTCTGTCTCGGCGATATGGAGCTGTTTTTTCCCGCGGTTGCTTAACACCTGCGCAAGCCCGTTGGGCACGTCGGGGAGGGGGAACGCAACATTCAGTGTATGACCCGGGGATTCGATATACTGTGTCATAAGCGCGATGTAGGTGTTGGTGCGAGTTGTCTTTTTAAACTCACTCAACGATACATCGAGGAATGCGCGTGCAATCTGCCGCATGCTGTCTTCGCGAAAGTTAAAGAACAGGACAGCATCTCCATCTCGGATGATGCCGTTGGCGTCAACGAGTGTCGGCGGGAGGTTTGAGTCCTCAAATCCCTGATGGTAATAGGTCTCTACGGCTCCGAGGATGTCCTTGGCGGGCTGGCCCTTGCCCTCAACACATAATTCATATGCTTGCCGCACGAGATCCCAGTTGTTGTCTCGATCCATGGGGAAATTACGCCCGACGAATGTCGCAATCTTCCCCACCCCTTTGGTAGTGAGGTATTCCTCCAGTTTTTTAAATAATTCCGGCGCTTCTTTGAGTCCCGAATCCCTTCCGTCGGTAAACAGATGGAGGTAGAGTTTGGCGACGTTATTGCGCTTAGCCAATTCGATAAGTGCGATAAGATGGTCAAATTTTGAATGAACCGTGCCGGAGCCGAGCAGACCCAGTAGATGGAGCGCCCCGCTGGTTTGTCGTAGATGCGTGATCGCGCCCACAAGCGCTTGATTTTCAAAAAATGCGCCTGTCTCAATGGCAGTATTAATACGAGGCGAGTATTGAAACACAATGCGTCCCGCCCCAAGCGTAAAATGGCCCACCTCGCTATTGCCGGGCTCGCCCCACTCAAGCCCCACCGAACGAGACGACGCCTGAAGGAGGAGGGAAGGGTAGTTTGTTGCTATCTCGTTAATGTGGAGCGTCTTGGCGCTGACAATAGCGTTGCCAAGCATTTGTTTTGAGTGTCCCCATCCATCGAGAATAAGTAGTACCACGGGTCGCATATCCGCATTGTATCAGATAGAAATGTCGGCGAAAATACCGGCGTTGATTTAAAAGTCGTATTTTGATACAATGGGATGGAAGACGTTCCTTGCCTGTGCACAGTGTTCTAGCTAGATACTGGCATGGGTCACCGATAACTGCGCATGCCTGTGTATGAGGGAGGAACAGCATGTTACGAGTCGAGAGTTTCACTTCTTTTCCGCCTGGCTATCGAAACACGATGGCCCACATCCCACCCAAGGGAAGTGCAGTGCAAGCCACCACTGCGACGGGGCAGGCGGTGAGCGTCACCAACCCGCCCAAGACGGTTCCACGGGACGGAAGGAAGCTGAACTAGCGACGCGCAGTTCGTTAGGATCCTGACGCAGGCCCGGGCTCTTCGTTTCAGAGCCCGGGCTTTCTATTTCTATAAAAGGTGGTATAGTAGCCACATAACGTTGTCGGTGATTACTAACGATGTCCGCCCCGGGCGGAAGCGCTAGCCATGCACTTACTTATTATTAACCATGTCTGTTATATTCGAACCGCAAGTCGCGGCACTTTTAGCACTTTTGGTTGGCGGCATTGCAGGATATTTTACTCGCAAGATTCTCGCCAGTAGACGCATCGTCAAAGCAGAAGAGCGCGCACAGGCACTCGTCAACGAATCGAAATCGAAAGCGCAGGACATTCTCCTTGAGGCAAAGAACACCGCTCTCGAGATTCTTGAAGATGCAAAGAAAGAAGAGAAAGAGCGCTATACACAAGTTGCAAAAATCGAGAGTTTACTGACAAGGAAAGAAGAGGATCTTGACACAAAGCGCAAAGACCTCGAAAGTCAGCAGGGGGAGTTAAAGGTGAAAAGCGAGAAGCTTTCAGTGAGCCAGGCGGAGCTTGCTGAAGTTATCCAGAAAGAACTTGGACAGCTTGAGCGCATCACCGGTCTGCGCCGCGAAGATGCGAAAAGCGAGCTCATGAAAAAGATAGAGGAAGAGTATCGGGACGACCTCTATCAAAAGATGAAAAAGCTCGACCTCGAGAATAAAGACGAGATTGATAAAAAGGCTCGAGAAATTCTTACCATGTCTATACAGCGATATGCTGGTTCGCATATCGCTGATGCGACCACTACCGTAGTTAGTTTGCCCTCCGATGAACTGAAGGGGAAAATTATCGGTAAAGAAGGCCGCAACATTAAAACAATCGAACGGCTCACCGGCGTCGACTTTATTATTGATGACACGCCCAACACACTGGTTATTTCCGGCTTTGACCCGGTTCGTCGGCAAATCGCGCGTCTGGCGCTTGAAAAACTGATTGCCGATGGGCGCATTCACCCCACACGGATCGAAGAAATGGTGGAAAAAGCAAAGGACGAAATCAACATTAAAATTAAAGAAGCAGGGGAGGCAGCACTATTTGAAACCGGTGTCGGCATGGTAGACCCCAAACTTGTCTATTTGCTCGGCCGTTTGGCGTTTCGTACCAGTTTCGGCCAAAACGTTCTGGTACACTCCACCGAAATGGCCCATGTATCTGCCATGCTTGCCGCAGAAATTGGCGCTGATGTGATGGTAGCCAAGAAGGGCGCCCTCTTTCATGACATCGGAAAGGCCGTAGATCACGAAGTACAGGGGACGCACGTTGAAATTGGGCGAAAGATTCTCGCAAAGTTTGGCATTGATGAAAAGATTATCCGTGCCATGGAGTCGCACCATGAGGAATATCCGTATTCCACACTCGAATCGCGCATTGTGCAGGCGGCGGACGCCATTTCTGGCGCTCGCCCCGGCGCGCGGCGAGATACGGTTGAGATTTACCTGAAGCGCTTGGAGGACTTGGAGCGGATTGCTAACTCGTTTGAAGGAGTGGAGAAGTCATATGCTATTCAAGCCGGACGTGAGATGCGCATTTTCGTGACCCCGTCGAAGATAGATGATCTGGCGGCTCTGCAGTTGGCGCGGGACGTGGCGAAGAAAATCGAATCGGAAATGAAGTATCCTGGGGAAATTAAGGTAAATGTTATTCGGGAGACGAGGGCGATAGAGTACGCGCGGTAAGTCATCGCTCCCTTATCAGTCCCCGAAAAGGCACGACGTTCCCATCCTTACTGATGGGCCGCCTTCTTCTCGTCCCTCTTCGGGACTCCGAAAATCCTTTTCGGGGACTGATTACGGTCGCTGACGCACATTAGTTGGTTGTATATAAAGCGAAAGGCGAGACCGAAGTCTCGCCCTAGTCACGCCTCCGGAAGTGCATCCCATCCCAGGGAGTTGACCTCACGAATCTTAGACCTGGATATGCCCATCCGTTGCCCTCGCGCACCACGGCTGGATACTCGTAGTAGGTGGTCACAGACGAAATGGGCGGGGCTGTACGTGCGGTACTAATGATTCTGGCTCGTTTACCGAAACTAGCGGGAGTACCGAGTCTTCTGCACGTTGAGTGCTTGGGATCTATCCAAAATTTTTTGAGATAGTCCTCACGAGCACGCTTACTACACAGTCTCCTCGCTTGCTTAACGTCACTTGCCATAACGACATACCTGTATATTTCGTCGAAACCCACATCGAATTGCGAGAGCGTAAGAAGAAAAATCTCCACAGCTTCCCTCCTGATTGAATAATAGAGGTTTATTTGCCTAAAAGTCAAATTTGCGTATTTCCTTGGTTTTCCACACCCCCTCTTGTAAAAAACAAGGAAAAGCTTAACAATAGACGCGTTATGAAAAACGGAATCCAAGGAAAGGGGGTGCGAGTATGGAAGTAATGAAAAAGAAGCAAGTCGCCCAATCATTGGCTGAAAAGGCCGGTGTATCAAAAAAGGACGGCGAAATGTGGCTGGAAAACTTCATTGAATTGATGACGAGTCATCTCCGCAAGGGGGACAAGGTCAATTTAAGCGGTTTTGGCATCTTTAAGGTTGCTAATCGTCCGGCACGTGAAGGTCGCAACCCCCGAACCGGCGAAACCATCCAAATCAAGGCCTCTAAGAAAGTCCGCTTCACCCCAGCCAAGGTCTTGAAGGAGGCAGTGCTGTAGTTCTGTAACATCGATGTTAATCTAAAATCCCCCGCGCGGGGGTTTTTAGATTCTGGAGCGGGATAGGGGAATTGAACCCCTCTCTCCACCTTGGAAGGGTGGCGTAATACCGATATACCAATCCCGCGATTCAATCTGCACATTCGCGCTGCTGCGCTCAGTACTTCCTCGCCTTCGCTCGTCAGTCGGGCTGCTGGGAATCGAACCCAGTCTACGTGGTCCCAAACCACGCGTACCACCATCATACGCCAGCCCGGTCCCCTCGGTAGGAATCGAACCCACATCAACGCCTTAGAAGAGCGCTGTTCTATCCATTGAACTACGAGGGGGCTTCGCAATCAAATCTATTTTACTGAAAAATTGTCATTTCGTAAAGCTATAGTATACTCCGATTATGAAACAGATTATTTTAGGTTTCGTAGTACTGCTCCTCATCGCGGGGGCTGTTATTGCGTTTCAAAAGGTGTACGTTACTAGTGACGTTCCGGGGACGACTCCATCACCGCGTCCGAATCTCATTGTTCACTCACCAAAGCCCAATGCCACGGTAACGAACCCTATCCGTGTGACGGGCGAGGGAATGGCGTTTGAAAGCACGTTTAGTTATCGCCTGCGAGATGCCAACGGAAAGATTCTGTACGAAAACAATGCGATGTTGAAGGGTTTTGAATATCCAAAATACGGCACATTCGACTTTAAAATTGCCATTCCGCCCAATCCAACAGCCCAGCTTACCCTCGAGGTATTTGAATATTCCGCAAAAGACGGGGCGGTAACCAATCTTGTCCGCGTGCCGGTACAGATGGCAAACGACGATACTACCAAAGTACAAGCGTATTTCCTGAACGACACGATGGATCCCCAGCAAACATGTACGCAGGTATTTCCCGTGGAGCGAATCGTGCCCAAAACCAAAGAAGTGGCATTTGTTGCCGTCTCCGAACTTTTACGCGGGATCACACCCGTGGAGAAAAACGCCAAATATGTCACCGCGCTTCCCGAACGTGTGGCAATCAATTCTCTGGTTATCTCCGACGGCGTTGCGCGGATTGATTTTAACTATGCACTCGACAGCGGTATCGGCGGATCATGCCGCGTATCGGCAATTCGCGCGCAGATCGCACAGACGTTGAAACAATTCTCCAATGTAAAAGAAGTTATCATCTCTCGCGAGGGTAACACGGAAGAGGTTCTCCAGCCGTAGGGGAAGGCAGATAGCGTAGAGCAAAGATGAGAAGAATATTTGAAATCTCGTCATTTTCTGGTATAATAACGTCTGGTTATGGGGGCTATGGTGAAGAGGTTATCACAGCGCTCTGTGGCAGCGCGATCGAGGGTTCGATTCCCTCTAGCCCCCCATACTGTGACCGATTCCCTGCCTGCGCAGGCAGGCCTCTAGCCCCCCATTAGGGATACGGTGATTTACTTTTTATAGAGAGGAGGTACACTAGGAATATATGCAACGAAACATCATCACAGGCCTCATAGTTCTTGTAGCGTTGGGGGTTATCTATAGTTTTACGATAAGTGACAACGGAAACCCTAGTGCAACGCCGAGCGCGTCACCGAACGCCACATCAAGTGGCACTTCGGCAAGTGCTATACGCGCACTTCAGGTATTTTTAGCAGGCAAGACAGGGCTAGCGGCTGACGCGATCGCTGTCTCAAATATTGAAGAAAAACAGTGGCCTGATGGTTGTCTTGGTCTGCCGTTTGCTGGCGAGTTGTGTACACAAGTCATCACGCCCGGTTATCGAGCGAAGATTACTATAGGGGGTATGGAGTACTTCTATCGTGTTGATATCAACGGCTCTCGTTTCCGGCTTGAGAAATAATTACAAAAGGGAAAGGCCGTCTGCGCGTGGCGCGGGCGGCCTTTTTCGTTTTAATTCCTCCGAGAGGGTTTTTCTTAAGCGGTGACCCTCCTGCTAGCGGTCCCGAAGGGGGTCATGAAGAGAACCTCCAAGGCCTCCTCCTCGGCCTTCTTGCATGACAGGCACTTCTCCGCGAACGGGACTGCCTTGAGCCGTGCGATGGAAATGTGCCCACCGCACATCCTGCATGTCCCGTACGTTGTGCCGTGATCGATGGCCATGAGTGCCTCGTTGATGCGCCGGAGTTCGATCTTGTCGTGCCCAGCAATCATCAACAAGACCTGCGGATCATCGAACCCGTCCTTCAAGCCGTCGCAGGAGGGATTCTTTTCGCGGAGTTCATGGAGAAGGGTATGCGCCCTCTCCATGATGATCGCACGCCTCGCGACGAGTATCGCACGAACGGCAGCGAACTTCTTCCGGTTGTCTTGTTCCACCTTTCCTCCTTAAGGTGAGCAGCGATGCAATATCATGGCGCAAAAGAATAGCATCGTCAAACAAGCCCGTTGTTTTCAAGGGTCTTTTTAGGTAAAGTATGAAAGGATGACACACCAAGAGATTCGGGAGCGGTTTAAGAAATTTTTTGAAGCCAGGGGGCACATATGGGTGCCGTCTTCATCGTTATTGCCCGACGATCCGTCAGTGCTTTTTACGACTGCCGGTATGCAGCAGTTCAAGAAATACTATACCAGCCCAGAGCTTGCTCCCGCGAAAAATATTGCTTCAATTCAAAAATGTATCCGCACCTCTGACATCGATGAGGTGGGCGACGAATCCCACCTCACATTTTTTGAAATGTTGGGGAACTTCAGCTTCGGGGGGTATTGGAAAAAAGAGGCGATTCAGTGGGCTGCAACCTTCTTAATTAATGAATTAAGAATCGATCATTCTCGAATTTCAATAACTTATTATGGGGGTCCAGTGGCCGGAGGTAGGGATATAGAGTCAAAAGGTATAATTGAGAATAATTCTTGGTTGATGGAGAAATTAGATGAAGGAGGTATTGAAGATAATTTTTGGGGGCCGACCGGAAGCGAAGGTCCGTGTGGCCCAACAGTGGAGTTTTATATTGACGGAATTGAGGTATGGAATCTGGTATTCAATGAATATTATTACAAGGGGACTCGAGAAGAATTGTTAAGAGATCAAGTACTCGAAAAACTGACTCCACTAAAAACCAAAGGCATCGATACCGGGATGGGCTTGGAACGGCTGGCAATGATGGTACAAAAGAAAAAGAATATCTACGAGACGGATTTATTTCCAGGTCATCCCACCAGTCGCGCGGATCGAATTATCGCCGATCATGCTCGTGCCATTGAAGCACTAGTTTCAGAGGGTCTTCAGCCTTCCAATAAAGACCGCGGATATGTGCTGCGCCGATTGATTCGTCGGGTAGTCACTCTCGAGTATGTCAATAAACTGTCGGCCTCGCGCCTCGGACCGATATTTGAAGGAGAAAAACAAAAATTTCTTAAAACACTTGAGGCGGGACTAAGAGAGTTTCGCCGACGCTGGAACACGAATATATTTTCTGGGTTAGATGCTTACTACTTACACGAGAGCTTTGGATTCCCATTCATATTAACCGAGGATTTGATTAGAGATGAAAAGCTGGACTTCAATTTTGATAAATTGCGCGAAGAGTATAACGAGGCAGCTTTAGCGCATAAAGAAAAATCCCGTGCGGGAGCTGAAAAGAAATTCGGCGGACATGGGTTAGTGCTTAGCACCGGGGAATTAAGGGCCGCAGACGAGAAAGAATTAAAAAAAGTTACGCGGCTGCATACGGCTACACATTTATTACACCAGGCGTTGCGAAATGTATTGGGAGAGAGCGTGCATCAGGCCGGTTCTGATATCACGGTGGAGCGCACACGCTTCGATTTTACCTTTGATCGCAAACTTACCGCGAGTGAAATCAAGAATGTCGAAGATATCGTGAACGATGTTATCGGTAAGGATTTGCCAGTACAGAAGGTCACGAAACCAAGATCAGAGGCGGAGGAGACGGGGGCCCTATTCTATTTTAAAGAGAAATATCCCGATCCAGTGAATATCTATTTTGTAGGAGATTCACTGGAAACCGCATTCAGTAAAGAATTCTGTGGTGGCCCGCATGTGGAGCGTACCCGCGACATAGGGAAGTTTAAGATTATCAAAGAAGAGGCAGTATCAGCAGGAGTACGGAGGATTAGGGCAACGGTAACTTAGAATTTATTATAATATCCCCAGACAGGCCGCGTCGTCTTGTCCAGCGACAAGGCGCGCTAATACTCGGTGCGATGTTCTGCTGAAACCATGCCATCGCTCCTCCGTGTTGCCTGCGTAGGGGGTATTATAATAAATTCTCTGTAACTCATGACTATTAAAACCAACTTTATTCTTGCGTGCGAGCAGGCATTTCTAACTGCGGGGTCAGGTAACCTCAACCTTATCGGGGTGTTCAATAATATTACGAGTGACAGATTTCCATTTACCTATCCGCGATTTGATTTGGTGGTAAACTTTGACGTTGACACACTTGGCGCGCATACGTTAGAGACGAGAATTACGGATCACGACAATCAGGAGATTGTCCGCTCGTCGCTCCCCACAAAAGTAACTACCAACAACTTTCAAGTCATTGCGCATTTTGAAAATCTTTCATTTACCAAGCCCGGACGGTATCATGTGAACCTCACGCTGGACGGAGTGTTTGCGGGTCAGCAAACACTGACCGTCACCCACGCGATAAAACACAAGGTAAACATCGCATAAAAAGTACGACCCCCGTCAGTGCTTTGACGGGGGGAGGCCCTCCTTGACCTGGACGCGCGGGGCGCATGCGTCGAGGAACTTGCAGATCTTCATCGTGATCCTGTGGGGGATCGGAGGGTTGGCGATCCCCACTACGATAGTGACCACGATGGACAAGAGAACTACTTCCATTACTCCTCCTTTTCACGAGCTTCGCATCGATCGAGCCATCTCATGACGGCCCAGGTTCCGCCGTAGATGGTAGCGAGGATCCCAGCCGTGACGAGACCTATGATCACGAATGGCACCATAACCACCTCCTTACACCTATTATTATACTCCTTTCTATATGTTAAGTCAATTACTCTTGTATAAACCTTATAATGGGCTAGAATGTGGACTTCATAACGTGGTATACTCTCCAAAGAAGAAACTATCGGCACCATGTCATCTACAAAAATTATCAACGTTTCCCGTGATGACCGGTTTGACGAGGTTCTTGAGGCGTTTCGTCGGGCATCTGCAGAGGAGGTAATTTTTGTGTTGCCCAAAAATGCGAAGGCATTCAATCGGGAAGCCAACCTTGCCACACTACGCGATCTTTCAGAAGAACAAGGCAAAAAAGTGTCTTTGCTGTGTCCTAATCCTCGGGTGGTAGCACTGGGGAATGCCTATGGCTTTAGCATATTGCCCGATCGAGTAAGCGAGCCAGCGCAGAAAAAAGCGAAAGCAAAACTCGTGAAAGCTGACCCGCTTGACGACGACACCTTGGATCGGGTGCGTGACGATGCCGACGCGTTTGAAGAAAATGTCGCGGTACCTTCGGATGAAGCATTAAAACTCAACGAAGACGACGAAAATCTTGCGTCAGCCCACGAAGAGGATGAACGCGGAGAAGATCTCGGCGAAGTTTCAGACCAGGACGCCGATGAACTTCAAGAAAAGGGGCCCACCGACGAGGAGATGGATACCCTTGAAGAAGACGGCACGCTTTCGGCGGCCCGGCTTGTTTCGGCGCAACAAAAAAACAAAAGTGCGGCGCGTCCTGAAGATATTGCGCAGGTATGGCAGAGTAAACCGCGAGGAGCAACGATGTGGTCTGATATTCCTCACCAGGCCGCTCCCACGCATGTCTTTCGAGGGCCGGGCCGTGGTCTTCGATTGCGCGTCCTTGGTACTATGGTAGGTATCGTTGGCCTGGGTGCGCTGGTGTATTTCACTACGGGTAGTGCCCACATTACAGTAACCCCTGTATCGCAGGATCTGGAAACCACTATCCATGCCAGCATTTCAGATGCGTTCTCTCAAGTAGATACGGCGTTCAGTCGGCTTCCCGGGCAGGTGTTTACTATTGAAAAAACGGTTACGCAGGAATTCCTTTCGTCGGGAGAAAAAGACGTAGCCCAAAAGGCCAAAGGGGTAATTACCGTCAGTAACGCATTGAGCACCTCGCAACAGCTGATTGCCACGACGCGCTTTCAATCGCCCGGTGGGCTCATCTTTCGCTCATTGCGCTCCATTACCGTGCCTGCCGCAACAACCGTGAGCGGAAAGAGTGTACCTGGTACACAGAATGTTGAGGTTATCGCTGATAAATCGGGGGGTGAATACAATATTGAGCCGGGTTCCTTTACCATCCCTGCGTTTAAGGAACGCAACGACACCGAACGCTATACCAAAGTTACTGCCACCTCTGCCAAGGCATTTACGGGGGGCATTACGGGTAAAGCGAAAGTGGTTACCGAAGCCGATTCCCAGAATGCTCGCGATACGGTGATGGTCCAAGCAAAGACCGACACCCTTGCCGCGTTAAAGGCGGAGATCGGGAACCTGATAGCGCCCGAACCATCCGTTATCGTGAAAGATGTGACCTTGAGTATGCAGGTGGATCAGGCCGCCGATTCGTTTAGTGCGTCGGGCACCGGCGCGGTCAAGACCATCGGCATCGAACAAGAGGACCTTGCCAAGCTTATTATTGACGTTATTGGCCGCGAACAGCATCTTGTGGTATTGCCGAATCAGCTTGAGATCACTTTGGAAAGCGGCCAATTTTCAGAAACGACGGGGGCGTATGAGACGGATATAAAAGTGCGCGGGAAGGGGTATGCGCAGATTGAAGAGGAGAAAATTATTGCCGATCTCATGGGGAAAAGTGAAGCGGATATTCGGTCGTATCTCAAATCTGCGTTCGGCGTTGCCACGGCGCGGGTGATCCTCTCTCCCTTCTGGGTGACCAAGATGCCAAAAAGCAAGGAGAAGGTTCGTTTTCAGCTCATCTATCCATAGGAACAGCGAGTTGACAGGACGCTATTGCTTTGTTACTATACCTTCTGCGCAACTTGGTTTGCGACCAGCAAGATTTTCCACTATCAGCGTGAGCAACTCCCAGACGAAAGATAAAGTCAGTGGTGTCGTAACCGAGGCATTACCAGACACAAACTTTCGCGTAAAACTTGAGGATGGCACCGAGGTGCTCGCATACTTAGCGGGCAAAATGCGTCTCCACTACATTAAGGTTATGATAGGCGATCGTGTCGCACTCGAGCTGTCTCCGGACGGCAAGCGTGGTCGGATTGTGTATCGTTACTAGTTGCGTGGAGTTCTGAAAAGAACCCCTTTTTATTTGTTGCATGAAAGTCCGTACATCCGTTAAGCCAATGTGTAAGCATTGTAAGCTGGTGCGTCGCAAGGGCCGGCTCTATTGTATTTGTAAAAACCCCAAACACAAACAACGCCAAGGATAACTTCAAATCCTAAGCACGAATCCCTAAATCATAAACAAGCTCGAATGACCAAACTTCTTAAATCAAAAACCGTTTCAAGTATTCGAGCTTTTGGATTTAGACATTGTTTAGAAATTAGATATTAGAAATTAGATATTTATTGCACATGCCCCGTATTTTCGGTACTACCATTCCTGATAACAAAAAAATCCTCTACTCCCTTCCCTATATTTACGGGATTGGGTTAACGTCAAGCGGTGTGATTCTTAAATCCGCAGGTATTGATCCCGATAAACGCGCCAAGGACCTTACCGCCGAAGAACTTAATAAAATTCAGAAGCTCATCGAGCGCAGTTATAAGATTGAGGGGGATTTACGCAAAGAAGTCGGCCAAAACATTAAGCGTCACAGAGAGATCGGGACATGGCGTGGAACGCGACACGCGCGCCGCCTGCCCGTGCATGGCCGCACCAAGACCAATTCGCGGACCACACGCGGCAACGTGCGCAAGACGATGGGTTCTGGCAGAAAATCTACCAGTGAAAAGACATAATCTGTAAATTCTAAGCACGAATCTCTAAATCATAAACAAGCTCGAATGACCAAATTTCTTAAAACCATTTAGTGCTTAGATATTAGAATTTAGAGATTAAAGACATGGGGAAAAAGAGAATCATTACCAAAGCAGAGACAGACACTTCCACAGAAAACGTGGGGAGTTCTGCGCCGGTGCCAAAAAAAGGAGCTAAACAGCAGGTCATCAATGGCATTGCCAATATTGCGGTGTCCTACAACAATACGATTATTTCCGTCAGCGATCTCAAGGGTCATGTCGTTGCCTGGTCTTCGGCGGGGCTCCTGGGTTTTAAAGGCACCAAGAAATCCACCCCCTATGCGGCAAACCTTGTCGCAAAAGATGTCGTAGAAAAAGCAAAACGATTTGGGTTGACGACGATCAAGATCAGCGTGCGCGGCATCGGTCCTGCGCGCGAGTCGGCAATCAGAGGACTGGCAGGAACGGGTTTGACCGTTACGTCTATTATAGATAAAACGCCCATCGCACATAACGGCGTAAAAGCGAAGAAGCCCCGCAGGGTTTAAAATCCTAAGCACGAAACCCTAAATCCTAAACAAGCCCAAATGACCAAAACACCCAACTCCAAACTGTTTCGAGCATTAAAACATTTGAACATTGTGATTTGTTTAGAAATTAGATATTAGACATTAGAAATTATTGTCATGGCACGCTATACCGGACCACGAGAAAAAATAGAGCGCCGTCTAGGGGAAAAATTATTCCTGAAGGGGGAGCGTTCTCATTCGCAGAAATCTGCGGCGATGAAAAAGCCATATCCTCCAGGTCAGCATGGACACCGTCGCGCCGCCAAACCATCGGAATTTGCCCAACAACTCCGCTCCAAACAAAAAGTGAGAGCGGTGTATCGGCTCATGGAGCGGCAGTTTAAGAACTATGTTAAGAAAATCCTCGAGCAGAAAACCGACCCCTACGATGGGTTGGTACGTGCATTGGAAAGCCGTCTCGATAACGTGGTATACCGGATGGGATTTGCCCAATCGCGTGATCAGGCGCGCCAATTAGTCAATCACGGTCACTTTTTGGTAAATAATAAGAAGGTGGACATTCCATCGTATACTGTCCGGCCAGGCGATACCATCTCTATTCGCGAGGGTAGTCGCCGCGCGCCCTACTTTGGAAGCTTTATGCCGCAATGGTTAAAAAATCACGAAGCTCCTGCGTGGGTCGCGGTGGATAAAGATGCGATAACCGGAGAAGTAAAACAATTGCCGTCACTGGCCGATAGCGGCATTCAAATAAGCGATGTGCAAGCAATTATTGAATTTTATTCCCGCTAATGTTGATGGCTGACCTCTGGCAACCCACTCGGAAGCCAGGGGTCAGTAATTAACAGGAATTATCGCGAGCGACCTGCGGACACCGTTGTGTAACCTCTTACCCCGTAGATTGCGAGTGAACGTTCCCACGGTATGATCCAGTTGCCAGAATCAGTAAAAGTAGTGAGTAAGGAAGGGAATCGAGCGGTATTTGAGATTGCGCCGCTCATGCCCGGCTACGGTCCGACACTAGCCAATCCGTTGAGACGGATTCTCTTATCGTCGCTGGAAGGTGCGGCCATCACCTCCATTAAAATTAAGGGTGTTGACCACGAATTTTCAACAATACCGGGGGTTGCCGAAGACGTCATACAGATTATCTTGAATGTCAAAAAGATCCGCTTGCGATCGTTCTCGCAGGATCCGGTGGTCCTAAAGCTACTCGTGAAAGGTGAGAATGCGGTAACTGCACAGGACATTCAGGTGACACCGGATGTTGAGGTTATCAACGAAGATCAACCCATTGCCACGATTACCGATAAAAAGGCGGAACTGGAGATGGAATTTACCATTGAGAAGGGTATCGGCTATGTGCCGGTAGAACAGCGTCAAAAGGGCAAACTTCCTATCGGCATCATTTCTATCGATGCCATCTTCTCACCGGTGAAACTGGTTAATTTCCGCATTGACGACATTCGCGTAGGACAACAGATTGACTTCAATAAAGTCACTATGGAAGTTGAAACCGACGGGACTATTTCGCCGGAAGCCGCATTAAAACGGGCCTCCGAAATTCTTATTGAGCATTTCAATGTGGTGACTCAACTTCCGGTTACGCAAGAAACACCGACCAAGAAAAGCCGGTCCAAGAAATAATTATGCGACGTGGCAATAAACGAAAATTCGGACGAGTGCGGAAACAGCGGCAGGCACTGGAAAAAGGTCTCATGACCGCACTGGTGACGCATGGCCGGATTACTACTACGGAAACCAAGGCAAAAAATCTGCGCATCGTTGCGGATCGGCTCGTCACTACGGCGAAAAAGAATACCCTTGCATCGCGACGCCAACTCCATCAGACCTTGGGAGAACGTGCAGTCAAAAAATTAATAGGGGAGATTGCTCCTACATTTGCCTCGCGTTCCGGAGGATATACGCGCCTGACGCGACTCGGGCGGCGTGACAGCGACGGTGCTCCCATGATATTGGTGGAACTCACCTCATAATTAAACCATGACCACATACGAAATTGATGCAACCAATCAGTCCATGGGACGCCTCGCCAGCCGCGTAGCGATATTATTGCGAGGTAAAGATTTGCCCACGTATCAGCCGCACGTGCTTCCGCTCACGCAAGTGGTACTCAAGAATATAGATAAGATAAAATTTACCGGCTCTAAATTTACTGGCAAACTCTACCATCGTTATTCGGGATACCCCGGAGGCATCCACACGAAATCACTTGCGGAGTTGTGGGCAAAAAACCCAAAAGAAGTCGTGCGCAAGGCAATCTATCGCATGTTGCCCGTGAATAGAATGCGGGATAGGATTATCCGCCACCTCAAGTTTCAGTAAACCCTAAATCCTAAGCACGAAATCCTAAACAAATTCAAATGATCAAAAGTTCTAAATCCAAAATTATTCCTGACTTCGAGCATTTGAATTTTGATATTGTTTCGGATTTAGATATTAGAATTTAGAATTTACACTTTTATGCCTCGTAAAGCCACTATAAAAAAACCGAAACAGGAAAAACTGGCACCATCTCTCGTCCAGAAAGTTGTCATTCCCGTTGTTGAGAACGACGATACACCTGCCATCGATGAGGTAAAGTTTGCCGCGGCGTCAGATGCCGCCAAAGAAAAATATTTTGAAGCCGTGGGTCGCCGCAAAGAGTCCGTCGCCCGTGTGCGTCTCTATACCCGTAAGTCAACGGACCAGGTTCAAGAAGATAAGGCGCTCATCACCGTCAACGGCAAGGATTACGCCGTATACTTTACCAATAAGGATCTCGTTGCAGTCATTGAGGCGCCCTTGCGCAAATTAAAGTCATTGAGCCGTTTCAAGGCCACAGTTGTTGTGCGTGGCGGCGGCAGTTCGGGGCAAGCAGAAGCGATACGCCACGGCATTGCGCGCGCGTTGGAGCATTTTGACAGCAACTTCCGCAAAAAACTCAAAAAGTCGGGCCTCCTCAAGCGCGATCCCCGCGCAAAAGAACGCCGTAAGTATGGACATAAGAAAGCGAGGAAATCAGGCAGGTGGAGCAAGCGATAGTTTACGAACACCTGACTAGATTTCCGAAGTCCCGTCACCGAGCGAGCATCTCCGCGTAGGCGAATGCGCCTGCCTGCCGCAGGCAGGGTAGCGTAGTCGCCGTATGCCCGATCTGGTGCGGGACAAGAAAGTCAGAAATGCGAAAAAGTGAGGGAGGGATGAATGGTAAAGGAAGTAGCGTTTGGTTACGCACCATCGCTTCAGGAAAAACTTAGCAAAGATCCGAATATAGTGAACTGGCCCGGTTTCCAGGGTGCGATAGAGTTTTGCAAAACTCTACATGGGATTCTAATGAATCCGCCAGCTCATGCGGAGCTAGGTCCCTACGTCTTTTTCACACAAGCTGAGTTGGAGAAGGCGGCTACAGCATTTCGCGACTCAGACCGGATGGATTGTGTGTTAGCGGATGACTGCTTCCAGAAAGATCTCTATATGCTTACAGTCGCACTGAAGCAAAAAGGGGAACTCGCCGGAGTGATACTGTTCTTTTTTAGGGCCGATGATCCTAATCCCATGAAGCCGCCAGACGATTAGGATTACGCGGTTACCACTGCAAGCCCGGAACTTTTCCCGGGCTTTACGTTTTTATAGCTTTATCACATTCACCCCGCTGCGGGTGTCGATCTCGACAATCTTGTATCCCGCAGCTTCAAATACGATGTGGTCGTTGCCGCGGAACCACTGCGCGCGTTTAATGGCAGTCGGACTTTTCACGATGAGCTCACGGTTGCCGTTTGATTTGACGGGTTGATAGGAGGTATCGGACAACCAGAGTACCCAAATCTCGCGGGGTGTCCACCACAGAAGGCGACTGCCGTCTTCTGACAGCACATATCCATACACATCTTTAGCAATAAGTTCCTGCCGCTCCTCAACGACACGATAGAGCGCCCGTTGGCGAAGTACAATATCGGCAGTCTTCTCGACGGGTGTCGTAAATATCTCCCTAACTTCAGTCATGAGTTTTACGCCGCTCTCATCATCCGTCGGGAGGAGAAGGACGTTGGGGAAGTCGGTCACCAATCCCTCGTACACCGTCACATTTTTTTGCCATGAGGTATATCCATCACGCTGGGCTCGAATCGAATAGACACCCGGCAAAAGGCGATCGAAGCCAAAACTGTTGGTGAGAAGCGAGGTCGAACCTTCCAATTTGTCGTTAACATACACATTAGCGGAGGTGGATACCTGCAAAGTCAAAGCGCCGGTTCGAAAAAAGCGCCCTTCACGGAAACTGTATTTATAGCCGAGAGAATAGGTGATTGCCACATAACTTACGACAAGAAAAAGGATGGCACAGGTATAAAAAAGGATGCGGCGCGTTCGTTTTGTCATGGACGTGTATTATGCCACGGTTTATCATCTTTTACAACGAAGGTCCCTAGTGCTCCGTAGCGCGTCCTCTCCGTTCAGGACCGATAGTTGTCTGGCTCCAGCGGCCAGCCACTATCTCAATTCTCGACCCGATGTTCTGCTGAAACCGAGCCATCAGGCCTGCGAAATGTCCTTCAGGAGAGAACATCACTACTACGCCGGACGAATGCGCGCCTCCCGTTTTCCTGCCCATTCTGAACGAGTTGTCACCATTCCTGATGAGCGAGGAAATCCTGCCCGGCAACAAAGTAATCTGGTCGATGGGTTGAGGTATGCCCGAAACCCTAATCGGGAACTAGATTTTTGTCGGGAGGATGACGAGCGAAGATTGAAATGGTCAGTGAGAGAAGTATGGGCCAAGGAGAATGGGAGGCGAACATATTGCATGTGATGAGAAATGAAGCTATAGTGATCCCGCTATGCCCAAAATTGGTATTGATCTTGGCACCACGAACACCGTCGTCTTTATTCCTAAAAAGGGAATTGTTCTCAATGAGCCATCCGTGGTGGCGATATCAGTGCTCGATAATAAAATCCTCGCCGTCGGCAATAAGGCAAAAGAAATGATCGGCCGTACACCCGAAAGCATTATCGTTTCCAAGCCGCTCGTGGACGGTGCGATTGCTGATTACCGTATCACGGAGGCAATGTTGAAGTATTTTATAAAAAAGGGAACGGGCGCATTTAATTTTTTTAAACCCGAAGTACTCATCTCTGTCCCCGCCGGCATTACCTCTACGGAAAAACGTGCGGTCATTGAGTCCACGCTTGATGCGGGAGCCAAGGCCGTCTATCTTGTGAAAGAACCGGTGCTTGCGGCAGTAGGCGCTAAAGTTCCCATCAACAGTCCCATCGGCAATATAATTCTCAATATCGGCGGAGGAACCACGGAACTGGCCGTCATTTCATTAGGGGGTATCGTGAGCTGGTCGTCGGTGCGTATCGGAGGCAATAAATTCGATCAGGCCATTGTGGAATACGTTAAAAAGAAGCACGGCCTTGCCATCGGCGAACGTACCGCTGAACTGATCAAGATTAACATCGGGAGCGCGGTGAAACAGGTCAATGAGGAGTCCATTCATATCCGTGGCCGTGATTTGGCCAGTGGACTTCCCAAGACCATTGAGATTGCCACCAATGAAATCACCGAAGCGTTAACGGAGCATATGCGGGAAATTACCCAGATCATCAAAGGCGTCCTTGAGGTGACGCCGCCGGAACTGTGCGCTGATATCATGGATCGCGGTATTATCGTATCGGGTGGGGGCGCTATGTTAAAAAATATTGATCAGCTTATTACGCGTACTACGGGAGTCCCGGCTCATATCGCCGATGATCCGTTGTTTTGTGTCGCCCGCGGAACCGGCGTAGTATTAGAGAATCTTGAAACCTACAAACGACAAGTCATTGCGAAACGGTAGTGCCGCAAACCTGGCGCTGGTGCACGATTTCCTCGTCTCGTACGGAGGGGCGGAAAAGACGCTCCTAGCATTGCATACCATATTTCCCAGCGCTCCCATTTATACCCTTGCGGCGGATGCCGAATTTGTTCGCCAGTATCTTCCTGCGGCAACCATCATTACCTCGCGCTTGCAGTCGTTGCCTGGTGGTGCGTCCGCATACCGTTCGTACGGATTGCTGATGCCCACCGCCATAGAGTCATTTGACCTCTCACCGTTTGATACCGTCGTTTCTTCGTCCGTGAACTTTGCAAAGGGTATCATTGTGCGGCCGGCAACACGGCATGTGTGCTATTGCTACAGCCCGTCGCGTCCCCTGTGGGATCGTGCGCATGCGTATGAGTATGGGGGCAAGATCACGCGACATTTTGCACGGTTGTGGGATGTAGAAGCCGCACAACGTGTAGATGATTTTGTTGCCATATCCCGCCATGTGCGGGAACGAATTAAAAAATTTTATCGGCGTGATGCCGATGTCATCTATCCACCCGTGTCGCAACTGCCAACACCAACTTCGGAATCCTTGAGTAATGAGTCGTACTACATTATTGTGAGCCGCTTAGTACCGCACAAGAATATTGAACTCGCGATAGATACATTTAATAAGCTTGGGCACCAACTCGTGATTGTGGGGGATGGTCCGCTTCGCCAACAACTGAAAGATCGGGCATCGCGAAACATCGTGTTTACGGGTTTTGTGGACGATCAGCAGCTGGCGACATGGGTGGCCCATGCGCGAGCGCTTTTGGTGCCCTGCGAAGAGGATTTTGGCCTTACGGCGGCAGAAGCGTTACACCTTGGCGTACCGGTTCTCGCGTTGCGCAAAGGCGGTGTGCTGGAAATTATTGAAGAAGCAGTGACGGGAGAGTTTTTTGACGACCCCATCCCCGAGGCGCTTGCTGATGGGGTGAAGCGTCTTCAGCGTGGCGTCTATGATCCGAAAGTTTTACGGAAAGAAAGCAAAAAATTCGGCATCAAGAACTTTCAAAAAGCTGTTCGCAAGATCATCGCATGAGCGTCTATCTCATCACGGTAAATTATAACGGGGCAGAGCAAACAGTTCCTTTTATCCATGCCCTAAAAACACAAACCGATACCGATTTTCATCTCATGGTTGTTGATAATGCGTCAGTCGCTCATGACATGCAAAAGATAGAACAGGCGCTTTCCGGCACCCAATTTAAGCTTTATAAGAATAGCTCAAATCTTGGTTTTTCGGGTGGCAATAATGTGGGCATTCGACATGCTCTAGAACGGGGCGCTGAATGGGTTGTGTTGCTCAATAACGATACGGAGCCCACACCCGCATACATCGAGCGTTTACGGGCCAATTTGGGCCAAATAAAGGGCATCGGAGCCCTGCCCGTTCGGGAAGGCGCCAGGACCGCCTATGGGGGACGTATTGAGTGGTTGAAACCCACTCTTCCCCACGTCTACGATTTTGCCCTAAGCCCTAAGCTCTCTGCGCTACGCCGCTTGTACGCCATCGGAGCGGGAATGGTTATCCATCGGAGCGTATTTGAAAAAATAGGGCTTTTTGATGAGAGATATTTTCTCTATTTTGAAGATGCGGATTTCTGCGCTCGCGCCATGCGAGCGGGGATCCCCATAACCCCTGTTTCAGAGCCAATACTTGACCATCATGGTTCAGCGACGACCCGTTCGTTGGGCTCGGCGTTACTCTTACGCTACCATGCGAGAAATGCACTGTTATTTAATTTCAACAACGGTCCGCGGTGGGTCAAGGGTCTCTTGCCGTTTGTGTCACTCTACGGTATAATCTTTCAATTGCTTAAGATGCTTCTCATGCCGTCGCGCCGAGCGCCCTCCCGAGCCATTGCCGCCGGCATTCTTGATTTTTACCGCGGAAGATTCAGAAAACTGCCATATTAAATTAAAATGGAAGTACCGTTTTATCCGCAAAAATGGGATTTATCGCAATGGCAGAAACTCGGTTTTGGAAGTTTTGAGGACGCGCAGTATTGGGAAAAATCCTCATGCGGAATTTTGTGTCTCAAAATGGCGATAGATGCTTTTCTTTTAGGGCAAGCCAAACCTCTCTCGCCGTCAATTTCTGAATATATCAAAAAAGGTGTAGAGATCGGTGCATATAAAGACCCTGCTGGTTGGAATCATAGCGGATTAGCTCAGTTGGCGAAAGAGTTTGGCTTTTCCGCCGAAAATCGCGAGGGTGTGAACCCAGCCGAACTGCACGAAGCGCTAAAACAACATTTTCTCCCGATTATTTCGGTCAAGTGGGCTTTTGAGAATTACAGAACGCTCAAGGAAAAAGTTTTGTTTTGGAAAAAATTCGGCGGTCATCTCGCTCTCGTTGTTGGGTTTGAAGAGGAAAGTGGAGAGTTGAAGGGATTTTACATTCATCACACTTCCACACGCCCTGAATACAATTGGCAATACAAATTTTTACCATTGCAAAAATTTGAGCAAGGATTTACCGGTCGATGCATCATGGTTAAATCCCAGAAGGGTCTTTGACCTCGCGTTTAACTTGTGGTACACTAGATCTAGAACTTTTGTAGTTAATCGGCGGTCGTAGCCCCAAGCTTCCGAACGAAAACACTATCGGCGGCCTGTGGCTATGACTGCCATTTTGGTGGTCCGCTGGCACAACCCTTAAGGAGGGTCCGTTATGAAGAAAATAGCGCTCTACGAAGCTCGTGGACCGCTCAACCAGCTTATGGACTGCCTTTCCGGAGAGAACGGCGATCTGTGGCTAGGCTCGCTCACGAAGTGGCTCCGAAGCCCGAACTCATGGGACGGATACCCTGTCTGGAAAACCATCACGCTCAGCGGCGGAAGAGATCTCAAGAGATATCGTACACTGTTGAAGCTGAACAACTACGGCGACGAGATAGTGGACGATTTTTTGGGCAAGTTGCCGGCTGTTCAGGAAGCACCGCAGGAAGTGGACCTTGTGGAGCTATCAGCGCGGGAGCTAGGGCTCCGAGGACCCCACATTCTGTACGTGGATATTTGCAACCGAGGTGTTGTGCGTGGCCTGGAACTTTGCTTGATTGAGCAGGTGCTCAAGCTGGCACTTGTCCTCTCAGCCCGAGATGTCCCAAGGGAAGAGACACCCCATGGATTGCAACGGCTCGTTGCCGCGATGGAACCACTGGTCCTCCGAGACGCATTCCTTTCGAGAGACCTGCAGCACATGGTGTCTCTGTGGCCCAACGGCAAAGGGGTGCGGGTGGGACTGGAAGCTTTGGGAACGTCTGGACCAGAGGACGTCAGCAGTGCTAGAAGTATGTGTCCTGACTATCACCGCTTCATCTTCGTGAAGCCGCGCATCGACTAGGCCAAGAAGGTCCTCACGGAAGAGGCCGCCAATCCTCATTCGTTGGGGGCCTCTTTCTTTTCAGAGAGACAAATTCGTGGTTCAATATACTCTGCTATGTCTGATAGTAAACAAAGGCTACGACTCGCAATACTGATGGGCGGTCCTTCTCCAGAGCATGATATTTCGCTCGCGACCGGCTCGCTGATTGCACGGCATATTGATCGTTCGAAATACGATGTCCGAGAGGTCAGCATTCCAAAGGATGCCAAGTGGGAGGTTCCCAATAACATAGATGTCGCCTTCATCGCGATGCATGGCGAGTATGGCGAGGACGGAACAATTCAAGCTCTTCTGGAGACAGTAAATGTTCCATACACTGGCTCCGGTGTTGCTGCAAGTGCGCTTGCAATGGACAAAGTAAAGTCAGCAGAACTTTTTAGAGCTCGCGGTATGTCCGTCCCAGATTATCTTTCTGTTGAGTATGCTGAGTGGAAGATCGTACCCTATAAGACAGTTGGCGCTGTGCGGAGATTCGGGTACCCAGCAATTGTGAAGCCGGTAGACTGCGGCTCTAGTGTTGGCGTAACAGTGGTTCAAGCAACGGCGCAACTCGCCGATGCACTGACAACGGCGTTCTCATTTAGCCCGCGAGTCATGATTCAAAAATATATCTCGGGCCACGAGGTTACGTGCGGTATCTTGGATGAGGGTGGACAGACCAAGCCGGTAGCTCTTCCTCCCACGCAAATTATCCAAAGGCAGGCAAAATTTTTTGATTATAGTGCGAAGTACACCCAGGGTGCCACCGAAGAGATTACCCCACCTCGCCTTCCGCTAACCACGATTCAAAAAATTCAGGAAACTGCGCTTGCGGCACACAGAGCTCTTGGTTGTTCCGGTATGTCGCGCACCGATATGATTGTGGCAGACGATGATATCTATGTTCTGGAGACAAATACGATACCGGGCATGACGGCAACGAGCCTCTATCCTCAAGCTGCTGCCGTTGCGGGCATCCCATTTACGCAGCTACTTAATAAACTTATTCAAGAGGCGATTACACGGAAAAGGCATGCGTAACCCGTAGTATTCCGGCGCTAGTTCGAATCGACACTCATCAGGCCCAGTTATGATTAAAGTCGGCATTGAATGCGAATCTCTAGAAGATGACACCTATGGCATCGCGCGACTGGTGGGTAAATTGTTGGAGGAAATTGCCAGGCGCCCCGAGCTTGAAAAAGAATTTGCCTTCACGCTCTATTTTAAATCAAAGATACCCGCACTCTCGTACCTTGATGCCCCTATCTTTAAAAAACGAGTTATAGGAATACCGTCGTTTAGTCTTTATTACTATGTACTCCTTCCAATGCGCTTGTGGTTTGATAGGCCCGATGTGATGTATTATACCAACTACATGTTGCCGATACTCCATCGGGGTAAATCATTGGTTTTCTCTGCGCACGATGCCTACTACGAAGCTCGATCACAGGATATTTCTCTCCGTTATCGGATGGCCTACCGTATTTTTTGCACGTGGGCGGCAAAGCACGCGACAAAGCTGATGGCGATGTCGGAGTTTGGCAAACAGGAACTCGCCACGGTATACGGCATTTCTCCCGACCGAATTGTGGTCAATCACCTCGGTGTCGATGTGCCGCACATGGCGAGCGTCAATCGCCACGGCGAATATATCCTTTTTGTGGGCCAGGCGTTTTCTCGTCGGCATCTTGTTGAGACCATGCAGGCATTTGAGAAGATCACCCCCGATTTTCCCACGATGCGATTGATTATTGTGGGGCCCGACAAATACCGCCCGTCTCGGATTCAGCAATTACAAGCCGATATTAATAGTCGCCTCGGGAAAGAGCGGGTCATTTGCTTCGAACATGTTTCTGACAGCGAACTCGCCAATCTCTATGCGCATGCACACGCACTAGTGTATGTCTCATCGCGGGAAGCATTTGGACTTCCCCCCATGGAGGCGCTTGTTTACGGGACGGTGCCCGTGATTGCGGACAACGCTTTAGGACACGAGCTTTTTGGTAACCACGCTTTTTTTGTGCGTGCTCCCTATACGGCAGATGCTATCGCCGCCGCACTTGGCGCCGCGCTCACGGATACTCAAAAGCATGCTGCCATTCGATCTGCGGCGCGATCATTCTCCGATCGTTTCAATTGGCCCGCTCACACCGATCGATTTCTTGAATTAGTTAGAGCCCTTGTATGAGAAAGAAGATTTTTATTACCGAGCTCGTTATATTCATTCTCATTGTCACGGGTATCTTACCCCGTTCAATATCACTGGTACTCGCTGCCGGACTCGCTCTTGGGGCAATACTTCTGCCGCTAGAAGAAGCAGTATTGCTATTTATTTCATCTATTCCACTATTCCTTGCGTTGCCGCTGACGGCAACATTCGATAACTTCAATACGTGGCGGGTGATATCGCTTATTATTTTTGTTCGTTGGCTGCTCCAGCGCGAAACATTAACGATACTCCGCGAACACATCGCACTTGTTATGCGGCGCCATACCCGCTGGCATCTAGAACACCCCGTGATTACCGCACTCCTTGTCGTACTGCTGCTGGCGATTCTCTCCACTGTAGTGAGCTCTGATAGCACGCTGGCGATTAAACGGATTATTTATTTTCTCAACCTTTCCTTTATCGGTGTCGTGCTCTACAATCTTGCATCACGAAACCAATCGTTGATACCGCGTACCATCGTTGCTATTGCTCTTCCCACGATTACCGTGATCGTGGTCGGGTTTATTCAGCTTGCTTCCACTTATGCCTTGGATATTTATCAGTTTGTCGGTATCTGGGGGGAGGGGATTCAGTTGCGGCAATTCGGCACGGTCTGGGCTTCTATCGTCGCAGAAGTAGGGAATACGTGGTTTGCCTACTATGGCGATCAGCTTTCGTTAAGGGTATTTTCTCTTTTTCCAGATTCCCATTCATTTCCGCAGTTCGTCCTTCTCGGCGTTCCGGCGATTCTGGCGCTGTCGCTTGGCCACATCATTACTGCTACCACCGTTGTGTCACAAATGATACGGCGCCGCGCACGATTTTTGATTGTGTGGGTGCCGCTCGGTTTTCTCATCGCCATTTTAAGCGGCACGCGGGGCATTTGGGCGGCGAGCATCGGTGTGGTCGGTGGAGCGTTCCTGTTGCTATGGAAATTAAAAAAATCGGCTGACCATCGACATACGCAAGTTTTCAAATATCTCGCGCTCTATCTTGTGCTGTTCTTTTTCTTGTTTACGGTGGCCTACCCGATATTTGTATCGCCGCAGTTTCTGGTTGCCAAAGGGAATTTTCTCCTTTTCGGAGATCGTCTCAAATCCATTCTTAATTTTGGCGAGACGTCCAATGCCCTGCGTATTCTAATTTGGAAAGCATCGCTAACGTCCATTGTGCAGCACCCGCTCTTGGGTATTGGCATCGGTAATTTTCCGGTTGTGTTGGGAGAGGACCTCTTCCTCGCGCGTGCGGGATCATCCGCGCACAATATCTATCTCCAGATTGCCGCAGAGATGGGCATTCCGGCGCTGTGTCTTGTGCTGTGGCTAATGTGGCAACTCTTAGCAACAACCTACCGCAGCTATCTCAAAGAAAACGATCCGATACTTCTGGTTTATTATGGATCGGCGCTTTTGTATGTACCGTGGATTTTTCTTTACTCGCTCACCGATGTGGCGCTGTTTGATGAACGTGCATTTCTCTTGTTCGTAACCACCGTTGCCCTCGTTGCTGCTCACCATGAATAATCCGCTCGTGTCCATTCAAATCGTCGTCCACAACGGGCAATCGTATGTACGAGATTGCTTGCGAAGGGTCTATGCCCAGACGTATCCCACACTGGAGGTAGTGGTATTAGATAACGCCTCTACCGATGCTACGTGCGAGATTATTCAGAAAGAATTTCCGCAAGCGACACTAAACGTCCATGGGAAGAATGTGGGTATGTGGCTCGGCCAGGATTATTTGCTGTCCCGCACCAAGGGGAAATATGTCCTTGCGCTTTCTGCGGATGTGGTGCTTGATAAAGATTTTATTACCCGTGCGATACCCGTGATGGAGTCCGATGCGCGTATCGGGGCCCTTCAATCAAAAATGTATCAATGGGATGGCGGCGCAGAACGTACTACCACCACCCTTGATACCTGCGGGTTTGCACTTACGCGGTCGCGAAAAGTAGTTAACATCGGCCACGGCCAAGCAGATGCGCCGCAGTACGCGCGTCAGCGGGAACTGTTTGCCGCCGAGGGGGCCGCACCATTATTCCGGCGGGAAGCATTGGAAGATATTCGTATCGAGGGTCGCATTGCTGACCCTGATTATTTTTGGTACGGCGACGATCTCGATATGGGATGGCGGATGCATCTTTTTGGCTGGAAGCAAATCTATGCGCCGAATGTGGTGGCATGGCATGACCGCTCCACAACCAAGGGAGCTGCGCATTCTTTCGGAGACGTCCTCAAACGGGTGGCTGTCCGGCGCAGGATACCTCTGCAAAAACGACGCTGGGACTGGTCTAATGTGCGTTTTACAATCATCAAAAACGACTATATACTGAATATTCTGGGAGATATGCCATGGATTCTGGCGCGGGAAGTGGGAGTATTTTTTTATACCCTTCTAGTTGAGCCAAAAGTATTCCTCGAGTGCGGACGGTTTTTGCGCCTCCTGCCGCGCATGTGGCATCGCCGTCAGCTGGTGATGGCGAAGGCGACAGTTCCGCCGCGCGAAATGGGTAAGTGGTTTCGACAATCATCTCATGTTCCGGCAAATTAATTTCAATTCTCAAGAATATCAATTTCATAAGCGTCCCTGGCTCCGCGTAGCGGGGCTTATGCTCGTACTTATTCTCGCGATAAGCGCCGCAAACTACTTTGCCCAGCTTTCTGCAAGAAAGGCGATTGTAGTAGATAGCCAACCATCGACGGCCAAAAACACGCGGGGTTCTTTATGGAGTTCTATTGCGCGCGCACTCCCCATCGCAAAAGATATTACGGACGACCCGCAATATGTGTTGCCAAAAGCAGAGCCGAATCGAACCGACATCCTTATCCTCGGGGTTCGCGGTAAAGAAGACCCTGACGGAGGACTCCTCTCCGATACGATGATGCTGTTGAGCTTTGATAAAGCGACGAACCACGCATCGTTGGTTTCTATTCCGCGCGATCTCTATATTCGTATCAACTCGAAGCATAGCGGGAGAGTAAATACCGCCTATGAATATCTGGGACTCAAGGGAACGCGACTGCTCCTTTCGAGGGTCACGGGCGTCTATATCGATAACATTGTGATATTTGACTTTGAGGCCTTCCAACACATCGTTGATGCGGTTGACGGCATTGATGTGACGCTCGAAAAGCCCTTTGAGGAAACAACGCAATGGGGTTACACCTTTTCGCTTCCGGCAGGGCAAAATCATCTGGACGGCCAAACGGCGCTCTACTATGTGCGCTCGCGCTATTCAACCAGCGATTTTGACCGTGCGCGGCGGCAACAACAGGTCATCATAGCTCTGAAAAATAAAATTCAGTCGCTCAATCTTTTGACCAATCCTGTCCGAGCGCTAGAAATGGTGACTGCTATTAAGAGCGATGTAACCACCGATATTGATATTTTTGATATTAACTCGCTGCTTGATTTAGCGCAAAACCTTTCCCCGGCAACGATACGGCGAGAAGTTATTACCACCGACAACCTCCTCTATGACACCTACATCAATGGCGCCTACGTATTGTTGCCGAAAGGGGATTCGTTCAGCGAGTTGAAAAAACTGTTTAAAGATTCATTGCTCTAATATGCTCTCCATTGTTATTGTCAATTATAAAAATCCGGCGCTTCTGCGCTTATGTCTCGGATCTCTTGTACGGGAACTCTCTCCGCACTTTGACTATGAAGTCGTCGTAGTCGATTCACAAACCAGTGTTGAAACCCAAAATGTCGTTCGTGAAGAGTTTACCACTCTCTTCAAAAAAATTACCCTCGTGCCGTATCGCGAAAACACCGGCTATACAAGAGGCAACAACGAGGGTATGCGCAAAAGCAGTGGCGATCACTTTCTCATTCTCAACCCAGATGCCATGATTACAAAAGGGTCGGTGAAGCGTCTCTACGAATATCTCGTTGCCCATCCGCAAGTCGGCCTTCTCGGACCGCAGCTGCTTGATTTCAATGGCACGCGGCAACAATCGTGTTTCCGCTTTTACTCCATCTTTACCATTCTTTATCGCCGCGTTAACCATCTTCCTTTTGCAAACCGCATCCTGAATAGATTTTTAATGCGGGATGCAGATTTAAGCAAAACGATACCCGTCGATTGGCTTATGGGGTCTGCGCTTATGACTAGCCGAGCCGCAGTACAACGAGTTGGCCTCATGGACGAACGCATGTTTCACTATTTTTCCGAAGTTGACTGGGCGCGCCGATTTTGGGAAAATGGCTACGCAGTTACCTACTTTCCTCATGCGCAAATGTACCACTATCACCGCCGTCAATCTAAAGGACGTTTCGGCATTTTTGATATCATTATGCAGCGCGAATCTCGCTGGCACCTTATGGACGGGATTCGCTATTTTTTAAAGTACGGTTTTTCTACCGCTCGTCCCAGCTACGCTCACCATGGAACCGCGTAACACGCGCATTCTTACGATAGTCGTTCTCGTTGCCCTGGTCGTTGGATTTGGCAGCGGTTTTTGGTTTGCGAATTACCGCGTTACCGATGGGGAGTTTGGGCTCCAGACGCTCTTTAACAAAGAGTACGGCCAGCCGAAGAACATTGACTTCGGACTTTTTTGGCAGGTATGGGATTCTCTCAATAAAAAATATGTTGAAAAAGGCGACATCAGCATGCAGAAAATGGTCTACGGAGCCATCAGCGGTATGGTCAACAGCATTGGCGACCCGTATACCGTATTTTTTGAGCCCAAGTTGAGCAAAAAGTTCCAGGAGGAAATTTCCGGATCATTCAGCGGCGTAGGGATGGAAATAGGCAAGCGCAATAATATGCTCACGGTAATTGCGCCCATCAAGGATACCCCCGCCTATCGCGCAGGCATCCAGTCGGGGGATGTCATATTGAAGATTGATGATAAATCAACCGAAAACCTTACCGTGGAAGAGGCAGTCGGCTTCATTCGTGGACCGCGGGGAACGAGAGTTACCATCACCATTGTACGGAATGGCGACGATATCTCCCGCGATGTAACGCTCACACGAGAAGTTATTAAGGTGCCTGCGGTTACCTGGAAAATGATGGATGGACATATCGCGTATGTAGACATCACGACCTTCAACCAAAATGTTGACACAGAGTTTGAAAAAGCGGCCAAAGAGATTCTTCGTTCCAGTGCTGATCGTATCATCGTTGACCTCCGCAATAACCCCGGGGGACTCTTGGATTCAGCCATTGAATTAAGCGGATGGTTTCTCGATCATAATAGCTTAGTCACGACCGAAGTGTTTGGAGACGGAGAACGCAATGAGTTTCGCACCACAGGGGATGCGGAACTAAAAAAATACCCTACCGTCATTCTCATTAATGACGGTTCCGCGTCCGCTTCCGAAATTCTTGCAGGGGCGCTCCATGACAACCGCGCCGTTAAACTCATCGGAGAAAAGACGTTTGGCAAGGGGTCCGTGCAAGAACTTGAAAAATTCTCTGACGGTTCTTCCCTGAAAGTCACGATTGCCAAATGGCTTACGCCCGCAGGTGTTTCCATATCGGAAAAGGGGATTGTGCCGGATGTGGAAATTACCATTGACCCCAAGGCGACCGATGCGGATACCATTGTTATCGGCGAATCGGGCAAAGATCCCCAGCTTGATAAAGCGATAGAAGTAGTGAATGATCTCTAATATGGCAAAGGTTATTTTACTCAAAAATGTCAGGGGTATCGGTAGCATGGGGGATATCAAGAACGTTGCGGATGGCTACGCTCGCAACTTTTTGGTCGCCAAGGGGTTGGCGCGTCTGGCAACTGCGGATGCGGAGAAAATATCAGAAGGGCTTCGCAAGCAAATGGATCATGTTACCGCGCTGGAGCATGCCGAAGCCATGAAACTTGCGGATGCCGTCAATAACTCCGCGGTAACTCTCGCAGAGCGTGCTACGGAACAGGGGACACTCTTTGCGGCCGTGAATCGCGAAGAAATTGCCAAAGAACTCAAGCGTACTACGGGATACCGCATTGATCCTGCCATGATCCAACTCCACGAACACGCGATTAAAAGTGTGGGAGAGCACATCGTAGAACTCGTATGTGCCCCCGATGTCCGAGCCAAGATTAAAGTGATCGTCCAGGCCCGCAGTGCATAGCAAGCAATCTCCGTGTCATTGTTCCCAGACAGGCCGTGTCAGCCCGCCCAGCGGCGGGCCGCATTATAACCCTACCTGCGGCAGGCAGGTCGGCTCGCATCCGCCTAGGGCGGAACCCTGCTGCTCGCCTCCGTGAATACCTGCGTAGGGAACAATGACACTGCGCTTGGCATGAGCGAGCATTATCAGTCGCCGAAAAGGATTTTCGGAGCGCGACTGGCGCGAGAAGAAGACGGCCCGCCAGTGAGGCGGGAACGTTGTGCCTTTTCGGGGGCTGATAGGCGAGCGATAACGAGAAGTAAAATCGTTATTGAGAAACCACGTTGACAACCGTTGCGATTCGGCGAGAGCCGTCATAATTCTTCTTTTTACGCTTGGTGAACTTCACGACACCGCTTACTGCGGCATAGAGTGTATAGTCGGAGCCAGCACGCACGCCGGCGCCTGCAAGGTACGAGCTACCGGTTTGACGGACAATAATATTGCCTGCGCGTGCGGGTTGACCGTCGTGCAATTTCACCCCACGATATTTCGGCAGGGAGTCGCGGCCCAACTGTGTTGTTCCTATCGCTTTTGTATGTGCCATAGAGTATGCTAAACGCCAGAATATGCTAACAAAAATTGCTCACTTCGTCAAACCCTCACACCTATTTGGGATTATCGCCAGAAAAGCCCTCTTCCATTCGGCATGAAAAAGTAAGAGACAAACCAGTTTTACTATTGATCATGAAATTAAACGAACTTTTATCCCAAATAGGTGTCAGGGTCAAACAGGTTCAATACGAGCTTTTTCTCATTGTGTGTATCGCCTTGATAGCTTTGACGAGCTATCAGATGGGCAAACTGGCCAGTCGCGGCAAACTGCCCCTGACCATAGGCGAAGACGCCGCAATTTTCCGAGCCGCACAGGGCCAAGAGACAGCTGCCCAAGCTACCGCGGCTCCCCGTGACCCACGAGTCGTTGTCTCAAAAGCAAGCGATTCAAAGAAATACCACTTTACGTGGTGCTCCGGCGCCCAGCGCATCAAAGAAGAAAACAAACTCTGGTTCGCCAATGAAACCCTTGCCCAACAGGTGGGGTATACACTCGCCGATAACTGCCAGTAGACCGCTCCGTGTCATTATTCCCAGACAGGCACGTGTCGATTTGTTACTACAAATCGCACTAATTCTCATCCCGTGTGACGGGATTCCGAAGTTGCCTGCGTAGGGAACAATGACACTGCGCTTAAGTAGGCGACTGTAGTCAGTCCCCCAAAAAGGATTTTCGGAGTCCCGAAGAGGGACGAGAAGAAGACGGCCCGCCAGAAAGGCGGGAACGTTGTGCCTTTTCGGGGACTGATACGCGAGCGCTAGATCTTCTTTAGCCAGTCGTGGTTTTCCCATTCCCAGAGCGTCTTTGCCGCTAGGAATGCCTTGACGTTGTGTTCGAGACCCTCGATATGCTTGAACTCAAATTCGCCCTGCATATCTGACCACTTATGCTCACAGGTGTTCTTTTTGCCGCTCACCTTTACATTGCCGCCCTTTTCGCGCATCTTTGAACCGCACCACTCGCACGTGCGCGCTTGATCAATCCTGATAATCCAACTCGTGAGCGGGGGAATGTCGGGATATTCTCTGAATGCTTCCACGTACGCCGCGGTTTGCATTCCATAGTCCCGATAAATGCCCTTGGATGTTTTTATATCCAACACACCCATTTGTCCGTCAACTTTTGCAAGCACATCAATGGTCCCGGCATAGCCATGCTGTTTACTAACAACCTGCTCCTCAATTTTAAGGGGGACGATGTCGTGCTGGCTCGCAAATGCCATAAACGCCTCAATGGACGGCTTAATAGGGTCGGGGACTACCACGGGCTCCTTCCTTAGAATTGCTTCAATAGTTTCGTGAACGAGCGTGCCTTCTTCCGCGGAACGCGTTTTTATCGCTTCGCCGACCTTATAGCTTGGAAGGTTCGCATAGTACATATACAACGCCGGCTTTGCCTTTATAGAGAGAATGGATGTCACGCGGGGATACCAAATGCCATCCACCTCGTATCCGTTAGCGGCTTTAAAATTGTCTACGTTGGAATACCACTGCATGTCACTTAATATTTATATATTTATCCCACGCAAAAAATAATTCCTTGGTAGCACGAACGTCGTCATAGCAGTAGCGGGCGATATCCTCGTAGCGCTTATCTTTAAATAATTGTGCGACGTCATCACCAGTGACGCCTTTATCCTTCGGGCTTTCAATGCCAAACGCCTTACACCACATGTGGAGGTTCATTTTGCGGCGGACCGCGCCAAAAAACGTCAGGCGATCGAGCAAATCAATATGGGTGTCATAGTACCGATTCGGCATGAGGTTTACCGTGGGTTTTATTTTCCGGATTGCAGAACGGATGATGAGGTAGGGGCCATCAAATGCCCGCCCATTGAATGTGACGAATTGATCGTAATGGCTCATGACTTGCCAGAACTGTCGCAGGAGCTCTTTTTCGTTTGGTACAGGAGTGTATTGGACGTTAGATTCCTCACGCGCTGCAAGGGCAGGGGAATCAGGGGCTTGGAAGTAGACCGCACCGCGATCGGTATCGGGGTTGAGGATGCCAATTGCCACAATTTCGCCTGTTAGGGGAGAGAAGCCGAGTTGAGATTTGAGCTCTTTTTCTTCCTCATCTGTTTGGGCGTAGCGCAGGAGAGATTCCTGGGAGGTGGGGTCGAGTGTCGTGAAGTCGACCCCCACGGTCTCTATATCGAATATAATGCGAGGCATGTGTACACACAGTGTACCGGCTCGGCCATTCACATACAAGAAGAGACGGAGCGCGATGGTATTATACCGTCGCACAATGTAGATTATACGACACGATATAGTTTTTAACCATGCGACATTCCTTATATTTCCTTGAAATGTCGGATAATCAATGTCGTATAAAAAATGCTATTTCCTCTTCTTCTCTGGGTGTAGTACTCTGTTATTGAAGATTTTCTTCAGCTCTATGCTCTTTGCTCTAAGCCATACGCCATGAGCCACTCCGCCCTCTCCCCCGCTCTATTCAATTTCACGTCGCATAATTAATCGTTCTTTGTAAATTCGTGCGTCTGGTGCCAAAAGATTTGAAAAGCTTTTTTGACCGGAAGAATCGTAAGAAAATATCGCAAGTCAATAATCTCGCGTAGAATCCACCCGAAAAATCCTGATATTCGCACGCCCTTCCAAAGATGTGCAAGCGCGAACTTCCCTCCCCCGGGGGCTACCCACACCATTGCGGGCGGACGATGCTTCCTCAACGGGTGTCTCCATATGGAACGAAGGATGTTATCAGCCGCCGTTGCACCATGTTCAATGGCAATATATGCCTGTGCCCCTTCCGGTTGATTCGTGACCGGATCAATAAATTCGATCGTGTCCCCCACTGCAAAGACATTCGTTACATGACGAATGCGGAGATACTCGTCGACTGCGATTTTGCCCTGGGGCGCAAGCTCAAGCCCGGGTATTTTTGAAAGCAGCTGGTGGGGTCGCGCGCCAGCGGTCCAGATAGTCATATCGCTCTTGAGGTGCCTTCCGTCCCGCAACTTCACCATGCCATCGGAAACCTCGCTGACTTGCACATTTTCCATTAACGCGACGCCGAGCTTGGTGAGCCGTCGGCGCATCACCGCTTGTTCGGCGTCATTAAGCATTTTCAACACCTTGCCCGATTCCACGATACTTACATAGAAACAGTGCGATGCCAGACCGCAGATTTTAGCAAGTTTCGAGGCGCATGAGGCAATCTCTGCCGCAAGCTCAACCCCCGTAAATCCCCCGCCAGCAACTACAATATGCAGTGGCATAACTCGCTGGCCGTGTTCTGCTTCATAAAAAATGGTCTGGAGGCGCTGGTTAATCATTAATGCATGCTCGACGCTCTTAAAAAGATAGGCGTACTCTCCTACTCCCCGAATGCCGAAATCGGCCGCCTCGGTACCGAGTCCCATAATAAGATAGTCATACGGCCACACACCTCCCGCGTGGGAACCGACTATCTGGCGTGCAAGGTCAATCTGGGAAACTTCCGCCTGGACCACATCCACCCCTGTTCCACTGAAGATATGGTTCAATGGAACGGTCACCGCGCGACGCAACTCAAGCGAGTAGGGATCCGTGTCGGATCGATACGCAGACGCTATTTCATAAAGTGACGGATAAAAAAGATGATAGCCACTCCTGTCAATAAGGGTGATGGTAGCGTGACCCTTCAGACGCCGAGAAAGATCAAGCGCCGCACGCACGCCGCCAAACCCCCCTCCGACGATAACAATCTTCGACATAGTTTTATTGTACACATTCCCATAAAGAAAGACGAGGCGCTCACGATGTAGATTTGTGAGCGCCTCACGAAAGGAAAAGCTCCCTGTTGTGTTCTTCGATAGCCATCCGGACCCCCCGCAACTGCAGTGCGTGTTCCAGACACGCGTAGAGACGCACGGACCATCCGTCAGTCTCGCTATCTTCGTGAATCTCGATTGCCTCCTGAGTCAACTCGGGTTGAATCCGCCGAAGGATTCTGAGAAGACGATCTCGCACAGCCCGAGATCCGATATCCGCTTGAAAGAACACTCCTTGGCGCTTCTGCCGTTGCTGTAGCCTGTTAGGGCTATTTTCAGCGCAACCGATGCAGTGCTCTACGACAGGCATCGATCGTAACGCGCCACAAATTGCCATTGCTACCTCCCTATTGACGTAATACTAGCAATATTTTAGAAAATTACAAGTAATCGGCAGGGTTCAATGTGCCCTCAAAATAGTTAAAGTAGAGTTGTCCCTTTTTGGTATCGCTGATATACGTAAAGAACTCTTTGTATACTGAAAAATGCAGATGTGATCCCGTCACCGCCCCCGTGGAGCCCTCATAACCGATAACATCCCCCGCTTTGACTTGGATACCGACCTTGAGAGGAGCAAATGAGCTGAAATGAGCGTACAGAGTAACGAGATTGTTGGGGTGTTTGATCGCAATCCAATTGCCCCAACCATCGTTGCTCCCATTGGCGATAATTTCTCCGTCTGCCGCAGCCAAGATTTCTGACCCGTACCCTGCCGCAATATCCATGCCGTTGTGCGGCGCACCGCCATAATTGCCGCGGCGCGCGTAGGTAGTGTTCCCGTATTTTTGAGTGATATGATAGCCCCGTTCAGGCCATTGAAAGAGTTTTGTTTTGCGAGGAGGCACGCTGGTCGCTTTTACATGCACGATATAGAGGCCGCCGCCTATGATTTTGGATTCCAAAATGCGCAGTTCTTTAAAAAACTCTGTCCGCTGCCGCTCAACTTCTTGAAGCTGTCGTTGATACGCCAATTCCTGTCCCTTTGTTTTTTGTAAAAGCGTATCTTTTTGCGATTTCACCCCCGTAAGCGATGAGCGCTGTGCCGTTTGCTGGCGGTTGAGCGTTTCTAAGTTCTGCTGTTTCTGTTCGAGAGTATGTTCATTGGCTTCAAGCGTGTTTTTTTCGTCATTGAGCGCGGCGATGAGTTCGATAAGTTCGCGATTGATACTTGCCACATCGTCGGCTTGTCGAAAAAAATCCGTCAAGGATTCGTTTTTGATGAGTGTCGCGACGAGGGGCTCATGATCAAAATGCTGTACCGATGCAAGAAGTCGCCCTATTCCCTCTTTTTTGCGGTTTATTTTTTTCTGGGTATCAAAAATGGAACTCTCTACGTGTCCGATTTCAATCTTTGTCTTGTCAATTTTCTTATTCGTAAGCGCTATCTGCGTTTCAATCCCTGATATTTGATTCTTGAGAATAGAGATCTCTCGTTTGAGAGAGTCTGCTTTCTCGCGCTCTGATGCAATGTTGCTGCGGTACTGACTTGCCTGCTGTTCCAAAATTTCAATCTGACGGCGCAGTTCCTCAATGCGTTCTTGGTCAGTTTGAGCGTACGCCAAATTCGTCACCCCTAGGCCACATACGATAAGGATAGCGATGGAGAGAGTGAATTTTCTCATGAAGTTAATTTCTGTATCGCAATTTCAATTCTCGCGATTGTCTCTTCCATGCCGATAACTTCGCTGATCTCAACAGGGTCTGGCGATGCCTGTTTTCCTGAAAGAGCAACACGAAACGGCCAATAGACATTCCCCCGTCCCCCACTCTGTTCTGAAAGCTCATCAAGAGATTTCCGCAACGGTTCGAGAGATTGACTGGCGTGCCGTTGCACAATCTCCCGTACTGCCTCCAGGGTACCCGCGGTTGATTCTTTTGACGCTTCCTTCCACACCAAAAGCCCGGGCTCATAGTCGGGGCGCTCCCAAAAGAAATTGAATTGCTGGATATCAGACAATCGCTCTAACCGTTGGACCACGAGAGGTATTGCGGCATCAGGTAGCGTAGCAACACCAGTCACCTCCCGCACCTGCGCGGGTGAAAGGCGCCGTATGTATTGGGCGTTGAGCCAATTCAGCTTATCACTATTAAAGACGGCCCCGCTCTTATGAACTTTCTCAAGCTCAAATTCCTTGGCCATTTCTTCAAGGGACATCACCTCTTGGGAATAGGAATACCCAAGCGTCCCCATAAAGTTCAGCAATGTTTCCGGCAAATAATCCTTACGAAGATCATCAATAGATATCGCAGCATTTCGCTTGGAAATTTTTGATTTATCCGGTGCTAGGATAAGGGGAAGGTGTGCAAATTGAGGCAGGGGCACCCCGAGCGCCTTATAGATAAGAATTTGTTTAGGAGTATTAGAAATATGGTCTTCTCCTCGGATGACATGCGAGATTTGCATCGTCATATCATCAATGACTACCGCAAAATTATAGAGTGGAGTGTCTAAATCTTTAGCCAAACTAATATCGCCCAAAAGTCGCTCCTGCCATTCAATATCACCGCGTATGATGTCGTGGAAGATAATCTTTCTTGTTGAATTTCCATCAACGGCAAGCCGAATAATCCCTCCTTGTCCCCTCTCCCTTGTTCCTTGTCCCTTATGATTACAGATATGCCGCGGCGCCTCCTTACGCGCTTGTTGCTCCTGCCCCTCCTGTTCGAGCTCCTCTTTCGTATGAAAGCACCAGAACGCCTTCCCACTTGCTAGAAGCTTCTCTAGGTGCTCCCGGTATGTCGCAAGCCGTTCTGTCTGTCGATAGATCGGACCATCCCAATGCAAACCCAGCCATGCAAGTCCGCTGATGATATTTTCTTCGTAGTGTTTATGCGAGCGCTCAACATCAGTATCCTCAATGCGTAAAATAAACTCCCCGCCGTGTTTGCGGGCGAAAAGCCAATTAAAAAGTGTGGTACGCGCGGTACCAATATGCAGATTTCCTGTAGGACTGGGGGCCATGCGGACTCGTATCGGCATGCTCTAATTTTAGCTTTTTTAAAACTTATTTTCCACCTGTTGTGTGGAATTCTGATACTTGACATTCGTAGCTAGAAATGATAGTATAGTATACATAGGTCGCAGCTCTTGTTGAGAAGAGGGCGACAGAATAAGGAGAACGAGATAGACCCAAAGATGCAGCAGGCGGCAAAGGCCGCATTCGCTCGTGAACTCGAGAAGCAGGTTCGTTGGTTTTCTGAGGATTGCTGGCCCTCCAACTTGGAATTCCGTTTTCCGAAGATCAACGAAGTGATCGAAGGCGCTCGATTCTTCGAGCTCACCGCAATCGACCCCTTGACCGAGAAGGAAATCAAAGAATGGGTGGCAATCCTCAAGCCCATGCGAGCACTGGACATGAAGAAGGAAGCACGTGAGACGCTCATCTCCTTGCTCGAGAAGAAGGGCCTGGAAAAGATGGTACTCAGCTCTGTCGTCACCGACGAGACTCCATCGTAGACCGGGCCACGGATGCCTCGCAGGATGCACTTGATTCTTTATGTGTGTCCTGCGGGGCTTTAAATTTCTCTAGAAACCGCTAAGCTAGCGCCATGAAACCGATTGGCCAGACAATCTTTAAAGATCACATCCATACAATTCTTGCCCGAAAGCCTAAATCAAAGGCGAGAAATTACATGCAGGAGATTACGGAACCCTATCTCCCTTATATCAACTGGGAAAATGAGACCCTTGTAGATGATATGCGGCTTTTCTGGAGCTTTGCGAACCGTGTGTATAAAACCAGAACCGAAGCAGACTATCTAAAGCTCCTAGAATGGATAAAAAAGAAAAATACCCTCTATCCACGACAGGTGATTAAGTTGTTTCAAAAGGAGCTACCCTAGCTTTTCTATTCCTTTCAACTTTTCGCTTTTTATTTTACACTGTAACCCATGACAGAAATTGTCAAAATCCCAAGCGCTATATTAAAGAAAGGGACAACTTCGGTCCCCGAAAAAGATATTCTCTCGGGCAAATATGCAGATCTTATTGAAGAGATGCGGGCGGCCATGAAAGAACATAACGGTATCGGGCTGGCAGCAAATCAACTTGGACACAATGTAAGTATTTTTGTTATTGATAAAAAGACCGCAGATGCCTACGAGAAACCAGATGTGTATATTAATCCAGAAGTTACCGAGTATTCAAACGATGCAGATGAAATAGAAGAGGGTTGCCTTTCGGTTCCACAGTACTACATCCCGATTTCAAGATCGAAGAAAGTAAAACTAAAAGCACTCTCCGAAACGGGGGAAAAACTGAAGATTAAGGCGCGTGGATTTCTTGCCCGTGTATTCCAGCACGAAACTGACCACCTGAACGGCATCACGATAAAAGACCGGCATGGTAAGTGAACGAATCATCTTTTTTGGCTCTCCCGCCTTCACGGTGAGTACCCTGAAAGCGCTTCTGGACGCGCATCGTAACGTTGTTGCGGTAGTCACAAAACCGGACAAGCCGCTTTCACCCCATGTCAAAGTATTTGCCCAGCAAGCGAATATACCGGTATATCAGCCGGCATCTCTCCGGAACGGTTCGTTCTTAACGATATTCAAAGAATCAGCACCTGACATTTGCGTAGTGATTGCATACGGAAAAATATTTCCTGCGGAGTATCTTGCCGTGCCCAAGTTTGGTTTTTTGAATATTCATTTTTCACTCTTGCCCGCATATCGCGGACCATCGCCTCTCCAAACCGCCATCCTCAACGGGGAGAAAGAAAGCGGCGTTACTTTAGCGATGCTTGCTCCCGAAGTTGACAGCGGTCCCATTATTGCTCAAATAAAACTTCCCATCCCGCATGATAAATACTTTCCCGAACTTTTGTCGTACTACGCAGAACAGGGAAACAAGCTCCTCATCGATTCTCTCGGTGGGTATATAACCAGAGCCCTCTTGCCCCAATCCCAAGACCATGCCAAAGCGACTTTTACCAAAATAATCACTCGCGACGATGCGCGCATTAACTGGTCTAAATCCGCAGAAGAAATCTACAACCGTATCCGCGCACTCAATCCCGAACCGGGGACATGGACGCTCTTTGGCAATAAAACGCTAAAAATATCTCGCGCTCATATCGTAAGTGGTGATACTACTGGTCAAACTGGCTTGGTAGGAAAAACAAACGGCATTATCGCCATTGAAGCTGGCGAGGGCCTTCTTGCCCCAGATGTCATCCAGCTCGAAGGCAAAAAGGCGATGGATATAAAAACATTTGCAGATGGACATTCTTCCTTTCTTGGAAGTACGCTCGCATGATATAATGAACGAGTGGATAGTCCCCTCTTGGCTGTCAACCATCTTAGCGTTCGTTTTGAACGAGACGTCCTCAAGGATGTTTCTTTTCGCGTCAACCGCGGTGATGTGTTGGCAATTGTAGGACCCAATGGTTCCGGCAAGTCCGTGCTCTTGCGCGCATTACTGGGCCTCGTGCCTCACGAAGGAGATGTTGAATGGTCTGGTAATCCCAAAATTGGTTACGTACCGCAAAAACTGGCCATCGAACACACATTCCCTTTGAGCGTACGAGAGTTTATGCAATTGAAAGAGCCCTCGCATGAAAAGATTATTGAACTCTTGCGGTCCGTTGGTCTCGGTGACCATGATTCGTACCATCTGCATCACCATATTCTCAATCAGCGTCTCGGACTCTTGTCGGGGGGTCAATTTCAGCGTGTGATGGTCGCGTGGTCGCTCGCCGATCATCCCGACATCCTCCTCTACGACGAACCGACGTCGGGTGTTGATGTAGGAGGAGAGGAGACCATTTACACACTTCTCGACAAAATGCGGCGTCAGCATAATTTAACTCTTATTCTCGTTTCGCACGATTTAAACATCGTGTACAAATACGCCAACACTGTTATGTGCCTCAACCAATCCATGATTTGTTACGGAGTCCCGCAGGAGGTACTGGACCCGGCGGCTCTGACAAAGCTATACGGTGGCCAGACGAGCTTCTATCAGCATCACCATGAATGATCCACTTCTCCTGCAACTCTTAACTGGTATTACTATCGGCTTGGGCGCAGGGTATCTTGGAGCGTTTATGGTGCTCAAGCGTATGTCCCTCGTGGGCGATGCGCTCTCTCACGTTGCATTGCCCGGTATTGCATTGGCGCTATTGTTGCATATCAATCCCTTTATCGGTGCGTTTGCCGCGTTGACGATTGCAGTTATTGGTATTTGGACACTCGAGCAACGTACCAATCTTCCTTCTGAAACACTGGTTGGCATTTTCTTCACCATTAGTTTAGCGCTGGGACTTCTCTTAACTCCCGAACCGGAACTTCTCGAGGCATTGTTCGGCGACATCGCGAAAATCGGACCAGCTGACCTTTTTATCGCCATTCTTGCGGTAGGCATCACGTTTGGCGTCATGTCCTATGCCCGCAAAGGATTTATACTGTCTATTATTTCCAGTGACCTGGCAAAAGCATCGGGGATTGCCGTTCGACATATTCATTTCTTATTTTTGATGCTCGTTGCGCTGATCGTTGCTCTTGGCCTCAATGTCGCGGGAACGCTTCTTATGGGTTCGCTGGTTATCATTCCGGCAGCGGCTGCAAAGAACCTTGCATCAAATATGTTTTCGTATACCTGGATGGCAAGCATTCTCGGCGGTGTTGCCGCCGGCGCAGGCATTCTCTTGGCATATTTCTATAATTTCTCCCCCGGCCCTATGGTGGTCCTCGCCGGCGGCGTCATCTTTCTCCTCACGCTTTTCTCGCAAAACACTCGTCTCTAGAGGATTGACAAGAACATCTATTGGTGCTATGATTAGCATACTGGAGGAGTTAGATGAGCATGCGCGAAAAGATACGGTTTGTGGCTTGGATCGTGGCAACGACTGGTTTGTTGGTGATAGGGCTTGTTGCCCTATTCACCCCCGATTAGTCTCTCACTTTCTGCGCCCTGCCACTCAGAAGCCCCACAGCTTATACCGTGTGGGGCTTCTTGTTTTTTACGGACCAGTGTTCGTTAGCGACCGTAATCAGTCCCCAAAAAGGATTTTCGGAGTCCCGAAGAGGGACGGGAAGAAGACGGCCCATCAGTAAGGATGGGAACGTCGTGCCTTTTCGGGGACTGATAAGGGAGCGATAACAAATATTGCAATTCCTATAAATTCTGTTATAATTTCTACTTGCTATGTCTATTACCGTCAATCAACTTAAGCCAAAAACATATTTCATCTACGAAGACCAGCCCTATATGGTTTTAGAGACGCATCATTTAAAAATGCAGCAGCGCCGGCCGGTTGTGCAGACCAAAATGCGCAATCTCCTGAACGGCAAGATGCTTGAACGCAACTTTGCACAATCTGATGTGTTTGAAGAGGCCGACATCGTCAAGAAGCCGGTAAAATTCCTCTACGCTCATCGTGATGAGTACTGGTTTATTGATCCGAACGATCCGTCTAAGCGATTCGAACTCTCCAAAGAAGTTATCGGGGATCAGGTGCATTTTCTTAAGCCGAATACGACTCTCGAGGCAATGCTGTTTAACGATGCCGTTATTAATGTGGATTTACCCGTAAAAATGGAATTCAAAGTTGTCGAGGCACCTCCCGCCATTCGCGGCGACACTGCCCAAGGCGGCGTAAAGCAGGTGAAACTCGATACTGGCGCATCAATTAACGCTCCCCTGTTTATCAATGAGGGCGATGTGGTCGTGGTAAACACAGCGACTGGTGAATACGTAGAACGCGCGGGAAAAAACAGGTAGGCGAATATGCCCGTCCCGTCACTCATTCGGCATCTTGCACTAGACGAATGCAATAGCATAGTCGGCTTATGCCGGATGGAGTGCGGGATTGAACGAGCGGAAAAAGGCAAATAAACGTCTTCACTTATCGCGTAAAGACCCCGATATCGGGGTCTTTACATTTATAGAGGAGGAATGTATAATATAGGCAAGGAGGTGGGTATGTTTCGAACGTTGCAAGTGGAGTTCTTCCAGATGCGACTGCGCAACCGCGAAGATCTCCACGAAGGGAACCTCGTTGGGTTCGTAACCGGTCTCGCAGTCACCTCGCTCACTGCGGCAAGTGCCCTGACGTTCGTGGTTGGCTTTCTGCTCTGTTTCACCGCTCCCGCGTTCTGGGTGATGTATCGCTACCACCACGAACAGAGCTACAACGCGGTTTCAGTGCAACAGAAGCGAGCGGTGCTCGTCGGAGCTGTTGTGGTCAGTTACTCCCTGTTCCTAACATTCACCCTGATGAGCAATCTCGTCTGGCCCGGCCTTCTGCCCGGCCTTACGTTCAAGCGCTAGGAGGGAGGATGAAGCTCCTAGAAAGATTTCGGACCGCTCCCCTTTCGATTCTCTGGGGATTCGGCTTCGGCTCCGGGTATGGAGCCCTGTCGGGCATCGCAACTGCGATTTTTTCGACACCGAAAATCGTTTTCGTATGCATCTGGCTTCTCATCCTGCTTATGACTCTCTTTCCGGTCAAGAGGCCGGATCGGCTGGAAACGACGCCAGAAGAAGAGATGCGTGGATGGGTCGGGGGAACATTCGACGGACTCGTCTTCGGTCTGTGCTTCCTGATAACAAGTGCCGTCGTGTACATGCTCGCGGTCACAGTTGTAGTCGTAGCGGGTCCTTAGTCCTGTTAGGGGCCTTTCGCCCGGTAGAACCAGCTGACGTGTTTCTAGTCGGCTTAGCTCTACCGGGTTTCGTTTTTATTCCCGGCGAGGTTTCATAAATGGCAATATCACCACCGATGCAACCGCCCAGAAAAATACTGCCTTGGGCGTGCTGATGTACGGGTACAATTGCTGGGCATTGGCGGGCGCCAACTCACGCGGCAAGAACGACGCGATGATGCTCATAAGAAACCCGATTTGGAATAAACTCACCAACAATACTTGGGTTAGCGACATTTCTCCCATCGAAAGGCGTCCCTTGAGCGAAGAGTGATTCAACACAAAAAATACCAACATGTATATTCCCAAAAAGAGGCCGGTTTGTACGATACCCGGGTGAGTATTTGTTTTCAGAATTGTTTTCAGCCAATCAAAATACGGGAACATCACCGTCAGCATATACGCCACGTAGATGCCCAGGAGGGATACCAGGGCTCTCGTTTTGCCCACGCTCATGCCGTAGAGGAAGATAAGAAGCAATACAAGCAAGAGAAACAGCTGTTGAGGGCCGGTGAAGATATCCAAAAACCCTTGCAGATTGCCAAGGTCAAAACGAGTAAGAAAATTCTGCAACTGCTTCATGAGAGCATTCTAACACTATTTCAGTTTCAAATTAATGAGAAGATCCCCCGCAGGAGCGCCTTCAGCTCCGGCGTTGCCTTGTTTTGGCATAATAATGTTGTAGTCGTCTTTTATGTCAGGCGGGATATGGATTTCCATTTTTTTATGGACCCTTGCGCGGCCAATCCCGTGACATACCTGGCACTTTTTTTCCGGCACTTTGCGCCGTCCAAGGCACGCGCCGCAGATGCCAGCTTGGGTAAATGTGCCGAACGGTGTTCTTACGTTCTGCTGGACGCGGCCCACGCCCTTGCACGTGGTACAATCAACCAGTTTTGATCCTGGCGCTACTCCCGTAGCCCCACACTCTTTACAGGTTGCGTATGCTTCATATTCGAATACTTTCTTTTGCCCTAAATCATGTTTATTCAACTCTACTTGAAAACGAAGGTCCTCGCCTTTTGCCGCTCGCCTGCCTTGAGCGCCGAACGGACTGCCACCGCCAAATGCGTTTGAGAACAAATCGAAAATATCTTCAATCCCCCCCTTGCCCTGAGAGAAATCGAAGGGGCCCCCGAAATTAAACTGTAATCCGTGAGTGTTAAATCCGCC
>ERZ1292632.87-Hain-H43-01um-R2-87-length-87574-cov-7_pt1 | contig 53864 bp, 52 predicted proteins | sample MGYA00564407_ERZ1292632 | MGnify/ENA primary metagenome ERZ1292632 (study PRJEB36523, sample SAMEA6512637) | groundwater metagenome | collected 2019-01-08 | study: AquaDiva: Metagenomics assemblies of 32 groundwater samples | reverse complement strand
GGCGCGGCCGGCGCGACCGGCGGCGCGGGGGGCAGCGGCCAGGCGAGCACGCCGGGCCGCGTCGGCGGCAGCGCGACCGCAGCCGCCAATGGCAAGGCGACCCGAGCGCTCGGCGTCTCGGCCAGCGCCTCGGGCGGCGGCGGCGGCTATGCGTCGGACAATGGCAGTGGCGCGGCCGGCGGCATCGCGACCGCCACCGCTACGGCGAACAGCACGACCACGCTCGCCGACTCGGTCACGGCGACCGCCACCGCTACGGGCGGCAGCGGCGGCAGCGGATCGGGCGCGGGCAGGACCGGCGGCGCGGGCGGCATCGCCAGCGCGTCGCAGGCCCGTGCCGACAGCGGCGGCACCAGCGCGGCGGCCACGGTCAACCAATATGGCGGCAATGGCGGCGTCGGCTATGCCGGCGCGACCGGCGGCGCGGGCGCAGCGAGCAGTCTCACCAACGCTGTCGGCGGGTCGACCAAGGCAGGCACGCTCAGCCTGTCGCAGCAAGCGCGCGGCGGCTTTGGCGGCGGCGGCAATGATGCGGTCGGCGGGGTCGGCGGCGACGCAAGCTCCAGCCTCACCTTCAACGACGGCAGCAATGTCAACAAGACCAACAGCCTCTACGCCACCACCACGGCAACCGGCGGCGGCGGCGGCAATGGCGCCAACGCCAATGGCGGCGCCGGCGGCGGCGCGACGAGCATCGGGTCGATCACCGGAACCCGCGTGGTCAACGCCAGCGCCTATGGCACTGGCGGCGCGGGCGGCGCATCGAGCGCCGGGGGCAATGGCGCGGACGGCGGCACGGCGCGCGCGTCATCCACCGGCACCAGCACGGGCACGCTGAACGGCGACTCTGCGTCCTCCTATGCGTCCGCAAGCGGCGGCAATGGCGGCAGCGCCTCTGGCGGCGGCAATGTCGCGGGGGATGGCGGCGGGGTTTCGACCGCATCCTCGGCCTTCGCCTATTCCGGCGGGACCGCCAGCGCCACGAGCACGCTATATATGTATGGCGGTAGCGGCGGCACCGGCTTTAGCGGCGCGTCCGGCGGCGCAGGCGCTTCGGTGGCCGCGACCAGCCGCGCGCGCGGCTCCACCAACGGCGGCACGCTGACGCTCAACCAGTCGCTGTACGGCGGGTCGGGCGGCTTCAGCTATGGCGGCATCGCCGGCGCGGCCGGCGGCGCGGCATCGACCCTGAATGTCGATGACACCGCCAGCAGCACGAAAAGCAACCAGCTCAACGTCAACAGTGCCGCCATCGGCGGCGCAGGCGGCAGCGGCACCAGCAGCACCAATGGCCGGGTCGGCGGCGCGGCCACCAGCAATGCCTCGGTGACGGCCACCAGGGGCGTATCGCTCACCAGCAATGCCAGCGGCGGCGCAGGCGGCTACGCCCAGTCCAATGGCAACGGAGCGGCTGGCGGCACGGCGGCCGGATCGGCCACCGCATCGTCCACCACGACCGGCGCCGAAACGGTCAGCGCCACGATGACCGCGCTCGGCGGCCGGGGCGGCGACGGCCATGCGTCAGGCGATACGGCAGGCGCGGGCGGCGTCGCCAGCGGCGCAACCGCGCGGGCGGACAGCGCAGGCACCAGCGCCTCGGCCAGCGTAACCCAGACCGGCGGCACGGGCGGCAACGGCGCCAGCGGGGCCAGTGGCGGCGCGGGCGCGGCCAGTTCACTGGTGGACGCGGTCGGCGGCTCGACCAAGCTCGGCACCCTGTCGCTCAATCAGCGGGCGGTCGGCGGCAATGGCGGCGGCAGCGATACCGGCACCGCGCGCGCGGGCGGTTCCGCAACCTCCAACCTCAACTTCAACGACACGACGCAGACCAACAAGAGCGCGCAAATCTACGCCACCATCTCCGCCCAGGGCGGCAGCGGCGGCACGGGCTCGAACAGCTCTGGCGGCAATGGCGCATCGGCGATCAGCATCAGCACCATCAGGGGCGCGCGCGCGGTCCAGGCGGTCAGCAGCGCCAATGGCGGCGCGGGCGGTCAGTCGTCGCTCGGCGGCAATGGCGGCGCGGGCGGCAATGGCCGCGTGTCGCTGGCGGCGATCAGCACCACGACTCTTGCCAACCCTGTATCCGCGAACGCCTATGGCTATGGCGGCAACGGCGGCTCGGCCTCGGGCGCTGGCCGGTCCGCAGGCGCGGGCGGGAGCGTCAACGGCCTGTCCTCCGCCGAAGCCCGCAGCAATGGCGCGGGCTCGGTGACGGCGCTGCTCAACGCCTATGGCGGCACGGGCGGCACCGGCTACAACACCGCCAATGGCGGCGCGGGTGGCGCAGTCACTCTGCTGGACAAGGTCACCGGCTCCAGCAACGGCGGCACATTGGCGCTCAATCAGAGCGCCTATGCGGGCAATGGCGGCTATTCCTACAATGGCAATGGCGGCGCGGGCGGCACCGCATCGAGCCAGCTGACCTTCGACGATACCGCCAACGCCACCCAGAGCGCCAGCGTCGGCATGACCGTCAACGCCTATGGCGGCAGCGGCGACGGCAACAAGGTCGGCGGCGCGGGCGCCGATGCGACCGCTTACGGCACGTTGACGGCGGCGAACACCGCCAGCGTCGTCGCGACCGCCGTGGGCGGCGACGGCGGGGCAGGCAGCACCAGCAACGGCGCTGGCAGTTCCGCCGATGCCCGATCGCTCGTCACCGGCAAGGCGGTCAACTCGCAAGCCTGGGCCGATGGCGGCAGGGGCACGCAGAGCGAAGCGGATGCGCTGGCCTATGCCAGGGGCAATAGCGGCACGCTCCGCTCCACCTCGATCGCGTCAGACTTCGCCGGCAAACTGGTGACGGGGGTGCGGGCGGACGCCTATGCCAATCTCTACGGCACCAGCAGCATCGTCGATACGTCGCGGGCGCTGACCAGCGCGTCGCTCGGCCTGTCCGCCAGCAACTCCACCACGCAGCAAAGCGTCGCGCAGATTTTCGGTGCGCCGACCAATGCGGACGTGACGGCGATCCTCTCGGGCAACAGCAACATCAACGCCGCCTTCACGGCCAAGTCGCCCTCCTATTTCGCCATCGCGCAGATGGGCGGGCGATACAGCGCGGCGGGCGTGGGCACACAGACGGTCAACAGCACGGTCGATCTGACCGTCGATCTCACCAAACTGCCCTCGCGCGACAATCTGGTAGTCGGCTTCTACAATGGCAGCGGCTTCGGCACGGGCGTCAGCAATGTGACGGTAACGATCACCGCCAATGGCTCGACGTTGCTGAACCAGAGCTTCGGATCGCAGGCGGCGGCGGTCAGCTACTTCACCAACCGCGCGGTCGATCTGGGTTCGCTCAGCGCGTCGCTCTACAGCAGCAACACGCTCAACCTGCGCGTCTTCATGTCGCTGACGATCAACAGCCCGACCAGCGGCTTCTTCGGCAATCTGCTGATCGGCGATCCGCCGGCCGAAACGGCGGCCCCCGCTCCGGCGCCGGCTGCGTCCGCGCCAGTCAGCCAGCAAGCGCAGTTGCAGAATCTGGTCGCTGGTCTTGCCAGCTTCGGCGCGGATCGCGGCGCGGCGCAGATGGACCGGCCCAGCCGCTACGGCCTGCCGACCCGCGACCTGCTGCTCGCCTCGTCCGGCGGGCTCAACCGCCGGCATTTGCAGGCGGTCTGAACTGGGACATGCGCGAGGCAAGGCGCGCCGACGCCTTGCCTCTTTTCCCGATTATGCGATGCTGCGCCGATATGTCGGGGGAGCGCCCGCGTCGGTCGCGGCAACAGGTGAATGATGGGGCATGAAATGCCGCTGGCGCCGCAGGACGCGGGGCCGCAGCCGATCGACAGCGGACTGGCGTCGCTGGTGTTGCTGCTTGCTTTCCACGGCCGCCCCGCCGATGCCGAGCAGATCAAGCGCGAGCGCGGCCGGAGCGACGATCCGTTCGACGCCGACGACATCGTCCGCATGGCCCGCCGCCTGTCGGTCAAGGCGCGGCAGGTCAGCGCGCCGGTCCAGACGCTGGCGACCTTGCCCCTGCCCGCCATCGCAGAGGGACGGGACGGCCGCTTCTTCATCCTGGGGAAGGTCGATGAGGCCGGGGGCGCGCTGGTCCAGCGGCCCGATGCGCCCGCGCCCGAAATATGGGACCAGGCCGCGCTGGAGGCCGAATATGGCGGCAGCCTGATCCTCCTCACCACGCGCGAGCAGATTGCGGGCGAGGCGCGGCGTTTCGATGTCAGCTGGTTCATCCCGGCGCTGGTCAAATATCGGGCCGCGCTGCGCGACGTGTTCGTCGCCAGCTTCGTGCTTCAGGTGATCGCGCTGGCGACCCCGCTCTTCTTTCAGCTGCTGATCGACAAGGTGCTGGCGCATGACGCGATGACGACGCTCGCCGTTCTCGCCTTCGCGCTGCTGGTGGTGAGCCTCTGGGAGGTGGCGCTGGGCGGGCTTCGGACCTGGCTGTTCGCGCACACCACCAGCCGGGTCGATGCGGAACTGGGCGCGCAGATGTTCCGCCATCTGCTCAGCCTGCCGCTCGCCTATTTCGAATCGCGCCGCGTGGGCGACAGCGTCGCACGGGTGCATGAGCTGGAGACGATCCGCGATTTTCTGACCTCCAATGCCGTGACGCTGATCCTCGACGTTTTCTTCACCCTCGTCTTCTTCGCGGTCATGCTGCTCTACTCGCCGCTGCTGACGCTGATCGTGATGCTCTCGATCCCCGCCTATGTCGCCATTTCGATGGTCATCACGCCGCCGCTGCGCCGCCGGCTGGACGAGAAATTCGCGCGCGGCGCGGACAATCAGGCGTTCCTGGTCGAAAGCGTCACCTCCGTCAGGACGCTCAAGGCCATGGCGGTCGAACCGCAGATGCGCGAGAAATGGGAGCGGCAGATCGCCGGCTACACCCGCACCAGCTTCGCCGTCGCGCAGCTTGCCAATTGGGGCGGACAGCTGGTGCAGCTGGTGTCGAAGCTGACGATGATCGCCCTTCTCTATTTCGGCGCGCGGCAGGTGATGAGCGGGGCGATGAGCGTCGGCGCTTTGATCGCCTTCAACATGCTGTCCTCCCATGTGTCCGGCCCGATCCTGCGTCTGGCGCAGCTGTGGCAGAATTTCCAGCAGGTGCGCATCTCGATCGACCGGCTGGGCGATATTCTCAACACCCGGCCCGAACCGCAGCACGACCCGACGAAGGCGGTGCTGCCGCCGCTCGAAGGGTGCATCCGCTTCGACCGGGTGCGCTTCCGCTACCGCCCCGACAGCCCCGAAGCGCTGCGCGACCTGAGCTTCGACATCGAGGCGGGGGAGATGGTGGGCATCGTCGGCCCCTCGGGATCGGGCAAGAGCACGCTCACCAAGCTGGTCCAGCGCCTTTATGTCGCGACCAGCGGACGGGTGCTGGTGGACGGGACCGACCTGACGCTGGTCGATCCCGCCTGGCTGCGGCGGCAGATGGGTGTGGTGCTTCAGGAAAATGAGCTGTTCAACCGATCGGTGCGCGACAATATCGCGCTCGCCGATCCCGCCGCGCCGATGGAGCGGGTGATCGCGGCCGCGCGGCTCGCCGGCGCGCACGACTTCATCCTGGAGCTGCCGCACGCCTATGACACGCCAATCGAGGAGCGCGGCGCGAATCTGTCGGGCGGGCAAAGGCAGCGCATCGCCATCGCCCGCGCCCTGCTGTGCGACCCGCGCATCCTGATCCTGGACGAGGCGACGTCAGCGCTCGACGCCGAATCCGAAGCGATCATCCAGCAGAATCTCGCGGCGATCGCGGCGGGACGCACCGTCATCATCATCGCTCACCGCCTGTCGGCCGTGCGCCAGTGCCACCGCATCATGACGGTAGAGGGCGGCGCGATTACGGAGATCGGCGATCATGACGCGCTGCTCGCCGCCGGCGGGCGCTATGCCGCGCTGTTCCGATCGCAGATGGGCCTTGGCGGGGGCGCGGCATGAGGGAGGCGATCGGCCGCCACTGGGATATGGTGCGCGAGGCGCTGGCGCTCGACCGCGCGGCGGCGGCGGGTCGGCCGGAGCGGCGCGAGACCGAGTTCCTGCCGGCCGCGCTGGAGATCATCGAAAGCCCGCCAAGCCCGGTCGGCCGGCTGCTGCTGTGGCTGCTTTGCGCATTCCTCGGCATCGCGCTGCTCTGGAGCATCCTGGCCAGGGTGGACATCATCGTCGCAGCGCCCGGCCGGATCGCGCCGCTCGACAGCGTCCAGACCGTGAGCTGGGGCGGATCGGGCGACGGGGCGGAGGGAACGGTGGGGGTCGTGCGCGCGCTGCATGTGGCGGAGGGCGATGGCGTCCGGCGCGGGCAGCTGCTGATCTCGCTCGATCCCACGATCGTCAGCGCGGAGTCCGACCAGGCGCGGCGCGGCCTCGACAGTGCGCAGGTGGAGGCGGCCCGCTCGCGCGCGCTTGTCGACTATCTGGCGGGCGGCCGGGCGGAGATGCGCGCCGTTCCCGGCCTGTCGCCCGCTGAAATGGCTGTACAGCGCCAGCTCGTCCAATCGACCATCGGCGAATATGAGGCGCGCGCCGCCAGCATCGCACAGCAGCAGGCGGAAAAGCAGGCGCAGCTGCAATCGGCGCAGCGCCAGCGCGCGATGCTGGCCGACACGCTGGCGCTGCTCGACAGGGAGATCGCGATGCGGAGCGAACTGGCGGCCAAGGGCTATCAGTCGAAGGTCTCGCTCTACCAGATCCAGCAGGTCCGCATCGAGCGGCTGCGCGACATGGAGCAGCAGGAGAGTCTCGCCGCGCAGGCCAGCGCCTCCCTTGCCGATCTGGCGCAGCAGCGGCAGCAGTTGCGGCAAGCGCTTACGCGCGGCAGCCTGGCCGACCTCAGCAAGGCGAGCGACGACGCCAGCCTGCGCGCGCGCGACCTGGCGAAGGCGCAGCGGCGCAGCGCCTTGCTTGACATTCGCGCGCCGGTGGACGGCACGGTCGAGCAGTTGCGGGTGCGGACCGTCGGTGGGACGGTGCAGGCCGCGCAGCCGCTGCTCAGCATCGTGCCCAGCCGGGGGCCGTTGTTCGTCGAGGCGCTGGTGCCCAATGCGGAGATCGGCTTCGTGCGCCTGGGCCAACGGGTGCAGGTGAAGGTCGATGCCTATCCCTTCACCGATTACGGAATGCTTCGCGGCGCCGTTCATTCGATCGGCCGCGATTCGGTGCAGGGGCTGGACGAAGAGGCGCGGCCGGACCCCGCCGCCCCGACCGGCTTCAAAGTGCGGGTGCGCCTTGCCGACACCATGCTGCGCTCGGGCGATTGCAGCGCCGGATCGCGCGACTGCCATATGCTGCGGCTGACATCGGGTATGCGGGTACAGGCCGAAATCCGCACAGGACGGCGGCGGATCATCCAATATCTGCTTTCGCCGCTGGTCGAAGCCGGAGCGGAGGCTGGCCGCGAGCGATGAGTCCGCTACGGGCTCCGCCTCCTCCGCGGCAAGGCGCAAGGCGGCTGCGCTCGCTTGCGCTGTTCTCGGTCGAGACGCGGCCGCATGCCGAAACGGTAAAAGGCCCGCCACGATGGGCGGGCCTTTTCGGTGCGTGACGCGCAAGGCGGGCGGGAGCCATGATCCCCTCGACCGGATGATCCGTCCGGCGAGGGCGGTCGGGCCTATTCGCCATCATCCTCCGCATCGGGTCCGGTCATCATCCCTTCGGCGACCTTTTCGGTCTGGGCGCGGATGGCTTTTTCGAGTTTTTCCGACAGTTCGGGATGCTCGCGCAGGAAGGTCTTGGCATTCTCGCGGCCCTGGCCGATGCGAACCGAGTCGTAGGAGAACCAGGCGCCCGATTTCTCCACCAACCCGGCCCTGACGCCGATATCGAGCAGTTCGCCGATCTTGGAGATGCCCTCGCCATACATGATGTCGAATTCGACCTGCTTGAAGGGCGGGGCGACCTTGTTCTTCACCACCTTCACCCGGGTCGCGTTGCCGACCACATCCTCGCGATCCTTGATCTGGCCGGTGCGGCGAATGTCGAGCCGGACCGAAGCGTAGAATTTGAGCGCATTGCCGCCGGTCGTGGTCTCGGGGTTGCCGTACATCACGCCGATCTTCATCCGCACCTGGTTAATGAAGATCACCATGCATTTCGACCGGGAGATGGAGCCGGTGAGCTTGCGGAGCGCCTGGCTCATCAGGCGCGCCTGAAGGCCGACATGGCTGTCGCCCATCTCGCCCTCGATTTCCGCGCGGGGCACCAGCGCCGCGACCGAATCGACCACCAGCACGTCGATCGCGTTCGACCGCACCAGCGTATCGACAATCTCCAGCGCCTGCTCGCCGGTGTCGGGCTGCGACACGATCAGCTCGTCGATATCGACGCCCAGCTTCTTGGCATAGACGGGATCGAGCGCATGTTCGGCGTCCACGAAGGCCGCGGTGCCGCCGCCCTTCTGCGCTTCGGCGATGGCGTGGAGCGCCAGCGTCGTCTTGCCCGAGCTTTCCGGGCCGTAAATCTCGATGATCCGCCCCTTGGGCAGGCCGCCGATGCCCAGCGCGATGTCGAGGCCGAGCGACCCGGTTGGGATCGCCTCGATCTCCAGCTTCTCCCGGCTGCCGAGCTTCATCGCGCTGCCCTTGCCGAACGCGCGGTCGATCTGCGCGAGCGCCGCGTCCAATGCTTTCTGTCTGTCCATATTCCCCGTCTTCTTGGAATCGATGAGTGAAAGCAGTGCAGTCATCGGCCGGTCCTTAAGTCAAGCGGCATGCGAATCCGCGTCGTCCCTGGACGATGATGTATCCTGTTTGTTCTATCGGAACAAGAGGGGAACGGAAATTTCCTATCCGCGTCTTGCGCAGCCGGTTATTCGCTCAGAACCCTGCCCAAAGCGCGCTCCACCGCCCCGATCGTGAAGGGCTTGGCAAGGGTAGGACGGTCGGCATGATCGGGCGGCAGATCGTCGGCCATGCCCCCGGTCGCGAAAATGAAGGGAATGTCGGACTTCGCCAATATGTCGGCGACCGGCCAGCTCTTCTCGCCCTGGAGGTTGCAGTCGACCAGCGCCGCGTCAAACCCGCCTTCGCGCGCATGGGCGCAGGCTTCGTCGACCGTGGAGGCGACCGCGTGCAGCCGGTAGCCGAGGGCGTCGAGATAATCCTCCAGCATCATGCCGATCATCGCTTCATCCTCGACGATCAAAATGCTCTTGGCGTCCGACATGCTGCGCGTCCCTGCTAACCCAGCCGGTTCGCTAGCCGATCCGCGCAGAATTGCCCAGTCGAATCAGCTTAACCCGGCGCAAGATCATTCCGCCGCAGGCCGCATCGCCAGCGCATCACGCGCCGCTTCGGCGAGCTGGCTGACCGAGAAGGGCTTGGGCAGGAAGGCGACATTGGCGATGTCGATCGACTTGCGCAGTTGCTCCTCGGCATAGCCCGACATGAACAATACGGGGAGGTCGGGATGGCTGTGGCGCGCGCGGGCGACCATGGCGGGGCCATCCATGTTCGGCATGACGACGTCGGAAATCAGGAGGTCGATCGTCTCGCCCGATCCCAGCACCTCCAGCCCCTGCTCCCCATCCTGCGCGGTCAGCACGCGATAGCCCTGCCGTGTCAGCGCGCGCTCGGCGACGGCGCGGACCATATCCTCGTCCTCCACCAGCAGCACCGTGCCAGTGCCCCAGGTTTCGGTGCGGCGCACGGGTGCAGGCGGCGCGACCGGCAGGTCGGCGTCAGCGCCGCTATAGACGGGCAGGTAGATGACGAAGCTCGCGCCGCGCCCCAGTTCCGATTCGGCGAAGATATAGCCGCCCGATTGCTTGACGATGCCATAGACGGTGGAGAGCCCCAGCCCCGTCCCCTTGCCCAGTTCCTTGGTGGTGAAGAAGGGCTCGAAAATCTTCGCCAATATGTCGGGCGGGATGCCGAGCCCGGTGTCGGACACGCGCAGCGCGCTATAGTCGCCCGCCGGCAATATCTGCTGGTGCATCTCGCGCACCTTCGCGGCGGGGACGGCGTAGGTCTGGATGTTGAGCGTGCCGCCTTCGGGCATGGCGTCGCGGGCGTTGACGGCGAGGTTGACGATCACCTGCTCCATCTGGCCCGGATCGGCGCGCACTGCGCCCAGATTGCGGCCGTGGGTCACGTCCAGCTTCACATTTTCGCCCAGCAGCCGCTTCAAGAGGTTGGACACATCGGCGACGATATCGGGCAGCTGCAATATCTGCGGCCGCAGCGTCTGCTGGCGGGAGAAGGCGAGCAGCTGGCGGGTCAGGCCGGCGGCGCGGTTGCTGTTCGACTTGACCTGCTGGATATCGTCATAGTCGCTGTCGCCCGGCGTATGGCGCATCAGCATCAGGTCGCAATGGCCGATGATCGCGGTCAGGATATTGTTGAAGTCGTGCGCCACGCCGCCGGCGAGCTGGCCGATCGCCTGCATCTTGGTCGCCTGCGCCACCTGCCGCTTGAGCTTGCTCTCCTCGCTATTGTCCTTGAGGCTGAGCAGCACCGCCGCTTCGCCGAGGCCCCGGACGCCGGCCAGGCTGAGCGCGACGGGATCGTCGGGATTGTCGCGCATCCTGACCGCAATGTCGCCCGACATTTGCGGCCCGACGGCAAAGCGCCGCACCGCGTCCGCCACCGCCGCCTGATCCTCCCGCACGACGAGATCGCCCGGATAGCTCGGCTTGTCGCCCGCCTTGAGCCCCGCCGCGCGCGCGAACGCATTGTTGAGGAAGAGGACGCGCCCGTCGCGGTCGGCCATGGCGAGACCGAAGGGCAACAGCGACAGCAGAGTCTCGATATAGGAGAGCGCCGAGGTGCCGCCGCCCCCCGCCGGCTCGTCGATCAGCAGCAGCAGCATCGGCCCGTCCTGCGCCGATGTCTGCGCGCCATTGGGCTGAGTGGCGCGTTTCAGCGGCACCTGGAGCAGGCGCAGCGGCAGCCCGCCCTGTTCCTCGCGCGCCAGGAACAGCCGGCCCTTGTCATCGACCCGCATATGGGCGGCGAAATCGCGGCCGGTGATGTTGGCGTCGATCCGCCCCGCCGCCCGCAACAGGAACGCCCCGTTGGCGGCGCGGATGCGTCCCTCGCCGCCGATCATCACTGCCATGATGCCGGCTTCGCCCAGCTGCCGCCCGGCCTCTCCGGTCAGGAAGCGGTGGACATCGTCGAGCGCGCTCGGCTGGCGGACGGGGGTGAAGCGCCAGAGGAGATAATCCTCGGTCCGCCCGGTCCGCATGATCTCGACATCCAGCCGCAGCGCGCCATGCACCATGCCCTCATGCCGCGCCGCGCCATCGCGCCAGGCGGCGCGCGCCGCGCGCGCCAGGCTGTCGGCCAGCGCTTCGTCCGCGGCGATGGCGGGCGGGGTCGGGTAGCCGGGGAACCATTCGCCGAACAAGTCGCTGGCGCAGACCAGCCGCCCGGCCCGGTCCGTCACCGCGATCGCCATGCTGGACGCATCGGCGGCGGCGCGGGCGACGGTCCAGTCGGGCATCGCTTCCCGGTCGGCGGGTTCGGGCGGGTAGAGATGCTGATACCAGCTCATCAACGCGGCGGCGGTCAGGATCGTCGCGCCGAAGCCGGCGGCCAGCGCCCAGCTGCCGGCGGCGTAGAGGACAAGGCCGGCGGACGCGAAGGCGGCAAGGATCAGCAGCGGCAGCGCCAAGCGCGAGCGCGGCTGGATCAGCCAGGCTTGCTCACCCCGTTTCAATCCCATCGCCCCTGCAACACCGGAAAAGGACCGCGCCCGATCAGACGCTTGCCTTCTCCAATGCGCCGCTTTGGTGGACCTTGCCAATCCTCAATTTACGCGCCTGCCATTTGCGGCCCATGCGGTGCCGCCAGACCCGGTCGGCGATCACATAGCCGATAACCGCGCAGGCGAGCGAAATGAGGAACAGGCCGATCAGCATCGCGGGCGCGGCCTCGGAAAAGAGCCAGCCGCACCATTCGCGCACCGAGGCGTGCCGATCGACCAGCGCCATGAAGCCCGACGCATCGGCGCTGCGGCCGAGCAGCCAGTTGCCGACCCATACGGAGGCCATCAGGATCAGCGGCGTCGTGGCGGGGTTGGAGAGGAAGGTCATCGCCGCCGCGACCGGGATGTTCGCGCGGAACGGCAGCGCCAGCAGCGCAGCGCCCGCGATCTGGACGCCGGGGATCAGCAGGAAGATGCCGACGAAGAGGCCGAGCGCCACCCCGCGCGGCACCGACCGCCGGGTGAAGCGCCAGAGCGACGGCTCCAGCACGCGATGCGCGACGGGGGCAAGCACCTTGCTCTTTTCCAGCGACTCGCGGGTCGGGGCGTTGGCGTGCCACCAGCGGGTCAGGCGATTGTCCATCAGCCGTGCGCCTTCATGATGCGCTGCTGGTCGCGTTTCCAGTCGCGTTCCTTGATGGTCTCGCGCTTGTCGTGGTTCTGCTTGCCCTTGGCCAGCGCCAGTTCGACCTTCACCTTGCCCCGGCTGTTGAAATAGAGCGAAAGCGGCACCAGCGTCATGCCCTTGCGCTCGACCGCGCCGTGCATCCGGGCGATCTCCCGCTCGTGCAGCAGCAGCTTGCGGGGGCGCTTGGATTCATGGTTGAAGCGGTTGCCATGGCTGAATTCGGGGATGTTGCTGTTGACCAGAAACACCTGATTGCCCTTCACCTCGGCATAGCTGTCGGCGATATTGCCTTCGCCAAAGCGCAGCGACTTGACCTCGGTGCCTTGCAACGCGATCCCGGCCTCGAACACGTCCTCCAGGAAATATTCGAACTTCGCGCGCCGGTTTTCGGCGACGATCTTCTTCTTGTCGAAGGTTTCTGGGCGGGGACGGGCCATGATATTCTACTTAACTTCCGTTCGGTTCGAGCTTGTCGAGAACCCTGTCGCTCCGGTTCTCGACAAGCTCGAACCGAACGGATGTAGGGATTCACACCAGTCCCGCAATCTCCAGCGCCCGGTCCACCGCCGCCCGGCTTGATTCCGACGGCCAGGTGATCGGCAGGCGGACGTCGCCGGGCATGTCGGGGCGGACCCGCGTGAGCGCATATTTAACCGGGCCGGGTGAAGAATCGCTGAACAGGGCATCGTGCAGCGGGTAGAGACGATCCTGAAGCGCCAATGCGCCATCCCAATCGTGCGCCGCGCAGGCCGCTTGAAAATCGGCGCACAGACGAGGCGCGACATTGGCGGTGACGCTGATGCATCCCCGGCCGCCCATCGCATTGAACCCCAGCGCCGTTTCGTCATTGCCGGACAGCTGGCAGAAGTCCGGGCCGCAGGCCAGACGCTGCGCGGTGACCCGCCCGAGATTCCCGGTGGCGTCCTTGACGCCCACGATCGACTGATATTCCTCCGCCAGCCGGTACATGACCGGCACGCCGATGTCGGTGATGGTGCGGCCCGGCACGTTGTAGAGCACAATGGGCAGGTCGCAGCGTTCGGCGAGATAGGCGAAATGCTGATAGACGCCGTCCTGATTGGGCTTGTTGTAATAAGGGGCGACCACCAGCGCCGCGTCCGCCCCTGCCGCCTGCGCTGCATACATATGTTCGAGCGCGATCCGCGTATCGTTGGAGCCGCAGCCGGCGATCACCGGCACGCGGCCCGTTGCCTGATCCACGCAGATGGCGATGACGCGGTTATGCTCCTCGACCGTCATGGTCGCGCTCTCGCCGGTGGTGCCGCAGGGGACAAGGCCGCTCGATCCTTCGGCGATCTGCCAGTCGACGAAGGCGCGGAACGCCGCCTCGTCCACCCGTCCGTCGCGAAACGGGGTCACCAGAGCCGGAATCGAGCCGGAAAACATGATTTTACTCCTTCTATTCTCCGGGCGGCCGGGGCATGATCGACCAAGCGGGGCGCTATAGCGCGCCATTCAGGGCCTGATAAGGATGCAATGGGGATAATGTCCAGCATGCGCGCCTCATCCCATGTTGAAAGTTACCTTGTCCGAATGCCGATCGTCGCCCTGTTGCTCATCACCGCCGGCGCGGGCGCGCAGACCGAAGTCGTCCAGCCGATCCCGCCCGAATATCCGACCGGCCCGGTGGTGCAGCCGCTGCCCGGCGCCAGTAGCGGACCCAGCCCCTGGCAGCAGGTGCAGAGCCGCATCGGCGTCGCGCAGGACAGCGGCATCGCCGGCACGATCAGCCAGTGGCGCGCGCTCCAGCAAAGCGATGGCCTCAGCTTTTCCACGTATGCGAATTTCCTGATCGCCAACCCCGGCTGGCCGGGCGAGGACCGGATGCGCAAGCTCGCCGAGAGCGGGATCAATCCCGACAGTTTCGATCCGGGTCAGGTGGCTGCCTTCTTCGCCCGTTTCCCGGCGCGCACCGCCACGGGCCATGCCCGCAACGCCGTCGCGCTGATGCAGCTTGGGCGCATGGACGAAGCGCGGGTCGCCGCGCGCAACGCCTGGATCGGCGGGTCGCTGACGCCGACGGACGAGGCGCGGCTGCTCTCGCTATTTGGCTCCACCTTCACCAGCGCGGATCACGACCAGCGCGCCGACGCGCTGCTCTGGGTCAACGACACCAGCGGCGCGGCCCGCATGATCGCCTATGTCAGCCCCGCGCGCCGCCCGGCCTTCCAGGCGCGCATCGCCTTCCGCCGCAAGAGCCCGGACGCGGCGATGCTGATGCAGGGCGCCGAGGCGACCGGCATGAGCGACGCGGGCTATGTCGCCGACAAGGCGCTGTGGCTGCGCGACAGCGGCAACTGGATCGCGGCGCGCCAATATCTGGCGAACCGCCCCGTCGCCACCTACCGGCCGAGCAATCCCGAGAAATTCTACGAAGTGCTGCTGGGGCAGGCGCGCGCCGCCGCCAATGACAGCCAGTGGAGCTTCGCCTACGGGATCGCCAGCAGGATCGACGACGCGGTGCCGCCGGGCGTCGACCTCAGCGCCCAGCCGATCGGCGTGCGCGACGATTATACCAGCCTCGCCTGGCTGGCCGGCAGCACCGCCTATTACAACCTCAACCGCCCGACCGACGCAGTGACGATGTTCCGCGCCTATGCCAATGCGGCCAAGTCGCCCCAGACCAAGTCCAAGGGCTATTATTGGGCCGGTCGCGCCGCGCTCCAGGCGGGCGACGCGGCGAGCGCCAGCAGCTATTTCGCCCAGGCCGGCGTCTATCCCGACCAGTTTTACGGCCAGCTCGCGCTGGAGCGATTGGGCCGCCCCATCCCCGCCCCCGCCACGGTCGAGCGGCCGGTGCCGATCTCCGCCGCCGAGCGGGCCGCGTTCGAAAACCGTTCCGTGGTGCGCGCCGTCCGGGCGCTGGGGCAGATGGGCTATTGGGAGGATCAGAGCAAGTTCGCCCGCGCCATCGCCAACAATGCCGACAGCGACGCCGATCATTTCCTCGCCGCCGAACTGGCGCAGAAGATCGGCCGGCCCGACATGGGCGTGATGGTCGGCCGCCGCGCCGTCTCCAGCGGCTTGACCGGCTATGGGCAGAGCGCCTTCCCGCGCGTGCCGGTGCCGTCGGAAGCGCAATATAACTGGACCATGGTCCATGCCATCGCCCGGCAGGAAAGCCAGTTCGACCGGCAGATCGTGTCCCATGCCGGCGCGCGCGGGCTGATGCAGCTGATGCCCGGCACCGCGCGCGAGCAGGCGGGGAAGCTGGGGATGAGCTATAATCCCGGCGCGCTCAACGATCCCAGCTACAACATCCTGCTGGGCTCAGGCTATTTCCAGCGGATGCTCGATTATTATGGCGGCAGCTATCCGCTGGCGGTGGCGGCCTATAATGCTGGTCCGGGCAATGTGAACAAGTGGATCAGGGCCAATGGCGATCCGCGGGTCGCCGGCGCGGACATGCTGCGCTGGATCGAGCAGATCCCGATTTTCGAGACGCGCAACTATGTGCAGCGCGTGCTGGAGAATGCCGTCGTCTATGAGGCGATGAACCCCGAGCGGGCGCGGTTCCGGGGCGCGACCGCCGTCCTCAGCCGCTATCTGGGCAAGTCGACGCCGGGGTGACCCGGCGCCGGCTGCGCGTCAGAAGCGATAGCCCAGGGTCAGGGTGACGGCGTCGAAACCGGCATTGGGCAGGAACTGATGATCGGCATGGGTGTACATGAGGCCGATGCGCAGCAGCTCGAAGGCCGAGGTCTGCCCGCCCTCCCGTCCACGCACGCCCAGGCTGATCGCCGCCTGGTGCACCTCGTCATAGGGCACCACATCCTTGGTCAGGATCGAATAGCTATAGCTGCCGCGCAACGTGCCGGCCCGACCGAAGACCCGCCCCTGAAGCGGCAATTGATAGGCCACGCCGTTGCGGAACATCCAGTTGCGCGTCTGGCCCGCATCGCGCGCGTTGAGCAATATGTCGCCGGTGGTCGTGCTGTATCCGACCATGTTGCCGATCGTCACGACGCCGCGACCGACATTGCTGATCCGGTAGAGGCTGCTGAGCGAGGCAGTCACCAGTTCGCGATCACCACCGAACGCCTTGTCGGCAACGACCATGCCGTAAGACGCGCGCGGGGTCAGCGTCCAGTCGGGCGTCGCATGGAACTCGACGCCGGCCGACAGGGTGGCGAGCAAAGCGGTGCGGACGGGCAGGCGGGAAAACCCGCTGCCTTCCGCATTGGCGCGCACGACGCTGACCGGCAGGTCGATGACGAAGCGGGTCCGGCTGCCTTCGGCGATCCGCGATCCATGCCGATACCAGCCGTCGATACGCTGGCCGTCCTGCCCGCCCGCCTTCCAGTAGGTGCCGTTGAGGCCGATCGCGTCGACGTCGGCCATCGGCACCTCGGGCTCGAACTCTTCCAGCCCGAGCGCGGTTTGGAATGCCTGCATCTGGACGCTGTTGGGATTGCCATAGGCGATCGTGTCGCAGCCGGTCTGCGCCACCTGACGCTGCATCAGCCCCTCGCGCCAGGAGCCGCCCTGCCGAGCGCCACTTCGTGCAAATTGCTGCGAAGGCAAGTTGGGAAGGGTGGGAATGTTGCCCACTGTCGCGCACGGATCAATCGGCGTACCCTCCAACCCGCTCTGCGCCCAAGCGGAGGGGACGCACAGGATGAAAGCGGCCGCAAGCGCGGCCGGGACAAGGTTAAAACGCATTGGAATCCCCCAAATTCGATGTTGCCGTCTTGTTTCTGTTATAGTTGCGACGCGACCGACCGGACTGTTGCCCGTTGTTGATGACAATATTAACGCAGGATAATTAAATCCAGTGAATAATCAGCCCAATTACATCACGCCCGAAGGCTTCGCGAAGTTGCGGGCAGACTATGACCATCTGCTGGGCGTCGAGCGGCCGCGCGTCGTCGAGGTGGTGAGCTGGGCGGCGGGCAATGGCGACCGCAGCGAGAATGGCGACTATCTCTACGGCCGCAAGCGGATGCGGGAGATTGACGGGCAGCTGAAGCGGCTGTCGAAGAAGATGAAGGACGCCAAGGTCGTCGATCCGCGCCAGCAGCCCGACAAGGCGCGGGTCTATTTCGGCGCGACCGTCACCATCGCCGACGAGGATGACAGGCAGCGCACTGTCACGATCGTGGGCAATGACGAGACCGATGTGGACGCCGGGCGCATCGGTTGGGGGTCGCCGTTGGCGCGCGCCTTGCGCAGGGCGGCGGTGGGCGATCTGCGCCGGGTGACGCTGCCGGCGGGCGAAAAGGAATATGAGGTGCTAGCGATCGCCTATCCATCGTAAATCGCAGGCATTTTCGCCTTAAGTGGAACAGCGAAGTGAACAGCTGATTCGACCTTCGCGCTACTGGCGGGCGTGAGGACGATCAGTGGCTGTCGCGGCGTCGATCAGCCAGCGTCGGAAGTCCGCCATCGCCGGGCTGTCCGCGCGCGACATGAGGCGCGTGAGCCAGTAGCCGCCGAGATCGACCGCCATGGCGAAGGGCTGGACCAGCCGCCCTGCCTCCAGATCGCGCGCGAACAGCGCCGGCGGGGCGAGCGCGACGCCAAGTCCCCGCTGCGCCGCCAGCGCCATGCCCACCGAATTGTCGAACATCGGCCCGCGCAGCGGCGGGCAGGGCGCGCCGGCCGCCGCGAACCAGCGCGGCCATTCGTCGGCGCGGTAGGAGCGCAGCAGCATCTCCCCCGCCAGCATCGCCGGCTCCGTGAGCCGCAGCGCCACCGCCGGGGCGCAGAGCGGCGTCAGCGGCGCGCGCAGCACCGGATCGGCATGGGTGCCGTGCCACGCCCCGTCGCCGAAGCGGATGGCGAGGTCCAGCCCCTCCCCCGCCAGATCGACGCGGTTGTTGTTGGTCATGATGCGGAGGTCAATATGCGGGCAGGCGCGCTCGAAATCGCCGAGCCGGTCGAGCAGCCAGCCGGTCGCGAAGGTGCCGACCACGCCCAGCGTCACGATCTCGCGCGGGCGGCCGCCCTCGATCCGGCCCAGCGTCGCGCCGATCCGGTCCAGCGCCTCGCCCATCACCGGCAGCAGCGCGCGGCCTTCGTCGGTCAGCATCAGGCCGCGCGGCAAGCGGCGGAACAGCGGCGCGCCGAGCCGCGCCTCCAGTTGCGCGACCTGCTGGCTGACCGCGCCCTGGCTGACGCACAGCTCGATCGCGGCGCGGGTGAAGTTGAGATGCCGCGCCGCCGCCTCGAAAGCGCGCAGGGCGTTGAGCGGCAAGCGGGCGCGGTCCTTGGGCAACCGTCATAAGCCAAGCTAATGGCTATGTCGAGAAATGATGCTTTGCGGACGGGCCATGATGCCGGCAATTTTGCCGTCGAGCGATGAAGGAGATGGGCGGATGCGGATGGTGGCGGCGCTGGCTATTAGCCTGGCTGGGATAATGTCGACGGGTGCGAGCCAAGCGGACGATCCGCTCACGCGGCCGATCGCGCCCCAATCCGCAAAGCGCTGGCTCACGCCGCAAGCGCCGATAAGGCTATATGGCAACAGCTATCTAGTCGGCTTCGGCGGGCTCAACGTGGCGCTGATCCGCACCAGCGCGGGCCTCATCCTGATCGACGGCGCGGTGCCGCAGGCGGTGGCGGACGTCGAGGCGAACATCCGCCGCCTGGGCTTTTCGATTCGCGACGTGAAGCTGATCCTCAGCACCGAGCCGCATTTCGACCATGCCGGCGGCATCGCCGCGCTGGCGCGGGACAGCGGAGCGATGGTGATCGCCAGCGCGGCTGGCGCGGCGATATTGAAGCAGGGTGGCGGCGATCCCGACGATCCGCAGGCGGCCTGGCTGGAGCGTTTCCCCGGCGTCGCCCGGCTGCGCACCGCGCGCGACGGCGAAGCGATCCGGCTGGGCGATGTCGCCGTCACGGCGATCGCGACCCCCGGCCATACGCTGGGCAGCATGAGCTGGCGCTGGAGGAGTTGCGAGAGGAAATCCTGCAAGACGATGCTGTTCGCCGCCAGCCTCAATCCGATCGCGGCGGACGGCTGGCGCTTCGCCGATCCCGCGCACAGCCGCTTCGTCGACGCCTTCCGCGCGAGCATCGCCAGGATGAAGGCGCAGCCCTGCGACATCCTCATCGCCTCCCACCCGCAGGAGGGTGACGAAGAGCGGCTCAAGCGGCTGGCGGCGCGGCGCACGCCCAATCCCTTCGCCTATGCCGCGCCCTGCCGCGGCTATGCCGAGCGGGCGGAGGCGGCACTGGGCGAGGAACTGGGGAAATAGCCTATTCGTGCGGTCGCAGCGCGCGGTTGAGGCTGTCCAGCACCGCGTCGATCGGCTCGGTCACGGTGACGCTGCGCCCTTCGCCGAAACGGATGCGCGTGCCGTCGCTGACCTGGGTGACGAAGGTGACCTGGGCGGGGTTGATCGCGGTCTGGGTCCGGTCGGTGCCGACGAACATCACGAGCATGGCGTGCCTCTCCTTCTGTTTGAAGAGGCAGCCTAGCGGCTTTGAAGCGCCGCGCCAGTCCTAGTTTTGCAGCGGGTTCAGGCCGCCCGGATCGCGGCGATGAAGCCGCCCGCCCGTTGTTCCAGCCGGTGCGCCTCGCCCGCGAGCCGGTCGGCCACGTCGCGCAGGCCGCCCACCGCGACCACGCTCGCCTGGGCATTGTCGCTGATCTGCCGGGCGCCGGCGCGGATATGGTCGCTCGATGCGCTGGCTTCCGCGACGCTATCGGCAATGGTGCGGCTGAACGCGCTCTGACGCGCGACCGCGTCGAAAATCGCGGCGGACAGGCTGTCCGCGCGCGCCATGGTGGCGTCGATATGGGCCTGCCCGGCCGCCACGTCGCCGATGCCGATGCGGATATGATCGATCCGCCCGGCGATGCTGGCGGCGGCGTCGCGCGTCTGCTGCGCGAGCGACTTGACCTCGCGCGCGACGACCGCAAAGCCCTGCCCCGCTTCGCCGGCGCGTGCCGCCTCTATGCTGGCGTTGAGCGCAAGCATGGCGGTCGCCCGCGCGATGCTGTCGATCAGCGCCACGACCTCGCCGATGCTGTCGGCGTCGGCCCTGAGCGCCGCGCTGCGCGCCGCGCCCGAGCGGCTGTGCGCCGCCGCCTCGCGGATCGCGGCGCCCGCCGCCTGCGCTTCGGCCTCCATCGCTCGGAAAAGCTGTCCCAGTTCCGCCCCGCCGGCGGCGAGCTGATGGAGCCGTTCGGCGGTCTGCGCAGCGGCGACCGCCATCGCGGCCGAGTCCGCCCCGTCGCCGGCCGCGCGCTCCGCCGCCTGCGCCGCCAGTCCCGCGAGGCTGTCGGCCATTTTCGCCATGTCGGCGATCATCGCGGCAATATCTTCCCGGAAGGCGGCGCTTTCGCGGCTGACCCGCTCCGCCCGCGCCGCCCGCGCCAGCGCCACCCGCGCGTCGCGTTCGGCGGTGAGGCGCAGCAGCAGCGGCCCGCCCAGAACGCCGACATAGACACCGGCTCGGGTGGCGATCAGCCCTTCGCATCCCGTTCCTTGCGCGGCGTAGAGATCGACCAGCGCCTCGATGCTCTCGCTCTGCTCGGCCGTGGCGCAGGGCCGGACATGATCGTCGAGCCGCCCGCCGAAACTGGGATTGCGCAGCAGCGCATGGCCGAACGGGTTGAAGAGGATGCGGCGCATGTCCCGCTCGTAGATCGCGCCGACCGGCCGGTCGCGCCCATCAAGCACGGGGAGCAGCCGCAGCCCGGAATCATATTGGAACTGATCGACCGCGTCGCTCAGCGGCTGGCCCAGCCGGACGACGGGGCACTGCTCCGCCCGCAGGGTCGGCGCTGGCAGCGGGTCGGGCGCGATGAGGCGGGCGGTGGAAGCCATAAACCCGACCTACCGGTCAATGGTAAATGAGGGGTTAGGATTTCGTGACAGTTACGTGACAATGCCTGTTTTTCTGCGGCCTTCACGCGCCGGCCGGCTGATAGCCGAACGCTTCGCGCGCCAGAGCGACGACCGCCGGGTCCGGATCGGGGAAGGTCATCGGCACGAGCCGCTCCAGCCGCTCCGCAACATAGGTTAGCGCCGCGATGCGGCCGGCCTTGCGGTTGTTGTTGTCGATGGCATGCCAGGGCGCATATTTGCTGTCGGTCTTGGCGAACATGGCGTGCATCGCATCCAGATAGTCGGCGCGCCGCGCGCGGTTGCGATAATCGTCCGGTCCGGTCTTCCACCGCTTCCACGGCGTATCGAGCCGCTGGGCGAGCTGCTCGTCCTGAGTCTCCTGCGTGATGTGGACGAACAGCTTGACGAGGTTGGTGCCTGCCTGCGCCTGCTGCTTCTCGAACGCATTGATCTCGTCATAGGCGCGCTTCCACTCCTTCTTCGAGCAGAAGCCCTCGACCCGCTCGACCAGCACCCGGCCATACCAGCTGCGGTCGAAGATCGCGATGTTGCGCCGGGCCGGCAGGCGGGTCCAGAAGCGCCAGAGAAAATGATGGTCGCGTTCGACCTCGCTCGGCGCGGCGATGGGATGGACCTGATAATAGCGGGGATCCCAGTCGGCGCTCATCCGCTTGATGATCCCGCCCTTCCCCGCCGCGTCCCAGCCCTCCAGCAGGATGACGCTGCGCCGGTCGTGGAGGATGTGCGCGACCTGTATCTTCGCCAGCCGCTCCTGGAGCGCGGCGAGATCGGCGTCATAATCGCCCTTATATTTCGCGCCGGTTTCGTAATCGGCAAGGTCGATGGTCAATGCCTCAGTCCCGTTCGGTTCGAGCTTGTCGAGAACCAGTTCTCGATACGCCTACTCGGCTTCGCTCGAAGGCTACTCGAACCGAACGGAACTGGAAAGTGAAGGCGTCACGCCTTCGCCTGCGGCTCCACGACGCGGATGTGGAGTTCGCGCAGCTGCTTGAGTTCCGCCGGGCTGGGTGCGCCCATCAGCAGGTCTTCGGCGCGCTGGTTCATCGGGAACAGCGTGATCTCGCGCAGATTCTGCGCGCCGCACAGCAGCATCACGATGCGATCGACGCCAGCGGCCATGCCGCCATGCGGCGGCGCGCCGTACTGGAACGCGCGGTAGAGGCCGCCGAACCGATCCTCGACATCCTGCTGCGACAGGCCGACCAGCTCGAACGCCTTGACCATGGCTTCGGGCGACTGGTTGCGGATCGATCCCGACGCAATCTCATAGCCGTTGCAGACCATGTCATATTGATAGGCCTTGAGCGTCAGCGGGTCTTGGCTGCTCAGCGCCTCCAGCCCGCCCTGCGGCATCGAGAAGGGGTTGTGCGCGAAGTCGATCTTCTTCTCGTCCTCGTCATATTCGTAGAAGGGGAAATCGACGATCCAGCACAGGTCGAACCGGTCCTTGTCGATGAGGTCGAGCTGCTCGCCGATGCGGATGCGGGCGAGGCCGGCGAGCTTGGCCGCCTGGCTTTCCTTGCCCGCCGCGAAGAACACGCCGTCATTGGGGCCGAGGCCGAGCGCCGCGATCAGCTTCGCGGTCGCTTCCTCGCCATGATTCTTGGCGATGGGGCCGCCGGGCACGCCGTCCTTGATATTGATATAGCCAAGGCCCGAATAGCCCTCGCCCCGCGCCCAGACATTCATGTCGTCGAAGAACTTCCGGCTGCCAGCGCCAGCGCCGGGCGCAGGGATGGCGCGGATGACGCTGCCGCTCTCCACGAGGCTGGCGAAGATGCCGAAGCCCGAGCCATGGAAATGCTCGGTCACGTCCTGAATGAGGATGGGGTTGCGCAGGTCGGGCTTGTCGCTGCCATATTTGAGCATCGCTTCGGCGTGGGGGATACGCGGGAAGCTGCCGGCCGGGGTGACCGGCTTGCCGTCGGCGAACGCCTCGAACACTTGGGCGATCACCGGCTCCATCGTGTTCCACACATCTTCCTGCGTGACGAAGCTCATTTCGAGGTCGAGCTGGTAGAATTCGCCGGGCAGCCGGTCGGCGCGCGGGTCTTCATCGCGGAAGCAGGGGGCAATCTGGAAATAGCGATCGAAGCCCGCGACCATCAGCAATTGCTTATATTGCTGCGGCGCCTGGGGCAGGGCGTAGAATTTGCCGGCATGGATACGGCTCGGCACCAGAAAGTCGCGCGCGCCTTCCGGCGACGAGGCCGTCAGGATCGGCGTCGAATATTCGGTGAAGCCCGCATCCTCCATCCGGCGGCGCATGTCGCGGATGATCTGGGTGCGCTTGACGATGTTGGCGTGGAGCGTCTCGCGCCGCAGGTCGAGGAAACGGTAGCGCAGGCGGATATCCTCGGGATAGTCCTGCTCGCCTGCGACCGGCAGCGGCAGCTCCGCCGCCGTCGACAGCACCGTCACGCGATCGGCCACGATTTCGATCTCACCGGTCGCCATCTTCGGGTTGATCGCTTCGGCCGCGCGGGCGACGACCTTGCCCTCGATCGTCACCACCGACTCAAGGCGCAGCGTTTCGAGCATTTTCAGCGGCTCGCTGTCCGCCTTCGCCACGATCTGGGTGATGCCATAATGGTCGCGCAGGTCGACGAACAGCACGCCGCCATGGTCGCGCTTGCGATGGACCCAGCCCGACACCCGCACGTCATTCCCGACCTCTCCCGTGGTCAGGGCGCCGCAGGTATGGGTGCGATAGGCGTGCATGGCGTTTTGGTCTTTCGGCTTCGTTTTACGGAAATGACAAAGTGTTGCAGCCCCGCTATGGCCGGAGATGTCGAAGTTCGACCAGCCCGCCGGGGAGCGGGCCAGCCCATAATAAGATCGAAGACCATATGCAAATCCATCCGCTGATTACCGACAGCAAGACGCTTTTCGATTTCTGCGCCCGCATTGCGAAATCCCCCTACATCGCCGTCGATACCGAGTTCATGCGCGAGAATAGCTATTGGCCCGAACTCTGCCTGGTGCAGGTCGCCGATCCGAACGAGGCCGCGGCGATCGACCCCAAGGCGCCGGGGCTGGACATGACGCCCCTGCTCGACCTCATGGTGAACAATGAGGATGTGCTGAAGGTCTTTCATGCCGGCGGGCAGGATATCGAGATCGTCCACAATCTGACCGGCAAGACGCCGCACCCGATGTTCGACACCCAGATCGCGGCGATGGCGTTGGGGCTGGGCGAACAGATCGGCTATGGCAATCTGGTCGATGCGTGGATGGGGGTGCAGCTCGACAAGGGCGCGCGCTTCACCGACTGGGCGCGCCGTCCGTTGGACAAGCGCCAGATCGACTATGCAATCGGCGACGTCACCTACCTCATCCAGATTTTCCCCCGGATGCTGGACGAATTGCGCAAGACCGGGCGCGGCGACTGGCTCGATCAGGAGATGGAGCGGATCAGCGATCCTTCCAATTATGAGAATGACCCGGAGGAAGCCTGGCAGCGCGTGCGGATCGCCAGCAAGAAGCCCGATGTGCTGGGCCGGTTGAAAGCACTGGCCGCCTGGCGCGAGATCGAGGCGCGCGACAAGAATCTGCCGCGCGGCCGCATCGTCAAGGACGAGACGCTCGCCGATATCGCCAGCCACCCGCCGCGCACGCAGGAAGACCTCGGCAAGGTGCGGGGCCTCTCCGCCACCTGGAAGACCAACGATATCGGCGCGCGGCTGATGGCGGCGATCCGCAGCGCGCAGCCGCTCGGCCGCGACGAGATGCCCGACCGCGAGCCGCGCCGGCCGGGACTGGGCAAGGACGGCGCGCTGGTGGCGGACCTGCTCAAGCTGCTTTTGAAAATCCGCTCGCGCGACATCAATGTCGCCGCGCGGCTGATCGCGCGGACCGACGATATCGACGCGCTGGCGGCGGGCGTGCGCGACGGGCTCTCGATCCTCGAAGGCTGGCGCTACGAGCAGTTCGGGCGCGACGCGGTCGATCTGGTCGAGGGACGCATGGCGTTCGCGGTCAAGAATGGCCGGCTCAAGATGACGCGGACGGAATGAGGAGAGCGGCGATGCGGACGATGATGCTGGTGTGCCTGCTGGGCCTGACCGCTTGCGCCGGCGCGAAGGGGCCGGCGACGCCGCCTGCGACCGCCGAAGGGCCGTGCCGCAACAATGGCCTGGACGCCTTCGTCGGGCAGAAGGCAAGCGCGGAAACCGGCGCGGCTTTGCTCAAGGCTTCGGGCGCGCGGACGCTGCGTTGGGGCGGCCCCGGCATGGCGATGACGATGGACTATCGGCCCGATCGGCTGACGGTCAGCTATGACGAGGCGATGGTGATTACGTCCGCGCGGTGTGGCTGATTGCCTACCTCCGTTCGCTTCGAGCTTGTCGAGAAGCGGTTGGCCTATCCTGCCCGTTTTTCGACTTCGCTCGAAACGAACGGCTGATGGAATGACTAAGGCATGATCGCCGCCGCCGACCTCGCCATCCGTTTCGCTCGGGCGAGCTTCAACCGGGCGCTGGCGGAGGGCGACCTTGCCGCGATCGGTCCGCTGCTGAGCGCCGATGTGGTCATGGTGACGGGCACTGACAGCGCCGTGATCGCCGGACGCAAGGCGCAGCTTCAGGCATGGAAGCGCGAATTCGCGGCGAAGGCGCGGATGATCTATGCGCGCACGCCGCAGACGGTCAGCGTCTCGCCGGTCGAACCGATCGCGATGGAATTGGGCGTCTGGCAGGGCGTCCTCGGCGGCATCGCTCAGGCGTCCGGCAGCTACAGCGCCAAGTGGCGAGAGGTGGGCGGCATTTGGGTGATCGAAGCGGAAATCTACGTGACGATGGCGTGACGGCTCATGCCAAGCTGTGTTGAGCAGGACTCCTCCCCTCCCTGAAGGAGAGGGGCTAAAGATAGTCACTGGCGTGGTATCAGCGCCTCCACCGTGCCCAGATAGCGGTGGGAAGCGCGATCCCCCGCGCTTCTTCGCGCACCGCCAGCTCGCCGGCTTCCACGGTGCCGGGCAGGTCGGCGAAGGCTTGGCGCAACAATTCACCGATCGCCAGCGCCGACATGCGGACGGCATAGACGGTCAGGAACAGGAAGCGGCTGTCGGCGTCGAGCAGCGCGCGGCAATTGGCGATGAGGCCGGGCAGATCCTCCTCCAGCCGCCACACCTCGCCATCGGGGCCGCGGCCATATTTGGGCGGGTCGAGCAGGATGCCGTCATAGCGGCGATTGCGGCGCACTTCGCGCGCGACGAACTTTGCCGCATCCTCGACGATCCAGCGGACGGGGCGATCCTCCATACCAGACAGCGCGGCGTTGGCGCGCGCCTGCGCCACCGACTTCTTGGACGCATCGACATGCACCATCCGCGCGCGCGCCGCCGACAGTGCCAGCGTGCCCACGCCGGTATAGCCGAAGAGGTTCATGACCTCGGCATCGGGCTTGTCGGCGATGGCGGCGCGCAGATCGTCCCATACGGGCGCCATGTCGGGGAAGAAGCCGAGATGGCGGAAGGGGGTGCAGCTCGACTGAAATGTCACCTCGCGCCAGCGCAGCGGCCAGCCTTCGGCCGGCACCGGCTTTTCATAATACCAGCGCCCGCCGCCATCCTCGTCCGATCCGGGGATGAACTCGGCGTCGGCGCGCCAGTCGGTCGTCGCGGGCTTCCACATCGCCTGCGGCTCGGGCCGGATGAAGCGGAAGCGGCCATAGCGCTCCAGCTTGCGGCCGTCGCCCGAATCGAGCAGGCCATAATCGGGCCAGGGTTCGCCGATGAGGGTCTTGAGGTCCATACCAGTCCCGTTCGGTTCGAAATCCTGAGCCTGTCGAAGGGCGAGAACCATGGGCATCCGGTTCTCGACAAGCTCGAACCGAACGGATGCTGAGATTAGCCGCGCGGCGTCGCCCGCTCCGCGACATAGGCGGTCACCGCGTCGAACGTGCCGGGGAGCTTTGCATAGCTTTCCTCGCGCGCGAACAGGTCGCCGACCCGGCCGGGCAGCGGCGGGCGGACGCCGGTCGCGCGCTCGACCGCGTCTCGGAACTTGGCGGGATGCGCCGTCGCCAGCGTGACGACGGGCACGTCGACATCGATCGCCGCCGCGCGCGCCGCCGCCAGCCCGATGGCGCTGTGCGGATCGATGATCTGCCCTGCGCCATCATGCGCCCAGCGCATCGCGGTCGTCATGCCGTCCGCATCGATCCGGGCGGAGCGGAACAGGTGGGCCGCGCCCTCCCTTTGCGCATTGGTGAGCCGCATCGCCTTCGTCGCCTCGAACCCGCGCATCTGCGCCGCGAGCGCCAGCCCGTCGCGCCCGCCGGCGTCGAACAGCAGCCGCTCGAAGTTGGAGCTGACCTGGATGTCCATGCTGGGCGTCGCGGTCGGCACCACCTGACCCTGGCTGTAGTCGCCATCGGACAAAGCGCGGTGGAGGATGTCGTTGACGTTGGTGGCGACGATCAGCTTCGCCACCGGCAGCCCCATCTTCGCTGCGACATAGCCCGCGAACACGTCGCCGAAATTGCCGGTGGGGACCGAAAAGGCGACCGGCCGCTCCGGCGCGCCCAGGCGCACGGCGGCGTAGAAATAATAGACCACCTGCGCCATCAGCCGCGCCCAGTTGATGCTGTTCACCGCCGACAGGTTGAAGCGGCCGGAGAAATCGACGTCGTTGAACATCGCCTTCACCAGCGCCTGCGCATCGTCGAAGCTGCCGTCGATCGCGATATTATAGACGTTGGGGGCGAGCACCGTCGTCATCTGCCGACGTTGCACGTCCGACACGCGGCCTTCGGGATGGAGCATGAAGATGTCGATCTTCGCCCGGCCCGCCACGGCATCGATCGCCGCCGATCCGGTGTCGCCCGATGTCGCGCCGACGATGGTGATATGATCGTCGCGGCGCGACAGGAAGCGCTCGAACAGGTGGCCGAGCAGTTGCAGCGCCACATCCTTGAACGCCAGCGTCGGGCCGTGGAACAGCTCCAGCAGCCAGTGCTGATGGTCGAGCTGCACCAGCGGCGTCACCGCATTATGGCTGAACCGCGCATAGGCGGCGGCGCAGAGATCGCGCAGTTCGTCTTCGCTCAGCGATCCGGCGACGAAGGGGGTCATCACCCGCACCGCCGTCTCGACATAGGAGAGGCCGGCAAGGTCGCGGATTTGCTCGGGCGAAAAGGCGGGCCATTCGGTCGGCAGGTAAAGCCCGCCGTCGGACGCCAGGCCCGCCAGCGTCACATCCTCGAACCCGAGCGCCGGCGCGCTCCCTCTGCTGCTCTGATACTGCATGATGGGGAAGCGCGGTAGCGCCGGCCCGGCAAAGGGGCAAGCAATTAAGGCTTTTGCGACCCCGAAACCGCGATATTCCGCCGCCGCAACGCCAGGCCATAGATGATGGCGGCGACCCCGGCGAAGAAGAACCATTGCACCGCATAGGCCAAATGGTTGTTGGGAATGTCGGCGGCAGTCGGCGGCGCGACGGGCTTGAGACCGGCCGGCGCGGCTTTCGCGATCAGCATCGGCCGCAGCGGGGCGGCGTTACCGGCGATGCGGGTCAGGAGTGCGCGATGATCGGGCTCCTCGCTGATCCAGCCCTCTACCTGCCCGCCGGTCCAGCTCGGCTTCTGGTCGGGCTTTTGGCCGACGCCCAGCGCGACCAGCACGCCCGGCCCCTCCGCTCCGGTGGCGCATTGCGCGATATGGCGATAGCCGGTCGAGCCGTCGGCAGCGCGCCCTGCCTCCACCTGCCACCCCACGACGCGCAGGCAGTGGACCGAGGAGCGGCGGAACAGCAGGTCGGGCGCGACCGGCGGCAAGGAGGGAAAGGCGACGGGAGGCTGCGCGGGATTGGTCGCGGCCAACCTAAGCGCCTGCGCCTTTTCGCCCCGCCGCTGGAGCTGCCAGACGCCGAGCGCGATCATTGTGAGGATGGCGGCCGCGACGATGATCGTCGGAATGACGGGAATGCGCCGCGTGCCGCCGCCTGTATCAGGCACGACCCATGCACCAGGGATCGGGCTGGTGATCGATCGGCGGTCCAGCCTCATCGGGGGCAGGGAAGCGCGCCTTGAAGGTGAAGGCCTGGGGCGACGGGCCGAGCCGATCGAGCAGCCAGAGCCGCGACAGCCCGTCATTGACCGTGGGCACCGTGCCTGCCTCGATCCACCAGAGCGCCTGATAGGCGCCCTCGAACCGTTCGAAATAGTCGCGCCGCCGCGCCATCACCGGCGTATGGGCGCTGCGATAGACGAAGTCGAACAAAGCGTCGGCATCGGTCCATACCGACATGTTGGGGATCAGCAGCGGATCGCCGCCCAGCGCCATGTCGGTGGCGTTGCCGCCCTCGTCCTTCAGCCGCCAGACGAAACCCGGCGAGGCTTCGGCCAGCGCGTTGATGCGGTCGAGCGCGTCGAAGAAGGGCTGGACCCGCGGATCGCCCCTGGGGGCGACCAGCCGGCCGATATTGATCTGGGCGAGGTGCCAGACGGCCTGCGTCATCGCCCGCCGCCGCCGATCAGCCGCCGTGGACCGGCGCGTTCCAGCCGCCCCAGACATAGACGGCGACGAACAGGAACAGCCACACCACGTCGACGAAATGCCAGTACCAGGCCGCCGCCTCGAAGCCGAAATGCTGGCGCGGGGTGAAATGCGCCTTATAGGCGCGCACCAGATTGACGATCAGGAAGATGGTGCCGACCAGAACGTGGAAGCCGTGGAAGCCGGTCGCCATGTAGAAGGACGAGCTGTAGGGATTGCCGCCGAAGTCGAAGGGCGCATGGGCATATTCATAAGCCTGGATGCACGAGAAGATCGCGCCCAGGATGATGGTGCACCACAGCCCCTTGATGAGGCCGTCGCGGTCGCCATGGATCAGCGCATGGTGCGCCCAGGTGACCGTAGTGCCCGAGCAGAGCAGGATCAGCGTGTTGAGCAGGGGCAGCTCGAAGGCGTTCATCACCTCCACGCCCTTGGACGGGAACAGGCCCTCGATCGGCGCGAGTTCGCTGGGGAACAGGGAGAAGTCGAAAAAGGCCCAGAACCAGCCGACGAAGAACATCACTTCCGACGCGATGAACAGGATCATGCCGTAGCGCAGGTGAAGCTGCACCACCGGGGTATGATCGCCCGCATGGGCTTCGGCAATGACATTGCCCCACCAGCTGTAGAAGGTGAAGAGCACGCCCGCGACGCCGATCAGGAACACCCAGCCGCCGCCCGGTCCCATCGCATCGGGGTGCATCCACATGATCGCGCCGAACGCCATCACCAGCGCCGACATGGAGCCGAACAGCGGCCAGATGCTGGGCGGGAGAATATGGTAATCGTGATTCTTGGCGCCGGCCATGTCCTGCTCTTCCCCGTGGCTGTTATCGTGTCGTCCTTAGCTCGCCTTCCGGCCCTGCTCAACAGGGTAGAAGGTATAGCTAAGCGTAATCTGCTGCGTATCCTTGTTGTCCGGGTCGGCCAATATCTTGGGATCGACATAATAGAGGACGGGCATCCGCACCTCCTGCCCCGGCATGAGCGTCTGCTCGGTGAAGCAGAAGCACTGGATCTTGGTGAAATAGGCGCCGGCCTGCGTCGGCGTGACGTTGAAGGCGGCAGTGCCCGTGACCGGCTTGTCGGAGAGATTTTTCGCGACGAAGATCGCCATCGATTTGGCGCCCACCGTCACCGTCGCGGTCCGACGCTCGGGCTGGAAGCGCCAGGGCATCCCCGGGGCGATGTTGGAATCGAACCGGATCGACATGCTGTGCCCGGTCGCCACCGGCACGCTCGTCGCCGCGTCAGCGCGCTGGGTGGTGCCGCCGAACCCGGTCTGCTCGCAGAAGATGCGGTAGAGCGGGACGGACGCGAAGCCGAGGCCCAGCATGGCAAGGCCCACCCCCGCCATGGCGACGAGCGTTCGGCGGTTGCGCCGATCCCGGTCGAAGGGCGAAGGCGGCAAGGTCGCCATCAGATATTATGGCTCGCGCCGATCTTCGCGAGCGTGATGGCGAAGAAGAGGATGGCGAGGAAGCCGAGCAGCAGCCCGGTCATGATGGCGCGGCTCTTCTGCCGGGCGCGGATCTGTTCCTGCTCCTCGGGCGTCATGCCAGCAGCCAGCGGTCGACGACCACCGCTCCGAACAGCAGAAACAGGTAGAGGATCGTAAATTTGAACAGCCGCTTCTCCGGCGCCATGCGCGCGGGATCGCTTTCGCGCCGGCGATAGACCTGGAAGGCGAGCGCGGCGAAGATGAGCGTGCCGACCAGCGCCGTCACGCCATAAATGAGGCCGGTGAGCCGCAGCAGCACCGGCGCGAGCGCGGCCACCGCCATGATCGCGGTATAGGCCCAGATATGCCGACGGGTCGCCACTTCGCCCGACACGACTGGCAGCATCGGGATGCCGGCGGCGGCGTAATCGGTCTTTACGAACAAAGCGAGCGCCCAGAAATGGGGCGGCGTCCAGAAGAAGATCAGCATGAACAGGGCAACCGGCAGCGCGCTGACGTCGCCGGTCACCGCCGCCCAGCCGATCACCGGCGGAAACGCCCCGGCCGCGCCGCCGATCACGATATTCTGCGCCGTGCGGGGCTTGAGCCAGATCGTATAGACGAAGACGTAGAAGAGGATCGAAACGGCCAGCACCCCGGCGGCGAGCCAGTTGGTCGCCATGCCCATCAGGATGACCGAGAAGAAAGAGAGGCCGACGCCGAAATGCAGCGCCGCCTGCCGGTCCATCCGGCCGGCCGGCAGCGGGCGCGACGCGGTGCGCTTCATCTTGGCGTCGAGATCGGCCTCCCACCATTGGTTGAGCGCGGCGGCCGCGCCCGCGCCGAGCGCGATGCACAGGATGGCGGTGAAGGCGAGGACCGGGTGGATATGCCCCGGCGCGGCGAGCAGGCCGCAGAGGCCCGTGAACACGACCAGAGTCATCACCCGCGGCTTGGTCAAAGCCACGAAATCCCGCCAGTCGGCAGGCAGGGAGACAGGGGAAAGGATCGCGGTCGTCATAATCGTTCCGGCCCGCGCAACAAGCGGGCTTTCATGCTGGGCCGGGGTACGGATCGCGTCCGCCCCCGGCGAAAGTCACAGCCTCAATGGTGCGCGGCGTCGTCGATCACCGGCAGCGTCTCGAACTGGTGGAAGGGCGGCGGGCTGGACAGAGTCCATTCCAGCGTGGTCGCGCCTTCGCCCCAGGGATTGCCCTCCGCCTTGCGGCCAGCGGCGAGCGACCAGATCAGGTTGACGAAGAAGATCAGCATCCCCGCAGCCATGATCTCATAGCCGTGGCTGGCGATCTTGTTCCAATAGGCGAACGCTTCCGGATAGTCGGGGTAGCGACGCGGCATACCGCTGAGGCCCAGGAAGTGCATCGGGAAGAACAGCAGGTTCACGCCGATGAAGAAGACCCAGAAGTGCAGCTGGCCGAGGAACTCGTTATACATGCGGCCCGACATTTTCGGGAACCAGTAGTAGAAGCCGGCGAACAGGCCGAACACCGCGCCCAGCGAGAGCACATAGTGGAAGTGGGCGACGACATAATAGGTGTCGTGCAGCACATCGTCCACGCCGCCATTGGCCAGCACCACGCCGGTCACGCCGCCCACGGTGAACAGGAAGATGAAGCCCAGCGCCCAGACCATCGGCGTCTTGTAGCTGATCGAGCCGCCCCAGATGGTCGCGATCCAGGAGAAGATCTTGACGCCCGTGGGCACGGCGATGACCATGGTGGCGGCGGTGAAATACATCTTCACATTGACCGACATGCCGGTCGTGAACATGTGGTGCGCCCAGACCACGAAGCCAACGACGCCGATCGCGACCATGGCGTAGGCCATGCCGAGATAGCCGAACACCGGCTTGCGGCTGAAGGTCGAGACGATCTGGCTGATGATGCCGAAGCCCGGCAGGATCATGATATAGACTTCGGGGTGGCCGAAGAACCAGAAGAGATGCTGGTAGAGGACGGGGTCGCCGCCGCCCGCCGCATCATAGAAGGTGGTGCCGAAATTGCGGTCGGTCAGCAGCATGGTGATCGCGGCGGCGAGAACCGGCAGCGCGAGCAGCAGCAGGAAGGCGGTGACCAGCACCGACCAGACGAACAGCGGCATCTTGTGCAGGGTCATGCCCGGCGCGCGCATGTTCAAAATGGTGGTGATGAAGTTGATCGCGCCCAGGATCGAAGAGGCGCCCGCAATGTGCAGCGACAGGATCGCCATATCGACCGCCGGACCCGCCGAGCCGCTGGTCGACAGCGGCGCATAGACGGTCCAGCCGGTGCCCGCGCCATTGCCGGTGCCGCCGGGAACGAAGGTGCTGCCCAGCAGCAGGGCGAAGGCGGGGATGAGCAGCCAGAAGCTGATATTGTTCATCCGCGGGAAGGCCATGTCGGGCGCGCCGATCATGATGGGCACGAACCAATTGCCAAAACCGCCGATCATCGCGGGCATCACCATGAAGAAGACCATGATGAGGCCGTGCGCGGTGATGAGCACGTTCCACAGATGATAGGCCTGGTCCAGCGTCGCGTCCGGCCCGTCCATAACCATCGCCCAGTCTTGGAGATACTGGATGCCCGGCTGCGCCAGCTCGGCGCGCATCAGCCCCGAGATCGCGCCGCCGATGATGCCGGCAACGATCGCGAAGATCAGATAGAGGGTGCCGATGTCCTTGTGGTTGGTGGACATGAACCAGCGCTGGAAGAAGGCCGGCTTGTGATCGGCATCATGATGATCATGCGCATGATCGCCGTGATGATCGGCAGTGATGGTGGTCATGGCGTTCCTACCCTATCAAATCTTTTCTTGCGCCGTGGCGGGCGCGGCGGCGGCGCTTGCAGCGGGGGCCGCGCCCTTCAGCGTGCCACCCTGCGACTGGACCCACTGGTCGAACTGGGCGGGCGGCAGCGCCTCGATCGCGATCGGCATGAAGGCGTGCCTCGCGCCGCACAGCTCCGAGCATTGGCCGTAATAGACGCCCGGCTTCTCGATGAAGACGGTCTTTTCATTGAGGCGACCGGGCACGGCGTCCATCTTCAGCCAGAGCGAGGGCACGGCGAAGGCGTGGATCACGTCGGCGCCGGTGATAATCAGCTTGATCGGCCGACCGGCCGGCAGCACCAGGCGATTGTCGGGCGCGAGCAGATAGGGCTCGCCATTGGCCTTCGCCTTGTCCTCGGGCAGCATGTTGGACACATATTCGGGGATGCCGTTGTCGGGATATTCATAGCCCCAATACCACTGATATCCGGTGACCTTGACGGTCAGCGCATCCTTGGGCGCGGGCTTATACTGGTCGGCCAGCAGCCCGATCGAGGGCACGGCGATCGCCAGCAGGATCAGCACCGGCACCACCGTCCACACCACCTCGATAAAGGTATTGTGCGACGTCTTGGACGGCACCGGATTGGCGGCGCGGCGATAGCGGACCATGACATAGAGCATCAGCGCCAGCACGAAGATCGAGATGATCGTGATGATCGGCAGCAGGATGATGTCGTGCAGCCAGCGGGCGGTGTGGCCGGTGGGGCTGAACTGTTCCTGGAGCGACATTTCGCCCGGACGCGGCATGCCGATGCCTTCGGTCGGTTTCATGCGCGGCGGCGCTGCGACCTTGGCGGCGGGCGCGGGCGCGCTCGCATTGGCGACATTGGCGTCGGCCGAATCGGCAGGCGCGCCGGGGTCGGAGGATTTGGGATCGGCGTCCACCGGAGTCGCGAGCGCCGGCGCGGCCGCCGTGGCGCCATTGTCCTGCGCCAGCGCCGCACCGCCTGCGCCAAGTGCCGGCGACAAGGCCAGCAGCCCCGCAAGAACGATCGATTTCACCGTCTTCATAGTGTCTTCGTACCCCTAACCCCTTGGCGCCGCTGCAACGAAGACGCGTGGTAAAGCGCCCTATTGTCCTCGCCCGTCCGGTTCTGCGGCGGCTTATAGGCAGGCTTTTACCCAGCCTCAAGCATCTGGGAGCAGATTTTCTTCGCTGTTGCAACGCTTGCCGTCGCCGCCTATCGGCAGGAGGCCGCGCATGGGCGCGCGATCATGGCGGGCCGGTCGGCTTGGCCATGCGGACGAATTGCGGCCGGCGGGCGTCTGCGCCCCCGCGCGACAGGGTAGACGGAACGGCATGACGGACGAAGAGGTATTGGCGGAATTCCGAGCGGCGGGCGCGCTGCTCGAAGGACATTTCATCCTCTCGTCGGGCCGCCGCAGCGCCAATTATCTGCAATGCGCCCGCGTCCTCATGAACGCTGACCGCGCCGGCCGGCTTGCCCGCGCGGTCGTGCAGAAGCTGCCGCGCGAATTGCGGCAGGAGATCGATCTGGTCGTCTCGCCCGCCATGGGCGGCCTCATCATCGGGCATGAGGTCGGCCGCGCGCTGGACAAGGATGCGGTGTTCCTCGAACGGCCCGAAGGCGTGTTCGAGTTGCGGCGTGGCTTCGCCATCGCGCCGGGGCAGAAGGTGCTGATGGTGGAGGATGTCGTGACCACCGGCCTCTCGTCGCGCCAGGCGATCGAGGCGGTGGAGAAGGAAGGCGGCATCGTCATCGCCGAAGCCGCGCTGGTCGATCGCTCGGCGGGCGAGGTAGAGCTGGGCGTCCCCTTCTACCCGCTCGTGTCGATCAACTTTCCGGTCTATGAAGCCGACGCGGTGCCGCCTGAACTGGCGGCGATCCCGGCGACCAAGCCCGGCAGCCGGAAGCAGTAGCCAGCCCCCATGTCCACGCCGCTGCGCCTCGGGGTCAATATCGACCATGTCGCCACCATCCGCAACGCGCGCGGCGGCGCGCATCCCGATCCGGTCAAGGCGGCGCTGCTGGCAGTGAAGGCCGGCGCGGACGGCATCACCGCGCATCTGCGCGAGGACAGGCGCCACATCCGCGACGAGGATATCGCGATGCTGATGGCGGCGCTCGACGTGCCGCTGAACCTTGAGATGGCGGCGACGGAGGAAATGCTGGAGATCGCGCTCAAGCATCGCCCGCACGCTGCCTGCATCGTGCCGGAAAAGCGGGAGGAGCGCACGACGGAGGGCGGGCTGGACGCCGCCGGGCAATTTGAGGCGCTGCGGCCGGTCGTGGCCAAGCTCAATGAAGCGGGCATCCGCGTCAGCCTCTTCATCGAGGCCGACGCCAAGCAGATTGACGCCGCGATCCGCCTCGGTGCGCCGGTGGTGGAATTCCACACCGGGGCTTACGCCCATCTCGACGGTTCTGCCCGCGCCGCCGAACTGCGCCGCATCGCCGACGCCGCCGCGCTTGCCGCCAGGAACGGGATCGAGCCGCACGCGGGCCATGGCCTCACTTTCGACAATGTCGCGCCGATCGCCGCTATCCCCCAGATCGCCGAACTCAATATCGGCCATTTCCTGATCGGCGAAGCGATCTTCGGCGGGCTGGAGGGCAGCATCCGCGAAATGCGGCGGCAGATGGACCTGGCGCGGTGACGACAGAAGGTCGTCATCCCAGCGAAGGCTGGGATCTCAGGCCGGATAGGACGCGCCTGGAGGCACGAGACCCCAGCTTTCGCTGGGGCGACGGCCTGGGGGGACCGTCGTGATCATCGGCCTCGGCTCCGATCTCTGCAATATCGAGCGGATCCAGAATTCGCTCGACCGCTTTGGCGAGCGGTTCGTCCGGCGCGTCTTCACGCCGCTCGAACAGGCCAAGGCCGCCCGCCGTCCGCTCACCCGCGCGGGCACGCTCGCCAAGCGCTTCGCCGCCAAGGAGGCTTTCTCCAAGGCGGTCGGCACCGGTTTCAAGGCGGGTGTGTTCATGAAGGATATCGGCGTCGTCAACGCCCCCTCCGGCGCCCCGACCCTCGCGCTGACCGGCGGCGCCAAGGCGCGGCTCGACGCGATGACGCCAGCCGGCCACCGGGCGGTCGTTCACCTGACGCTCACCGACGATCATCCATGGGCGCAGGCGTTCGTCATCATCGAGGCGCTGCCGCTATGAGCGACGAATCCACCAGCGAAAGCCAGCCCGTGACGGCCATCGACCTTCCCGAAGAACAGCAGGCCACGCCCGCCAAGACGCCGGTCAATTGGTGGCAGGAAATGAAAAGCATTTTCCTGCTGATCCTCGCCGTGCTCGCCTTCCACAGCTTCGTCGCCAAGCCCTTCTATATTCCGTCCGAATCGATGATGCCGGTGTTGCTGACCGGCGACCGGCTGGTGGTCAGCAAATTCCCCTATGGCTGGTCCTATGTCTCGCCCAGCTTCCATCCGCTGCCCTTCCTGAAAGGCCGCATCCTCGGCCGCCTGCCCGAACGCGGCGACATCGTCATCGTCTCGCCGCCCAACCGGCGCGAGGATTATATCAAGCGCGTCATCGGCCTGCCCGGCGACATATTGGAGGTGCGCGGCGGCCAGGTCATCCTGAACGGCACGGTCGTGCCGCAGAAGGCGCTCAAGCCCTTGCGCATCCCGGTCGACGGCAACGCGCCCTGCCCGCCGCTGCAATTTCCCGGCGCGCTGGTGACGGATCGCGACGGCAAAAGCTGGTGCGAGCTGCCGGTGCGGCAGGAAATCCTGCCCAATGGCAAAACCTATATCACGATCGATACCGGGCCGAGCGCGCTCGACTGGTATGGGCCGGTGCGGGTGCCGGCCGACCATGTCTTCCTGATGGGCGACAATCGCGACAACAGCGCCGACAGCCGCGCGCCGCTGGAGGAAAACGGCCTGGGCGGGCCGGTGCCGTGGGAAGCGATCGGCGGTCGGGCGGAGTTCATCACCTTCAGCCTGGACGGCAACGCGACCTGGAACCCGTTGAGCTGGCTCCACGCCTTCCGCGCCGGCCGCGCCGGCAACAGCCTGCGCCCGGCCAGCGTTTCGCGTCGCGATTGACGGGAACAGCATTGACGGGAACAGGGGCGACGCCGTCCGGTTTCTCTGTCATGATGATCGCGCGGAGAGGAGTCGGAGCGCCATGACCGAGTATCTGGACAAGCAGAAGAGACTGCATTTCGATCTGACCAATGTGGGGTTGCGCGCGCACGCCACATCGGCCGGGCTGGTGCAATTATGCCTGGAGCTGCGCCGGTCGGGGGTGCTGGATGACGCCGCGCTCGAGCGGATCAAGGGCAGCATCGCCTGCGACATAGAAGTGTCGGCCCCGCGTTCCGTCGCTACCCCCGCTTTCCGGCGCGATGTCAGAGCGCGGATCGACCGGATTTTCGCGGGCGAGGAGAAGATCGGCCACGACGATCTTCTGCCGGTCGAAGCCATGGATGACGAGGCGTTCCAGGGTCACGCCTGACCCTTGGCGCACACAGAAAAGGGGCCGAAAGCCGGCCCCTGTTTCTGCTATTCCGGCCTTCCGCCGATCAGCGCCCCGGCTGCGGGATCGCGCCCTGCTGCATCTGCTGCTGGATCTGCATCAGCTCCGCCTTCGACTTGAAATCATGCAGCGTCACGTCGAACACCAGCACCGACCCGGCCGGGATCGGGCCGGCGGCCTGATCGCCATAGCCGAGCTGCGGCGGAATCCAGAGGCGGTATTTGCCGCCCTTCTTCATCTTCTGGAGCCCTTCGGAAAAGCCCGGCACCACGCCGTCGACGGGCATCGGCGCCTGCGGATTCTCGTCGAACACCGTGCCGTCCAGCAACGTGCCCTTATAGCCCACCAGCGCCACGTCGGCGGTGGTCGGGCTGGCGCCGGTCCCGTCTTCCAATATCTTGTACTGAAGGCCCGACTCGGTCGTCACCACACCCTCGGCATGGCCATTGCTGGCAAGGAAGGCCGACGGCGAAGGCTCGACGCCCTGCTGCCCGGCCCAGGCCAGCCCGCCCGCCGCCAGCGCCACCAGCGCGACGCCGATCCACAGGCGCGTCAACGAACCCTTGGCGATGGGACGAAGGGGGACAGCCGTTGTGGACATGGGGTTTTACGCTCGCTTATGGGTCGCGGAAGTTCAGGCATCAGCGGGGCGGCGCAAGGCTGCCCCGCGAAACGGCGTCTTACTTGACGCCGTCGCGCTCGGCGCGCTTGCGCTCCATCTTGCGCGCGCGACGGACAGCGGCGGCCTTTTCGCGGGCGCGCTTTTCCGACGGCTTCTCATAGTGACGGCGCAGCTTCATTTCGCGATACACGCCCTCGCGCTGCAGCTTCTTCTTGAGTGCGCGAAGAGCCTGGTCGACATTATTGTCGCGAACGATGATCTGCATAAACCCGTCTATCTCCAATCGAAAACGATCGATTCGCCGGGACCATTACATCCTTCCCGACGGGCCGACCGAATAGCAAAGCCAGTGAGTCGTCGCGGGTCGCCCCGCGCCATGTGGGCGGCGCCCTACCAGCGCGAGCCCGCAAATTCAAGCCCAAAGCCCGCACTCTCGACATTTGCGCGGGGGACGGGAATAGTGCCTCGCATAAAGCATAAGGAGGATCGCCATGGCAACCGCCGCGAAACGGCCCGACATATCCGCCGCCGAATGGGACGCGCGCCAGCAGCTCGCCGCCGCCTATCGCATCTTCGACCATCTGGGCTGGTCGGAACTCATCTACAACCACATCACCCTGCGCGTGCCCGACGAGCCGGCCGCCTTCCTCATCAACCCCTTTGGCCTGGGCTATCACGAAGTCACCGCGTCCAACCTGGTCAAGATCGATATCGACGGGCAAGTGCTCGACGGCAGCCCCTATCCGGTGAACCGCGCCGGCTTCACCCAGCATAGCGTGTTCCACCGCCATCTGCCCGACGCCCATTGCATCATCCACACCCACACCACCGCCGGCATGGCGGTGAGCGCGGTGGCCGAAGGACTGCGCCCGATCAGCTTCTACGCCGCCGCCTTCATCGGCCGCATCGCCTATCATGAGTTCGAGGGCGTCACGATTCGGCCCGAAGAGGGCGAGCGGCTGATCGCGAACCTGGGCGACAAACGCATCATGATGCTGCGCAACCATGGCACATTGGTGATGGCGGGGAGCCTGCCCGAAGCCTTCCTCCAGCAATGGATTCTCCAGCGCGCCTGCGAGATCCAGGTCGCCGCCGGCGCGGCCGGAACCCCCGTCGACATCCCGCCCGAGGTGATCGCCGTCCACCAGCGCGACCTGTCCGGCGTGCAGCTGCCGGTCGGGCCGGGCGTGCCCGATTTCCAGTCGCTGGTGCGGGTGATCGATCGGATCGATTCGAGCTGGCGGGAGTAGCATCAGAGGCACGTCCCCGGCATCTCGGGTGGGATATAGTTGATCAGGTAGAATGGTAACGCGAGTCCAATCAGCCACGCAGCCGATATACCCATTATGATTTTGGACCGACGCTCTGCAAATGTGAGAAGTTGGACGAGGATCACTATTATGTTCACGAATGCCATGAAATAAGGGACGATGACCCACACCTCCTTGTTACAGCTGCTCGATTCATAATCCGGGTGGGTCATTTGGCCAACTGTGATCAGGATTGCCAAAAGACTCATAAGGCCAATGACGAATAGAATGCTGTAACCCAAAAACCGATTGAGAGACTTGTAAACCGTCTGTTCGTAACGGTCATCTTCGTGCATAAGCCTCCAGCATGATTAGGGCTGCGGACAACTCTCCCCCTCCGCCGCCAGCCGCCGCACCTCCTGCGCCGCGACCTGGGCCAGCCAGGCGCGGCGCTGCGCCTTGTCGGCATTCTCCTCCGCCAGCTTCCGCGCCGCCAGCGCCGCGTTGCGCTCCTTCACCGCCATGCGCGCATAGCTGAAGGCCGCGATCGACAGGCCGGACAGCACGACGATCAGCAGCAGCGCAGCGGCCGACAGTCCCGCCGCGATCCGCCGGCTGCGGCGCTGGTCGCGCCGGTAGAGCGCGGCATAGGATGCGCCCAGCAGCCCGGCGATGAGCTTCAGCTTCACCACGTTCCGCTCATTCTTCTGGAGATCGGGCGCGAGCGGCTCCAGCGGCCGGGTCCGGTCCAGTTCGCCATCCTCGTCCAGCGCGAACAGCAGGGGCGCGGGAAAACAGTCCTGCGCCGCATCGCCCGGCGTCCCCGCCGCGATCACGGCGAACACCGGCGCTTGCGGGTTCATCGTCTTGAACGCGCGGATTTCCTTGTCCACCCATATCGACCGCGCGGCGGCGGGCGAGCAGATGACGATCAGCGCGTCCGATCGCGCCAATGCCCCCTGCAATTTCGGTCCCAGCTCCGCCGCGCCAGCCAGCTCATCCTCGTCGCGGAACACCGGCCGCAGCCGCGCCGGGATCGGCCCGCGCTCGCCCATCGTGCCGACCAGCCCCTGGGGCACGCGGTAATTCTCGATCGCCCGGTGCAGCCAGCGCGCGACCTTCATATCGGCATGGCTGTAGCTAATGAAGGCGGCGTAGCGGCCGCTGCCGCCGCCCACCAGCGCGCTCAACTGCTTTTGCGCGAAACCCGCCAGCTCCGCCCCGCCCGCCAGCACTGGCTTTCCGACCGCGGCGGCGGTATCTACCGGACTCGAAAAGATTTTGCCGAGGGGATTGGACATGATGCGCTTCATCCTAGTCGCGGGCGCCGCAATGCTGACGGCCGGCCCCATCGGCGCGCAGACGCCCGCGCAGCAGCCCGCCGCCGCGCCCGCCCCGGCCGCCGCCCCCGCCGATCCCTTCGCCCAGGCGATCGCCGCGCGGCAGGTCGCCGATTTCGCCCGGCGCGAGCGCGATCCCTATGCCATGCTCACCGCCGCGCGCATGTTGCAGCAGGTGCCGATGACCGACGGCGCCAAGCCCGCCGAGGGCGACGCCGCCTTCTCGCCCGAGGCGCTGTTCGCCGAAGCCAGGACGCTGGCGCGTGACGATCAGGCGCTGCTGCTTCAGATCCGCATGGCGCAATCCTCCGGGCGCGGCGTCGTCGCCTCCGCCTTCGGCAAGGGGCTGGTGCGCCGCGTGCTCGACGTCAATCCGCGCAATGCCTATCGCTTCACCGTAACGGCCAAGGGCGGCGAGCCGCTGCGCATCGGGGCGATCGGCGACATTGGCACGGCCATGTATATCCGTCTGCTCGACGCTTCGGGGAAGCAGCTCTGCCTCGACGACAATGCCGATTACGCGCCGGTCTGCGCGGTTACGCCGCGCGCTTCGGGGCAATATCGTGTCGACATCGGCAACAAGAGCGCCGCGCGCAGCCGCACCGTGATCCTCAGCAACTAACGATCCGGCTCCGTCCATCGCCCCTCAATTCCCGGTGTAGAGTTCGCCGATGGTCAGGCTCGCCTGGCCCCCGCTCTTTGCCAGCAGCTCCCGGATCGGCGCGACCAGCCGGGCCGACGCGCGCTGATTCTCCACAGTCCTCAGCAGCAGGCGGAAATCCTGCGGCGGCTGCGGCGTCACCAGCGCCACCACATGATCCGCGCCATAGGGCGGGATCACCTGGCTTTCGAGCACGGGCAGCGACTGGCCGGGCGCGAGCTGCCCGTCTTTGTCCTGCTCGGCCACCGGATAGAGGCGCTGCACCGTGCCGTCCGCCGCGATGTTGAACACGGTGGCGTAGCGCGGGCCGCTGGCGACCTGCGTCTGGGCGAGCGCCAGCGTCACCGGCGCGCCGGCGGGATAGCGCGCGCCATTGTCCTGCGGGCCGACCATCAGCCGCGCCGCCTGTTCCGACAGCATCGGCCGCAGCGCTTCGAGCGCCGCCCATTTGTCGATCACGCCGCGCACCTGCGCCGCCGTCTTCACATTCTGCGCCACCACGTCGCCGGTCCGCCGCAGCATCGCCTGCGCGCGCGCGTCCCATACGAAGTCCGCGCCCTGCCCGTCGGTCAGGATGCGCCAGGGATAGTCGCCGGTCACGCTCGCCCGCGCCTTCACGTCCGCGACATAGAGGCCGGGGAGCGGCGGCGGCGCGGGCGGGGCGGGCGGCGGCGGCACGGTGGCGAACAGCCCCTGCCCCTCGCGCCCCGGCGGGATGATCGTGTTGCTCTCCTGCCGCTGCCCGCTCAGCATCCGCACCTGGACGTTGAGATAGCTGCCCAGTTCGCCGATCGAGAGGCTGCCGTCGCCATTCTGATCGGCGGCCATGCCCTGCCCGTCGGGGCGCGGCGTCGTCAGCCCCTGCTCGAACGACCAGGTGAGGAAACCGCGCGTCGGCGCGCCCTCGACCGGCAGCGCGTTTTCCCAGGCGATCTGGTCGTCGCGCGCGGCGCTGATGTAGAAGAGGTTGGGCAGGTCGTCGCGGGTCGCGCCGGCCGGGGCAGCAGCATCACCGCCCGCCAGCACGCTGGCGAAGCGCGGCGCGGGTCGGGCCGCCAGCTCGACATTGCGCGCGCCCAGCGTCAGGCGCGGGGCCATGCCGCGCACGCGCGGATCGACCGAGCGGTGCAACGTGCCCGAATGACAGGTGTCCGCCATCATCAGCACCTGCACCCCGCGCGGCACATAGAGCGACAGCCAGGTGTAGAAATCCTTGTCGACGATGAACCGCTCGGGATCCTGCACATCGGGGTCGAAGCCGGGCAGCGGCAGAAACTGGTCGGTGTCGCCGTCGCGCGTCCCCTTGACCGCCGCTTCGGCGAGCGCGCCATGGCCGGTATAATAGAGGAAAATCCAGTCGCCCGGCTTTGAGCGCAGCCCCAGCGCATGGAGCGCGGTCTCGACCGTGGTGCGACTCACGCCTTCGTTGCGCAGCACCGTGACGTCCTGCGCGCCCTGCCCCCGGATCAGCGTCTCCATCGCCGTCAGGTCATTTTCCGGCCCGGCCAAGTCCATGATAAGTTTGGACTGGAACTGCCAGGAACCGACGAGCAGCGCGCGTGTCTCGGCAAAAGCGTAACCTGGATCAAGCAATAGTGTGACAACGAATGTTAATACTGTTGCCCAGAGTCCACGCTGCCGCTTCGACATTGGAAGCCCCTATGGTTTTTTATTGCCTCGACAAGCACATATCCATAATCGTAGGACGGTAATGAGAGCAATAACTATATCTTGACTCGGAGCGGACAGATGGCGGCATTTCGTTCCACTTTAACCATTGCAAGCTTTGGATTTCTTTTGGCGGCTTCGGCTAACGCTCTGGCGCAGCAGGACAACGCTCCGCCTCCGTCGGATCAGGGTGCGGCCGGGCGGGGCGTGCGGATCGTGCCGCCCGAGCCGGTTTCGCCGCCGCCCGTTGCAAATCCGCCACAGCCCGTCGCGCCGGTCGCCAATGCCGTCGCCGCCGACCCGGCGGTTGCGGTCGGTCCCGCCGCGCCCGCCGCGCTCAAGCCCTGCGACCGTCCGGTGAGCCGGCCGAACCTGCGCTTCGACCAGCCCGATGGTTTCGATTCCCGCCTTCGCTCGAAACTGCGGCGCGGCCGGACCGTGGTGGTCGATCTCGCCACCCCCTATGCCGCCGACAAGGAAGCGCCGCTGCCGCTCGGCGCATGGCTCAATGAAGTGAAGCAGAGCGGCGGCTCGGTCGAGGCGCAGCCCTATTGCGTCAAGGGCCGGGGCCTTGGCGGCTTCTTCGCCCGCTTGTTCGGCGGCGGCCCGGCGGAACCTTATAAGGCCGCGCGCCGCTATGACGCGGTGCTGCACGTCGATGCGCTGGACCAGCGCGTGACGCAGGTCAGCTTCACGCCGCGCAAGGCGCGTCCGTGACCGATCGGGCGACGGGGGGCGGGCGCGGCTGGTTCGCCACGCTGCTGCTGGGCTGGCTGCTCGCCGCCTGTGCGCTTGGCCCGGCCGCGCGCGCGGCGGAAGAGCCGCGCCTGGCGCTCGTCATCGTCAACGGCGCCTATCAGTCCTTCGACCGCCTGGGCTCCACCTATGGCGATGGCGAGAAAGTCGCCACGGCGCTCAACGCGACCGGCTTTGCCGACGCCAGCGGGCAGGGTCCGGTGCAGGTCCGTCGCGATCTCAGCCGCGCCGATATGCTGGCGGCGGTCGCCGATTTCCGCGCGAAGCTGGCGGCGGCTGGCCCCAAGGCGTTCGGGATGCTCTATTTCTCCGGCCATGGCGCGGCGCTCGGCAGCTATGGCGACGTCATGCTGCTGCCGGTCGATGCCGGCCGCGACCTGACGCCCGAAAGCGCTACCCTCACCCGCGCGGCGCTCACCCATAATCTCCTGGGGTCGGGCGCGAAGACGGTGCTGATCGTGCTCGACATGTGCCGCAACGTGCTGCCCGCGCCGCCGCCGTCGCTCACGCAGATGATCGCGGCCGAAACCGGAACCGAAGCGTCGGCGGTCGGCGAACTGGCCGGCAGCAAGGGGCTGCGCCGCATGATCCGCGCGCCGTCGGCGACGATCCGGCCCGACCAGGGCTATCTCGTCGCCTTCTCCACCAGCGCCGATCAGGTCGCGTTCGACGACGGCATCTTTTCCAAGGTGCTGGCCGAGGAAATCCGCCGGCCGCAGCAGAATATCGCCGATGCGCTGAAGCGCGTGTCCGATCGCGTTGCTTTGTCCTCGGGCAAGAATTTCCAGAAGCCGACCTTCGACTATGGGCTTCAGGGCGCGCCGCCCTGCTTCATCTCCTGCGACCGGGCGGCGAGCGACCGTTTCTACGACTGCGCCAACTGCCCGTGGATGCGCGCGATCCCCGCCGGCCTCAGCCCGTTCGGCTCGCCCGCCTCCGAACCCGGCCGGGGCGGGGACGAGGCGGTGCAGGCCGATGTGCGGATCGACAAGCCCTTCGCCATCGGCGTCTATGAAGTCACGATCGCCGAATGGAATGCCTGCGTGCGCGACAATGCCTGCGCGAAGCTCGGCAGCTGGTCGAAGGAAAACCCCAATCCGCTGATCCCGGCGACCGACATCAGCTATGAGGATGCGCAGGCGTTCCTCGCCTGGCTCAGCGTCCAGTCGGGCCGGGCCTATCGCCTGCCGACAGAGCAGGAATGGGAATATGCCAGCCGGGGCGGCGCATCCACCGCCTTCCCCTGGGGCGACGATATCGGCCCGTCCATGGCCAATTACGATCATACCGCCCGCTATCGCGGATCGGACACCGCACCCTATCGCGGCTATCCCGAGGCGGTGAACAGCTATCCCGCCAACGCCTTCGGTCTCAACCAGATGCAGGGCAATGTGTGGGAATGGACGTCGGGCTGCACCGACACGAGCTGCCGCGCGCGGGTGATAAGGGGCGGATCGTTCGAAAGCGCGCCCGACGCGCTCCGCTCCGCCAATCGCTTCACCGTGGCGCCGGGCAAGAGGCGGCAGGATGCCGGGTTGCGGGTGGTGCGCGACCTGGAACCGGATGAGGTCGGCAGCATCGGCTAGTTATTGTGATGGGTTCGCGCGTCGGCTGGGGCCGGGGCGCAGCAAGAGGGGTACGTTATGAAGACAATGATGATCGCCGCCACCCTGGCGGCGCTGCTTCCGGGCATCGCGCAGGCATCGCCTTATTATGCGAGCATCGGCAGCCCCAACAGCATGCAGCACACCGCCATCACCACGGCGCTCAACCTCAACGATCTCGACTATGACGATGATCCGGATACGCCGGGCTTCGACATCGAGGGCGATGCCGACACGATTGGCGGCGCTTTCACTTATTGGGGCAGCGCGGGGGTCGAGGGCCAGCGCTACGAGCTGCGCTACCAGAAGGCGATGCGCGTGTCGGAAGGCAGCCGCGCCCGCATACTGATCGATCCGGTGCTCAATGTCCTGCACGTCAATGACGGCCAGACCACGATCATGGGTACGCTATCGACCGGCGTCGAGCTGCCGGTCCAGCCCAACTGGCTCATCACCCCGCGCGTCGCCTATAGCGCCAGCGACAATGACGGCTATTTCGGCGCGAGCAGCGAAGTGCTGACCCTGTCGGCCACCAGCCGCTACAAGATCGCGCAGGTCGGCCGGGGCGATCTCACCATCGGCAACATGGTCGGCTGGTCGACCACCACCGATATCGGCATCGGCAAGGATCCGGGCTTCTATTTCAAGGAGGATGTCTGGTCCTTCCGCAACGGCGTCGCCTATCAGCTGCCGTTCAAGGGCCGGATGTTCGGCGGCCGCCAGGGTTCGCTGCGCGCCAGCTACACCTGGACCAAGCTCACCGGCGATCCGCAATCCTATGAGGATGTGCATGAAGCCGCGCTCAGCGTCGGCATCCGCACCCGCGAAGCCGAGCAGAAGAGCCGCGCCGAACAGCTGCGCATCGGCCTCATCTATACCCATGGCACCAGCAGCTTCTCGCATGATTTCGATTTCGACGCGGTGACGCTGACCGTGGGCTATCGCTTCTGACACAAGGCAATCTGGGGGAGGAACGGGTGATGACTCGCCGTCTCATGACATGGGGCCTGCCGGCGCTGGTGGCATTGACCGCCGGCGCATCCTGGGCGCAGCAGAGCGGCGAGCCGGTCTTCATGACCGGGGCCGCGCCCGTTTCTCCCGAAGATTACGCCAAATTCCCCAAACAGGGCCGCTTCCGCGCCTATCTGCCCAAGCGGGTGGACCTGTCCAACGCCTATCCGCCGCCCGGATCGCAGGGGCCGCAGCCCAATTGCGTCGCCTGGGCCACCACCTATGCGGCGCGCACCTTCCTCAATTTCCGTGACAAGGATGTGCAGCCGGCCCAGCCCGCCGACCAGATGAGCCCGGCCTATGTCTATAACCGGCTGCGCCCGCCCGGATCGCCCTGCACCGGCGCGATCACCATCGTCCAGGCGCTGACCCTGCTCAAGAATGAAGGCACGGTCAGCCTCGCCGAATTCCCCGACGACATGACCAAATGCGCGATCCCCGCGCCCGAAGCCTTGAAGGCGAAGGCCGGCGACTTCCGCCTGCTCGACTGGCGCGCGATCGACCGCGAAGTGAAGGACGACTGGCGCACGCCGATCATCCTCGACGACGTCAAGGGCGCGCTGGCGCGCGGCGCGCCGGTGATCTTCTCGATGCCGGTCGCCGCCGATTTCATGGCCTTTCGCGGCGACGGCATCTTCCGCCGTCCCGACAAGCCGCAGAAGCTCAATTATCACGCCATGGCGATCGTCGGCTATGACGAGGACCGCCAGGCGCTGCGGATCATGAACAGCTGGGGTCCGATCTGGGGCGACAAGGGCTATGCCTGGATCGACTATGACACGTTCAAGCTGCTGGCGGGCGAAGCCTATTCGCTCGAAGCGCCGCTGACGACGACCCCTACCGGCGTTTCGCCGCCGCCCCCGCGCACCGACGCGCAGAATTTCGCCGAGCAGATGGCGGCCATGCCCTGCGGCGCGGTGTCGGTGCAGGGGAAGAGCGTCACCGGCTTCTCCGGCGACCTCAACGCCATTGCCGCGCTCAGGGAAGCGGCGGCCAAGGCCGACCCGCAGCTCAGCTTCGCCGTCCGCCACCTCCCCTGGCCGCAATGCGAGGCGGCGCTGACCCTTGCCCAGCCGCTCAACCGGCAGGGAACCACCATCGCCGCGCTTACCGAGACCGGCGGCGCGCGTGATGGCGATCCGGTGGCGATGAAGGAGAATGACATTTTCGGCGTCAGTGCGACCACCACAAGCGCCCGCCCCTATCTCAGCATCATCTATCTTCAGGCGGACGGCAGCGCGGTGGAACTCAATCGCAGCCACCCCGAGCCCGATGCGAAGGGACAGCGCCGGGTGACGATCGGCCTCAGCAAGACGGCGCAACGCTATCAGGTCGCGCCGCCCTTCGGCGCCGAACTCATCCTCGCCCTCGCCTCGGACAAGCCCCTGTTCGGCGACGATGAAGTGGTGAGCGGCACCGAGCGCCAGTTCCTCACCCGGCTGCGCGCCAAGCTCGCCGCGCGCAAGGGCGACGGGGTCGCCGCCGCGCTGGTGCGGCTCCAGACCAGCAACTGACCCCGGCCATGGGGGGCAGGGCGCGCAAGGGGATCAGGGGGCTGAAAGTGCCCCATGTCGCGCCGGTCGTGCGCTTCGGCGCGATGGCGGTCGCTTTTGCACTCGGCACCTGGGGTTTTGCACAGGCCTATGGGCAGGCAGGCATGGCCTCGACCCTTGCGCAAGATGCGCTGCGCGCGCTGCGCCTGATCGTCGGGCAATTCCCGCAGGCGCTGGAAAATCGCGACCTGCCCTTGGCGCTCGACATCGCGCGCTGGGCGCTGCCGCTGCTGACCTTCTGGTCCACCGTTGCCCTCGCCTGGGAGCAGCTTCGCAATCCCCTGCGCCTCGCCCTTATCCGCGCGCGCGGCGACCATCTGGTGATCGCGGGCGATCCCGATGGCGGGCTCGCAGCGCAGGCGGCGCATGGCGCGATGGATGACGGCCGCCGGGTGCTGCTCTGGGCGCAGGACCGGCGCACGCCCTGGATCGCCGACGCGCTGGAGGCCGGCGCGGCCGAGGTGGAGCAGGCGAACGCCGAGGAAAGCGCCGCCGCGCTGGCGCTGGACAAGGCGCGCGCCGCCTTGCTGCTGTCGGGCGAGGCGCGCCACAATATCGCGCTCGCCTCCGCGTTGCTCGCGCAGGCCGCCAGAGTCCGCCCCGCCGGCGATCCGCTCGACATCATCCTGCGCGTCGACGATCTCGATCTGCGCCGCAGCATCGAGGGCCGCTTCGACCATGGCGACCGGCGCACCGCACGCGTCCGCCTCGCCGCCCTGCCCGACATCGCCGCGCGCCATCTCGCGCTCGCCCGGCCGATCGACGGCTTCGTGCGCGTCGGCGACGCAGCGCGCCCGGTCCTCTCGCTCGGCTTCACCCCGCTCATCGAGCGCTTCGTCCTGCGCACGCTCGCCGGCGGCCATTATCGCGACGGCGGCAAGCCCGGCTTCACCCTGTGCCTCCCCGGCGCGGCACAGGCGGAGGAGGGATTTCGCGCACGCAACCCCGGCGCGGATACGCTCTCCCCGGTTCGCTTCGTGGAGGCGCGGCTCGATCCCGCGCGGATCGGCGCGTTGTTGGCCGACGCGCCCGATCCGGTCGCCATCCTGATCGACGCCGGTGACGACGACCGCGCGCTCGCCCTCGCGCTGGCGGTCGATGCGCATTATCGCGCCGCCGACCGCCCTGCCCCACCGATCCATGTCCGCATGGACGGCGCGCCCGATCATCGCATCGGCGCTGGCATCCTCCCCTTCGGCGCGCTCGCCGACCTTGCCGATCCCGACATGCTGCTCCAGGACCGGCACGACGCGCTCGCCCGATCGATCCACGACTTCTATCTCGAAGGCCGCTTCACCGAGGGCGAGACGATCGGCGCGCGCGCATCCATGCAGGAATGGGAGGATCTGCCCGAGAGCTTCCGCGACGATAACCGCCTCGTCGCCGATTGCTACCAACTGAAGCTGCGCGACATCGGCGCGCGGCTGGTGGACGGAATCGGTCCCGGCCTGCACCTCACCCCCGACGAGCTGGAGGAACTCTCCCGCGCCGAGCATGACCGCTGGATGGCGGCGAAGCTGGTGCAGGGCTGGACCCATGCCCCCGTCCGCGACGACGCGCGCCGGCTGCATCCCGACATCGTCCCCTATGACGACCTCAGCGAAGCGATCAAGGATCTCGACCGCGAGCAGGTGCGGATCATGGCGCGGCTGCTCGGGGCTTCGGGCAAGCGCGCGCTACGAACGCTGACGGTCGCGCTGCTGCCTGGCGGCGCAGCGACCGATCCCGCCCCCCTGCTGGACGCGCTCGCCAGCCACTATCCCGATCGCGCCCCGGTACTTCTGGGCCTGTTCTCCGATCCTGCCGCGCGCGCCATACTAGCGGCAGGGCGCGGCGCGCTCGCCCAGCTTGCGCTTACCGGCCATGTCCAGCCGATCCTAGACAGGCTGCCCGCCAGCGAAGCCACAACGGCCGCCCGCCTCATCGATCGCGCCGACCGAATCCACGCGCTGCCGGCCGGTATCGATCCCGCCGCCTGGCTCGCCGACCAGGGCGACCTGCTCATCGGCGCGTCCAACGACCCGCGCGCCATCCGCCTCGACGCGGATGGCGGAATCGCGCGCGCGCCATGGACACGCTGAAAGGGCTGCCCAAGCTGCTCGCCGCGATCGGCGCGGGTCTCTGGCTCACCCTGCGCGCCGCCAGCGGCATGGCCCGCCGCACCCTGGCGGGCGACGCTCTGGCCCAGCGCCAAATGGCGCAGGCGCTTCCCGTCCATGTCTGGCGGCCGCTCCGCACGCTGCTCCCGCTCGCCGCGCTTGCCGGCGCGATCGCCGGGACAGGGGCAGCGCGGCTGCTTGCGCTGTACAACGCCCAGATCCCGGTGCTGACCGCCCTCGCCGCCATCCTGCTCCGCGACATCGCGCCTTTGCTCGTCGGCCTGTTCGCCTGCGGCAGCGTGTCGGTGGCGCTCGCCGCCCGCCTTGGCGCGATGGCGCTCAACCGCGAGATCGACGCGTTGGAAGCGCTCGGCCGCGATCCCGTCGCCCATGCGCTCGGCCCCTCGCTCGCCGCCGTGCTGCTGTCGATCCCCATCCATATATCGCTGGCAGCGGTGGCGGCGGTGATCGGCTGCGGCGTGCCGCTCGGCCTCATCGCCAATGTCGCCTGGCCGCTTTGGGCTGGCTACGCCCTTTCGCACGACGCGGCACAGGCGCTGCTCACCGGCATGGGCAAGCTGCTGCTCTACGCGCTCATCGCCTTCGCCGTCGGCAGCGCGGTCGGCGCGAAACCAGTCCGCTCTCCCGCCGATATCGGCCGACGCGCGATCACCGCCTTCACCGCTGGCCTCCTCGGCATCTTCGCCGCGGCGGCGATCTGGACCGGCCTTGCATGAGCGCGCTGCTCGCCTTCGATCATGTCAGCCTCGTCATCGGCGGCGCGCGGCTGCTCGACCAGATCGACTTGGCGCTGGAGCCGGGCGAGCGGATCGCGATCATCGGCGAAAGCGGCGCGGGGAAGGGCTGGCTGCTCAAACTCGCGCTCGGCCTCGTCGCCCCCAGCAGCGGCACGGTCATGCTGATGGACACGCTCCTCGATCAGGGCAGCGCGGACGCCCGCCGTCTCGCCCGCGCCCGCTGCGGCGTCGCGATGCAGGGCGCCTCGCTGCTCGGCGACCTCAGCGTCGAGGAAAATATGCGGCTCGCCCTCGGCAGCGCCGGCCCGCGCGCCGCGCGCCGCATCGACCGGCTGCTGCTGGAATTTGCGCTGGAACAGGCCGCCGCCACCCGCGCCGACGCGCTGTCGGTCGGCGAGCGCCGCCGCACCGAACTCGCCCGCGCCTTCGTCCGCGATCCCGAACTGCTGATCCTCGACGAACCCTTCGAAGGCGCCTTCGCGCGCGGTGACGCCCTCGAAGCGCAGGTCCGCCGCCGCATCGTGCCGCAAAAACGCGCGCTCCTGCTGCTGACGCAGGACGAAGCCCTCGCCGCCCGGCTCTGCAACCGCCTCTATCGGCTGGAGCGCGGCCGGCTGCTTCAGCAGGCGGCGGCCGAGACCGTCCCCGCCGCCACATCCTGAACGAAGCTCCCGACCGCCTGCTCGATCGCCCGGTCGAACGCCGCCGCGCGCGCTGTGCCCGATGCGCCGCTTACCGGAACGGTGCCGCACGCGCGGCCAGCCCACACCGCCTTGCCGCCCGCGACCTGCGTCACATCGAACGCCACCACCGCCTTCGCGCCGCCCGCCTCGCTCACTTCCTCGAACCGGTCGAGCACCGCCACTACTCGCCGGTCTGCGGCCAGCGGCAGGTTCGGCCCCGTCACGCTGGCAAACCGCGTCCGCAGCCCCACCACCAGCGCGCGGGCCAGGCTGTCGGCCGGCGGCTCCTCCCAGAACAGGGTCGCCGCCTGGCGTATCTCGCCCGGCGCGTCCGCATCGACATAGGCATAGCGCAGCCCGCCGATCGCCCCACGCGCCTGCACCGGCGATACCGCAAAGCTCGGGCTTGCCGCCACCACCCCCGCCGCAAAGCGCGGCGACAGGCGCATAGTGACGGGTGTATCCCCGCCCTTCAAGGCGGCGCACCCGGCCAGCCACAGCAGCAACAGCGGAGCCACCAGCCTCATTTCGCGCCTCCCGGCGGAGGCGGATCGGCATAACGCTGCCCCCGTATCGCATAGGTCGGATCGCCCGCCAGCCGCTCGGACAGGCTGCCCAGGCTCGCGCTGGTGCGCTCCAAATTGGCGCTCGTCGCCACCAGAGAGGCCGACGCCCCCTCCAATATCCCGCGCACCTCGCCCGCGCTGCTGCGTCCTTCGGCGAGCAGCCCGGCGATGCTCGCCTGATTTTGCGCCACCAGCGCCTGCGTCTCGCGCAAGATGCCGTTGAGCGCGGCGACATCGATCTGCGACGCCCGCCCGCTCGCCTGCCGCACGTTCGATAGCGTCAGCGCAATATCCCCCTTGCCCGGCGCGAAACTCCGGTCGAGCTGCGTCGACAGGCTATTGAGCGCCGCCAGCGTCTGCGTCGCGTTCTGCGCCACTTGCGCCATGTCGACCGCGCTCGATCCGTCGCCCTGCAACATCCCCGACAGCTTCTGCGCCATGGCATTGGCGGTCCGCGCCACGGCCGCCGCCTCGCCGATCGCGGTCGCGGCGGTCTCGAACAGGTCGGCGGCGCGGCGGCATCCCGGCAACGCCTCGCCGCCCGCCCCGCCCGGCACCGGATCGCAGCCATAGGCCAGTCGCGCCGCGCGACATTGGGCAGGCGCCGTCTCCAGCGCGACGAGTTCGATGCGCGGCGCGGTCAGCGGATTGGCCGACGCCACCGTGGCGAAGGCGCAGTCCGACGGCCGCCAGTCCCGGTCCACCCCCATGCGCACGGCAAAGATGCGCCGCGCGCCATCAAGGTCGATCGACCGCACCGCCCCGATCGGCGCGCCGCGAAAATAGACGGGAACGCCGGGCGACACGCCCTCGACATCGTCGAAGCTGGTGGCGACCACCCGCTGGCGGAAGAAGGGATCGGGGACCAGCGCGAGCACGGCGACGACCATGATCGCCAGCAGCGCCGCGCCCA
>ERZ1292632.271-Hain-H43-01um-R2-271-length-54096-cov-6_pt1 | contig 54096 bp, 49 predicted proteins | sample MGYA00564407_ERZ1292632 | MGnify/ENA primary metagenome ERZ1292632 (study PRJEB36523, sample SAMEA6512637) | groundwater metagenome | collected 2019-01-08 | study: AquaDiva: Metagenomics assemblies of 32 groundwater samples | reverse complement strand
GTTTTTTCTTGCTTGGGGATTTTGATCGTCAGAATGCCGTTACGCATACTGGCTTCGGCTTTGGCGGCGTCCACCGGTACTGGCAAAATATAGGATCGCATAAATGAGCCCCAGTAGCACTCTTGGACGAAATAATTTTCGCGCACCGACTCGGCTTCGTTCTTTCGCTGACCCTTAACGGTGACGACTTCATCGGTAATTTGGATTTCCAGATCTTCAGTTTTGACGCCAGCAATTGGCGCCTTGATAATAACATTGTCGTCGTCTTGGTAGGCGTCGATGGCCAGCTGACCCTCTTCTTCCTCCTCGAGCCACTCTTCCTGAACTGCTTCTTCTTTTCGTGCCATATTGTCTGTATTGTCTGTCTTATGAATAGGCTCGTCAAGCAGAGAATCACCAAACCCGATCATGCCTACTAACAACTGGGGACGAAATGTTTTGTCTCTGATAATGCCAATCGAGTGCCTTGGCTGTGGAGCGGAATCTGACTGGATTTGTGCTGATTGCCGACGGGCTTTGCATCCCCAGCGAGAAGAATTATGTTTTTGCGGCAAGGCCGGTGAGGACGGACTGTGCGACAAACACCGAGAAAAGCTGGGTTTGAACGGCCTGACAACGCTATTTAGTTACGCCGAACCGGCAATCAGAGAGCTCATTCATCAGATTAAATATCGCGGCCACACCGACGCCGTCACTTTCTTCGCCCAAAAATATCAGAAGAAAGTTTTGGCCCGCCTGCCTCGGGGTGACTGGGTGGTGACAGCCGTGCCACTATCTAAAGAGCGGCAACGAAAGCGTGGCTTCAATCAATCGCTCTTGATTGGCAAGAAATTGACCGAGCCAGTCTATGAATACGTTGAATTATTGATTAAAAAGCGGGAAACCAAACCGCAAGTCAAGCTCAATAAAACCAAGCGGGAGAAAAATCTGCTTCGAAGTTTTGCCGTAAAGACCAGAATCGAAATGCCCGAACAGGTAATCTTGGTTGACGATGTTATTACTTCGGGCTCAACTCTCAAGGAAGCGACTAAAGTCCTGCGCAAAGCCGGGGTTCAAAAAATCTGGGCCCTAACCATTGCTCATGGGTAGAAAATAGAATTAAGAACTTAGAATTAAGAAAAAGATCTCGTGCGCTTGGCTGGACTCGAACCAGCGACCTCCCGGACCGCAACCGGACGCTCTATCCACTGAGCTACAAGCGCATATGTGACTGAAAGGAACGAAGCGACCGGAGCGAAAGTGGACGAGCAACTACCGTTGCGACATCCACTGCCTCGCCCGCAACGCCTGCGGCTAGCATGGCGGGCGGGAGCTACAAGCGCAAAATACCTAGCGTCAAGACGCTGCGGTGGGTGTAGGACTCGAACCTACAAGGGATTGCTCCCGGTGGTTTTCAGGACCACTGCATTGCCATTCTGCCAACCCACCCTGTGACTTCCCGATATTCTACTTCTTTCGAACCGTTACCTCAACCCCCTTGGGGGATTTGGCGACAAATTTTTTGGTGGTGTAGGCCTGCTGACCAATCTGGAACAGGGTCGTAGTTGCCCAATAGAGTGAGAGACCGGCCGGTAGGGTTGAACCGATGAAGTAGGTCATCGCTGGAAATAGGTACATCATCTGTTTGGTCATCATCGCCGCCGGATCATTTTTACCAGTCGGTATCGGCATCAGCTTCTGGTTGAAGCGGGTTTGGGCAAATTGTAGCAGGGCCGCCAGCACTGGCAGAAAGAAGCGATCTTTACCAGCAAGGTTAATCCCCAGGAATTGGGCGTTGACGGTGTCAAGATGAGGAGTGAAAGAGTAAAGCAGGTCCGGCCGGATATCGTGCAGACCAGCGATAAAAACCATGTAAAGAATATATAGAATCGGTAGCTGTATCAGCATCGGCAGACAGCCGGCCATCGGGTTGATACCATGCTCTTTGTAGTAAGCCATTTGGGCCTTGGCTCTTTCTTGCGGATTCTCGTAGCGCTCGTTTAGTTTCTTCAGCTCATCCTGGTGACTTCTCATATAAAGCTGGCTTTTGAGGGCCTTGTTGTTTGGCGCCCAAAGGATAATCCGCACGACAATTGTTAGTAGAATAATCGCCCAGCCAATACTGTGCCCCGGAACTAGCCACGAAAAAAATACCAGGAGGTTGAACAGGGGGGTGTAGAGAATGTTCTTCAATAGCTCTTTCATCGCTCTTGAACAGTTTTCAATTTACAATTTTCAATTTTCATTTAATTTTTAGTTGTTCAATTTTCAAGTTTCTAAGACTCGAAAGATCTTTGGTGATTGGGCGATTCTTTGATTACTTTGAACGGAGTGAAGGGCGAGCTTTGCGACATTCGGTGATTCGATTATTTTTGATGATTGGTTATTGGTTATTACCTCCGGTACTGGGTCATATCCGCCGGCGCTCCAGGGGTGGCAACGAGAAATTCTCTTGGCTCCTAGAGCCACGCCCCTCAATACTCCAAAGCGCTCAACCGCTTGCTTGGTGTATTCGGAACAGGTTGGTTGGAAACGGCAGGTGCCACCAAAAACTTTGAGCGGCCCGTGGTCGGGGCTAAGAGTTTTTTGGTAGAGATTAATAAGAGTAATTACCAACCGATGAAAACTGTTTTCTTTGTCGGGACGACGAATGAAACTACCCAAAGATTCTAAAGACATTTGATTTCAAAAATCATAATTTCTGCAACTGCGTTGCGGCTTTTCTGTGAAGGTGAGGGGCCTAGTTGCGAGGCGGCCCCTACACCCTCACACTCCCTACCCCGCACGCTACGCCTAAGCGGCGAGCAATGTAAAAAGCAACTCACTGGAGTACCATGGCTCGTCACTTTTTGGTTATTGATATTTTGGATCATTTACATTTAGGCGAAACATTTGGCTAAATCAGTTTTTAGTAGTTTCTCGTCTTCAGGAATATTCATTATCATCACTACCATATCACTGACCGGTCGGTTTTCCCAAACCGCCAGACGCGCTTCCAGATCGCTAAAAATGATTCGGCGAACCCGGTTGCGCATAACCGCCCCACCGGCAACCTTACGACTGATCACGACGGCCGCCCGACAGTGTTCATCAACACCAGTCGCAACAAAAACAGTTAGAAAATTACCTCTGATCTTTCGTCCGAGTTTCAAGACCGTCTTGATTTCGTCCGAGTTCTTGAGCTTGAACTCGCGCTTAAGCATCAAATTTAATTATACCGTTAACTTGGCTCGGCCTTTAGCTCGGCGTCTTTTGATGACATTGATGCCGGCCGTAGTGCGCATCTTGACTAAAAAACCGTGCGTTTTGGCTCGGCGTCGAGTATTGGGCTGGAAAGTTCTTTTGACCATTGTGGATATTTTACCCCAATAGGGTAAAAATATCCACAGATTATAGATTTTAGAATTTGGAATGTCGCTAACGCTCGCTTCTCGACCGGGTCTCGTAGTTATGAATGGGTATTACTCCTAATTCGACATTCGAAATTCTAAATTCTACGCAATCTTCGATTGCGCGCCTGTGGAAAACTTTCGAAATTTCTGGTTTGGTGAATACACAAGATGCCTAATCCTATTTGGAAAGATATCCTCAATACTCTTGAGCCGACGATGAGCCGGCCAAACTTTGTGACTTGGTTAGCGTCGACCGATTTAGTCGAGGAGATCCCCGGCGCCCTAACCATCACCGTTCCCAACCAATACGCCAAGAGCTGGCTGGAGAATAATCTAATTGGGGATATCGAGGCATTGTTAAAAAAGAATGTGAATAACTTTGAACAAGTGCGGATTGTAGTGGCTAAAAAGGGTTCGGCGACGCTCGACGATCTACCAATTCTCCAGGGTGTCAGCGAAGCTTTGGCGGAACCCGAAAGCGACAAAGCCCCAAGAGCTAACCTCTTCAACCCTAAATACACTTTCGGATCTTTTATCGTTGGCAATAATAACCGTTTGGCCTTTGCCGCCGCCCAGGCCGTTGCCGATAAACCCGGCGAGGCCTACAACCCGCTGTTTATTTACGGTGGAGTTGGCCTGGGGAAAACTCACTTAATGCAGGCGATTGCTAACGCCATTACCGAGCATAGTCCGAAGAAAAAGATCGCTTACGTATCTTGCGAAACCTTTGCCAGCGAATTTATCGAAGCCCTCCAAAACAAGGCTATCAACGAGTTTAAGCGCAAATATCGCTCGGCTGATATCTTTTTGGTTGATGATATTCAGTTCTTAGCCAATAAGGAGGGGACGCAAGAGGAGTTTTTCCACACCTTCAACACCCTTCACCAGGCTAATCGTCAAATTGTAATGACGGCCGACCGAATGCCAAAAGAAATCGGCGACTTGGAAGATCGACTAATAACGCGAATTGGCTGGGGGATGGTGGCGGACATTCAAACGCCAAACTTTGAAAATCGGGTGGCGATTTTGCAGGCCAAGGCCGCCGTGATGAATTTTACTGTTGGATCAGATGTTTTAGAACATATCGCCAACGCCATTACCGCTAATATCCGTGAACTTGAGGGATCTCTAACTAAATTAGCCATGACTGCAAAAGTGGAGAAGCGACCGGTGACAATTGAATTAACCAAAGAGGTACTGAAGGACCTGGCTCGCCCTAATAGTCGACGATTCACGACCAAGCAGGTTATTCGGGCAGTCGCTGATCACTTTGCGATCGAGCCGACCGACCTGATGGGTCAAAAGAGGGTTCAAGAGATCGTCTACCCTCGCCAGATTGTGATGTATATTCTTCGCCACTCATTAGGACACTCACACCCTCAAATCGGCGACGAATTGGGCGGTAAAGATCACACCACCATTATGCATGGAGTAAAAAAGATTGAACGCTTACTAAAATCCGATCGTCAGGTTGAGCGTGACTTAGCTGATGTCAAACAACTTCTAGAAAGCGGGGGTTAATATGAGTTTAGTAATGAATTCTGTGGAAAACCTGTGGACAACTATAATGGGGTGGGTGGTAGTATTGGGTCGATATTCTTGGTACAACGGGTTAGATCGTTCATCCACAACTAAAACCCAACTTATCCACAGTTTATCCAAATATTTCCCCAGCCCCACCCCTAATTACCCACTAATCCACAGCTCTTACAATTACTACTAATTATGGAAACTAAAAAAATTAATTATCAAAACTTCTAAAAAACATGTCGCTCATAAAACTCACTCGTCTTTCATTAAACATTCAAGATGTCGCTACGACTCGTCTCTCATTAATTATTCGAGATGAAATTTAATACTGAAAAAGAAAAACTTTTAAACGCTGTTAGTTTAACTAGTAGTTTAGCGACTACCCGCTCAACCCTCCCTATTTTACAAAATATCTTTTTGGAGGTGAAAAATAATCAATTATTAGTCAAATCAACCGACCTCGACCAAACACTAGAGGTCTTGGTTGATGGAATGGTTAGCGACAAGGGAGCTTTAACCATCCCCGCCCGCCTAATAGTTGAGTATTTAAATAATAATCCCGACGCCAGCATCACCCTAGACTCAAATGATTTAGACCTAACTATTAAATCGACTAATCACCAAGCAAAAATAAAGGGGCTAGCCGCCGAGGAGTACCCCTCGACTCCAGCCATCAAACCGCAATCGACGGTAACACTGCCACTAGGACAATTGCGTCTGGCTATCACCAAGACTATTTTTGTCAGCGCCTCGGACGATAGTCGGCCGATACTTAATGGTTTGCTTTGGCGCTTTAACGGCAAGAAATTGACGATTGTCGGTACTGACGGCTATCGCCTAGCCTGTCAGTCATTAGAGATTTCGAGTGAGGCTGAAGGCGACTTTATTATCCCTAAGCGAGCACTCCAACAATTATTAAAACTGCCTGGCGAGGGCGAGTTGGAAGTGGCATTTGCCAGCAATCAGGTTTGTTTTTCAATTGGTTTAATTACCTTAACGTCCCGCCTACTCGACGGCAATTTTCCGCCGTACGAAGCAATTATTCCTAAAAAAATGTCGCTAGAGATCGCCATCAACTCTCATCAACTAGCGAAAAGCTTGAAATTGGCTAGTCTTTTTTCTCGTGACTCGGCTTATAGCACCAAAATGTTATTAGAAGGTGAAACGATGAAAATAACAGCCGTCTCGCCACAGATCGGCGAAAACACTAACGAGCTAAAATTGGCTACGCCAGTGGCGGTGCCGCTGACTATTTCTTTGAATGCCCAATACCTAATTGATGGGCTGGGGGCAGTCGAGGGCGATGCTAAAATTGGTTTCATTGACGCCAAAAGCCCAATCACTGTTGAGCCAATCAAGGGAAGCGACTACCTTTATCTCCTCATGCCGTTGAGGAGCGAGTAGGGATTAAAAGGCTGAAGTCTGGTGTAAGGCTAAAGTCTCAAGGCTAAAGTCTAAACTAAGTAACAAGTAATAATTTTCAAGTAGATGATCAAGACCTTGGGATTAGAAAACTTTCGGAATTTTACAGATAGAGGCCTGTCCTTTACCGAGAGGACTTTTATTACTGGCGCTAATGGGGCTGGGAAGAGCTCGGTTTTGGAAGCGATCCGGATTTTGTCGGTTGGCAAAAGTTTTCGCACCAGCCGGACAGAAGAAGTGATTCGTTTCGACAACCAATACTGTCGACTGACGGCTCGAATTCAGGACAATCAAGAGCTGGAAATGTTTTACGGCAGTCAATTTGAGTTAGAAACTCTTAAAGAACGGCGACTAACCTATGTGGGTAATGTTGTTAGCTGGACGGAATTTCTAGGAGTTTTTCCAACTGTCCTGTTTACACCCAACGACCTCGAGGTAGTATTGGGTGGCCCCGATGTTCGGCGGAAGTATTTAGACTCGGTGCTCTGGCAAGTTAGCGCCGAGTATCGTCGAGGACAGCTGGAGTTCTGGCAGGTCCTGCGGGAGCGATCGGCCCTACTCTTTATGGTCAAGATTAATCGGGCTAGTTCCGACGAGCTCCAGCCCTGGAACGAGTTGTTGGTTAAGTTAACTAATGTTATTCGATCAGCCAGGATTAGTTACATCGAGTACCTTAACGGATGGCTAGAAGCTAGTAGCCAGTTGCCAGTTGCTACGCTCCGCGTCAAGTATCAATTCGATAAAAAGCTGATAGCGGAGTTTATGCCCCAGGAAATTAAGACCGCTCAAAATCTGTTTGGCGCTCATCGCGATGAGTTGGTGATTAGTTATGACGACTATTCCGCCCGTCGCTTCGCCTCTCGGGGTCAATCCCGCTTGACGGTCGCTCATCTCAAAGCCGCTGAAGCCGATTACTTGCGAGAGAAAACCGGCAACCCGGTGACGGTTCTGCTTGATGATGCCTTCAGCGAGCTCGACACCCAAAATACCCTCCGATTATTAAAGTTGTTTAACGACAGCCATCAACTCATTCTTACCTCCGCCGAAACACTTGAATTGCCCAAAGAGTGGTCGACGATTAAGCTCAACTAATAAATCCCAAAAACCAAGCCCCAAAAACCAAACAAATCACAATGACCAAAACTCAAAATCGCTTCAAACAGTTGAATATTGGGATTTGGAGTTTGTTTGGGATTTGGGATTTGGGATTTGGAGCTTACCCCTAATGACTTTAGAGTCGTTAGGAAATTTCATCCGGCAACCAAATAAAGAAAATAGCTTCCACCGGATTTATCGGGCGCATTTATTACAGGAAAAGTTAGTTGAACTGCTAGGAACGGGGGTGACGGTGACAATCAAGGGCACTAATGTTCGTCTCTGGTGCGCTAGCGAACAACTAGCCGTCCTGGCCCGTCTTAAAAAAACTCGCCTACTAGCCCAATGCCACCAAACCCTCGGGCAGAAAGAACTGAAGTTGAGTATTAAAGTCAAACCCAATCGCTCACCCGAAGGATAAGCCAATAGCTCCAGCTCCAAGCCACTTTTCCACACCCAGTGTGGAAAAAGGTTGGGGCAGAAATTATATACAGTTCAGCTGGTAGCTATTTAGAGCCGGTCAGTTTGCGGATATCTTCACCGAGCAGGCCGGGAGTATCTTTGAGCGCTTTGCAACCACCGTCGGTCTTGATTTTCTCGTAGATTTTCATCAACTTGTCGGCGGCGCTATAGGCATCGGCTTTCTGAGACTCATTAGCGAATCGGTGATATCCTTGAGCGTATCCTTCACGCACCCCGCCGTATTTTTTTATTGCAAAACCCATCTTGTAGGCCGCAGCCTCGATTGATGGATTGGGCTGGAGACGACCCTCGGAGGGGTATGCCGCTAGAAAGCTCTGCTTCTCTGCTAATGTGACTGTTGGAAAGTTGGCTCGAGGCACAGTAATTATTTTCAATCCCTTAAACAGACCCGCACTCTGGGTGCCTCGTGCGGTTGATCCGGTAAACTGGGCAATTCCAACCGCCCCAGTGCCCGAGATATCTTTAGCATTAAAGCTAGATTCGATCGAAACTAGGGCGACTATGACGGCTTCGTCGCCACCCAGAAATCTTTTGGCGGCCTGCTTAATGACAGGCAGGTAAATTTTCGGCACCTTGGTGCCAGAGCAGTCAACCGGTTCTAGGGCGGCCGATTGAGCGGCTTGAGCCGATCCGCCACCACCAAACAACGCCTCACCGATGCTTTTGGCCATCCGTATCGGCTCGGTGAAGACATAATAAATAATTGCAAAGGTAAAGAAGATTAAGGCTAAAACCCCAACAATAATGGCGATGATGGCGTTACCGCGACGCATTACCATAGCCCTCCAAAGCCGATATGGAGCCAGTCGGTGGTTTTAGTGGTCGTTTGCGAATAACCAAGACCGTACTGGTCGCTACCGACAGCGATATCGCCGAACGCCCCAGCCGTGCGCGGGTAGAAATACTCGGCGTTGGCCTGACGGTAGGTTAGCACCTGGAGCGGTTTGTAGGGAGACTCTCTTTGTTCGCCGTAATCCATTGTCGCATCGAGCAGTTTGCCGACATAGTAGCGCGACCAGCCCATCCAAATCTTTTGATTATCACCGCTAGTGAACGGCTGGGTGTCGTCCCAATCAAACGGGTTTTGGCCGGGACTGGGTGAACTGCGGATTTGGGTGATATCGGCTGGCAACTGATCGTATGGGACACCAAAATCAAACTGATCGGCGGGCGAGTCGTACTCGCTAACGCCGTAGAGCTCTTGCGGTGGCATCGGACAGAGATACTCAACTTTATAGACGCCAAACAAGTATATGGCGACGGCGATATAGATGCCGGTCGGGCCAAGGCCGAGAGCATTGGCAATTAGCCCAGTCACCAGCGCCTGGGTGAAACCAGGTGGGGCGGCGATCGCCTCATCAACCGAGCCAAAGAAGGCTTGACAAGCGCTACAGGCACTTAGAGCCAGCTCGATAGCAAACATTATCAAAGCCGCTTTGGCGGCAGAGACCTTACTGCTGGCGGCGGTCGCTTGGGTAGATTTAGAACCGTAATCGGCGATGGCTTTTGTCAGCCCCTTCTCGGCACCGGAGATGGCGGTGTAGAGTTTATACGCCTCGTAAACTCTACCGGCTGGCAAACCAAACTGTTTATCGCCCCATGAGCTCAAACGGTTGATTAGAATATCTTTACCTAAATTATTGAGCGACTGGACGATGGTAATGCCCTGACCGTCTTTGAGCTCGGCGTTAAAGTTCCAGCCATTTTTAGCGGCATAGTAGAGCGACTTAGACAGACCGCTCGGTAGAGCGCCGATGTTGAGGTTGTCGCTGACCCACTTATCAAAGAAGCCCCACATCGCGCCGTACTTGGTGTCGTTAGTAAAGAAGTCGCCCTGGCCTTGAGCGCGGGCAAACTGGTAAAAACTGCTGACAAATTCGTTTGAGAACGAGCCGAACGAGACACCGGATTGGCCGATGAGTTTAAGAACTATGTCATCGGTGGTAGCGGCGTCGATCTCGCCTTCGTAAAGAGCCTTGAGCATACCCTTGACATAAAGCGGCGACAGCTTTGCTAGCTCGGTGTCGAGCTTGCCGAAGGCGAAGTTTTGGAGGAGCTGGCCTCGTTCAGCTTCAGTACCGCCAAACATTATTGCCGAAAAACCCACCGGAATAGCCGGATCAATTTTCCGCAGGAGAGAATCGGACATTCGGTATTCGATATTCTTCCGGCCTTCGTCTATTAACTGTCGGCGAGCTTCAGTAGTCATTTCTTCGGTAATGACCGGGTTTTCCACCCCCAATTCGGCGGCCATTTGGTTGGCTCGGGCGAAAATGGCGTCGTCGCCCACCGTTAAGGCTGAACGCATCTCGGCGTAAGTAAATTGGTTGTCGGCCGGCATAAATTGGTTGATTTGAGGCAAAAGAGCGGCAAACGATGCGGCGGCGATCCCCAAACGCCAGTTGCCGGTAATAAAGGCCTCGGCGTCGGTGCGAAACTCTATCGGAATACCAGTGGCGCGTAAGAAGAAGTCGCTGATTCCAGCGGTGGATCTGACGTAGCTTTGCAGGGTACCGTCATACCCCAACTCAACCAATCGGGCTTTTTGTTCGGCCGTCCGTTTTTCAGGACTAATTAATTCCAGTCGAGACTGCTCTTGGCGTAATCGTTCTAACCGCTCCTGTTCGATGGTCGGGCCCTTACCGCTATAAATGGATTTTATCTGGTTGGCCAGCGTCTCAAAGTCCTCATACTTATAGCCATTCAAATTAACGCCGAGCGACTGGGCGATTAAGCGCAGACCCTGATCAAGGAAAAGTTTAGTGCCAGCCGCCGAGCTGGGAGCAACAATGTATTGCAGAAAAGTGTCTTTGCTGTAGTTGATTTTGCCGTCAATCGACCGACCCATTAAGCGATTAATTACGCCGATACCGACCTCAATCTCCTCTAGTGTCTGATCGTCGCCGCTCTTGAAGACTTTTATCAGAGCATCAATCTCGGTTTTCTCCAATCGGAATTGGTCGCTGATGCCGAAATAGTCGTAAATCTTGTCGGCAGTGAAGCTCTCCAGAGAACCTTGGGTCGCCCTTTTGGCTAGTTGCTTGGTAGTGATCTCGTCACGTAAGTACGACCGAACAGTGCCGATTGGCGTCCCCAGAGCGATGTCGATCGACCGCCAACCGGTGACATTAGTTTCTTCGTCCCAAAAGGCGCCGTCGCCCATTAGTTCGGTTAATGTTTGGCTACTGTTGAGGTTAAAAACCCGATACCCTTCTGACGGATCGATACCATTGGCGCCGTAAAACAAGGTTCGAGCCGAATCGTTGGCGCGTAGTTTTTCTTGTGTTATGCCGAGTCGCTCCGATAAAACGGCGTAGCCGTAGTTCTCTTGGACATTGCCTTTGAGTGAGATGTTTTGGTTTTGGAGTCCGAGTGTCTTGCCAACATAGTTGGCAAATACTTCTTGCATGGCATCGCCCAGCTTTTTATCACCTTTAATGACGGCTAGGCTAGAGCCAGCGTTCCAGCCGAAAGCTTTGTCTACCTGTACGGCGCCTAATTTTTCCGCTAAAGCGAAGTTTTTACCGTCGAACAGGCCGGTTAAGTCGGCGGGGATAATTTGGGAAGTTGGATCCTTGATGCTGTACTCGTTGTTGAGAAACTTGGCGATCTCGTCGCCGTGGCGGGTGACGAAACTCTTAATATCAACCTTACCCTTGCTCAAACCAGCATCGTCAACACCGATTTGGACGCCCATCGATGAGGCGCCGACGGTATTGGTTAGGTCGCCGAGTAATACCTCTTTTTGGGGGTTGAGTAGGTCGTCAAGAATGATATTGGTCAAGCCGGAGTACTTGTTCTTGACGGCCTTTTCGGCGGCCTGGCGGACCATCGCTAGTCCGATTATTTTCAGAGAATCTTTGAGCTCTTTCTGCTTCTTGGGATCGGTGGAAAACAGTTTTTTTAAGTCTTCGGTACCGATGGTGTTGCCGGCTGGGACGCCGTCGAGCTTGATCTCGTCAGGGGTTTTTTTGGCGGCGACCGCTTTTTCCAGGATTTTTTTCTGGTCGTCGGTGAGCTTGAGGGCGTCCTCTAAAATGTTGACGCCAGCCATCTTCAGGCCTTTGGCATCTTTATTTTTTAAAGCATCGACAGTGCCGATCATCAAGTTTAAGCCGTCGTCGGAGCGGCCGAAATGATCGAGAACAGCGGTAATAGTTTCGCTATTCATCGCTTCATCTAGGGTGTGCTTGTCGAAATAGCCGCTCGGTATGCCGAGCGATGTTTCAAGATGTCGCTTGCCGGTCGCCTCTAAAATATTGTCCCAGCCGTAACCCTTGAGACTACCGGCCGGTAAATTCAACCCTTGTTCAACCCGACTCTTGGCGAAAGCCACTCGAGCGTCCTCGTTGTTGTCACCAGTTGAAAGTCCGGCTGGCAGGCCAGGCAGAGATTTTTCCAGCACGGCGCCACCGAGAGCGTGGAGCAGGCCGTCGGCAAACGGGTCGGCTAGAACCTGATTGACGCCGAAAGTTTTGAGGTAAATATTGGCGCCGACGTAGCTGATGATAGTTTTTAGGTCCATACCCTTAACAAACTCGATGTAGTAATACATCTCACCCGATTGATTTAAGTAAGCTACGATGCTTTGAGCGGTCATCTCGCCCGAAGCACCTAAAATACTCTGGGCGGTCGGGGTGGGATTGTTTTTTACCCCCTCGACGCTCTGCCAAGCGACCTTGATTGGTAATGGCTTTTGCCACCGAGTGGTCGAGCCGCCAATATGGCGTTTTTCGACCAGTTTGCAAGTAACTTCGCCAACCTCCGAGACATCGACGGCTTGGCCGCGGTTATGGCCGGAAACAATATCGCCCTCGTCGGTAATCGACTGGGTCCCCTCGCGGTCGAACTTGCCGGCCCCTTCGGAAGTGTAGTTTTTCAAGATTCGGTTGACTTTAATGTGATCAAACCCGTACCCGCCCTGCTCTTCCGGCAAGACGAGTTGGAGCAGGTAGTCGGTTGTCCGGATGTCAACTTCGCCGTCCAGTAATGAGGTTTGATCTTCGGGCGAAATTACTAAATTACTAGTTGTGTTGTAAAGCGTCTCAAGCCCGTCAGTACTGTCAAAATTAAGTTCCCCGGTGACTACCGTGTCATTATCGTTTCCTATCAGCTCTTGTTCGTCCGCAGGGACATCTTCGTCTAGAGGGTCGATATCTTCCGGCTTGTCGACTTCGGCTTGGGCGGTCGGTATGGATAGGGGGCTGATTTGCAAAGAAACTGTTAGGAGCGGCTGGATAACGAGCATGGCCGAAACAAATAGCACCCCCAAAGTTACACCCTTGCGCTGTGTCATTGGCAGGCTCCCGGTTCTAACTGGCCGGCTAGATGGATGTGATCTTCGTGGTCGGCTTGGAGGGCACGGCTGTAATCTGTCTTTTGCTGGTTACCCTTCATGCCAAATTCCTTAAAGGCAGATGGCACAATCATCTGTTTGACATAGATCGTTCCAGCTAGCCCGGCGTCGTACCACAACTTGGCGAGCTTACCGATATCGGGATTCCCATTATCGGCGTGATGTTTACGATCGAAAGTTCCGGATGCATCAGCGTTGACGTAATTGATATCGATAGCTGCTCCACAGGTGTGATCTGACCGATTACCTTTTTTAGTAAGGATCGGATGCCCATACGAGAGAGTATCCGTATGAATTTTATATCCCGATTTCAGGGCCAGCACTAGCATTTTGCATAAACCCTGGCTGGCTGGCTCAATTTTGCCACTAGCTTTTATTGCCATCTTACCCAGGATAATATTTTTGGCGTTCGGTCCGGAGCCAACCCGAAATTGGCCGCTGGCAATGAAAGGCGCTAGATCGGCACAGGTTCCTGTTTCTGCAAACAGCTCGCCATATTTATCTATCAAGGCTTTTTCTTTTGCTTTTATTTGGGTCAATAGTGCTTTCTGCGGCTCACCGCTTAAACTAACCAATTGATCTAATAGGCCTGCTATTTCGTTTGTTAGCTTTTCTACCTCCGCCCTTTTCTCTGGCTTGGCAAGGTTCACTAGTTGCTTGTAGCGAGCTTTTATATCATCAACATTCTTTTGGGTTACTTGCCTTCCGGCGATTAGGTTCCCCGCCAAAGCAGCGGCAACGACAGCTTGATTTTTTTCGGCGGCAGTAGTGGGTTTTATATCTGCACCCTTGCCACCGAGCAAACCGAAGGGGACGGCCAAGAGAAGCAGTAAAACGGCGACAGCGATGATGATGTACTTGCCAGATTTTTTGACGCCGTTCCAGAGAGGTTTGCCGATGAGCGACAGTATGGTAATGGCTCCAGCGACCCATCCAACCGGCCCAGTTGCCGCTTCTGTTCCTAGTGTCGCCGCTGTGGCGCCGGCTTTCACGGCGGTAGTCGCCGCAGTTTTAGCCCCGGCCTTAGCGACCTGCTGGGCGCCTTGGGTGGCCACTTTGCGTCTGGACGCCGCCGCCCCTTGCTTCTCCACACCCTCTTTCAAACCCTCTTTACCGGCCTTTTTGGCGGCTAATTTTTCTTTGCCTTTACCTAGGAGCTCATTGCCCTGATCGAACTGATCTTTAGCATCCAGCCCCCGATCAACAATATTTCGCTGCTGGACTCCTGACTGATCATCTGGTGCTTCGGGTTCGGCTGGTGGTCCGCCGTAACCCAGGTCACTTAAAAGATTGCGATTGGGATCAAACCCGTCTGGCGAGGTTTCTGGTAATTGCTCTGGATCAAGTACTTCCGGCATCATAAGTTAACTCCTAAATCCCAAATCCCAATCACCCAAATCCCAAACAAACCACAATCACCAAAATTTAAAACTTTTGAACATTTAGAAAATTGAAATTTGGAATTTGTTTGGGATTTGGGATTTGGTGCTTGGGATTTTTCCATCATGCTTCTTGTCCAAACATATTTAATATCTGCTCGGGGTTGGTGGTGATGAACTGATCTTCGGTGTAGGAGGCGATTATTTGAATGGCGGCTCGATCGACGCCGGCGACTAATAAGCCCTGGCCGACATCAGCCGTTTGCAGGAATTGCTTTTCGCCATCGGTCAGCTTGAAAACACTGGCCAATTTATCAACGGCGGTCGGCGATTGGCCGAGTAGGAGCTGGGTGGCGGAGTTACTAACGATGGCTTTGCCGTAGGCGTTGTCGATAAAGTCCTCCACATCTTGGCTGATAACCGTCACGCCCAAGAAATACTTGCGGGCCCGTTTGGTCATCGCATTCAGGAATTTGGCGGTGTCTTCAAAGCGCATCATCCACCAGGCCTCGTCAATGATCAGCAGGCGTTTCTTGAGCTGACCCTTGACCCGAGCCCAGATGTAATTTAAAACCAAGTACATCGCCAGTGGTCGGAGCTCATCTTCCATATTGCGAATCGAGAAAACGGTAAATTTGTTGGTCAGGTCGATATTGGTCGGTGAGTCGAACAAATTAGAGAACGATCCTTCACTGAATTTCACTAAGCGATTAACCAAACTTTCCGCCCCGGTCATATTCGACAATACCCCGACTAAGTCCGTTAACAGCGGCGGCGGGTTGTTTTGGGTGGCCGGATCAATTGAGATGTCCTTCATGGCATAGGTTTCGTAAAGGGCCTTGTCTAGTAAGGCGTCTTCCTCGGCGTTTAAGCCTCCAGCCATCAAACTAATTAGCCCGTGCAGGCCAGCGATGGTGGTGCGCAGAACGTCCTCACCGGCTTCGGCTGAATCAGCCGAGACATATTTCGGCAGATCGAACGGATTAATCTTTTGGGCGGAATTAAGCGAAATATCGATATAGGTACCGCCGATCGTTTGCGACAGGGTTTCGTATTCTCGCTCTGGGTCGACGACGATTACTTCGGCGCCGAGCATCAGCGTTCGCAGGGCCTCGAGCTTAATGGAATATGACTTACCGGCGCCGGACTTGGCGAAGACAACTTGGTTGGCGTTCTCCATCTGGAAGCGGTCAAACAGCACTAGACTACTATTGTGGAGGTTAATGCCGTAAAGCACGCCGTCGTGATGCGACAGATCCTGGCTGGAGAAGGGGAAGGTAGTTGAGAGCGAGTCGGTGTCCAAATTACGAACAATCTGTAGCTCGTCGTAGGCTAAGGGCATCGTCGTCGAGAAGCCTTCTTCCATCTGGAGGAGGGCTGGTTTGGAGTAAACCAGCATCCCGCCGAGGGTCGTTTCGATTTGTTTGGTCAGGGTTTGCAAGTCCTCGGGCGTTTTGGCGTAAATGGTGAAGTAAAGCGAGTACTGGAACAAGCGAGTCTCGCCCTTCTGTAAAGTGTCGCGCAGCTCCTCCACGTCGCCGATGGCGGTTTCCAGTTCGGGGTTACGAACTAGGCCTTTCTCCTGCTCGATCTGTAAGCTCGACTGCAGCTGGGTGGTTTTGCGACGGAGCTGGTTCATCACCAAGGCCGATTCAAGCGGATAGATAAACATCGAGACATCGATGGTGGCGTCAAAATTGTAAATTGGTGATAGCCAGCCGGAGTACAGATAGCGCGGATAGGTAAAAACGAACATCGTTCGGGCGTAGAACGAGCCGATCTGTAGGTAGCTGGGTGAGATGGCCATGCCGGCTGGAGCGATAATATCCAGCACATCAGCCAGGCCTTTCTTGAAAATATCCATCTCGGTGTCGGCCGCCGACTTGGCGTCTTTAGGGTTGATCGAAGCCATAATTTCGCTCAAGGATTTCTTTTTGGTCGTTACCGGCGCAATGTCGGTGCTTAGTGGCGCTACGGGAGGTGGGGCGTCTTTGGTTGGAGGCAAAACCGACGGCAGTTCTTTGGTTGGTGCCAGTTCGCCAGCTTGGGCGGCTTTGATGACATCGGTGACAACATTGGTGACTTGGTCGTCGTTCGAGCCCTTTTTGATGACCGAACCGGTCAACTGCTCGATATCCTCGATGTGTTGAGTGGTCGATTCTTCAGGGTTATAAGTGTTGTAGTAAAGCTCAATCAACTCGGCCGAAGTCAATTTCTTAGCTTGAATGCCGAGCGACTCCAATCGGCCGGTGACGATCTGGGTTTTTTCTTCCAGCTGGGCTTTTAGGTCTTCGAATTCTTGGACGGTATAGACGGTTTCCTTGTTTTTCTTGCCACCGAGCAGTTTGTCCATCCAGGTTTGTTTGGTGGTTGAAACGCCAGGGTTTTTGTTGTGAGGGACGATGACATAATATGACCGATCCATAATATTGACTTCGGCCGAGAGGCGCTGGATGAAGTCGATGTAATCAGTAATCTGGACTTTGATTAGCTCGTTGGTCTCGTCAACGCCAATGGCTTGGAGCTTGGCGATATAGCGACTCAAATCGACCCGTCGACCCTGAATAACTATCTGGAAGGGAAACTTCAAAGCATTCAAGAAACTTCGGTACTGATAGATAACGGCGTCCTGCTCTTTTTGGCTACGCAACTCGATTGAAACCGGTTTAACTTTAACCACCTGGCGAATTGAGCCATCGTTCAAGACGACAACATCATCGCGAATCTCCGAAATCGCCACATACTGCTGGGTAGATTGATTCTGCGGTTTGTTGGCCGGCCTTGATTTACTCTGCTTATCGTTAGACATCGCTTTTAGAATTAGGAATTTGGAATTTAGAATGTCGCTCCGCTCGCTCTTCACTGCGTTCAGAGTTAAGAATTTCGCTAGTTTTTTTCAGTAGCCCTCGCAGTAGTCGATGAACCTGGATAACTTGGGTGTCTAGAATGTCAAAATTCTCATTGGTTAGATAGTCGATGTCTCTAGCAATCAAGAGTTGATTTTTTAGCTCAATAAGTGAGCCGTGTGATATATAATAAAATTGCAATTTTTCCCTGTAGCCGATTCTTCCGAATCCTTCGGCAATGTTTGAAGTTATGGAAACTGCCGCTCGCCTCATCTGACTTGTGAGTCCGTACAATTCTTCACGCGGAAATTTCCTCGTTGTTTTATAGACTTCGATAGCCAGTTCATGTCCTTTTTGCCAAACTAACAAATCGGTAAATGTCTGTATTTTTTCCTCGTTTTTCATAATTCTTAATTCCATATTCTTAATTCTTATTGTTCGCCGTCCTTCGGCGAATCAATTATTCCCACAATATCTCTTACTCGGGCTTTGTCGAAATCTTTATGCGGGGCTTCCACTTTTACCTCTTGCTTGACAACAATATGGGTAGACCGCTGGTACTGACCCTTCTGCCAAACGCGAGTTCTGGGCCGCTGGAGATAACGGACGAGCGAGCCCAAGAAGTAGATAAACGGCCGATCTTGAATTTTAATAAAAGCCAAAGCAAATGAGAGCAAGCCGACAGGAATGGCAATCAACCAATACAGTGGCCGCAGAAATGTTCCAGCGGTCCAGTTGTTGAGCAGATAGATAAACAGCCCACCAAAGAGTAGATAAAAAAACTGCACCAAGGTCAAAGGCCCGATGACCTTGTCTTGCATATCTATATTTTGCGGTACTTTAACTTCCAGAAAACCCCCCTTAGGCCAATTATCAAGTTTCAAGCGACAATTATCAAGTAATGATCAAGCATTAAGTCTTAAGGTCGAGGAAATCTTTTGGAAAATTAGAGTTAGCTCGTGGCACTCGTCGGAAAGAACTCTGATATTTGGGTCGCTAGAAACGCCGGCTAACATTTTTAGCCAGTGTCAGGTTTCTTGAACCTCCTTGCGACAAAGATATATCTTGTTAGAAAAGTCTTTCTTGGAGCTAGCGCCTTGCGCCTCGGCGTAATTAGCCCCGACACTAGTTGACGACCGTACAATCTGACTAATCAATGGTCGGCTGATGGCGTCTTGAGGAAGTGTTTTGCATAAACGAATAACTTCCAGGCCAAACTTAGCAGTTCTGTCCTCCAGGTCTCTTCTTGGTACTTGTTCCATTGAAACTTATTTGTAACTTATTACTTGCTACTTGATTCTTCTCCCCTAAACAGCCAGAAGAAGTCGAAGAAGCCGGGTTGGGGTTTCGGCGGGGGATTCTTCTTGATTTGCTCGGCAGGCAACTGGGGCGGCTTTTCCGCCATCCACGAGACCATTTCTAGCTCGTCGTGGAACGGCTCGTCATAGTCTTCTGCCCAAGTGCTAGTAGTGCTACTCACCAAATTCTCGTCGTGCAGGACTTCGCGCAAATTAACGAAGATATGGAAACGAAACTGCAAATCGGGATACTCGGTAAAGAAAGTTTCCTTGGCCACATCGTCCATATCTTCAAAACCGTCCAGCAAATCAGCCGTTTCTAGCCCGGATTGCTCGACAAAGCTTTTGAATGTGCCGTCGGATTCGACATATTGGGCGATTAAATCCGGCATCGCCTCTTGGCGAATCATTTTGGCTAGTTTCTCTGGCGGATCGCCCTTGTATTTCTCGACGAGGTGGACGAGGTAGGGAGACATATCGTTTGGATCCATTTCCGGAATAATATCGCCAATTTCTTGCCAATCAATGTTGTTAGTACCGGCAATCAGCCAGTCGATTCGATGGGCAGCTTCGTGCAAAATGTGGTGAAGTTTTTGACGTTCGTTCAAACGGCTATATTCGACTCTGTCGACGGTTACCACACCGTTTCGCTCGACTTGGACAAAGACCCTTTTCGGTCGGTATTCAAGCGTCTCCTCGGTTTTTGTCGGGGTCTTGGGGTTCAGGTCGCCGTAGCGCATTTCAGTAATTAAATTGCGCAACCGTTCGCGATCGATCTTAATGCCGCGCTCTTGAAACTTTGCGACCACCGCATCTTGAATCCGCTCGAGCTCGACTGACTCTTGCTCAACCGAATTCTCGTGCTCAAAAAACTCGGACATTACTGGCTAGTCCGTGGCGTTAAGTCTGTTGGAGCGCCAGAGTCGTCGGCGGGAGCTGGAGGAGCAGACTCCGCGGTGGTTGTTTGCTCAACATTACTGACGTTAGTGACATTGGTCGTAGAAGTAGGAGGCGCCGACGGGCGGCTTGCCTCGGCCTGGGCAATGGTGCTGGCAAGTGACGCATTGTCTATATGTGCTAGTCCCTGCTCTTGGGCGACGGTTTTTGCTAGTCTACCAAACTGATTTACCATCTCGGCTCGCAAGCTTTTCGGCCCTTTATTTATCGAGGATTGGATTCCATCGATAAGTTTCTGGCTGTAGGCGGCGATTATCTTCGGGTCAGTAATGCCCATACTTTTGAAGTGCGGCGCCAGAACCCCACCAAGCGACTGAACTGCCTCGCTGGTTGATGTGCCGACCTTCTCGGCAAACCGGTCGAGCTGTTCGTCACTGAATCCGGCAGCTTCGTTAGTCATCTCTTGGCCGGTTCGATCGATGATCTCGCCTCGAGCGACTAGGGCTCGTAGGGCGCTAACGTCCCCGCCATTGACAGCAGCGCTGATTAGCTCGTGAATTAGTTTGCCGCCACCCTCGTTCATCAAGTGGCCGATCTGTCCTTTAATTGCCTCACCAACATCACCTGACAGGAGCTTGCTAACATCGCCGCCGCTGGCGACGGCATGAGCACTTAATTTCTCGCTACCGACGGTGTCCATTAATGTCTGGGCGTGTTCTGCGAGCTTGTTAAACATCGCCTCATTTTGTGGGTTCTGGATTTGAACGGGGTTGGTCACAAAAACCTTTTGAACTTTACCGCCCGGAGCCCCGCCGTTGCCTCCACCCGGACCGCCGCTTGGACTTCCGCCGCCACCTCCACCCGGAGGCGTATTCGGTGGATTCGGCCCACCAGACGGATTCGCTCCGCCACCAGGAGGAGTCTGACCTCGTATTAATGCACGCTTCCTACTCGCTTTAATATTTGGATGTTCGTTTTCTTCAGTGTCTCTAATGCTCCGCGCTGCCCGTGCCTCACTAGTCATAAGCGCCGCCCATTTCATTAAATCCGAGACTTCTTTAATATTGTTGACGTCGAATTTCAGTCCGCCTTCATTTTGGAGAGAGCGTATGAAGTCTTTATAACTGTCCTTAGTGATACTGCCACCTGCCTGCGTTAGCCTTTCAATCTCGCCGGGATCATTGTTGGCGGCTCGTGCAATTGCTCTTGCCAACCGACTCTCAACCCTCCCAAGATGGCCCTTGCCAAGAGTTTCCCTCCATGCAATAAAATCACCAGGTGTTCGAGCGTCCTTAAGCTCGTCCATACCAAGTTTCTTCTGGAGATCCGCTTCAGCATCGATTCCTCTAAGTCTGCCCGGTACCGTACCACCACCAAGCCAGGAGGGCAGGGTGGTTTTTGTCATGGCGGCAATGTAGTCCGACTTCTTAATGAGTTCTTGCCTAGCATCCCAAGCCTCCTTAAGTCGCGCCGGTCTATCAAGCAGTGTAGAAAAACCACGACCACCCGCCAAGAGTTTAGAGACTTTACCGTCAGTATAAGGCTTCGAAATCTCTTTATATCGTTTAGTTGCGCTGGCTCGATAATCAGCGATCAATTTTTTTGCCCCTTCCCTATCGCCGGCCGCTCGCATTTGCCTCGCTTTATTAGCGACAGCACTCCGGTCGGCGGCAATAGCTTTGTTTATTTTGCCGCTTGAATATTTTCCATGCGCCCATTGCCCAGCCTGCATGGCTTTTAGCGGGGTTGCTTTGGCCATGCCGAAAGCTTTTTTGGCGGCGTTGGTGATATCGATCGCGCCCTTAGTGATTAGGCCGGGGAGCTTGAGGATAAAGAGGGCTGCCAAGAAAATAATCGCCATATTAATTAATTCAGAGACGTCCAGTGCCTGAATTCTACCAATGTCGATACTCGCATCGACGTATCTAATGAGTAGAGCCATCGCCAGAAAGACAACCGGTAGCATAAATATCTGTCGAAGCATCATATCCCACCACTTAGTGAACCATTGTTGCTGGCCCGGGACGCCGTAGGCGACAAAGGCGAGCGGCGCCACGACGGTTAAGGCGTAAATGTAGACCAGTCGCTTGATCATCGCCCAGGCAAAAACAAATAATAGATAGAAAAAGAAAATGGCAAAAATGAGGATAACGAAAAAGGCAAGCGGCGATACCAGGATGGCGATCCAGTTAATGGCGCTGTTATGGAAAGCGGTACCGCCGATCTTTGTCATAAAAGCGGCGACAAAATCGCCGGCGGTGTGAACAGGAAACTTCGGGGTATTGGCGATATTAAAGGCAAAAGTTTCGAGCGATCTGGCAACGTCTAGAACGAACCGAATTAGAAGCAGGCTGGCGTTAGCGCCGACGACACCCATAACTAATCCGGGCAAGGCCTTTTTGGCGGTGTAAGTATTAATGTTGAGGTGGAGGATGTTGGCAAAGGCAATGGCCAGCAGAGCCAAGACAACGACGATATTGATTAACCCGAGCGAGAACTTCCAGGCACCCAAAAAGCCTTTATTGGGGCCAGTTCCAGCTAAGTTGCTTTCTAACGCCCCGATCTGATCGCCCGCGCCTTGAGTGGTGGTGGCCAGCGGCGTGTAAATTTTGTCAATCACATAACCTATAATGCAAGCGAAGACTTTTAGCACGGTTGCGCCAAGGCCATCGCCGGTAAGGGAACCGAAAATATTGCCCCCATTACAGGGGTCTTTACTGCTGCTGGTGGCTTGTTGGGTCTGGCCGACACCCCAGAAAACCAGCCAACTCGACCCTCCTTTTATCTTCTCTATTTTCGGGTCGCCGGTTTTATTGAGGCAATACGGGTTCAAGCCCATCGGGTCGTCGGCTGATTTTTCTGCGATCGTTCCAGTGGTGTCGTCCTTCCAATCAGGTCCGGTGAATTTGAACTTGGCTGGATCTTTTTGGCAGTCGGTAGTGGTGCCATCCCGTCGTATAATTGGGCTAACCATCGAGTAGGCGGCTAACAGCCTCCAAGAGGTATCTTCAATACCAATCCCAGCTTTAATCTGATGCACTTTCTTAAGTTCGTCAGTTCCTAATAAGGGTCGAATATCGACGCCATTCATCCAGTAAACATCTCCGACGTTATCTCCGGAATCGATCATAAAAACTAAATCGGGAATCTTCACCAGCTCTTCACCATCTTTTATGTTGAGACCGGTCCGGTAGCCCTGAAACGACCAATACTTAACAAACGAATATTCTCCAAGACCGGGCTTGTCGCCACCAGAGACATCAAGAAGCTTGAAGGTTATTTCCGGCCGGCCGGTCGTGGCACTTTTTGGGATAATAAAATACGGCGGAGCATTCGCAGCGGTTTCCGAGAAGTTAGCGGGGAGATACTTATAGGGACCAAGGTTCTCATTAAACCAGCTGACGACTTTCCCACGATCGATTGTGCTAGAACTACTGCTGGACGCTGAAAGGCAATAGTTAAAACTCTTTTGCAGTTCCTGCGCTCCCTGATTAGATTTATTGGCCGTAATCAACGCAAAGTATCTAGTTTCGTTTCTTTTTGTACTATTAGTAGCGTTGTCATCTCCAAAGGTGTCGTCAGATAGCCGAGGAGGGCTAATTAAAGGAGATTCGTAAAGATTTCCAGTAGTTCGGTAGGTAAGCCCATCGGCATCATTTAGTAAGGTGGTCACTATGTCGCCCTCACCATTAGCGGGATTTCGGTAGATGGTAATTATTATCCCCGTATTTAAGTAGCCCAAGCCAGGATTTAGCCCGTTAAAAAGACTGTTCTTAACCAACTGCTGGATTCCAATGTGCAGGTTATTGCCAACTCGACCAAACGCATCCCAAGGTTCGGCACGAATATAGCTAGCTGAACCGACGTAGGTAGGTGCGATTACGTCCTTTTTATATTCCGTGCAGGTAGCTTCTGGGTCGGCGGCCCGAGCGACGGGAGTCTGGGCAACGAGCGAACTGCCTAACCAACCAGAAAAAAGGCTGCTGGCCAATATAGCAACCAGGGCTGTTGTAACTAACACCCTCCTCAATAACATACTTCAATACTACGGCTTGCCCGCCAGAGTTGCAACGACGGCGTGGCTTGCCCACCACATCTACAAGTGTAGGGTGGCTGTCTAGTCTTTGTTGCGAATAGAAACAATTTCCGTAAATTCAAGAAACCCAATACCTGAATCTTCTTGGAAATCTAATGTGGTATACCATATACACAGCCCACAGACCTAAGATAGTATCAGCTGCTAGCGGTACGCCGAACGGCGATGGTCGATGTGTAGAACTAGGATTATTTTTTGCGTTTCATCCACGTCAAATATAATGCGGTACTTTCCCACCCGCCAACGGTAGTCCCCACCCTCAAAATCCTGTAATTTTTTCGCAAAAGCCAAAGGATCGGACTGGTCGAGGAAAAAGGCAATTTTTTTGGCAACTCGCTTTTGCACGACGGTATCGAGATTGAAGAACTCTTTCTCGGCAATTTGACTAAATTCGGCCTGGTAGGTTGCCATTTAGCAGCCTGGCACTAGCTATCAACAGAGCCAAAAACTTTGGTGTAGATTTCCTCAAAAGGCACAACCTTACCGGCCTTAACTTCGGCCCGAGCTCTGGTAATTGTCTTGAGGTACTCTGGGTCTTGCGAGGCAAGGTAGTCCTCGTATTCGCCGATATCCATTAACACTGCCTTAGGCAAGCGACGATGGTTGATGACCAGCGGCCGTCCAGTTCGGTTGACCTCTTTAATAGCATCGCTCAAGTTGTTTCGTAATGTCGTGGCGTCAATACTTTTTATGATCATTGTATATTTCATACCGTACAATCGAAATGTACACTCGTCAAGGCGACTAGCGAATACAAACAACTTCGATCGGCAATTTTAATTTCGTCCACGACCGGTCGGCGGTGATGACCGGGCAGTGATTCGCCACCGCCGTGGCCAGACAAACTTTGTCGGCGAGAGAAATATCTTTCTCCTGACCCGAAAAGTTATCGATATACGCCTTAAGATCGCTCTGGCGGAAGGGTAGGATTTTGAGCTGGAGTTTCCTAAAAGTTTCCAACCCAAACTTTTTGTTGGGGAAAAGTCGTCGCAACTTGAGAATGGATTCCGTTAAATTGACGGCGCTGATTGCCAAGGGCTCGTTGAAAAATTTGGCCATCTGCTCGCCGCCCGGCTCGTCGTTAACATAGGCAATTAGCGCCGAGGAATCGAGTAACCGCATTTAGATTTTGTCAGGATCTTAAATGCCTTCGCGCTTGGCCTCGGCTCGCCTTTCGGCTATTAATTCTTCGGAAATCATCCGCCCAGTTTTGGGGTAGCTCATATGGGCCAGCTCTTTTTGAAGTTTCTCCCATCGATCAAGCGGTTTTTCCAAAACCAGACGACGGCTCGATACCCTCACGGTCAGCGCCGCTTTTGGCTCAAGCCCAAAGAGTCGTCTGGCTTTAGCCGGTATCACTATCCGTCCGTCTTTGCCCATTATTGTTCGTAGAAGTAAATCAGCCATGACAATTTTAGTATATGTCAGATTTTAAAAATGTCAAATTGATGAGTTAATTAAACGAGGTACCCCGTCAGCTTGCCGCAGGGCGTTTGATTAAGAATTAGCTAGAAATATCGAGTATAATACAGTTGCTCCAATTTGGAACGGAGAAGTGCAAATGAACAAAATGATGCTAGCCAAGACTTTGGCTGTCTGTTTGGTCGTGAGCGGCATGGCCGCCAATACTACTACTCATTCGACTGACGCCCGGGCCGCTGCGGTTGCGGCCAGCGCCACTACTCCGATGGTCGCCAAGCCGCCCGTCGGCAAATGGGGAATGGTCTTCGCGGGTCTGCAGGGAGCCCGCGATCACCAAAAAGAGATGTACCAGATGGGCTACCAGGAGATAGTGTTCAGTGCCAAGGGTACATACCTCTGGAGCGGCTGGACCTGGGGCAACGAGTTCAAGAAAAGCGGCGTCTGGTATCGGGAGAAAGACCGGATCGTCATGGAAGACAAGAAGATGCTCTTTGAGAGCCGAAAGGGTACCAAAGATATGATTTGGTACGACAAGACCTATGCCGTACTAACCAAGGCCGAGAGCGGCTACTATAAACTCGAACCGACGGCTCCTGCTGGCATGCGTGTCTTTTGGTTGGGCGTCCGTTACGACCTAACCAAGAAGCCGCCTGGCTATTTCAACCAAGCGGGCGAGCGTCTAAACTTTAAATATTAGACCAATGACCCGTGGGTCGAGGCAGGTGTCTCGACCCATTTTTATTCTTTATATAACGGGTCAAGCTCCAGAACCCTAGCCTTGAGTTCGGGGTGGAACTGGCTGGCTAGTAGAGTGATATCGCGTGAGCCAGGGTTGAGCGCATAGGCGCGATCGATGATAATCCGCAGGGTTTCTTGGTCGCTGTTTTTCAATCGCTTGGCCAAGCCGACCAATTTTCGTTCGTCGGTTTGGCTGGCGACATAGCGAGTGATATTTTTGACTCGCTCCTGCTGGCTTGCTTGTTCGATCCGACCAATCTCGTTATTAATGGCGTTAACGGTCGCAATTCGCCAGGAATACAATCCGGCAACGATTACGATTGACGCCAGGTAGAACCAGAACCGGTTAGACATTATTTACCCTTGACATTTTTAGTTGAATTTGATATTTTTAGCTTACAAAACCGGGTAGGGTGCCGACCAAACGTGAAAGTCGTTTCTTAAGCACTCCTCGGTTTTTTGTTTTTTAGCTCCTCGATTATATCCTTAGCTTTCATTTCTGTCGCCTGTTTCTTGTCACGATAAGCACCTAACGCCGCCCAATGAGAATTGGATTTTCTCCCAACCTCTTTGACGTAAATATTCTCGATCTCAATTCCCCTAAGCGAGCAAAAAAACTTAACCTGTTCGCAAACGATATTCTCATAGCCGGGATATTCTCTATCAATAACAATCTCGCTGAATTTCTTCTTTTTAAGTAGGGCTAGACCCAGAGTAATTAAAACCGAAAAGGTTAGTATGGAGAACAGCTTGGGTTTCTTTATGTTTCGAAAATGTCGTTGGATAACTTTTTTCTCCGTTGAAGATATAAAGAGAGTGACCGAAAGGCCATTAGAGATACCAACTGCCGTAGGGATACTTGTCCGTTCTAGCTTCCCGCTCTGGTCAATTTCGATTTTCATTCAGTATCTCTTTCTCGATTGTATCGACAAGAAATGGGGCGAAGTCCGACAGGATAGTCAGTTGGCGTTTCAAGGCGACCAATAGGCAGGACCTAGCTTGCTCGACCCGTTCGGGGCTTTCGGCTTCGCGAATGGCGGATTTTTCATATTCCAAGAACTGATCAGCAAAATCATGCCAGAAGAATTCGTACAGCTCTTCAAGGGCAACGGACAGTTTCAGGGCGGTGAAATTCTTCTCATTCTTGACCTCGAGCTTGTCGAGCTTCTTGAAAAATTCTTCTTCCGTATGGTCGAGGGTGCTTGGCAGCACCCAGCTTTCAGCTTTCAGCTCTCGGCTATCAGCATTTGATTTCGTCCCCGTCTTTAGCTGACTGCTGATTGCTGACGGCTGATCTGCCGTCGCTTCGGCAACGAAGCGACTCGCGTTCCATATCTTCGTCGCAAAATTACGATACTTGAGAATTTTCTGCTCCGAGTACCGTTGCGGTGTTCCCGGCGAGTTACCGCCCAGCAAACTCATTCGCAAGGCGTCCGAACCGTATTTATCTATCATCACCATCGGGTCCATTACATTGCCCTTGCTTTTGCTCATCTTGGCGCCAGTTTCGTCGAGAATGAAACCATGGAAATAAACTTGCTTGAAAGGAATCTTACTGGTGAGAGCCTCGCTTAACATAATCATCCTCGCCACCCAGAAGAAGATAATCTCCGGGGCTGTCTCAAGGAAACTTGTTGGGAAGTAGCGCTGCAAATCTGGTGCTTCGCTGTTGGGCCAACCCAAGGTGGAGAACGGCCACAATCCAGCCGAGAACCAAGTATCGAGAACATCCTCGTCCTGTTTCATTTCGCAGTCCCCACAAATCGGGCAGACCTTCGGCTTTTCTAGGGCAACGACGAATGTGTCAGCTTTTAGCTTTCGGCTTTCGGCTTTCGGCATTTCCGTCTCTGCTGATTGCTGACTGCTGCTAGCCGACTGCCTGGTTTGGCAGTACCAAACAGGCAGTTCGTGTCCCCACCAGAGCTGACGAGAGATACACCAGTCGTGAAGGTTTTTGAGCCAATGAAAGTAGAGCTTTTCCAAATTCTTTGGGGTAAATTTAATCTCGCCGGACTTAACGGCCTTAATCGCCGCTTCTTTAACAGCGGTCGCCTTCATGAACCACTGCGGTAGGATCTGTGGCTCAATTTTACCGCCACCTCTATAGCTGACGGCAACTCGGTGACGGTAGTTCTCGTCCACTTTGACGAGTAGGCCTTTGTCTTTAAGCTTCTGCACAATATCTGGTCTGGCTTCAGCGATTTTCCGGCCGGCAAACTCGCCAGCGATCGGCAGGAGCTTGCCGAATTGGTCGATCACCTGAACCTTGTCTAGTTGATGGCGAGTAGCAATCTCAAAGTCTGTTTTGTCGTGCCAGGGAGTAATTGTCATTACCCCAGTGCCAAACTCTGGGTCAACCGCCTCGTCCTTTATTATTGTGGCTGTAATCTTGCCGTTGATCCATTCGCAATCGAAGGTGTCGCCGTCCTTATATTTAGAAAATCTTTTGTCGGCCGGGTGCATAACAATATATTTATCGCCGAACTTGGTTTCTGGCCTAGCAGTACTAATCTCAAAGAGGCCAAACTTAAAAGTATAAAAAGGTGTGGTTTCCTCAATGTATTCAATCTCGTCATCAGAAATAGTGGTCTGCATCTTCGGATCCCAATTAATTATTAGCTCGGATTTGTAGATTAGCCCCTTCTCATAGAGACGAACGAAGGCAGTTCGAACAGCCAGTTTTGAGTGCTCGTCCATGGTAAAACGAAACCGGTTCCAGTCAGCCGATAGGCCTAATCGCTCGAGGGAGGTACGCATGCGTGGCATGTAATGATCGATCCACTCCCAGACTTCTTCCAAGAATTTCTCTCGTCCAATCTGGCTACGACTTAATCCTTTTTCTTTTTGAATTTTCTTTTCCACCAAGGCCTGAACAGCAATGGCGGCGTGATCCATGCCGGGCAAAACCAAGACATCTTTACCGAGGCGCCTTTGATGTCGGGCGATGGTGTCCTGAATGCCGTAGGTCAGAGCGTGACCGAGGTGCAAGTCGCCAGTGACATTCGGTGGTGGAATAACGATCGAGTACGGCTCACCCTTACCTGTCGGCACAAACAGCCCCTCGGCTTCCCACCGAGCGTAAATATCCGGTTCTTTTGAGTGATCGTAGCGAGTGGGGATGTTATCAATTTTCATTTATCAATTTTCAGTTTTCATATAATTTACAATTCTTCAATTATCATTGTCATCAATTCTTTTTCCAGTGTTTTTGAAATTGGTCTTGAGTCATTTCCGCTTGGCGCAAAATTGCTCGTAGCGTGCCAGGAGCGATCGGTTGGTTGTGTATGGCTATTGTAATTCCCCGACCATCGGAATGCTTCAAGCGCTGGTGGCTACCGGACTGTCTGGAAATTACAAAACCCATTCTCTGAAAAAACTTTGACAACTGCAATGGCTTGATTTGCCCAAGCCCCATTAGCTAGCGACTAATCTTCGCCCCGGCTGGAAGTTCGGCTCGAAAAGTCGTTACTAGCGACCGAGGACTTTCGATCGGTACCTCAATGCCTTCTTCGGCCAGCGATTCGAGATGAAAATTAACGAGCTCCTCAATCGCCTGCTGGGCTTTATCGGCGGTATCGGCTTCAGTAGCAACTCCTAAAACTGGTACATAGGCCGTATAGCAAACCTCCTCGGTGCCAAGCCGCTTCTCTCGGTTGATAACAGTAGTGTAGCTAGTTGCTTCAGCTTTCATTGAAGCTATTGTACACCCAGAAGGAACCCGTTTGTATGTCAGAGCGACAAATTCGGATCCGCAATCATATCCTGCCACGGCGTCGGCTGACCGTACAGCGCATGGAAAACGGCTGCCGCTCCGATCATCGCAGCATTGTCGGTGCAGTATTTTAGTTCAGGGACAAAAAACTTGATCTCTGGATTGAAAGTATGAACGGCCTGTTCCAGTCGAACCCGCAAATGTTCGTTAGCGGCGACGCCGCCGACCAAACAAACTGATTTAACTTCAGGGTTACCTTCCAATGCCCAAACCGTTTTCTTGGCAATCGTATCGGCAACAGTTTTCTGAAAACTAGCGGCAATGTCGGCTTTGACATGTCTCGGTAGTGGATTAGGAAGTTTACTAACCAATCCCGCCACTGCCGCCTTCAAGCCGCTAAAAGAAAACTCTAAATTACCGTGTTCGGGTAGAGAGATCGGTAGTTTATATGCGTCCGGATTACCTTCGCGTGCCAGATGGTCGATTGCTGGTCCGCCCGGGTAAGGCAAGCCAAGTAAGCGAGCGACTTTGTCGAAAGCTTCACCAGCCGCATCGTCACGGGTTGCCCCTAGCACCTCGTACGATAAATGTTCTTTCATCAAAACGAGTTCGGTATGCCCACCCGAAACAATGACGACCAATGCAGGCAGGGCGGGGACTGGGCACTGGGGACTAGGTACTAGTTTTCCATCTAGTTCCAAGTTCCTAGCTCCTAGTTCCTGGCTTGGCGCCAGCCAAGCGCTGTACAGGTGTCCTTCGAGGTGATTGATCGGGTAAAAAGGTTTGCCGGTCACTTGAGCGATAGTTTTAGCGGCCGACTGACCGATTAGCAAGCACCCAATCAGACCCGGGCCGCTCGTGACGGCAATAGCGTCAAAATCGAGTTTCTTGCCCCGGGTGGCTTGGTCAAGGACGTGAGTCAGCGCCTCGGTGTGCATTCGGGCGGCGACATCGGGAATAACCCCACCAGTCTTAGCGTGGGTCTTAAGCTGTGAGGCAACGATGTTAGTTAAAATATTGATCTCCCCATCATCTGTAGCCTCAACAATGGCGGCCGCTGTTTCATCGCAACTTGTTTCAATCGCCAGTATTCTCATTTCGAGCACCTCGGTGCGAGAAAGAAAAGTTTTCTTTTCATAGAGCCATTCTAATCGATTACAGGTATACTTGACACATGTTCAAGTCGATCTTACAAACCGACTTCTGGGCCAAGTTCAAGGAGGATGGCGGTTGGCAATCAAAGAAGTACGGTAATCTCTACGGCCTGACTCGGCAATTGCCATTTGGTAGATCGATCCTGTATTTTCCCGAGATTCCGCTCGATTTAGAGCATGGCATACCGTTTGACGATCAGGCCATTTACATTTCCAGAAAGGACGACGAGAAACCGCCAAAAGGCCGAATATTCACCCGGTTTGAATTCCTGGAGTTTTGGACGCCGGAGCACGCTAACAAGCTACTCCACGCCGGTTTAGTCAAGGCATTCGAAGATGTTCAGCCGGAGTACCGTCAGTGGGTCATGCTCGACAAATCGGAAGAAGAGCTACTGAAGGACATGAAGCCAAAAGGGCGTTACAACATCGGTGTCGCCAAGAAACACGGCCTTGAAATTAAGTGGGGGATTACCGATCAATCGATTCAGATACTCTTCGGTCTATATGGTCAAACTGCCAAACGAGCCGATTTTCAGGGTCGTGACCTACCGTATTTCCAGAGACTGGCTAAAACCCTAGAGGAGAATAAGGCCGGAGAAATCGTCGTAGTTTCGAAAGACGGCGAGCCGCTATCTGCGCTACTACTATCTTTTTACGGTGGGGTTTGCAGCTACCTTTACGGCGGCTCGGGCGGAGATAGAAGTCTGATGGCACCGTACCTGGCGCACTGGGAAGCGATCAAACGGGCTAAGCAGGACGGCTGCGCTATTTATGACCTATTAGCAATAGCCCCAATGGAGCAACTAGCCACTGGCAGTCTAGCAACTAGCCAGTTCCAGCCAGAAGCTAGTAGCCAGAAGCTAGTAGCTAACTTGAGTTCTCATCCTCATTCCGGCTTAACTCGCTTCAAAACTCAATTCGGTGGCCAGTCGGTTCGGTTGCTTGGCTCGTGGGACTTGGTTCATTCGCCCATTTGGTATAGACTGTATCGGCTAGCAGAGAAGCACAGAAGGAAAACCGTTAAATGAGGCCGATACAGAATTTTAAATTTTCAGTTTTCAATTTTCAAACAAATCCCAATTGTCCAATTTTAAATTGTGATATTTGGGCATTGGACATTCATTGGAAATTAGAAATTTGAAATTAGAAATTACAATGCGGACTTTAAAAAACTATCTAAGAAAAATATCGCCACCATGGTTTATCAACCTATATCATTTGAGTCGCGGAATGATTGCCGCATTGCTTTACGGTTTTCCGGCCAGGAAACTGCGGGTCATTGGTATAACTGGTACTAACGGTAAAACCACCACTGCTCACTTAATAACCTCTGTTTTGCAAGCTGGTGGCCGTAAAGTCGGCATGGCGACGACAGTCGACTTTCAAATCGGCGATAAGGTAACGGAAAACAACCTTAAAATGACTACCGTCAGCCCATTTTTGTTACAGAAATTGATGGCTCAGATGGTTAAGGCCGGTTGTGAAGATGCTGTAATTGAGGTTACTTCGATTGGATTAGATCAACATCGATTGTGGGGTATTCCCTTCACCGTCGCTGTTTTCACAAACTTGACTCACGACCACCTTGATTATCACCAGACGATGGAAAAATATCGCCAGGCCAAGGAACGGCTTTTTGCTCACCGGCCGCAGTTATCAGTTATTAACATTGACGATCCTTCAAGTGAGTATTTCCTTAAACATAGCGCCAACCGTACCGTCACTTACAGCTTAAAATCCAACGCCGACCTGGTTGGCAAGAAAATTTACCAGCGAGCGGGCGGGACCGACTTCGTTCTATTGGCTCGTGGTCACCAAGCCAGTATCTCTATTCCCCTGCCGGGTGAATTTAATGTCGCCAATGCCTTAGCTGCCGCGGGAGTTGGTTTGGGCTTGGGGCTGTCGCCCGAAGAAGTCGTTGAAGGGCTACGAGTTGTTCAGCCTGTGCCGGGCCGGATGGAAGTAATTGACTGCGGTCAGGCCTTTACGGCGATTGTTGATTACGCTCATACACCGGACGCTCTGCAAAAAGTTTACGAGACGATTAAACCAGCTGTGCACGGCAAACTAATTTCGGTGCTCGGTGCTACCGGTGAGCGGGATAAAACCAAGCGACCGATTCTGGGCGCGCTAGCTGGCCGCTACGCCGACTATGTCATTGTCACCAACGAAGATCCGTACAACGAAGACCCTAATACTATTATTGACGAGGTAGCCGCTGGCGTGCCTCGTGGCCGACCGAAACACGGTGGCCGCTATAAAGTCAAAAAAGCGGGTACGGAGGAGGGCGATCTGCCATTCAAATACAAAGACAACGGCGAAGATATCTGGTGGTGGCGAGTGTCGGATCGCCAAGAGGCGATCGCTAAGGCCTGCCAAATGGCTCGGCCGCAAGATGTCGTGCTAGTTACCGGCAAAGGAGCAGAAAAAGTTATGGCCGTTGGCGACAAACTCGTACCATTCTCCGACCGCCAGGTGTTGGAAGAACTGCTCCAGAAGTACCGGATCTAATATCTAGGGCTCGATTCGCTTTATGCCGGCGATTTTACCCAAGGCCAGATCGTAAGTCAAAAGTCGCCCATCCGCCTGATCAAGGGCAAGGGCCGCAGCAAAGCCATCCACAAAACTAACATTATATTCGGACACTATTTTGATCGTTTCTTTCAGTAAACTCTCGTTACATCGGATGTTCGGATGACAAATAAGATCGGTCAGCCAGGATAGGACTTTTTGACGACTAAACTCATAGTATTTAGTTAATACAAAATAGATTTCAGCCAAAACAGTGTCGCTGACGAATAAATTTCTGTTTTTTCGCAGGTAAGTACGAAACTTTTCCGCTTTCACCATATCGTCGCCAGTTAGATAGCGAATAACGATATTGGTATCAACGATGATGATCGGCGAAGCCAGCCGCGGGGACCGTTTGGGCGTAGTGGTCATGATGAGTTACTTGCAGCGTTCTTCTTTTAGAACCCAATCTCGGATCCGCTCTCGTGTAACCACCCGTTCAATCTCTTTTTTATTATATTTTTTCGGACTCTTAGCTACCCCTAACAGGTTCTCAAAGTTAGAAGAGCGCGTAAGGCGCAACTCGGGCTTCTTGCCGTCGGTTTGGGTGACATTCAATGTGTCCCCCTCGTTCAAGCCGAGCTGACGACGAAACTGAACTGGAATAGTAATCTGGCCTTTTCTGGTGATTCTTGTTTCCATTGATACTACCACTATGCTATGTACTACTATTTTGTCAAGTACTACCACGGGGTTAGAAAAGATAATCGATGACCGGTGTGTATAATAAGCCCAATGGATAACGTCGACAGTCTCGAGGCAATTTTAGATAAAGCCACGCCAGAGCTAGTTGGTGGTGAGCTGGATTGGAGAGCGGATGTCGGCACCGAAAGATTTGATTGGTTGCTTGGCCGCTAGCGGCCTTTGCCACCTTCGGTCTGCCTAACGCAACTGGTGTATTCGTCCGGAGTAATGGCGTAATTCGGGTGCTCTGGTGGCGGATTGCCCATTGCATTATTGAGACATCTAGAAAAGAAAGCCCAATCAGCGACGGTCCAGGAGTTAGTGTCAGCGCAACCATTACCGGTCCAAATCTTCGGTGGTTTACATATTTGTTTCACATCCCAACTCGGTAATATTGGTTCAGCTCGCTGCGCCTCAAGATTCAAAGTACTAGCAATTGGTGCTCGTAAACCAAAGCCTAACGTCACTCCAATCAGTAATGCCACAATCGCCCAAATAATCGTTCGTCTCACTCCCATACTTTGACATTACCCCCCCCTCGTCGCTGTCAAGCCCCTTGACAAGTATACGTTTCAAATGTACATTTTAACTATGACTAAAGTAGTAAATGCCACAGAGTTGCGAACTAACTACGCCGAGATTGCCTTGGCCGTCCGTGGCGGCAAGAACGTCGCGGTAATTACCAAGCGGGGCCGGCCCGATCTGGCGCTAGTTGATTTAGATTACCTCGAAGACCTAATTGAAAGTCAGGATAAAGAATTTCAAGTGTCCTTGCGCCAAGCCGCCCAGGAAAAAGCCTACTCGCTTGAGGAAGTCTTTGCCTCCTCCGATTAAATGCGCTTCACGTTCGCCGAGTCGGCCAGGCGCGACGTCGAGAAACTGCCTAAAAAAATCCAGTCTGGTCTCAAAGATAAACTACTTTATTGGCAGTCGAACCAAACCCCGCTCGATTACGCAAAACCGTTAACCCAACACAACGAGGCAACGCATCGCTTTCGTTTCGGTGTTTATAGAATTCTGGTTAAGCAAATCGGTAAAGAATTACGAATTTTACGCATCCGCCATCGCAAGGATGTTTATCGGTAAATGTTAATTTGATACCTACTAATCCTCGCCAATTTTAGGTTTCTCGGGTATCTTCAACTTAAATGTCAAAGGCTCTGCCTAAAATCTTACTTCTGGATTCTAACGCCCTGATTCACCGATCGTTTCATGCGCTCCCACCGCTGACGACGCCGAGGGGCGAGGAGGTTAACGCCGTTTACGGCTTTGCTAACGCCCTTTTAAAAGCAATAAAAGACGAAAAGCCTGACTATGTCGTCGCTTGTTTTGATGCTGGCAGGGAAACTTTTCGCAATGAGATTTTTGACGGCTATAAAGCCCATCGTAAGGAGACTGACATCGCTCTGATCGACCAATTTCCCCGTGTCCGACAGATTGTCGATGTTTTGAACATCCCCGCTTTTGAACAAAAGGGTGTCGAAGCCGACGACCTGATCGGCTCGCTGGCCGCTATTGCCACTAAAGAAGGACTGCAAACAGTCGTCGTTACCGGCGATAACGACGCCTTGCAGTTGATCAACGACTCGGTTTCGGTCTATTCCCTGCGCCGCGGTGTCACCGACACACTGGTCTATCATCGCGAGGATGTTTTTGGAAAAATGGGGGTTTTCCCCGAGCAAATTGTCGACTACAAGGCCTTGAGCGGCGACTCGTCCGACAATATCCCTGGCGCGCCGGGCATCGGTCCTAAAACTGCCGCTCTGTTACTAGAGAAGTATCACAATCTCGAGAATATCTACGAGCATTTGGATGAGCTCAAAGACCGTCCCCGACAGATTTTGGCTGATAATAAAGAAACGGTGATGATGAGCCGTCGTTTGGCGGCGATTCGGTTGGATTTAGATATTGATCTAGATCTCAAAGTTGCCGATGTCGCCAACTTTGATTTTTCCAAAGTGGTCGGGCTTTTCCAAGAATTGGGTTTCAAAAGCTTGCTCGCCAAGCTCCCAAGCCAGCAACTAGCTCCTGGCAACTTGCCCCTAGCTTTTGGGAGCCAGGAGCCAGTCCGCCAGCTGGCGGACAGCAGCCAGAAGCTTCTTCCCACCCTCCCCTTCGAGGCTATTACGACCCTGGAGCGTTGGGAAGAACTAGCAGAATCTATCCAGAAAGAACCAATTCTCTGTATTGATACAGAAACCGTAGATATTGACGGGGATCTTATCGGTATTGGTTTTGCCTGGAGTCAAAATAAGGCAGCTTATCTCCCTCTAGCGCCAACCTATAAAGAGGGTCTGCCAATCGAGCAGGTTCGCAAATCAGTTCAGGCAATCTTGAGCAACAACAGTAAGAAAATCGGTCACAACCTCAAATATGACCTACGTTCTCTCTTAGGAGTCGGCATTACCGTTAACAATGTCTGGTTCGACACGATGATTGCTTCCCAACTAGTCAACTCGACGGCTCACTCCCATCGACTTGATGATTTGGCGATGACCGAGCTGAACTTCAAAAAAATCCCAACCCTGCAAATTTTGGGAGGCAAAAAAGACAGTGTCATGACTGACGCTCCGCTTGAGGATCTAGCGGCCTATGCCTGCGAGGATGTGCTTATAACATATAAGCTATACGAGAAGTTTCGTCCGTTGCTGGAAGAAGCGCATTTGAAGCGGGTTTTTTATGAGATCGAGATGCCGTTACTGCCAATATTGGCGGAGATGGAAGCAGTTGGTATTAAAGTCGATCGAAAATATCTCAAAGTCCTGGGCGAGAAGCTGACCTTGCGCCTGAAAGAAATAGAAAAAGAAGCCGCTAAAGAACTGGGTGAAGGGGTTAATATTGCTTCGCCTGCGCAACTTCAAGACGTTTTGTTTAACAAATTGAATCTGCCGGTAATTGGGATAAAAAAAATAAAGTCCGGCTACTCAACCGACGCCGATAGTTTGATGAAATTGCGCGACAAGCACCCGGCGATCAAGCTAATTTTGGAGTATCGCGAGCTAGCTAAATTACTCAATACTTACGTTGATACCCTGCCAAACCAGATAGACAAAAAGGGGCGGGTTCACACCAGCTTTAGTCAAATCGGAGCGGCGACTGGCCGGATGAGTTCGAATAACCCGAATTTGCAAAACATTCCGATCCGGACTGATCTGGGAAACGAAGTTCGTCGAGCCTTTGTGGCTGACGAGGGCAAAGTTTTTCTCGGCGCCGACTACTCGCAAGCCGAGCTACGAGTGCTAGCTCATCTCTGCCAGGATCCGGGGCTGATCGCCGCTTTTCATTCTGGCGAAGATTTTCACGCCCAGGTGGCGGAAAAATTAATGGTCGATCGTCGTAGTGCCAAGGCAATTAATTTCGGCATTATTTACGGCCTAGGTTCAAGCGCTCTGGCTAACGACCTGGGTATTCCCGTCGCTGCTGCCAAAGAATTTATCGACAAATATTTTACTACCTTCCCCGGCGTGTCAGATTTCATTGCCAAAATGAAAAACCAGGCTCGTGGGGAGGGTTTCGTTGACACATTTTTTGGGCGCCGTCGCTATCTGCCCGATATTCACTCGCCCAATATGATGCTCCGCTCGGCGGCTGAACGAATGGCGACCAATCACCCCTGTCAAGGAACGGTGGCGGACCTGATGAAGCTGTCGATGGTGGCGGTGGCTAAAGTCCTGCCGACCGGAGCAACCATGCTACTACAAATTCACGATGAACTGTTATTTGAGGTTGAAAAAGGGCAAGAAGAAGCACTGGCAACGGCGGTCAAAAAAGTCATGACTAATATCGCCGAACTGTCCGTGCCGCTAATCGCCGATATCAAAACCGGCCCGAATTGGGCAGACCTTCAACACCACCCCGACTGCGCCTAGGCTTCGTCGGGCAAGCCGAAATATAGCTAGCTACCCATATTTAAGGTACAATCAGGGCAAGATGCGTAATTGGTCAGTTGATGAAGTAACCCTAAAAAAAGATCCAGCCAAATACCGACTCTGGCGATTGGAACAGCTGATTAATTTCGGCCTGGAAGGTGAGAAAATCAGTGCCGACGAGTTGCGGCAAGCCCTACCGAAATTAATCCTCGACCCAGCTAAAAAACGTTATCTCCAATTCCTGCTGTCGAAGCGATGAGTTCGAAAATTCTCACCGATCGCCAACGAAAGTTTTTACAACTCCTGGCCGAGCAGAAAGGTCTGGTCAGCCAATTCTACCTTTCTGGCGGGACGGCTTTGACCGAATACTACATTCCGTATCGTTACTCGGAGGACCTGGATTTTTTTAGTCTCGAGTCGGTCGACCCAGAAATAATCGCAGTCTTTTTGCGCTCAATTAAAGAAAGATTGGGCTACGAAAAGGTTGAGAGCAATACTAGTTTCAATCGAAACCTATTTTTCTTGGACTTTCCCGACGAGAAATTGAAAACAGAATTTACTTACTTCCCCTTTCCACCGATTGAGAAACCGATGTTCAGGGACGGAATCAGGGTCGACAGTCTAGTCGACATTGCTACTAACAAACTCTTTACAATTTATCAAAATCCTCGGGCTCGTGACTTCACCGACTTATATATGATCTGTTGTCAACACAATTTCAGCATTGACGACTTGACCAAGAAAGCCCGAGTCAAATTTGACTGGCAGATCGACCCGATTAAATTGGGTAGCCAGTTCCTGTTAGTTAACGAACTAAAAGATTACCCGCGCTTAATTGAAAAATTAGATCCAGCCGATTGGCAGGCATTTTTCATTGAAGAAGCTCGCAAACTCGGCTCGGAAATCGTTAAGTAAAAAAAGTCCCGATGATTGTCGACATTAAAGTTGGCCCCAACTGGGCAGACCTGACCGCATTGAGTGGATGAAGCTCACCTCACTTTCGATTGTTTTTCCGGCCTACAACGAAGAGAAAAATATCACCAAAACCCTTCGTCAAGCGCTATTAGTTGGTAATAGGTTGACGGACGATCTAGAGCTGATCGTCGTCGACGATGGCAGTAGGGATGGTACGGCTCGAATGGTCAGTCAAATGGTTGAACAAGATGGTCGGATTTTTCTAATTACCCATCTCGAAAATCGAGGCTACGGCCAGACGGTCTGGCACGGCTTGCAGTCAGCCACCAAGAGCTGGGTTTTCTTTTCCGACTCTGATCGGCAATTCAACCTAAGCGAGCTCTCAAAATTCGTACATTTTCAGGAAGATTTCTCGGTTGTCATCGGTTACCGCTATCCTAGACGGGATCCTGCTATCCGTATTATTAGCGGTCAGGCGTGGAATCTGCTAGTCCGTCTCTTATTTGATTTGAAAGTTAAGGATATCGATTGCGCATTTAAGCTGATTAAGCGAAGCACTCTGGAAGACCTGACGATTATTTCTGGCGGCGCTACCTTCTCGGCCGAGTTATTGTTGAGACTCCAGCAACAAGGTCACTCTTTTAAGGAAGTTCCGGTGATCCACCGGCCACGCCGAGTTGGTAGCCAAACCGGTATTAAGCCTCAAGTCGTGTGGCGGGCATTTCGGGAATTGTTCGCGCTTTACCGCACCAGTAACTTGGGTCGAACAATTTATCGGGATATTTTTCGTTTTGCCCTGGTCGGAGTGGTTATTACCGTTTTTGATATCGTCACCCTTAACGCATTTTACCTCTATGCTCACCTCACTCTTTATTGGGCAACGTTTTTTGGGTTTTTGGTTGGCTCGGTCAGCGGTTACTGGCTGAATAACCGCTGGACGTACCGCCGACTTAATAAAAAATCAAATTTGGCGGGGTTGGTTCAATACACGATAATCGGGGCGATCGGTCTGATTATTACTGAACTACTGATGCACCAACTTGCAGTTCGCTCGGGGCTGAATTATAACCTGTCAAAGCTAGTGGCGGTGGCGGTAGTTTTCTTCTGGAACTTTTTTGGCAACCGATATCTAACTTTTAATATTATTCCATCAAAGAAAGTTATCCCAAATATCCGAGAAAATCGTCCATAAAAATGCACCAACACTTCTGTTGGTGCATATGGGGATTACAAAAAAGCCCGGGAATTGTGGTTCCCGAGCTTTTGGATCTTTGTTTTGCTCTCACTAGCGCCAGGGGGCGCACATCAGGAAGACGTGGTTGATCCGAACATCCTCACCGTTCAGCTTGATCTTATCTTCCCAGGCCAACTTCTGGCTAAGGGACGAAATCACGCTTCGAGAAAAAGGGGAGTTGGCGGGATCAAAGGGGCCAGTCAGCTGGATGGACCAAACCGGAGCCGACAGCCAATCAAACTTTTCAAGTTTTTGTTCCGGCTGGTCGGTTCGGACCAGCACTCGGCCGATAACTCCCCCGCTGAACACAACTTTCAAGCGGATCAGCCACAGGCCGTTCCACTTCCTCGTCTCCCACAGGCTGATCTGATAGGCCGAGACAGTCTGGGGGGTGAGGTAGTCCAGCACCTGCTTGGCAGTCAGGGGGGAATTAGTCGGAAACTCGGCCCAAAGAGCCGGAGTGGGTTTCTCCTCACCGTAGTGACCAACGAGTGCTTGGCCGACGGCATATTTAACAGAAAAGCTACCCAATTTTGGGTCGGGCTTTGGTCGATCGCGCTCCTGCGTCCAGATCGAGGCGTGAACGACGGGTTCGAATCTGGCCTTGAGTCCAGCCAGTGTTTGGTTGGCCATGGGTTGGCTGACCATGGTTTGGCTGATTGTTAAGAAAGCGACAAGTGTGATCATAGTTATTTCCAGGTGCGTTGTTACTGGTATAGCGTAGCAAAAAATCACCAAAATGTTAATGGGTTGACGCCCAATTTTATCCTTGGCCCACCGGTCGATAAGGGGGATCTAGGGGATGGTCGGCAAGGTTTCTAAGCTAGTGGTAATTTCGCCGTTTTTCATAAAGGTCACTTCTAGGCGGCTGTTACCAGTTAGACGGAGCGGTGAGCGGGAGCGCTCCCCAGTAATTGGGATAGTATAGAGAATCTGGGTATCGTCGTTAAAAAAGCTGATACTGTCGATGAAAAAGGTTTTGTCGTCTTCGGGAGTATGACGAGCACCGGAGTTGGTCTTAATGAGCTGACAGTAAGCTCGACCGTAGTTAATGCGAGAGCTGAACTCGGCCTGGGTTTTTTCGTCGAGGCAATCCCCTGCAATTTGGACGGCACCTTCCAGGGTCTTAACACCGTTAGGAATTTGAGCGAGAAAGAGAACCTCAAAAAGAGGTGGACTAGGAATTTCAATCGGCACTTTTTCAGCCGCCTGAAAGCGGATGACACCGATGACAATGGCCGTGATTGCCAGCAAGGAACCGACAATCGCTACGGTCTGAACTTTTCGGGTTTTAGATAAGCTAAATAAATTAAACATGGTAATTAGCGAGCCTCGCAGTTACTGACGAGAGTTTGCAAGATATAGGAGTAAAAATTCTCGGCTACCCCACCGCTATAGTTGTAAATAATCCTCCCTCTTTGTAGACCGTTGGCGCCAAGCGATCGGCTAGCAATGATATCTCGATGAAGGAGCAAGTCGGGCGGGATCGGCTCGCCTTTAGGGTGAGTTTGTATCCAAATTCCTTCTACATTATCTAAGGCGGGCTGAACCGGCAGACGGAGACAGACATTAGTAACTTGCTCGGCTAATATTTCTCTTGGTCCGTCTCCAGCATTAGCATGACCGAGACAGAAGTTCTTGAAATTTCCGGAAGCCAAAGCGCAAGTATGGCCGATATTAGCCCAACTCCACAGCCCGGTTGCCTCGGTTAATTCGCCAGTACTATTACCTTCGGCTGTTCGAGCGGCACTGTCTGAATAGGGGAAGTCTATGGAATACCAGCCGAGCTGGTAATCAATGGCATGGATCGCCTCGTGAGTGATAACATCCTCGGCGAATGTTGGGTCAGCGGCGGCGTAACGACCCATTATCCACAGTAAATCAGGATAATACTCATCAAACTCTCCGACACTCAGGAAATACGGTACGACCCAAACAGTTTTAGTCACTTTCAGGCTGACTGACGGGTCAAAATTACCTAGTTTAGTTAAGGCTCGGCTGAAAATGGGTAAGTAAGAAATTTTAGCGGCGGCAATCCTTTCCGGCTCGTCGTAAATGCAAAACTCAATGGTTGGGGTACCAGGGAAACATTCGGTCTTGAGCTTGATCTCAACTTTGGTTGTACTCTCCGGATCCACTTCGAGCGGCTCATTTTGATCGCTCAACCAATGATAGCGAATAGTATCTTTAACTGGTCCAACAGCAAATTTAACCGTTGCTTCTATCTCCACTAGTTGAATCTTCTTGACTTCGATTGGGATATCGGAGAATCTCGCTCGACCGCGGAATATCTTTTGACGGTACAGCAGTCCTTGATCAGTCTCGATGACGGCAAAGCCGTCGCTGCCGATTCTAACGAGTGGTATTGCCCTAAAACTGGTTGGATCAAAAGCCACGGGATACATCAGAACCGGGATAAAAATTGTTCCGCCTTGTTCTATATCCACATTAACTGCATATACTTCGTAGGCATCAATCGTAACCTTTTTGGTGGCTACGATTTTTTGATCCTCGTCTGTAATTTCAATCGTGTACTCAACGTCAGTACCTGGCTTCCGGAGCAAAGAAAAAATCGTCGGTATGTAGTGGTCTTCTGGCCCACTCCGAGCTTGGTTATGGCCATCCGATTTGATACGGATAGTTAGGTGGGTCAAGTCCTTAATATACGCACCATTACTACCTGTCTGACGGATGTAAACTTTTATGACAGAACTCTCAAATAATAATTTGTAGGAATAATTATTATGTTCGTCAGTTTCGGTGATCTTATCATTAGAATCTACAAAGAACTGCACCGTGCGACGGTAATGTTTTTCGCTGTTGTTTTCAACAAAGAAATCTTTCTGATCAAGCTCGCGGATTTTATCGGCAGTTAGGGTGACCACGGGTAGTGTAAGAAAGCTTTTACCGGGTATGACTTTTCCAGCAGTGCCAGTATAGAATTTTTCACCCACACCACCTATTCTCGAGAAATAAAGTCGAAATTCTGTCTCGGCCGGGGCTGGATCGGTGCCGTTATTTTTAATAATTAGGTCATGGATTTGGACTTCTCTGTAACTTCGGTCGAGTGGAGCGTAGAGGGTCTGCCGAACGCCGTCAACTGTGGTGTACACACCACTCATATCTGCCTCGAGGTCGATATTCCCAGGTGTCTCGGTTGCCGTCGGACTGGCTGTAGCGCTAGCGGTTGCCGAGGCAGTGGCTGATGCAGTCGCACTAGCCGTAGCCGACGCCGTGGCTGTGGCCGTCTCGGTCGGGCTAGCGGTGGCAGAAGCGGTCGCTGATGCCGTCGCACTTGCGGTGGCCGACGCCGTTGCTGTGGCGGTGGGTGTGGGGGGTATGGGAGTCGGGCTGGCCGAGCCGCTGCCGTTACCCAGACCCAGACCAGGGGCGACCCTCTCGCTGACTAAAGATTTAATTCCAGAACGATTCGTGAAGCCCAGAAATAAAACCAGCAACACCAGGGCGCAAATTGTTAAAATTTTTGGGAGATGGTTCTTACTCATATGTATTAGATATTACTACCTTCCCAAAGTTTAGAAACAACCGCAAGGCCGTTTACCTTTCAAGAAATGGGGATATATACTGACAGTTAATGTTAAGCAAACGACCCCCGCACATCGCCGTTGTCGGTACTGGCTACGCTGGCTTGGCGGCGGCCTTAAAAATATTGGAAACGGGTGGGAGAGTAACATTGTTTGAAAAGGAATCCTCCCCCGGTGGTCTGGCCAGCAGCCTGGAAATCGGCAACGCCAAATTAGAGCGATTTTATCATCACTTTTTTACCTCGGACGGTTATCTCATCGATATGGTCAGACAGCTTGGCCTTGGCGATAAGATTGTCTGGATCAAGCCGAAAACCGCCATCTACTATAATGGTCAGTTTTACACCCTAAAGGGGGTAGCCGATCTACTTCGCTTCACGCCATTACCCTTTTGGGAGCGAGTAAGAATGGGTTGGCTGATCGCCTACTCGTACGGACTAAAGAATTGGCGCAAATTAGATCGGCTTAGCGCCAAGGAGTGGATAACGACTCGGGTTGGCCATCGGGCGTATAGGGTTCTTTGGGAGCCGTTGCTGATCAGTAAATTTGGTTCGGCCGCCGAGCAAATATCGGCCGCTTGGCTTTGGAGCAAGCTGAAATTGCGAGGCGCCTCGCGCAACCGCCGTGGCCAAGAAGTGCTGGGCTACTTTCGAGACGGCGGTTTTTATCAGGTAACAAAAGCGATGGTCGAACGAATCAAGGCGCTAGGCGGGTGTTTTCGTTTTGAAACCACCCTGACCGGACTCAAGCCGACGGCTACCGGCTGGCAAGTTTGTTTCGGCTCAAAAGCGGAACAGTACGACGCCGCTCTGTTTACGGCCTCGCCAGCCCTCCTGGCCCCCCTACTACCCGCCTCACCTCAAACCAAGTTGTACCGCACAAAGCTACTCCAATCTGATTACCAGGGCAATATTTGCCTGGCGATGGTCTTAAATCAGTCGCTCGGTGATACCTATTGGCTGTCGGTCGAAGACATCAATTGTCCGTTCGTTGCCGTCATTGAGCACACTAATTTTATCGATTCTTCCGTCTACGGCGGCAAGCATATTGTTTATTTAAGCCGGTACATTAGTTCCAGTGACCCACTCTACCAAAGCTCTGACGACGAAGTCATAAAAATCTTTTTCGCCTATCTCAAAAAGATTTATCCGGATTTTGAAATCTCGACGGTTGAAGCTACCCATATTTCTCGAGCCCCTTTCACCCAACCGATCACTCCCGTCGGTTACGGCAGTCATATTTTACCGGTTGAAACGCCCTGGCCCCGACTATATTTGGCGACTATGGCTCAAGTTTACCCAGAGGATCGGGGGACTAATTACGCCATTAGAATTGGCCAAGATGCGGCCAAAAAAATTATGGCCGATTGCCGGTGAGCGGTTGGCTAAAGAGCAGTAAATCATAAGAACCAAGCTCGCTCCAGGTTTGGCGGAAGAAATAGTAGCGCAGAAGCGGGGTTATGCCCGGCCAGCTCTCCTTGGGTATCCACCAACTGCGAAAAGGCAGTCGCCTAGCCGTTTGGTAGTATTTAGCCGCCTGATTAGCTTCGGCCTCATTTGTTGAATAAATCGCCCAATCAGTCGGTGGGGTGGAAAGATGAGCGGTGTAATTCTGCGGAGCATCGCGTAAGTACCAGGTCAGAGGCCAAGATAAATCCGGCCCAAGAGTGATGGTCGGTCGAGGGTTGGCAGAAGTGAGTTTCTCGGCGGTTTCCTTAACGATCGGTTGGGTTTGGACATACACCGCCAACTCTATGGGGTTAGATGGGTTGATAAAGGATAGGCGATACATATTGTAGGTCGTCATCATTAAGGTTAGGGCGAATACACCGACGGCGACTATTCGGGGCTTCTCTCTGACTTTAGGCCAGTAGTGATCAATCAAGAAACCCGTCGTTAGGAGGAGGGGCAATAGAGTATGGACTGTTAGCCAAGGCATTCTCTCGCCAGCAATCGAGTAGATAGTTAGGCTTAGCAAGGCCCAAATTGAGATGAATCGCCAGAGGGCCGAGCGTGAGAATATTCCCCGTATCATCCCGATCGTTCCGAGGATAAAAATAATTATTTCGTAAAGTGGGAGTAGAAGTAAATAGTAGTAAATTGGTTGACTGCCTCGTTGGACCCCGTGTTGTGTAATCCAATATCCGAGAGCCGAGTTTTGGTCGTTGGGGTTTGGCAGGGCTCGAGACAGGCCTTCCGGAAAACGGCCGAAGGATGAGAATAATAGACTCATCACCAGCAAGCTAATTGTCAACGCTAAACCAAGATGCCATCTATCCCGATGGAGTGCCAGTAATAGGGCTCGGCGCTTCTGTCGATCGAGGCTCAATAATAGCCCTACCAAGGAGAGTAACCAGATTCCCGTCGTTATGTAAGTTAGCTCGTGATTAGTGTAGGAAAATGCTAGTGATATGAGAACGCCGTAAATCCAGGCAGGCCGCTGCCAGGTAACATAATTAAGTGTCGAAACTATCAGGAGGAGGGTAAAAAAGAGATTAATCATATCGGGTCGAGCGAATCGGGAGACATAGACGAGAAGTGGCGAAGTAGCCGCCAGCACCATTAGTAGATAAACAGTTTTAAGGCGCAGGTACGGTCGCAATAAGTAGAGCAGACCCACTAATCCACCGCCAAAGAGGGCTGGCATTACTCGAGCTGATGCATCGAAGACGCTGAAAAGTTTGTACGAGAGAGCAGTTAGATAATAGAGGAGTGGTCCGTGCGAAAGCGGGTGATACTGGTAAGCACCGTCCTTAAAAAGGATCCAAGAAAAATAGCCGAGGATCGATTCGTCGTGATGGAATGGTTTGGCTCCAAGGTTCACGAACCGCAGGAGTACGGCCATCAGGATAATAAGACACGACTTTCGCACTAAAATTCCTAATACAGGCTTGATGTCGAGTCGCGTCTTCACGACCTTCTCCTTGCAGTGCGAAAGTCGTGTAAGACCGAAGATCAGCCAATTTTGGTTCTTTTTGACCCCAGTCAAGAAGCGAACCATCAGTTCTTTCATTGGCCGAACTCTACTAATCGACCAACTCCTCGGTAACAATATGAAAAGTGAAATTCTTGCTGAAGGCGTGCGGAGAGCTGGCACAGATCATTACCGTCAATCAATTCTTTTCGCCGGTTAATTTCTACTGATTTGCCCCGCCACAACAGCTCGTGATTTTCCCAGCCGATTAATGTTGGTGTGCCGGTAAAGGCCGACAAGTAGGCGTCGGTGGTGAATGAGCGTCCCGGGAGTTCGTAGACTCGGCTACCAGGTTGGCTAAGCAACAGATTATACGGCTTCTCAAGTTCGGGTATTTGCTTAAATGTCAGTCGAGCCGGGTCTCCGCCGTACCAGACTCGAAAGTGATCGAGCCGCTCCGGTAGGGCGAAAATAAGATATAGCCCTCCGATCAGAACGATTGTCGTCACAACTACTTTGCCAAGCAGTCGCCGCTCCCATAGCCAACTAAAACCAATGCCCGCAACGATTGATAGGAGCAACCAAGCATCCCAAAAGAGTTTGAAGACGGTGTTAAAGCGGTAGCCGTACATGTCTTTGATCATCCAGAGTTCCGGCAGGGCGATTAAGACAGTGGCGACCAAGAGAAGGGTTAAGGTAAATCGGTGAGCTTGACGGCCGAGAAAAAAGAGACCGATTCCAATCAAGAATAACCCCCAGTGGGTCAGCCAGCTCCCGAACGGCGAGACTGCCCCAGCCAAGGCAACTCCCTGCCAAATCGAGGTGGTGGTAAGTTGATAAGGGAGAATTATCATCGCCGCTCCCAAGACGCCACCCAAGAGAGCTGATCGAGAAAACGGTTGTTGGACGAGCGCAAAAACTGTTAGTAAGGCGGCGGCCAAGATGCTCCAACTGCTGACCACAAACACTTGGCCGATCACCAGACCGATCAGTAATCCCTGGAGCAGAGTCGTCTTTTGACCCCAAGCTTTGTGAAGTAAGGAGATAAGGAGTCCTAGCCAAACCGCCACAATCATATGGGGATGAAAATCAGCAAATAAATACGAAAAGGCCGGAAATTCGGTGATTGTTTTAGGGATTATGCGTGACGGATGCCACCAATCAAACGAGCTACCCCATTTGGTCACTATCTGCCGCAGGCTGTCTAAATTACCCATCAGGGCGTAGCTAATCGGTACTAACAAAGTGGCACTGCGACGGCCAGTCAGCACCCAGCCCAATCGACCAAGCAGAATGAGAATTAGAGCCCAGGTAGAGGCGAGGCCAAAATTAAAAGCCAGAAAGCTGGAAGCCCCAATTATTTTGGCGATGGAGGCGAAGACAAAGTAACCAAAGTAGTAATAATTGACAGTTTGTCCGGCCAGCCAAGCATCTTCCGGCGGCAGGGTTGTCGCCCGCATATTACTGGAGAGCATCATCATTTCCATCGGTTTTTCCCCGTCGGTAACCGTTGGATAGAAACCCCGGATCACGACAAATGCTACCACCAGGCCGACGAATAATAGCTCTGCCAATAAGTAAGAGCGCCAATCAATCAGAACCCGCTTCTGCCACAAATACCAAAGGGCTAGGATGGTCAAAATAGTCAGTCCAGCTCCCAGTACTTGTTCGGTCAAGGGTAGTAAATGAAGATAGCCAATAATCCAAAACAAGCCAAAGAAGACGATCACTCCCAGTAGTTTTGAAATCAGGTAATCACCCGCTTCAATTTTCCCAAACACCAGACGGAAGACAGCTAAGCCGATTAAACTCAAAACGGCAAAGAAACTAACCCACAGAATTAAATACCATACCCACATACTGCCATATTATCAGACCCGATTATTCGGAGTACCCCGTGGCTTGCTGTGGGGATGTCTATTATGACTCGCTGTACGGCTTATCAGTCTTATTGCTCGACAAATTGGTCGATCGCCAGTAGTTTAAGGGAAGGATTATTTACACTACGGATTCTGGTAGCTTTTTAACTGTGCGACATATTATCCAACGGTGAGCCAGATAAAGGCAGCAATAATTACTATCAGTAAAACAAGACAAATCTTTAGAACTGCTGACCTTTCTTTTGTCGTTTGAGTTGAGGCCTGTTCCAGGGCGTCAGAGAAAGAAATTCGCCCGGTTGAGGCAATATGGTAAGCTCGCAGTTTCACAGCCAGCTCTTGAGAACCGACTCCGAGATCGAGGTACGGGTTGATTGTCAGCCAGGTTCCGGTTTTCGGGTAAATATCCACTTCGCCGACAGTCAGGGAAGACGCGGAGAAATTATTTACTTGAATATCGTCAACGCCCTCCCAGTTAAAAGCCGTTTTTTGTTGACCCTTGCGATACGTAAATCCTTGGCTGTTAAGACGCAGTTCCCTGGGTCGAATAAATGGGTCAATCATCATCCAGATTCCGTAAATGCCACAGTAACCAATAAATGCAGACAACAAGCAGAGGCCGGCAATTCTCCCCCACTCAAATGGCTCCCAAGCTGAAGGCAGAGTCCAAAGGAAGAACCCTACCGAAGACAGAACTAGTAGCCCGCCGATGGTAGCACTACCGAAAATCGCTTTGGCGTTAGTGCGAAAGACCGTCTCATCTACCATGGCAACATTCTAACCCAAAAGGAGCGTTTCAACATAGATGGTCTCGCAGTCTGGCTAACCATAAATGCTCGCGTACTAACTTCTAACGAGTTTGTGTAGAGTGGGGTCATGCTAATATTCATCCACGGGAGCGACTCGTTTTTGGCGCGGGAGGCGATCCAAAAGATTAAAGCCAAATATCGAGAGAAAAATCCGGACGGGACGGAATTAGTGGAGATCGATGCTTCGGAGCCGATGGCAAGTTGGGCTGATTTGAAGGCGGTGCCGCTTTTTGCCACTTCCCGGCTGGTTATCATCAAACGAGCTGGGGAATTACTAGTTGACGAGCAAAATAATTTAGCTACGATGCTAACTGATTTACCAGCTAGTTCGGTCGTCGTGATTTGGGACGGTAAACCCTTCAAAGCCAATTGCCCCATATTGGTTATAACCAATATGGCAGACAAGATGATTTCGGTTGAACCTTTGGTTGGGGTGGCGCTGAATAATTGGATCAAGGCCCAGGTGGCCGAAATTGGTTTCGAGGTAACGCCGGAGGCTATTAGTGAATTGGTTGACCAATACGGCTCCGATCTTTGGGCGATTCAAACCGACTTGCAGTCACGATCTGGTGAAGTCGGAACTTCATCCTGGGGAAAAATCCAAACCGAAAAACCGTTCATCCTTTTTGACTATGTCCGGGGCCAAAAATGGCCGGAATTGGCTCGCCACCTAATTACTGGCTACCAACGCGGTGACGCCATCGAGATGACGATCGGTGGTTTGGCCGCCGCTGTGCGCAAAAACATCTCCGATCAAAAGCTGAAGTGCCAAATGACCGACACGCTCTCCGAAATCGACATCGCTCTCAAGTCTGGCTTGATTGAAGCTGGCGATGCGGTTGCGTTACTAGCCCACTACCTTTCCGGCGGTCAAAAGCGGGTACAATGGGAGTACCAATGGGAACAATTAACCTAATCGGACAGTTGGTTCGGAGTACTGGCTTGTACAGCAAGTCGCTACTTTTTTTCGTAGTCTTGGGGGGATTCATCTGGTTTGTTCAGGGGCCACTCAATGCCGCTGATGTTCCAATCAATAACCAAAGCGCCACCAATCCCAGCGGTTACGACATTACTTTAACCTTCACCGCCACTGGCGACCTTTATTCTCAAAACTCCAAGCTTCAAACCGAAAAAATTATCTCCGACAAACTCTACCGAATTCGTTACCAGGTGCTAAATAAACCCGATCAATTTATTGACTCCCTGACAGTCGCCGTCTCCCTGCCCAAGCCGATAAGTGAGAGCATGCTTGGTAGCCGATTTGTTAATAACGGCGGCGCCACAACGGCCAGCTCGCAGTTGATCGATCCTCAAACAGTACTTTATACCGCCTATGAAATTGGTCGGGAAAGCCAACTAGTCATTGAACTTGAGGTGCCTAAATCCTATATAACAACGACCGCTCTGTCGGCGCTGAAAGAGCGAATAAGTACCTGGCCGCCGGTCGTCTGGACGAGTATCTCGATTGCCTTACCCCTACTAACACTGCTGATTTTACTAGCAATTTGGCTTTCCAAAAATCGATCAGTGCCGCTTGGACCAAATAAGCAGCTCGAGACTCTACCGAGTCGGTTAACGCCAGCGATGCTGGGGATACTGCTCAACGGCCGTTTGAGTAGCCGCGAATTGGCCGCCACATTATTGGATTTGGCGCGAAGGGGTCATCTGGTTATTCGCCAGACCGCCCGAGACGATTTTCGCTTTAGTCGTCGAGACTCTTCCGACAAACTCGAGAAATTTGAGATTCAACTTCTTGATCAGATTTTTGGTCCGTCGAGCGACAAGGCCACCTTCGAAGAGGTGTCGTTCGCTCTAGCCCAAGAATTGTTTAGTAAGCGGGTTAGCGAGGCCTTTCTGGTCGCCTATCAGCAAGTCAACGATCTTGGGTTCTTTTACACCAACCCACTTCGCCTCCACCGTCGCTATCAGGCGATTGGCATAACGCTCTTTGCCTTTGGGTTGACGGGCTTTTTCGCTAATGTTTTCCTCTTTGAGGGGGTGCGTTACCTTTTGCTCTTTTGGCTAGGGATGATGGGCTCGGCCCTGCTGGTCACTTATTTCTCACGTAGCCTACCAAGCCGAACCGTTTACGGCGATCGGGAGTTGGGGCGCTGGCTGGCTTTTCGCAACTACCTAACTGGGAGCGAACTGATTAGTTATCAAGCCCAAAGCCAAGATCGATTTTTGGCCTACCTGCCCTATGCGGTCGTGCTTGACTGCGAAGTCGAGTGGACGCGTCGTTTCTATGATTTGCCTTTCGCCCAACCCCACTGGTACGTCGCCGACGGAGTTCACACAATAGACGAATTTGCTAACAAGCTCTTTCCGTTGTTCGGCTACTTGTCGCATGCGTTGGCGATCTCGACACAACCAGCAAGCCGTTAATTTTGGGTCAAAATTAACGAATTTTCAATTTTCAATTTACAGTTTTCAGTGAATTTTCAATGAAACAATTATCCACGACTTACGCACTCCAGGGAGTAAGTCGTGTTATCAAGTTTGAAAATTGAGATTTGGAAATTATTTGAAAATTGAGAACTGAAAATTGATAATTATGTCAGTTTCCCGGCCTGCTGACATATTGTGCGTCGGCTGGTGGAAAAATCACAAAACTAACTCGACCGAGAATGTCGCTACGGGTGACCGGGCCCCAAAGGCGTGAGTCCGATGAGCCGGGGCGATTATCTCCAGCCAAAAAATATTCGTCGTCCTTGAGAGTGACGGAGGCAATTTCGTCGTAGGGGGCTTCGCCGTAACGAGGTTTATAGGCTTCAACGAGCGGAGTGCTATTGATAAATAGGTGGGTGTCTTTAACTTCGACGGTTTCGCCCGGTAAGCCGACGACCCGTTTGATCAGTTTGGTTTTAGCTGGGTCGGCCGGAAATTTGGCGGCGACAACATCGCCACGCCTGATTGTCTTTTGGCCGGAAAAACTAATTTGGTCAACGATTACCACCTGGCCAGAATGAAAATTCGGCTCCATACTCGCCCCGTTAACCGACAGCGGTTTACCAACCAATATAATAAAGGCGATCGCCAGTACCACCAAGATCAGGGCCAATTTAGTCAAGTCAAAAAGGGAGGCTGAAAAGCGCAAAAATCGAGAGTCGTGCATAACTCTAGTGTACAGCAAGACGAGGGGTTGAGTGTTGCTGTACAAGTCTGAAGTTTCAAGGCTGAAGTCTGAAGTAAGTAACAATTTTTCAAGTATTAAGTACTTGAGACTTGTAACTTGAGCCTCAAATCAGACTTGAGCCTTTAGACTTTAGCCTTCAGCCTTCAGACTTAAGACTTATTGCTAGGCTTAGAGCTTTTCACTTTAACGGCTTTTTTAGTGGGTTTGGTCGCAACGGTTTTGGTTTTCTTTGGAGCGACCTTAACCGGTTTTTCAGTTGACCTGGGAGCGATTTTAGAACCGTCTGGAAGCTGTTTGGCTAAAGCTGATTTCATTCGAGCGGCCTTGTTCTGATGGAAAAGATTCCACTTGACGCCCTTGTCGATCATTGAGATGGCCTTGGAAGCGTTTTCGGCGGTGACATTTTTCAGGGCGGCTTTAATGAGCGCCTTGCGATAACGATTGATCGAGGTTTTGTGTTGGGCAACCCGCAGAGATTTCTTGGCTGATTTTGAAATAGGCATTACCCGATCATTTTACCTAAAATATTATCAGGCGTAAAGAGAGGAATGATCGGAGTTTTCAATTTTCAGTTTCCAATTTTCAAAAAGACTTATTAGTGTGCGAGAAAATCCAGACCATACTTAGGGTGTAGGGATCTCAAAATTGGTTTCTGCTATTAATGCTGGCACGATATTTCTAGCGTTGAGAGTATAGACTGCTATTGACAAAAGATACTCTTTGTCATATGTTATTATCAATGAGATATCTCGACTGGGACGAGGTAAAAAACGCCCAGTTACGCCAAGAACGTAATATCTCATTTGAAGACGTGGTCATAGTAATAGATGACGGTGGAATCTTGGATGACGTTCCCCACCCCAACTCAAAGCGCTATCCTAGCCAACGGTTGTTAATTATCAAGATCGCACAGTACGCCCACATCGTCCCATATGTAGAAGATCAGCAGAAAATTTTCTTTAAAACGATCATCCCCAGCCGTAAGGCGACAAAAAAATATATCACGAAAGGAAAGGAAAAATAAGATGAAGTACTACGAGCTAGATGAAGAAGAGGCACAAATTCTCAAGGATTTTGAAGCCGGCAAATATGTAAGGGTGAGCGATTTTGAGGATCAAAAAAAGGTCATCGAAGAGGCCGCGCGAACAACCCTCAACAAGACTAGAAACATCAATATCCGGCTGTCGGAGCGGGACCTGCAGAAGTTAAAAGCTCGAGCAATGAGAGAAGGCATCCCTTACCAAACCCTCGCCGCGTCAGTGCTCCGTCAATCGACAGACTGATTAGGTGGCTCGATATTTACGTGTAGATAGACCGAAAAACCGCAAGCCATGACCCATCAAAAGCAGGTCAGCGAGCGGTTTTTCACCTCTCCCCGAAGGGTAGCGTGCGGGGGTGGAGTGCAGAGGATGGGGGCTGCTTCGCCACTAAGCCCCCGTCCTTTGCAAAAAAAGGGGGCGGCTCTGCCGCAAAATACTACCGCTGAAAGCGGTGAAGCATATTGAACCATATCATTTTTCCGCTATACTGATTCCAGCATGGAACTAAGTCCAAAAGCCCAAGCAGTTGAACTAATTCGACAGTCGCAAAATGTCTTGATTCTGACTCATCAGGATCCGGACGGTGACGCTATTGGTTCGACGTTAGCTCTCCGCCTAGCCTTACAGCGCTTGGGTAAAAATGTTGACGCTCTATTTGTTGGTCAAGTACCGACCGCCTTTTCTTATCTATCGGGCTACGCCGA
>ERZ1292632.91-Hain-H43-01um-R2-91-length-85628-cov-15_pt1 | contig 54305 bp, 57 predicted proteins | sample MGYA00564407_ERZ1292632 | MGnify/ENA primary metagenome ERZ1292632 (study PRJEB36523, sample SAMEA6512637) | groundwater metagenome | collected 2019-01-08 | study: AquaDiva: Metagenomics assemblies of 32 groundwater samples | reverse complement strand
TCTGTCTATCTATTTCGAGTGCACCAAGCCCACGATGTTCTACACCCTGTCTATATTTATCGAACTCTTTTGTATTGACAAGCGAGCCAGTAAAACTACCAGTGACTTTAGTTACAGTTTCTTCTATATATGGTGCAAATGGTGGCATTTTATGTGTTCTTTATAATTTTACTGTCACTGCTATTGAAATCTCTATCAATTTCATTGATATAAGTATCATAAAAATGATAGTTGAACTTCGGTCTTTCTAACATATGTGATTCAATCACAAAATTTATCCCATTGAAATTGACACGAGCTGGAATAAGTTTCATTATAAAGTCACCTATGTTCTGGTCAAACCACGTAAAGAAATCAAAGAACGATTTGAGATTTACTTTGTCTGTCAATCTATTGAAATATAATCTTCTCAATTCTCGCAAGTTCTTATACTCATATGAATACATGTTTTGAACGTCGCCTATGTCATTATTGAACGAGTCTAAAGTTGCCATTATTTTGATTATATCTTCGTCAAGTGCTTCTATAATCGAGAAATCTATAGAAAATCGTGGGTCATAAGTCACTTCTTCATCAACAAGTATTTCTGTAACGGGGGCTGGTTTTGCTCCAAATCTAATCACATTATCATCTTGAATAAACGAACGTATATTTACTTTCTCATTGATTTGATTTTCGTCAAAAAACGGTGATAGTATTGAGTATCTAAACTCTTCGTTGTGGACAATATAATCGCTTGCGTTGAATCCTGTTCCTGTCAAGTGCATTTCGTTTTGTGAAAAATCAAAAACAACGAGTTCACCGGACGTATTAGTATTCTTTGTCAGCTGGTCAGATGTCGCATCAATGATAAGTCTCTCAGTACTTGCTGTATTGAAACTCATATTATTTGGGTTTTCTGTCCCAATAGATTTGAAGTTCATTGTGTGTTCTTTGAACTCTTTTACACTCAGGGCTTTTGTCCAGAACTTTATATGACCGACTTTCCCGTTGAAGCCGACATAAGTTGCTGGCTCATAATCGTTCCCAAGGGCTGAACCGCTTATAAGCAATCGTTTCGTCGTTGATTCATCGTCACCAGCTGAACGACTGCCAAAGATTAAGAATGACCCGCTTGCATTGAATGTTGAGTCTAGTTGTGATAGTACATTCACACTTGTTCCAAATCCTGCCGACGCAGTATTCTTCATATTTTGACTTTGCGTAAGTAGTGTATCTATTTCGCCGTTTGAATTAGCTTTTCCCACATATAAGAAATATGAGCTGCTATGATGTGACAGAGCTTGTCTACCATAAGCTACATTCCACTTTTCATCATCAAACATATTTACGCCACTAAGTGTTAGTATCATTCTGTCTGACTGGTCAGTTTCTGGTGATGTGAATGGCTTCACAAACAATTTTAGAGAACAGCTTGATACAGAAAGACTTGATGAGAAAGCGATAAGGTTCATAACAAAGTCTGTAAGTGTTACATTTGAGCCGGTGACTGCAAGCCTTGATAGAGACTGTGTATTTGAAGTGACAGTTCTTGGTATTTTTACTATATGCTCGATGGCAAATGATTGACTTGTTAGCAACCCGCCGTGAGTTCCACCACGTAATGCATCGTGTGCATTGAATGACATAGGAACTTGTAAATATCCAGCCGGAATATAGTTGTTTACAACCATTCGTGATGCACTAAGCGGAGCACTCAACAAATGACCAACAGTTGTCGTGCTTGAAGACAGATTTATTAGTGTGGATGTTTCAAGCCTTATTTGTCTCGCATTTGAAATCGTAGATATATTTGTCCCGCCGTGTTCTTTTATTCTAAAGTTTGTATCAGGATTTATTCCAATTGCTCTAATAAACGATTTTATTGCGTGCACTGTGCCCTTAGATTTCAAGATGTCGGGCAATCCTGAGAATATACGTTTCCATAGCACATCTTTTATTTCAATCAAGTTTATAGATAACGGTGCGTCATCAGTCGTTATATTTTCAGAAAGAAACAGCTGTCTGAAGGTTGCATCATCAAAGAATGTGCTGAATGGTAGCCCATAAAACTCACTAACTTTATCAAGCAGAGCATTTGGCGCGGTGTCAAAATCATCAAGATTGACAGTTAGTATATTCTGAAATTGGTCTATGAAGATTTTGAGCTCGTCAAGTCCTTTTGCGATAGTGTATAGGAACGATGCAAGTATCTGTGCTGAGCCAAGTTTCTTGCCAAATGTCTCTAATGTATCAAGATGTGTATCATTGTCTGCAAATTGACTTTCAAAGTCAGCCCCTTCTTCAAAATAATGCTGTGGGATGAGCCGTGTAATGAGGTTTTGGTTCTGTTCGTCATAATTTGATGCAGACAACAGCATATCTGTATTCAATGTGATGACATCTGGATGTGTTGAAAAAAGAACCGGAGAGAATAGTGTATCTTCGTTTGTAAGTGTTGCACTTATTGAACTTGTATTTCTCATTGATGCAGAAATGTGAATACCATTTATAGAAGTATCAAATCTTTTCGTTCCGCCAGATGAACTTGATAGTGCTAAGTTTCCGTGAAGCCCAAATCCTGAATGGTCAAGAATTAGAAACGGTTTTGTGTTATTTGGCTGTTCATTGAACCTGTAATAAAGCCTGAGTTTATTTTTATCTGCAAACACATTTCTTGTTGAAAATCTTTCTTGCTCATCAATACTACGTGTTGCGTGCCACACTCTCAGCTCATCAAGTGCTCCGCTGAACGTTAGTGTTGGTGTCATTAGAACACCGCTGACGAAATGTGCTGTTCCAGAAGCTATAGTCAAGCTTGTTGTGCTGAACGAAATTATGCCTATGTTGGTTCCGGTAGCTTCTGTTATGAGCTTTCTGTTTATGAATAGCTGTGTTTTGTGTGTGTCTGTTTCCCTGTCTAATGTTGCTACGATGTGATTGAACTTTCCTTTTTCAAAGCTTGCAGTAACATACAGCTCGTTTGAGCCAGAAGATATACCGAATAGCATAGAACCGGAAGCAGTGTCAGTACTCTGCGATAATAACAATGAAATACCGTGCTGTATTCCATTCAATTTTTGAAATATGATTTGATGTCCTTGTGTTTGTTCTGCAGGGACAAATACTTGTGCTTCGACTGTGAATGATTTATTCTTCGGGTCAACAACATTGAACCCACTACCAGGGTCACGAATACTAACGAGCTTTGTATCAGAAAAATCTTTTGTTGTTATTGATGAGCTCAAACCGCCTGAGAACATTAAGAAGCCCACACTTCTTGGAAACTTATTGAAAACATAGCGCTCAAAGCCAGTCAGCTTTTCTAAGAAGCCAACAACGTCACCTCGTGTGCCGTCAAACGGATAGACATTTATAACTTTATTGAATGCAACATTTGTGTTTACAACAGCAGAATTGAAAAATGTATGATTTCTAAAATCAGAATAATCAACATTTAGCTGTTGTGTACTAACAAGCCCACCGTCGTCTGTTCCAAGAATAAATGATGATGATAAGATTGCAACATCATCACCATCTATACCAGCTGTAATGTCTGATAGACTTCGAAGCTTTGAGTCACCGGTTGACTGTATATCTTGTGATAAAAAACTCGCTTTTAGTTTTTTGTCTGCTAATCGTGTAGGCTTCTCTAAGTCACGCTTTATAGCCATTTTAGTCTACAACTCTAAAAATAATGTTCTCATCAAGTATTTCTTCTACTCTATCTTCTTTTATTAGAAACTCAATCTTATAGCTTCGCCCAGGTGCGAATGAAATCATATATAAATCAAAAAAGTTTGATGACTTATCATATGATAATTTAGTACTATTATTAGTTGTATCAAATGCCATAATAATTTCATTCGTCTTGAGTTCTCTAATTTGATAAAACATATTATCAAAAACAAGACTTTGAACTGATGATGGGAGCTTTGTTTTGTTCAAACTATAGTTAACTTCTTGCACAAATACTCTAAATTGTGCTAATTCGTCTCTATCATATTCTCGCTTTAGATTTGTTACATTCGCTCTAAATCTTTTGGGTTTTATAAACTCATCGCGTCTAATTTCTTTTATTACTAATGACGATGTGATGTACGGAATAGTTCTATCAGCTGATTGCCAGACTATATCGAATGTTGCAGAATTAGCACTACGTATTTCTGTAGCTAAGGCTGCTTGTGCTAACGAATCAACTGCGAATGATGCGCTATATTGTCCTTTCAAATAATGTGAAGCAGTAACCCATAAGACAAATGTTCCGCTTGATACTTTCAAGACAGGAACTGTCCATTTATAATTTGGGCCCTTTACGTCTGCATTTGACCCAGTCAGTGTTCTTGAACCAGACACTATATTTGTTACTTGTCCTCTAAGAACATTATGCATAAAAAGCGTACCACTTACATCAAATGTAAAATTATTTGCATTATCAATAATAGAGTCATCAAAATACCCTTCAACGCGTGGCTGTTTTGTGAAGAAACTTGTGTGTCTCGAATAAAATCTCTTTATGAAGCGAGACGATTCATCAGTCTCTTCAGTTCCTGATAATGAGATTCTAAATCCGAAATCGGGTAACAAACCGACTATAGTTCCAGAAACAAGAGTTGTAATATCAATGTCCAGGTTTTCATCCCCGTCAGCAAAGTTTTGTGTTGCAAAAAGATTTGTATTTCCTTTGCCAGGAAATGACGTGCTACCGGTAATATAATCAACGTTAGTTTGATTCAAGAACCCAGCCTGATTAGCTCCGCTTACATTCCAAATGACTGCAGTACTATCTTTACCAGATGCTGTGATGAAATTGACAGAACCTATATCAGACATCGAAAAATTATCTTGGGCGACGCCCTCGTCAAACGCTTTCGAAAGTGGATAAACAACTATATTGAAATTAGATGGCAGCGTGTCACTATGCATCATATCAAAGAGTTTCATCTTGAACTTAGCATTATTCAATCGAGTTCCGCTAAGCAGCGAACCTGTTAGATTTCTAAAGACATCAAAATCAAATTTTATTAGAATACGTGATAATTCTTGTATGTCTGCTGATGAGGAGCCGAGCAAATGTGATTCTTCGTGAAGTTTGAACAAAGACAAATCGCTCGCACGGCCAGTATTCGCGTCCGTAGCTCTAAATGTATTGCCAACGATAATATTAGTTATCCAGGCGTCGCTTGATGCAAAAGCATATACACGCATTACGTTGCAGCCCCGCGTATATCTTTATTCACGTTCCTAACTTCAAAAATAGAGTCATCTGGGCAAATCAATATACCTTTTAGTGTGTTTTTTGAAACTGACAATGTGTCGTTTGAGTATTGCACGCCGCCAATGAGACCAGAAAAATTATTGAACTTCAAATTAGAAATTGACACAACTCCTTCTGTGTTATAAATAAGGCTCTTTACTTCATCTATAATGATTGATTGACCTATTTGAAAGTTTTCTATCTTGAAGAAGCTTATAAGTCGCTTTAGTGTATTGTTCAACACAACAGTTTTGTTGAACTTTGAATTAGTAACTATAGAGAAATCAAGACCGAGATTTATTATTCTTGTATCAAGTATATCCACAGAGTCTGTTATCATTCTAAACTCATTCAAGAAAACCTTCAAGTTTCTTTTTAGAGCATCGGGAGCAATAGTCAATTTTCCTCTCGAATCTCTGCTCAAAATATGTATTTGTATTGATTGGCTAGAGTTTGTATTCTGCTGTACAGCAACTCTATACACTCTGCCAAACTTCGTTGGCATACTATATATTCTTGATAGATAATCTTCTCGCGTGACCAATCTGTTTTGAGATGCAAAATTAGCCGCAGCATTTGATTTCAACTCTTCAAGAGTTTGTTTGTCATCACCGCCCGTAGCTTTTGATGAATTAGTCACATCTAGCGTTTGTATAACTGCATTTGTTTCTATAAAGTTTGTTGTCAGAGCATCAATAATTGCACCATTGACTGTATTTATCGATTTTTCTGCAACATTATGTGTCAGCCCGCCACCGAGACGAACTTCAATTGTCAACGTAGTTCCCATCGGCGAAACACCCATTGTTCTAGTCTTCAGAAACTGTTCTGGATTTATAGAAAATCTTGTTAGCGTTCTCTTGCCATAAAACGGCAAAGCAAACTCAGACGGGTCTGAAACTATATCATCATCGACAGTTCCTGCTTGTCCGGAGCCGAACGTCAGCGTTGTCAGTTCTGTTTCTATATCATAATCAGAAACAAATCTAAATGGCACGGGTTTTATCTTCAAGAGTAACGGAACATCTTTTTTGTCAAGCTCTTCATTTTCTATAGCTTCAAATACTGTGTCTTGTGTTAAATAATCGACTTCAAAATACCTGTTTCCTTCACTATCTGTAACACGAATAATTTCTGTAACATCTCGCTCTGGTATTTCTATTTTTCTAAACTTGACATATGTGTTTGGTATTGTTATAGAAAAAGTTTTTCTCGTTCCCGAGATACAGAACCCACCCTTTTTGACAAATACTTTCGTCGGCTGGCCCGTCGAATCTCTTTGTGAAATCTGTAATTCTTCGCTGCTAATTATATTAGAAAAATCTATAGTATCTTGCAGCTCAAAGACTGTACCATTGTCAGCTTCTACAGTTGAACCTGCGCGTAATTTGAATAGTGTATTGGTGTCAGGCATAACATTTCCGTTTACGTCAAAAACAATGGGGGCCTCTATAAAAAATGAGCAATCTACTGTTGCCGGTGAAGGAGCTCTTGGCTTCAAGCCAAGCTGTTTAGCAATTCTTTTTACATTTTTCGGCTCTCTTGCACTATCTATAAACAATTCATTGAATTGGTGGTCAAGATAATTTGATGTGACATCACCGACATAAGAGAAAAAATCAAGAAATAACCCGCCAACAGATGCATCACTAAAATCACTGATAACATCTGAGTAGTGAGTTTTTGCAAACTCGAGCATATCTGACTTGAAACCATCAAAATCTTTGTTCAGATACTTGACTATTTTTTGCTGTCTTATTTTATCTGCCATAAATACTTTCTAAGCTCACAGTCTCATCAAGATACTTATATCCGACTCTTTCTTGTCCTTGAATAATCCTGGCACGACAAACGCAATCTTTAGTTTAGCAAAATTAGCTGGCACTGTGCTATCAGTCTCATTTATAAAGATTTCCATAGAGCTAAGCTCTATGTAAGGCATATACTCACTCACAGCGTTCTTTATGTTCTCAGCAATTCTCTGTGCATTATTGTCATTGACACGACTATTCAACTCAAATAATATAGAGCCAAGATTCGCTCCAAAATTGACATTCATCAATCTTTCGCTATGATTAGTCAATAATAGATTTCTAAAGTTATCTTTGATTTGCTCTAATATGTCTGTATTCATATCGAACAAGCCAAATCTTGGACCTCTCCGTATTGGTGTCTTGATACCAATTGGTTTTGTCTGTTCTTTTGTGACAAGCCCGCGACTTGTAGTACCGACATTTTTGAACTCTATTTTTGCAGACATACTTTTCTATAAGTATTTTTGAACTAAATTGTCGATAACTGAATTAGAGCACTCTTGTCGACATTGTTATTGGATTCGTGTTGGCACCTGTTTGTGCAATTGCTGTACCGGCAGTTGTAACAATTATCGCACCCGGGGATATTGGTGTTACTATGACTTGTAATGATGATAAAATGTGCTCAATAACAGCCTCAGAAATTGCTTCTATCATCGGTTCAAATGCTGCCCGATTACGTTCAAATAGTGTTTGTTCATCTTCACTTAGTCTATTCTTAACTTTTTGTATTATTGCGTTTTTTAGTACACTTTGGTTGAGTGCCATCTTCTATATATCTCCTCTATTCTGTAAACTTATTTTGACTCAATACAGTTTGTAAGTCAACCCTCAGTGACGATACAGCAGCTGTTATTCCCGGTATTGGTGCACCAAGATTACCAACATTTCCAGCATTTAGTGTATCTAAAAATCTTGACAGTGCAGCAACAAGCTTATTACCAAGAACTAATTGCTCAGATGAATTATTCGTTCCAATCTTTATTTTAGAGCCGTGAATGATTATTTCACCATCAGGCTTTAGAACTATAGCGTTACCATTTTGTGTTTCTATTTTTATAGAACTTCTTGCTATTATTCGTATAGCATCACTCTTCGTTACAACAAAACTCTTCCCGTCATCATTTACAGCACCCTGTTGTGTAGTCTTGAATAGAGTATCTACATTAGACTTCATCATAATTATCACACGGGCTGCATCATCATCGTAAGATACTGAGCCCTCTGTTGCTTTTATATTTTCTTTATCACGCTTACTATTCTTCACGTTCGGAGCGCTCTGTAATGCAGCTCCTCTACCAACAACTACATCAACTACACCAGTTTTTTCTTTTGTGCCACTTCTGTCTAATGATAATATGATTGCAGAATTATTTGACCCTTGCAGAACTAAGTCACCTGAACTCTCTTTCTTCAAGTGCGGAACTATCTCTTGCTTGAAACGTACATTTTTTACTTGCACTGGTTGTTTATTGTTCTGTAAATCTTCGAATCTTTGTGAAGTATCACCAGCACTATCGACACCGCTCAACGTAAGTTCATCAAGTTCGATATCATCAGTAGTGACTCCGGCGAGTTTGTCTGCTTGTGTTATAAATGGTAATTTTCGTTTTTCTACAGCATCAACAAAATTGACATCGTCTGTCTGAATGATTTCTGGCGCTCTGCATAGCCAGAAGCCAAGCGTCGTATTGCTTATATTTTCAAATAGAACGATAACTTCTTCACCAATTTTTAGTGGCAACATTAGGTGTGGCGAAAGCAACGGATAAAAAATCGGATAGCCAGAATTATTACTATCTTCATCAGGATACTTTGGAAGCTGTGGCACATCAGCTTTTATAGAGTTGATTGGGTTGAACTTATTGAATCTTCCGCCTTCTAAATCAATTTCTTTGACGAATGCACGTGTGATATACGGTACGTTGCTTTCATAGGCTGGCCTTTGTAAAAGCTGCTGACGCTCTGCGCTTTTTTGTGCAGCTTGTTTATTGAATAGAGCTTTTGTAGAGTTCATTCTATTCTATTTATTTTGTTCGCGAAAGAACTTTGATGCTTTTGGTTGTTGTCGCTGTTGAAGAACTTGTTTTTGTTGTTCTTGCTCAAGTTCAACTGATATGTCGTTTATAATTTTGACTGCCTCATCATTAGAGATGTTTTCTTCCTTCACTAATCTATAGATTTCAAGTTGTAATTTAGCTTTTGCTTCACCGAAACGAATGCAAGCATCTTGCACAAGTTCAGATGCAACTTTAATCTCATTCATTAGCAACTTTAGATTTTCGTGGTGTGAAGACACAAGCTCTCTTTTTATTCTTCTTTATTGCTGCCGCTATCTACTGTTTGCGTTTGCTGTATTTCTGAATACAGCTCTTCTTTTTCTTCGTCTGATAATTCTGTAGCTTTGTTTTTAGATGCAGCGATGGCAGCATTCTGTTTTATTTCGAGTACCTTTATAAGCTGATCAGTACTACGTGAAATCCTCTCAAGATACTTCGCTATAACTATCCCTTGCACAGCGTGATTTTCAGGAACGCCAATGATGATGCCAGCCAAATCATCGTACAGCTCTGTAGCTTTTACTCTATCATCTATGGCATTCTTATAAACTTGGTCATACAGATTTTCTATTGTGATGTCTAATTTATTTTTATCTTTTGGCATATTTTATTACATCTTGTTATTATAACGTTTTTTGAACTTTTGGTACTTAGTTCTCACTTTGTTGATACTCACACACAGCTGTTTTGTATTCATTCCAGTAAGCTCCTTCAAGTATATAAATATAGCTTTCTTGTCTAATATATTCAGATTATCTATGTTGTCGAATAACTGTTGAATTGCATCAAGCACAACGAGCTCTTTTTTGTTCTTAGCTACAGTTTTCCATTTTTCGATTTCATCTAATAATGTCAGAAAATACTCATTCTTCAACACATCATCTTCTATTGGCTCTACAACTGCTTGCTGTAAATTATATTTTGTAATCTCGTCCGTTGAGTTTCTATCATTGTACGCAACGTTGAACTTTGCTCTTCTTGTTGTTTGTTTCGCTTTTAGAAATAGCCAATTTTTAGCGACTATATTGAAATATGAAAATGCTTTGCTGTCTCTGTTAGTATTGTATTTATGAATGTTTTCATATAAAAACACAACGCAATCGTGCTTCAATGTTTCATAATCTGTATCAACGTTTATCCCGAATATATAAATTAGATTTTCAACGAGCTTCGAAAATGCTGGTCTTATTCTTGTGACATATACATCGTCACGCGCTTTTTTATCAAGTTCTTTATTTAGCAAATACTCACGAACAGCAGCCTCAGTATCTTCGTTGAAATAATGTGTGCTTTTATCACTTTTAGTATGTCTTTTTTTCCGCATTCTTCTTTTCTTCTTCTATTTCAATTGTAATACCCAATGTAGTAGCAACTGCTATAATAGTTCTTCTAATGTTTCTCAAGTGGTCAAGTATTTCGCGAATCTCGGGCGTATCCATCAAGAGCTGTCTTCCAAGCAATTCACTTACAACAGTTTCTGCTTGCTCAATTACACTTACAGAAAACATTACGCGTTCTTCATAATCAGAAATAGTGTCTAATGTTTTCAATAAATAAAATAAAAGAAAACCGCTCAGGGCTAACGATAAAATGAGTAGGACACAAATAAATACAAACATTTTTATTTATAATGCTTATTTAGAACTTCATTGAATTGTTTTTCTATAGAAGCAAAATTATAATTCTGGAGTATCTTTGATTGCAGACTGCTTGCCCACTGTTTTGGTACTGAATAACTCTCGTAAAGTTTTTTCATCTTTTTTACTGCATCTTCTTCGTCGATATATGCCCACTTTGCTCCCCTGATGAGTATTCTATCATCTGTTCGTGGGATTTCCTTCAGTGAATAATTCACTTTGATAAATGATTTTTCTACAAGATTTAGAAAATCGAGATAACTTGACCAATTTGTCGCTATAATTGGCAACCCAGCTGCTGCTGCTTCAAGAAGCGGTAATCCAAATCCTTCACCCCGCGTAAATGATACGAATGCTTTCACTTTTGGATGTTTGTAAAGTTTGCACATATCTAATTGAGACATCGGACCGTGAATAAGATAAATCTTTGGGTATTTTTCCTGTCTATATTTTGAAATACATTCACTCAATGTGTCTCTCGTAATTCTTCTATCTATTGTTGTATTTCTTGACGAATTAGTTTTTATAACAAGCCCAACATCTTTATTATCCTGGAATGTTTTGCAGAAAAGTTTTATGAGTGTTAGAACGCCCTTCCTGTCCTCTTCTTCATTTCTTGACCCAAGCTGTCCAATATGCAGAAAATTGAAATCTGTTTCAAAATCTAAATCTAAATCACATTGCAAGTCTTTGTCTTCAAGATATGATGGGAAACATTCGGGCACAACATACAGCGGAGCCGTTACGTTTCCCGAGTTTGTCAGCGTATTCTTGATGTGATTAGACGGGACAATCATCAAGTTCATTTTATTTACAACATCTATCCACTGTGGGTTGCATTTATCAGTTTCAACGACAGCCGAGACGCCAATGTTATACTCAGCAACGTCTGTCTTAAATTCGTCAGGAAGGATTACTTGAACACTCAAGTCATACTTCTGAATGTTTAGTGAGTTTCGTGTATTCATTTCATCAAGCATCACTTTTTCTTCGAACTCACCTAGCTGAAATGGTGTGTTTCCCCAGATTGTTGCACGTGCTGTACACTCAAAATCTTTGTGATTGTAAAGTATGCGAGCAATTTGTCTGGCATGAACTGAATATCCCGAGTGACAATATAAAGGTCCGTGTATAAGAACTTGTTTGCTATTTGTCATTCTATAATCTTGATTTCTTTTGTTACATTACCTGGCGTGAAATCATCTTTTGAGATACAAAGCAGTGTATCATCTCTCGCTGTTCTATCAAATAAAACTTCTATATCAAGATAACGCAAAAATCCAATTTTCATAAACCTCTCATTAGTCATTACAATTTCTTTGTAATCTAAGGTAAACTCGTCAAATGTCTCAAAAAGTTTGCAATTTTTTCTATTCGCTATAATATAGCGGTGCTTGAAATTATTATTATCAAGCTCAGTAAAACATTTATCAATTGTGTCTAATAATGTCTGGTTCCAGTCCCGCTGTGTTCCAAGAAATGCAATGTTTCTGAGAGTGTTCTTGTTGTCATCGTTATACACGAGCACTCCGGAACGCTTTGACCAGATGAAATCAGACACTTTTTCTATAGCTCCATTAGTTTATAGCGTGGCAAATGCTTGTTCTTCTTGAAATTAGCAATAGTTTCTGTCAATGTTCTGTCCCAAGTTTCAATTAGGTTTCTCATATTGAACTCTTGCAATGCATACTGACGACCACGAGAGCCTATTTCACGACGTTCTGCACGAGACTTAGAGAACATTTTGTAAATTGCGTCTGCAAACTTTTCGTTGTTCGTCAAATCTTCAAAAATGTGTGGAGTTGATTGACTTCCGACAAGTGACCGTATATCTGGGTCTAATCCAATTCCGTATTCTTCACCAGTCTGTCTGTTAATAACTTGTGTCGTTAGCCCGCCGGTTTTCGTAACAATAATCGGAGTGCATGCATATAGCGACTCTAATGTTGATAACCCAAAACCTTCGGCACAGCTCGCGCTTAGTGTCACGTCTGCTATATTATACAATATATTCATCTTATCAAACTCGAGCTTTTCTTTAGATAACATCACGTTATTCTCGAGTTTTAAGAGCTCTATAACTTTATACAGATTTGGCCCTTCATTGTCAAGTGGGTCTGTATGCATAATGAATGTAGCTTTTTGATTGCCGTGCTCTTTCTGAAGTTTATCGATAAACAAGCGCCACGAGTAGAGCAAGTCTCCCGGTCGCTTACGACGTGCATTTCTGCTGTTCCAGAATGCTACAAAATGGTCAGCTCTATCATCACCCAAAATCTGGCGTTTGTAAGCATCAACTTCATACTGTGGGAGTGGCTTGAAAACATTGTCGTATAAAGCATGCGGAACATAGTTTGTTTTGTTGGGATGGTGTGGTTGAACAAGCGAATAAGTTTTCCAACTAATACAGTTTATCAAGTCAGTTGCTTCATAGAATGCATCATTATAATCTGGATACGGTTCTTCATCCCAAACATGATTGTAGGCGATTGGGCAGACATCGTGGATTTCATCTTCCATCTCCCAAACCCAAACAAAGAAACGCGGGTCTGTAAATAGAAAGAGAACATCAGGTTTCACTTCAGCAATAGCGAGACGAAGAGACATAGCGTTACCAAATCCATCAATCGGCTTTATAACGTAATCGTCAGCAGACCAACGAGCATTCTGCCCTTCACCACCTGAAACTTTTATAACTTCATATGAAGTGTGGCGAATTGCGCCACCAAAGGCCTTTATAGAATACTTGTCTGGATATGCACTGAGTAATCCACTGAACAGTATATTACCCTGAATACCGACCCCAGTTTTTAGGAGGGTGCGAGAGGATGGTCAAGTAGAGCTAAAATCCTAATCTTTTCAGCCACTTAAACTATCCTCTGCACCCTGCTTAGTGCTCTCCATTTCTTTGCTTTCTAAACTATTTGTCACAACAGCTTTACACGACTGTAAGTCGTCGATCTTGTTTCTACTAAGTCTTGACACGTTTCTCTCTTCTTACATCTTTTATTCTAATTTGTCTAACAATTCACGTAAATAATAAACAAATAAATCGATTACAATTCTTGCTTTCTTTCTGCAAGTTTTCTAAACTAAGGTTAGTGTGTGCAATGAGATAAAGTGAATGTTGTGAAATTGCAATCATACAGCGAGGAGGGCTTCAAAAGCTATTTTATAAAAGTCAGAAAAATGCTCAGCAAATAGCTAAAATGATGTGTGTGGTTTTTTTTTTATGTAGAGGGGTGGGTGATAAGTAATAATAGCAGAACGTACGTCACGGGCAAAGCTCAGTTTTGTAGAACGGACAGTAATTGCAACTCAGCCTATTCTTCAGAAACATCTTTCGTTCTATATTGAAGATTGCATTTTTTAGAAGTTTTGTTGCTTTTTCGAGTTTTGCTGGCGAACCTGAAGCCCTGAAGAACTCGAGATTATTCTTCTTCGGTGTTCGTTTGAGAAGCAGAAAACCAACGTTTACTTTTTTTATATCTTTTTCTGCTGTAATGTCGTGCTTTTTGCACCAGAATGCCTTATAGAGCTGTAGCTGAAGATTTACTAATTCGTCAGATTTTTTCCATCGGTCCCAGCCCCAGGTCGATGTTTTTGAGTCTATAATTATAATCTTATCGTTCCATTCAAGCACCATATCAATAAATCCCTTGAACATCCAGTCCGTTCCCTCGATTGGGATATAGATTTCTTCTTCTTGTGATATAATTTTATAGCTCGGGAATGTTGCATCAAAGTATTCGTGAGTTTGTGATAGAATTGTTTGTCCTTGCGCTCTAAACTCTTGGAATACAGTCTCAGGTTGTCTAAAGCAACCAGGAAATTGTTTTTTGTTTTCCGCTAATAATTTATCAAACTCAGTGACAAAAACACCATTCATATCGACTGTCTTGTTTGACAATCCTTTCTCAACGGCTGTGTGTATGCTTGAACCGAATACAAGATGTATATTGCTTGTCTCGTTTTTATGCCCTTCGAGATACTCAAGCTTATAGCGATGACCACATTCGCGGAAAGTTTTTACTGCAGAAAAACTCAGTCTTGGTTGTTGCTCATCTCTTTCAATGTTATTATTAGTTTCTTTTTGTTGTTGTTGATTTTTCATAGTAGAAAAATCTTACTTCAAATTAGAAAGAAGTTTCAATAAGTAATTTGCTGATGACCATTCTCAATTTCATCCATTAGAAATAACAAGTTTATTTTTTGCTTCTTTTCACTCTTTCGTCTTTTTCCCAATCACGTTGTGGTCTGACTTCAAGATTTTTCTCCCAAGCGGCTCTCATTACTTTCGGATCGACACCAAGTTGTTTAGCTGTATACATTAGTGCATTAAGGTCCTTCGGGAAACACGACAGAGACCACCCAGCAAGCGGGTAACCATCTTCGTCAGTCTCCAATGACGGAACTTGCCAGTGACTTTTTCCAAATCTTTCATCGTGCAATAAACATTCAAGAACTCTATCATAATCTATATCAAGTTTATCGCAAATCTGGTACATCTCGTTTGCAAACGAAAGCTTTGTTGCAAGAAAACAATTCGTCACATACTTCACCATCTCAGCTATTGTTGAGTTAGTCTTTATAACAGTTGCGTTTGGGAATACTTTATTCATAAAAACTTTTACAATTGTTGCTGCTTGTCTCGGTCCACCGATTATAATTCTTGTCTGATTGCGAACATCTTCAATTGCAGTTCTTTCTCTCAAGAACTCTGGTGAAAAAACGATTTGTGTATTTGTGTATTTTGAATTGAAATACTCTGTTGTTCCTGGTGGGACTGTTGATTTTATTATGACAATGTTGCTATTATTTGTTTCGTTGATTTCGCTGATTACTTCTTCAACAATTGATGTATCACATTCGCCAGTATCTTGCATTGGTGTTGGGACACAAACAAAAATTAGACGTGTTCTGGCACATAAATCTTCAATACTAAATGCTCTTAGTGGTTCACTTTCTTTGTATTTATCATAAGAGAGAACATTTATATTTTTTTCTCGTAAAACAGTTTTTATAGAACCGCCAACAAAGCCGAGCCCTACAACCCCGATAGTTTTATTGCTGTTGTTATTATTGTTCATTTTTGAACAACTCCGTATAATGTTTTCTTGCTAATTCTATTCCTTCTTCAAGAGATACTTTCGGTATCCACCCAAGCTCAGCCGTGGTTTCTGTTATATCTGCAAGTGTTGCTTCAAGTTCAGCTGGTCTGGGTGGAATGAAAGTTGTTTGCCCACCTATAAGCTCTGCTATTTGATTTACTGAATAGTTTTTTCCTGTGCCTACATTGAATGTCTTGCCAGTTACACGCTCACAATTTTCCATAGCAAGAATATTTGCATCGACAACATCTGCGACGTACGTCAAGTCTCTACGCTGTTCACCAGTGCCGACTATAGTCATTGGTTTTTTCTCACGTAGCCTCTGCATAAAGAAATTTCCGATTACTGGTGCATACCCACCCGAGAGTTGTGAGCGTGGCCCATATATATTGAAATATCTTAGAACAACACAGTTTATTCCATAACACTTGTGCCACGTTTTGCATAATTTTTCACCAAGTAGTTTCGTCGATGAATATGGGTTTAGACATTCATCTTTATCGTCTGGTTTATTGGGTAATGTTCCGGCGCCATACATACTCGATGAACCAGAATATACAACATTTTTTATATCAAGCGCTCTACAAAACTCTAAAAGATTGAAAGTACCGATTACATTGCACGCAAATGTTCGTGATGGATTAGAAATTGACGGTTGAATACGAGCTCGTGCACCGACCATAAACATTCCATCAATCTTTATCTTTTTGAAACCCAACATAGCTATCATATCATTTACTTCATCTACGTCAGAAAAATCTTTATTGATAAATGTGAAATCTTTATGGTTTCGAAATGAACTCATATTCTCTTCAAGACCCGTTTCAAAATTATCCCACCCAAGCACAGAATGGCCCTTTGCTAACAGTGCTTCTGTTAGATGTGACCCGAGAAAGCCTGCAGTTCCTGTTACTACGTAACATTTTCTTTCATTCTCCATACTTTTCTCTCCACTCATCTTCTAAGATACTTATCACAATTATATCATGATATTGCCCGTTAATAAACTTTGCTCTCCTCAACACGCACTCCTCCGTAAACCCTATTTTATAAAATGCAGATAAAGCTTTCTGATTAAATGAGAAAGTTTCGCCCCACATCTTATGCATATTCAAATCTTCAAATCCGTGTCTTATTAGCGCTTTTAGGGCGTCCCCTCCATACCCTTTATGCTGCTGTTGCTGTTCACCAAGATATATTCCAAACTCAGCACTTCTATAGACCCAATTTATATTTGTTAGTGAACAGTGTCCCAAAAGCCCGTTAGTCTCTGTGCTGTGTATTTCAAAATGTATTTGTGTATTATCACTATACGCGTGTGTATCGAACCATTGTTGCTGCATTTCTTCGTTTATTTCTCTATATTCACGTGTTATATGTTTTATTTCGGGTGTATTTCTCCATAGTCTAAGCTGTTCTATATTTTTATGAGATACGTCAGTTAAATATACTTTGTTATAATATATTGCCATTAGCACACCAATCTTCTAATAGAGCGCCATAAATATTTGATGATACATATGTTCCGTGCTTATAAGCAACGTCACGTTTAGTTCCCTCAAGTTCAAAGCCAAACTGTTCAAAGAAATAATCTAAAGTATGTCCGTTTGTATATTGCTTATTTTCAAATATCTCAGCCCATATTCTATTTAAATGGAGATTTTCAAAGCCAAAACGCAAGCACGTTTTAAGCGCATCAAAAACATAGTCATTATCTCTATACTTCACATCACCGATTTCGAATGCACACTCAGCAGATTTGCTTATCTTGTCTATATAAATCAACCCGCAATATCCAATCATCTTGCTTGATTGCTTTAGATAAATAGAAAAATATTGCCAACTATCATTATTGCAACATTTGTCTTCCCACCATTTTGTTTGTTGTTGAAGATTAAGCTCACGATATTCACGATAAAATTGTCTATTATTTGCATCATTGCGCCACTTAAGAAGTTGTTGTAAGTCATCTTTTTCAATAGCATTTAGATATATTTTTTTGCCATCTATCATTTTATTATTCGTCTCATTAGTTGAAACTTCTCTGCATATTCGACGCCTACTTCTGAACCGCTTACTAGTAACAAATTTTTTATATTTTTATAACTTCTTGTATGCGGATAGGTACGCATTTCTTCGTCATAAGTCTTTAGTGCTTGAAGTTTTGTATTAACATCGTCAATAGACAACTCAAAATATGTATTTGCTCTGAAATCATTCAACGGATTATAATCTGTTGACGATGGTACAAAATAACTTAGTATTTCAATTTCATTTCCCCATTGTGGGCGAAAAACAGTCACTGTCGCTCGATAAACAAGTGAGTGGTCAATATTCAAACAGTCGGGATGATGCGTAAAAATGATATCTGGCTGCTGAGATGTGTTACTTTCTATGAATTTGCATATGTCAAGAAGCGGTGTCACATCCATCTTGTTATCCGGAAAGTCAGCGTGAACAAACTCTTTGACGTTCAATGTTTTACAAATAGTTCCCAGCTTCTTATTTCTATTCTCCATACCAGCTATACCACGAGCATCAATACCGTCAGTAAATGTTATTAATTTTATGTGATTATCTTTTCCAAGCTTATGTAGTGTTCCGCCTGCGCCAAGCGTTTCGTCGTCCGGGTGAGCAGACAGCACCAAGATATTTTTATTTTGTATCATTATTCAGATAGTCTGCTATAACTGATGCGTGACAAAGCTGTGGGAGACAAAAACAACCGAGTATTTTTCCATTGAGTTCTAAAACTCTTAGCTTGAACTCTTTGTCGTTTTCTAATCTGTAATAAAAATATGCGATGTACTCTTTTATAACTTCTTCACGTGTTGTATTTTTGTCAAGCTTGTATGGGTTTCCAAAATAACCATCTTGTCCCTTGCCAGCTCTTCCAACATACACATCAAACTTTTCTTTATACAGATTTACAGCTTTCGTTTTCATTCTACTCTTTCTATAATAACGTCACACAAAATGCTTGATTGCTGTAATTTTGCTCTATTGAACTTCAAAACAAAATCTCCGACTTTACAACTTGCTTCTGGATACCCAGCAGCATCAAGCATTCTAATCTTATCATAAACTTGTCGTAATGTTTCAGAAGTTTCAAATGGGTTAGTTGAGCCCTTGATACGCTTATAAATAATACCATTTTTTGTTATATTCTGTTCATTAATCGGCTCTAAATCATAATCTATGATTTTTAGAATACATTTCTTTGCAGCCTCTGCCGTCGTCATCCAAATGTCAGTTAGCGAACCCTGAAGCGTTATTGGCTCTGAACAATATATTGGACCCGCGTCAATTTTGCTTGTAGTTTCGAGTGCGTTTACTCTTGTTTGTGTAATACCATCAAGTATCTGATTTTGCAGAGGCGTTCCGCCCTGCCCATCAGGTAAATTAGAGGTATGTATTGAAATACATTTATTGTTTTTATAAACTTTAGCAGGAATATATTCAGACCAGTGAAAAAAGAAGATTGCTTTTATATCACAACGTGTTTTGTATCTATATGCAAAGTCTAAAAGTTGGTCTTTATCGTGTATCAAAAATAATTTTTTACTTTCACCAAGCTTCTCTGTGAGCTCATCAAATAATTTCAGTGACCATAAGTTATTTTTAGAAACTAATAAAAAATGTTCTACCATTTTATTCAACCATATCTTTCTGCAAGATGCAATCTTCATCTAAATCTTGATTTATTATTTTTCCGAGCACACTAAAGTATTCTAATGCTGGTATTGAATTATCTAATAGTGGGCGCTTTGTGGTTATATTTTCTTTCGTCAATCTTTCGCCAGCAAACAATTTTCTACGAGACACAACAGAGCGCATCGCATTCTTGAAACTCTCTTCACTCTTTGATAATCTGTCTTGTTTGTGTGACAACATCATTTCTGTAGTTCTAATGTTATCTACCATCTGTTTCAATTCTGTCGGCTCTATAGCAAATGCGTGGTCTGGGCCAGACATATTTCTGTCAAGTGTAAAATGTTTCTCAACATACTCAGCGCCTAAAGTCACAGCAATCGGTGGTGCAAGTATTCCAAGTGTATGGTCAGAAAACCCAAACTTCAAATCTACTTTCTCATAATCATAAACCCACTGCCAATTTCGTAAGTTTTTTATTCCCAATAAGTTTATATCTTCAAACGGTGTCGGGTATGCATTATTACAATGCAGAATTGTGATGTCTGCATTCGAGTTTTCGTCTTCTACCCAAAACAAAATACTTTGTATGACACTAATGTTTGTTCCAATTCCCGCTGAGATGATTATTGGCAACTTTGTTTGTGCTACATAACGAACAAATCGTGGGTCTGTTGCTTCAAACCCGCCAATCTTGAAACGCTTGACACCGAGTGCAAATAATTCGTCGACTGCTTGTTCGTCAAAGGGAGTACTCATAAACTCAATTCCGCTATCATCACATAGTTTCTTTATATCTTTTTGCCATTCACGTGGCAATTCAATGTCTTTGATGAGTTTATTTATGCTTTTGTAAATACCGAAGTTTGGTGTGTTTTTGCAATATAAAGTTTCTGAACTATATGTCTGAAACTTGATGATGTCTGCTTTTGCTTCGATGGCAGCTTTTACACCATCAATAACATTATTCCAGTCACGGTTGTGGTTTGCTCCGAACTCTGCACAAATTACAACTTTGTTTCTCAATAATTCTATGGCTGCTTTCTTATTTTTATAATTAATCGGCCGCGTTTATTTGCCGAGTCGTTGTTTATCTTTTGCTCTTTATTAAATAAAATTTTACTCGTATTGTTTTTAAGATATTCTATTATCCATTCTATTGAATGAATATTAGTTCTAACTATAGGATTTACACCATTGTTATAATCAAGAGCATTATCTATTATTAAAATACTTTCATTCTTTAGAATACGTACACATTCGTTTAATAATGAACGTACATTATATGATAAGCTTAATACATTTCTCTGATATACAACATCGACGCTGTCGTCATCAAATGTTGTACAGTGTATATCTTTTATACTAATCACATTCTCATTTATGGAGAAAGATGATATCCCATGTACATTATCAAATGAAAATTTGTGTTTGAAGAATGTTATTTCATCTGCCCATCTTGGTTCAAATAAAATAACTCTACTATTCTTTTTATCTAAAAGCTCACACGATGAGATGATAGCACTTTCCCATTCATTATCTTGTATCCACCACTCGTCTGGAGACGGTTCATGATTGAATTTTGTTGAACGCTGTAAATATTCTGCTCTTAATAAGTTTATTTTTTTACTATTATCATTATTGTCATCGTATTTTATGTGCTCAAATTTTTCTATGCTTGGTACAAAATAATTATTTATAGTTTCTTTTGAACTAAAATGTTTGGGCATATCATCACCAGCAATTGCATCAAAGCATTCTATCACTAAGTTTGTATGTTGTGTTTTGTCTTGTTTACCTTGCTGCTTTTTGCTATTTTTGATAATATCTGTTGTTACTTTATTCATTGTTTGCTAATCCTATATATTTGCGAATGATGCGCCACGTGCAACTTTAGCTTTAACTTTTATTTGTGTTTCACCTGTGTGTGGATGAATGTATGTGTGCTTTAATTTGTTTTTTGCACTAAGCTCGTGTATAGCTAAGTTTGTTAGATTTTCTAATTCTTCATCATCTAAAGCATCACTAAAATTAGTTCTGATATTATCACCCTGTTCACCTAACAGTAAGAAATATTTTTCTATCGTGTCATCGTCAGCAGCGCATTTTTTCTCGTGGACAGCTTTTCCTATAAGACCTTTATCTAATGCTAGCTGCCAAAATGGTGTTGCTGGATAAGCTGTTGTAAAAAATATAACTTCTACATCAATGCTATTTTCTTTACAAAACGATACAGTTTCTTTAATTGTTTCTTTTGTTTCTCCGGGTGAACCCATCATAAACGACGGGTCAATATATCCCAAGACTCTACGTGTCTCATCGACAGCAATCTTGATTTTTTCTGGCGTCTGGCCAGATTTATCTATATTTTCTAGAATAGTTGTTGATGCTGTTTCTATACCATAGCTTGCGTTTCTCATACCCACATCATATCCCATTTCTAATATATTTTTTCTACCTTCCTTCTTTGCACGTACTACATCATCAGCAATAATATTTGTTCTACACGTGCCGCCCCACTCGATTTCAAACCCGTCTGTTTCTTTACGATGCTGCAATTCATTGCAAAAATCAATAGTCCATTTGTAACTAGTCATAAATAAATCATCAAGAAAATGTATATACTGAACGTTATAATTGTTTTTAGCATATTGCATTTCATCGACAACATTTGCAGGTGTTCTAAGTCTATATTTCGTCCCTAGATACTGAGCGTAACAATAGTCGCACGAATATGGGCACCCACGTGAAGCTATCATACTCATAGAATATGGGGTATTTTCGTCGGGTTTACCGCTAAGCCACTTTTGTTTAAAGTTTATATGACCGACAGGATTTTTTTTGTAGATGTTATCATAATGAAACAATGACCTTGCGGGCCACGGTAAATTATCTAATCCATTTTCACCATTTACCAATGATGTTCTTAATCCATTATCTATTATGTTTTTATCTTTATCTTTAGTTATAGCACCTTTGCAACCGTTAAATGTCAAATTATTTTCTATCCTAGCTAAAACTTCTGATATTGTTATCTCACCTTCTTCACGAACTCCTACGTCAGCATCAAGATGCTTCAACATATACTCTGGCATACACGATAATATGCCACCACCAAGAATGGTAATACACTTTGGCTTTATTGTTTTACACATATGTAAGATTTTTTTTATTTTAGCATATTGCGTAATAATACCGCCGATGCCAATAACGTCTGGTTCGAATTCGGTCACTGATTGTTCAATAAGCTTATACATTTCTACTTCATATTGTATCATATCATCTATAGGCTTTTTTCGTAGTGCATTTAAATCTAGTATACTTACTTTATGGCCATCCATAATTGCTATGCTTGCTATGTATGCTAAACCTATTGGTTCTATATTCGGATATGACCATTCGCGGATGGGCGGGTTTATCAATAAAAATCGTAATCCGGTAGCTCTTGTATTAAAAGCTAGTATCGATTCGTCAGTTGTTATACGCTGTGGCTTATCTATGCAAATACCATTTTCAAAATGTTCAAAGAAGTATTTCATTCAAGCTATCGTTTCAAAATCAGGATTTACAATTCTTGAATTTGTGTCACCATCTATTGCAAACTCACATTTTGCGCACGCAGGAATCTCGTAAAACTTTCCTTCTAGATGTTTCTTTCTAATGTAATTTAGCTTTTTTGAGTTCCATATGTCTTCTATTGTTTGTGTTGTCAACGTTCCCAATACTAATTCATTAGTATAATCTGAACAGCACGGATGTACATTTCCATCTGCATATACCATAAGTCTCGTTAGGATTTGCGGGCACACAAATTTAGATATATAGCCATCATCAAATGTTTTTTTGCTGTATTTGAATGGATCGACATACTCTAGAATACCGATAGAATCAACTAATGGTGAAAATAAATCTATCATATCATTAATTTCTTGTTCTGTAGTACCCGGTAAATTAATAAAGTTTATTCTTGTGAGCGGTTTTACTAATTGTAATTCATTTTTTATTCTAGAAAACGTTTTGATATTATTAAGAACTCTCTCATATTTTGCTCCGACACGAACTTCATTATATTTTTCTTCGTACGGTGAATCAAATGAGACTGATAATTTATCGAGCCCTGCTTTAATGAGACTGTGACATTTTTTTTCTGTAAGAACTGTTCCGTTCGTGTGGAGAAACACGTCTAAAATGCCACTATCTTTTGTGTATCTAATAACATCCATTATTTGTGGATGTAACATTGGTTCACCCAAAAAGTTTAGATTAACAGCATAAACACCGACTTTTATAGCATTATCAATAACTTTTTTGTATAGTGAAATGTCCATATTCTGAACTGTTCTAAATGTTTCGTCTTCAATACTGACAGTTCTTGCACAAAACGTGCACTTTAGATTACATTTGTTAGTTATCTCTATATCTAAATGCAGCGGAGCATTTGGCACGTGTAGCGATTTTGGATATTCAACCCATTTACGTCTATACTCTTTATATTCTTCACTAAATGATTTTTCCCAATCAAGCCATGTTTTATTTTTGACTTCTCGAAAATGGTGAAAAACATTTGTTGAATCTGGTTTTTCGCTCATATTATTTCTCGTCATACTTATGCTTATATATATATTCTGCTAATGTGAACTGCCACTCGTCATCAATATCAAATGCCTCAATCGGATTCATTATAAAAAACTCTGGGTCGTTTATCCTTGTAAAGCTACCTAGATGCTTACTAAGCGGTACATTGCTTATCTTACCTGCATACAAACAATTTGCCGGTTCATACAATGTCTCAGTCAATTTAGTTTCTAATGTCCCTTTATATTTTTTGTGACCAAAAAACTTATTCAATGTAACTAATTTATTATTACCAGATGCATCTTTTCGTATAGCCCACGTAAAGTTTTTTCTTTCAAGTACAGCGAAAAGTGAATCACTGTTAGTCATTACAAATTGTTTTATAAACTTATTTATCGTTTCAATTTCTACAAGAGATGTGCACGGATTCATATAAACAAAATGTGAGAATCCTTTGTCTAGTGCCATATTATACCAGTCATAAACTTCAGGCGGCGTCACAGGTTCTTGTATTGATTTTTCACTTCTATACCAGATGTTAGCATCATATTTTTTTGCTATATCTATCAATTTATCGTTCCTGACAGATGCATAAAAATTTTGTTTTGGTATCATTAGCGATTTACTAAACTTTTCTACTGCAATTTCAAATAAACAAGAATCAGCAAATTTTCTTAGCATTTTGTTTGGAACACGTGTTGACTCTGCTCTAGCGTGTAAAACAAATATAATCTTATTGATGTCTTTCATCGAAATCTCCAAGTTTGATATATCCTTTATCACGCAGTAATAAAAATGCGTTTATAACTTCTAAATCTTCTTTATAGTCTAATGAAAATTTTCCAGTGACATATAAAAACGCACCGTGATACACACCACAATTCAAGTTCTCTTTCATCCAAACTGTCACGTGCTCACGCTCAGATAACGACTTTGCGTTTCTATGTGCTATTCTTAGAGCATCAATGCTAAAAATCTCGACGTCGAATCCATCGCTCATATACGTGTCGGTTGTGTAGTGAATGTTTGTATTTTTCTTATCTTTGTAAGAAGTATCTAACGTAGTGTTGATTATATAATCAAAGTTATTGTTTTTATAATAATCTAGTGTTTTTTCTATTACATCGGCAGACATAAGAACGCAATCACTTGATACTCTAATTATTGTATCACATTGTAATATAATCGCTGCATTATAGTATCTTGATAGAACATCGTGTTCATCACCCTCGATGAGATTGATATTGAATTTCTTTCTGGCGTCTTCAAAAAACTCGCCCTGTCGCGACGGAACAATTAGGACAACTTCTACATTTTTTACTTTCAAGCATTCTTCTATTATGTAATCTATGACGTACTTATCGTTGATTTTAGTAAATACCTTGTTAGCAAATCTTGTTGATGTAATACGAGCTTGAATTATAATACAAGTTTTCATTGAACAGTTCGTTTTTTGCAAAGAAATTCGCATAATTCTAAATCAAAAGCGTTAGCTATGTGTATGCTACGCTCGTATGGTATCTCAAATATTGAAAGCTTTTTACCGAAAAAGTTTTTTGTTTCTAGCAAATTTTTTATCTTTGCAATTTTTATTGAACCATCTGGTCTATAAACTGTCGGCAGAAATTTGCGATGTTTCATATAAGTATCGTCAAAGAATAATTTGTAATAATCACTATGTTCATTATTACACGTAAGTGCCCAATGAAAATAATGTGGGTCTATTGGGACAGCAGAAGTTAGAAACTCACTATCACAATTTTTATATTTTATAAAAGCACCACAAATGTCAGAATTAATTCGAAGTGGTGATGTTGGTTGCAACATCATTACGTTTTTATATTCTTTTTTATCACAAATAACTTTGCACGCATATATGCACGAAAGTGTTGCTTGTGTTACATCGTCTGTTAAATAATCTGGTAGTTCAATTATTGAAGCTCCAAATTTCATTGAAACATCTGCTATTTCTTGATTGTCTGTAGCTACATAGACAATATCGAATATATTAGATTTTATAGCTTCTATAATCGTATAACTTATTAGTGGAGCTCCGCAAAAATCTATCAAGTTTTTGCGAGGCATATTTTTTGACCCACCGCGTGCAGGTATAATGCATACGATGTCACTCATATAGCAACTTTAATAATTTATCTTGCGAATTTTTTATTTGTGAGTCTAAATCATTGTTATTATTATCATTTTTATTAACGATTTTGATGATATCATCAAAATTATCTTCTATATTATGTTGGTGTATTTTGTTATTCACTGTATTTATTTGAAACATCTTTTTCAATATTGCAGGGTATGTATTATCTACAAAGTTTATATAATTTTTATTAAACAAGTCATAATGCATACAAGCACTAGTCATATAACCATAGCCAAAGTCTGATGAGAATGCTAGCTCGAGGCTTTCGTTTGGGTATATATTCGTTGATTCTATATAATTAGATTTACTGAATAGTTCACGTGTGCTATATAGCGAGCGCTGCTTGAATATTACTTCAAAATCATTTTTTTCTAAAAACTCTGCAAACTTTCTGGCGTGCTCTATGAATACGACAGGGTCACTTGTTCTAAATGTTTCTTTTTCTGGCGTAATTTCAAGATTTTTGACATAATCAAGTTCTATAACTTTATTACGTGACAAGAAACATACAGCTCGCTTTTTATCACTAGTAAAATATGATTTATGTTGTGTGCTTTTATCTGTGAGATACCAATAGTTCGGAGTAACGCCCAAGAAAAAATTCTTGGTATAACCCAACTCAGTCGCAATATTTTTATAGCGCTCATCAAGGCACCAAAACACATCACTATTTTTGTAAAAACTCATTGCCTCTAGTCGTTGCATAGATAATGAATAATCTTGATAATTCTGTATAATAATATGTCTATAAGCTCTATATCTAAAGTCATTAGTAACAATGTCATCATTATCAATAGACAATAACACTTTTATGTCAGAAGAAAATGACTGTAAGTCTTCTAAATAATAGAACTCTTTACGTTTATAAAAATGTCTTACTCTAGCAAATTCTCTATTTATTGTTATTTGTTTATCAATGAATAGCTTGATATCAATACTACTATTAATAGATGATAGAAAATTATATAACGGTATAAAATATTGAAAATCATATATTTTTTTTACCAAGAACGCAATATTCATTTTATTTTTCTAACGTAGAAAACTCAACACCACCGTGTTCTGTAACAATACTTGAATCTTTATGTCTAATAGTGTAAATCTTTACACTATCACTAACTGATTTAACTAATAATTCTAAATCTGAATATTCTTTGTCAACATAGTTCACAGCGTTCGTTGATTTACAGAAGAAGTGCCCTTTATTGTTATAGTCTACGCCCGCCAAGTATATCTTTGAAAATCCCAAGTAAAACATTATCGGCAATCCAGAATTGCAGAATGAGTTCTTGGCCCATAATGTCAATTCAAGACAGTCATCAACAACACTCGGGAACTTATAGCACGAAATGTTAGTTTGTATTTTATATGGCAAAAAATTGTCGTTTTGATTTATCAAGTCTAAATTGTCTGTTATCCACTCGCTGTTTTGTTTCAATGAAAATCGTTTAGCGTGTGGGTTGATTGTATTAGAAGAGAATATAATTTTTGTGTTCTCATACAATTTATTTTCTATAATAGAATTAGCAGTTGATAAATCTTTATATTTTAGCACGTGTTGATTTTGTAAATCATATCCTTCATCATACTCTAGCTCTTTTCTCAAGCAGAATTGTTGATAAAAACTTGTTTGAAACACAGTAGGGTCATGACACATATAAAAATCTAATTTAAGTTCTGGCCAAAAATCTTTGTAGTATGGAACAAGTCTATTGAACCCAAACGTCACAATATCATCACGTAAATTATGAAGATTATAATCACATAAAGAAGCTCCTGTTCCGATGAATAAAGCTTCACGGCCAGCGTATGCATTTCTAAGTTTTATTATTCTTTCGTGCATATCTATAGTTTATTGTGACCACTAAAGAGTTTCTCTAAAAGATAACGCGACTCCAATACATTATTCATGCATGCTGCTTTGCTCTCCACACAATCAACGAAATATTTCAATTCATCATGATACAATATTTTAGCATATTCATCAACATTTGATTTTATGTGTGCATTATCTATTAGGTTTATTTTTATCAATTTATCTTTCTCGTCAAGAAACTCATAATATCTTTGATATACCATAGATAGATAATCTAGTTCAAAAATAGCTAATGTTCCACACTCAAACTCTATAGAACCAATAACATAATCTTCAGTATCATTTGTTATATATGATACAGTATGTTCAGAGATATTTATTTTTTTTATCTTTCCAAATTTGTAGTAAAGATAATCTAATTCATGTATAGCATCCATCAAAACTCCGCCGCCCATAGAACGATTTGCGCTATACAATTGACGATGTTTACCGTCATTTCGCCACTGTGCTAAATTATACCCAAAGCGAACCTTAATAAATCGTGTGTTATCTGGTATCGATTTTATTCTATCAGAAAATCTCCAATTACAAGCTACCATATTAATTAGATTATAATTTTTTACGTGATTTTCTATAGCAGTCAAGATATTGTTGTTTAGTTTCGAAAAGTATGGTTTTTCACAAAAAAAGTTTATTTTATGAGAACTTAGTTTTGATACGTGCTCTAAATGTAAATTACTTGGTGTACAAACAAGCCCAAAATCAAAACTATTACTTTCTAATATTTTATCTAAATTATCTATCTCGTCTATGTCTATTGTTATAACATCTACGCCCATATCACGTAATATACTTGTTCTGTTTCTTCCAATAGAACCATATCCTATAGTAATCGCTCTCATACAGCTTATCTTTGCATCATAATCTAAAAATTTTCTGTCACTAATTTATTTTTCAATAAAGTATTTTTTATTTTGTATAAATCCCACATTGGGACACCAATAATGTCAGCTATGTCAAGCAAATATCTATCATCAGCATAGGTTAGTATATTAAGCATAATTCTCGATTCGTTGTTTGAGCGTCTATTTATATTTAATGAATCATATAAGTTGTATTTGCTTAGGTGTGGTTCACACAGTGTGTTAACATTTATTTTTTTATTTTCTTCTATACAAACTAAACATCTATATAATATAGAAATGCTGTCTTTTAGGCTTGTTTCTGTCAATAAGCTTAGATTGTCTAATGATGTATGATATTCATCATATTCGCCGTATTTTGTTCGCATTATAGTTGCAATAGGTAAATCTATGCCTGGCCAGCAATATTGTCTTTCATCACTACCACGATCTAAGTATGAGTATTGTTTATAATCACGTACTACATTATTAAGTACGTGCTTCGCAATCCTGTCAGATAGTGAATCTCCATTTCTCGATGGCAGATATGAATATGTCCTGTCATCACCAACACATGTAATATTATAACCTGCCACGACATTTTTCTTAAGTTCTAAATAGTGCTTGCTAAGATAGACAATAGACCCTATAGTTTCGGGTATAAAAATTATCCTGTAAGAATAATTTCGTTTCATCTTTTTTAGTTTATCTATCAAGAATGTTGTTACAACAGGGCCTGAAATTTCATTGTTCGCTAGTGATGGGTGACATATGTATGTTGATAGAAACACTTCTTGACTGGTCTCTCTTGTTGTAGCAGGCAGAAATACTTCACCATATGTTAACGAACCATTTTTTAGACTTGAGTTGATTACTACGTGGTAGGTATCATCTACTAATGTTTTTCTTAAATTTTCTTGTATGCAAAACCCCCAATGTTTTTTGTAATATGACATTACGTATGGTATTGCATCGGGTTTGTCTGGTAACGAATATAAATTTTTTTGTAATTCTTTGAGAGATAAAAACTTATCGACCGGAATCGAGTAACTAACTACGTGTAAATTACACTCATGAAATGAAACAATTTTTTTTCCTTTAGAGTCTTCTATATAAGCATCAATTATATTCCATTCTTCGGGAACAATCCAGTCAAAACATTTTGTGCCTGACGGTACTTCGACAATTTCGAGCTCGGGAATCAAATCACGTATCATTGCGAGTGAACGACGAACACCATCACCAGTTATAGATCTACAGATAGGAAATAATTTTTTAGCTAATGCTAGTGGACTCTTTTTTTTCATTTTTTTCTATTGCGTAGAGAAAATTAATTGCCTCTTTTTGAAGAATTACTGAACTAACTTCATTATATAACTCATTAGTATTTATTGTTCTAAAACCGGTACCCTCATTGTGTCTAAAACCATAATAAAGTTTCTTTTTCCATAATCTTTCACCCATTCTATTAACATCTGTTTTTATACCATTCTCTAATTTTCTAACAAATAGTGTATAAGTTCTGTATGATTTATAACCATTACAATCAGTATAGTCTGCTGAAAAATTCTTAAAAAATCTATAGTCAACATTATGCATCTCTTCGACATGATGATAGAATGTCATACTATTTTGATCTTCAAGATTGAGAACGCCTATTTTACCATCTAATTCTCGCAAAAGTGAAAATGGAGAGTCAATTCCGTAACCACTTTTATTATTTATATTTTCAAAATATTTAGCTTTTTTACCTATAGCGGCAAACGAATAAATTGGATGACCAGTTCTCACAGAAGAATATTCACGTGCAATTTCTGTTAGTAATCCCATTTGTGATGGTGTATTTCTGATGTCGAATGATTTTCCTGTTGTGAAATCAAAATTAAACAGCGGAAAAAGTAATGTTCCGTCTGTGCCAATCAGATGCAAAAAAGACTTAAATATATCTTGCGCATTGATTTCGTATCCATTATTTTTATATCTCTCAAATGTTTTTTTCAAACTACTATGAATAAGAATAGTATCATTTGCAACTAATCCACACTGCTCCCATTCACTAGATAAATTAGTTATTATATTATTCATAAATTGCTATTGTCTTTAACTACGACAATCGCTTCGCCGTCTACTATAAGTTGTTGTTCTGTATTGAAAATTTGAGTTGTGCACGTAATTCTTTTTGTTTCATGATTTATGTGTGTAATAATAATATTGATAGTCAATTGTTCATCTACAAATGCTGGTTTAAGAAACGATGTTTGTTGTGCTAGATAAACACAGCCGTTCCCGGGCAAAACTTCACCCAATAAATGCGAAAACAATGATGATAAAAATGCTCCATGAATAATCGTTTTTTTGAACTTAGTAGTTTTCATATATTCACTGTCGGTATGAACTTTATTAAAATCATTTATTAATGAAGCGAACGCCATGATATCTCTTTGCGTAATTACGCGCTTATAAGTTACATTATCACCCATATTAAGCATTTCAAATATTCTCCTTAATAAATCGACATAACTGATTTTTTGAATCTGAAATCTTCTCTTTTAGAGATATGCTTGTCGAACGGAGATCAAATTCTCGGTCAGGAACTTGAATCTCACTCAACGCTCTCGAAAGATTGATTCCGATAATTCCTTCATCGTTGTACCATTGAGCAATCACCCTGTGAAGCTCCTCAGGGTAACAATCTTTTTCAAAGTTAATGTAGGGGGTACCAAACGTAGCAGAGTCCATAATACTCATAGACATATAGCCATAGCATAAATCAGACATATATGAAATATCTAAGCTTGTAAATGGATATATACTGATATCTTCTATATAATTTTTGAGTGTGCAAAGTTGATAATTTCTATTTTTTTGTCTTTGCTTAAAGAGAATTTTATAGTTGTCATCAGTTAATTTTTTAGCAAATTGTATAGCATGAACTAAGTCTTTTTCTGGGTCGTTAGACGTATTCCACGTGATATCGCGTTTGAATGTATGACTCATATCAACTGAATCTGGCCTTGGTAAAAAACATGTAGCTACATTGTCATTATAGTGTATTCCATATTTTGCTTTTATTTCATTTTTTGTTTTGTCTTCATAAGCCCAATAACCTGGCAGTACACTGCTGAATGTATTAGATGGGTTGTACAAATTTTTTGCTTCATTTTCATAAAATGAATTTATAAACCAGGCAGTGTGTTTTAGCTTATAAATCCACGCTGAGTCTTTGTTTGCCCATCTGCCAAAATCATTGTAATTTTGAATATAAATTACATGATATGGCAATTCTTCTTCAAGTCCGTGTCCTTCTATTGTAAATAGAAAATCAATATTATAATCTTTTTGTTTTGCTGAATTCATATTCAAATTATAACAATAAGACTTAAGTAATTCATCAACTAAAATTTTATTTGAGTGATGTGATAATGAATTATTTTTATTATCTAATATACTAGGTACAAAAAATGTGATTTCATATTTAAGTTTACTCAAGTATTGAGCTAACGGAATGAACGAATAAAGAAAATTTGTTCTTGAAAGAAGAAACCCTACTTTTTTGAGCATCTATGAATTTTTCCTAAAGATTGCCACACTGCGTTTCCCCCCTAGTACACTATCTACATTATCTACATTTTCTGCAACAAATTTAAATGCTTTGTCTGCAGCGACTATAGTTTTTGCTATATCTTCGTGTGTATGAGCAAATTGAATATAGATTACATTAGACCACAAAATGTTTTGTAAGCACATTTCCCGGAAGAACAAATCTTTCATTCCTGCAGCATCTTTGTATTCTTCTGTGAATGTTAGATTATGTCGCGGTGCACTGCCTGTGAAGTTTATTTTTAAACCGTGTTTTTGTGCTACAGCATTGATACCGTCTTCAAGTAAGGTTCCTAATTCCCATATATGATTATAGTCTTTTGATTGTAGCTGAGTAATCGTACTAATTGATGCAGCTAATGATAAACATTCACCACCAAATGTCATTGAGAAAAACACATGGTTTAATTCTTGCATATATTGTTTTTTACCACATATAGCAGAAATTGGCATACCATTGCCCATTGCTTTGCCGATGCACGCAAGGTCTGGTGTTACGTTGTAAAATTGTTGAGCACCACCCAGTGCCCACCTAAATCCGGTTACAACTTCATCAAATATAAGAACTGCATTGTATTTATCACATAAATTACGCACACCGGGCAAAAACTCTGATGCTGGTTTCGTCAGTGCTTGTGGTTCAAGAATTATGCCTGCTATATCACCGCGCTTTAACAACTTTTCTAAGCTATCTAAATTGTTATACTCAAATTCGTGAACATAGTTTTTAAGAACGCTAGGAACACCGTATTCACGTAATGTTATTGCATGCCAGTCACCCCACCCGTGATACCCACACTTCGCTATATGCTCTTTTTTTGTATAGCTTCTTGCTATACGAACTGCCGCCAATGTAGCATCAGAACCATTTTTTGCAAATCTAACTTGTTCTGCACACGGTATGACTTTACAGACTAATTTAGCTAATTCAAGCTCAAGTACAGACGGAAGGCTAAATGTTATGCCATATTCTAGCTGTGATTTTATAGCATTATTTATAGTTTTGTTATTATAACCGAGTATGATGGGACCTAATCCGCACAAATAATCTATGTACTCATTGCCGTGTCTATCAAAAATATGTGCGCCATTAGCTCTATGTATAAACTTTGGATATATCCCATCAACAAACTGGTCTGGACATTTTGACATTGTTTGTGTGCCTCTTGGCATCAACTGTAATGCATTTTGCCATAGTACATCGTCACTATGATTATTGAACACTTGTTGTTCTAATTGTCTCTTCATATTTTCAATTTCTTTGTTCATATAATTCTTTTGGGCTTTCTGTTAGTCTCTTGCGTATGATATTTGTGTTTTATATGTTCATCAAACTTTAGTAATCCGCTCTCGAATAATGAATTGATTAGACGAATGTTTTTCAAGTCATCTTTTGTATCAAGCGATAATTTTGCATCAAGATAAACGTGACCGAGATTGTACAGCTTACAACTTCTATTTCTTTTTATCCACGGCGTTACGTGTTCAAAATCGTATTGAGAATATGCTTGAACCCACGCATCTTGTAATGCTTCATAAGAGAAAACTTCTATATTCACACCATCGAACATATATGTGCGGCTTGTATATTCGTCTGGCACAGCTTCACTAAGCCCATGCTCTATGGTTGTATTCGACACATAGTCAACATCACTATTCTCAAAAAATTGAACTATAGACGTTATCATTTTAGATGTGATTAGCGGACAATCTGCTGTTATGCGTATAATTGCTTTATAATTTGCCTGTTTGTCAATTGCTTTATAAAATCTATTGAGAACGTTCTCTTCGCTGCCAGCAAACAATACAAGATTTTTGTTGTCTCTAAAGTTTTTATTTGTTCTATAAAGTTCAGGACAAATAATCTTATCCAAGTAATACCCGAATGTATCACTATCACACTCGGGAACTGCTAAGATAACGTCAGCATTACTTACAGATACACATTCTTCAATAACTTTGTGAATGATTGATTTATGTTTTTTGCTATTTTTTGAATATATGTTTTCAAAGATTTTATTTGGATAACGCTTTGAATTAGTTCGTGCTTGTATCACGATACAATAATCTTTATACTTCAATGTGTGTTCTTTCTGTTTCTATGAGCGATAGAACTTCTTCGTCTGTATACTGTTGTGCACCATCTGACGTAAATCTTCTGCAGTCTTCTTGTGCAAGTTGCATATATTTTGTTCCGATTTTTGTGTATTCTTTCATCGCTGCAGGGTTCCAAACATTATTTTCTGGCAAGATGACATAATAATACTGTTTATCCGGACACATATATACTCTTCTTGCTTCTGACTGGTTTATGAGTATCTCATTTATTTTCTCGCCAGGCCTAACACCGATATATTTTATTTCTTTCGAGCTATCCAATAGATTTACAAGCTTTGCTATTCTATATGCTTTCATATATGGCACAAAAGTCTCACCACCGCACTTCATATTGAATAGCGCGTAGAAACTTAATTCACAAGCCTGTCTCGGAAGCATAAAAAAACGTGTCATATCTTTATCAGTGATTGTGAATCTATCTGTCGTTGATTGCTTCAAGAATGTTTCTATTATAGACCCACGGCTCGCTACAACATTTCCATAGCGAACACATCCAATCTTTGTGTTTTTTGAATATGAATTAGCAAATACACCATACTTTTCACCAGTCATTTTACAAGCACCATAGATGTTTATCGGCTCGACAGCTTTGTCTGTGCTCAATAAAACAACATTACTGACATTGCAAGCAATTGCCACGTTCACAACGTTTACAGTTCCTTGCACGTTTGTTTTTATACACTCTTCTGGATTGACTTCACAAGCAGGAACTTGTTTCATAGCAGCTGCGTGGATTACAAAGTTGACATTATTGAATGCAATCTTTAGTCTTTCAAAATCTCTTACGTCACCAATGAAAAATCTAAGTGCTTTAGACTTCTCGCCATACATTTGTTCAAACTTTGATTTGAGTAAATGCTGCTTATATTCATCACGTGATAGAATTACAATTCTTTCTATCTTATATTGTGCTCTTAATCTTTCACCTTCATCTGAGTTTAGGAGATACTCTATACAAGCTTTTCCGAATGTCCCTGTACCGCCAGTGATTAGTAATGAACTCATATGGAGTATATCTTACTACAGGATTTGACTTAGTTTATATAATTCATTTTTGAATGATGTTAGTGATGTATCTTGTTTATCAATCTTGTTGAAAAACTCTAATGATTCAAGATAATATGATTCTTCAACCCAATTCCACTTTTTATTGTTAGAACTCAATGTCGAAAAATTATCTTCTTTTATATTTATGATTTTTATTTCACGAAGTTTTCCACTATCGATTGTTATGTTGTTATTGATAAAGTCTGCATATATGACTTCATTTTCTGTTATAAACTTGGCTGTGTGTATTGGTGTTCGTTGTAATAAATCTTCGTATATTGTTACTAACAGCCCATTATATCTTGAACCCTCGAATGTAAACGTATATTGCATAATGTCTGGTGTATCAATTTTCAAACTTGATTTTTTTAGCTCTACTTTATTTTTGAGTTGAAAATTGCCGAACAAATAATTTAGCCAATCAACATCACAAATAACGTCTAATCCGCCACCCATATTCTTGTTTGATGGGTAATAATCTGTATATGGTTCATACGGATGCCAGTCTGGCAAATACTCAGCGCACTCTACAAAAGCATATAATGGCTGTGAAACATTATCACTTTCGAATAATTCTCTAAGTTTCTTTACAATCTTACTAAATCTTAGATTTGTACTGACTTGCATAACAAACGGTCTCAAATCTACACAAACTTCTCTGTCAGCAACAATGTTCTTACATAATTCTAACGAAGTTCTTGTATGCACTGCGGGCTGTTCAACAAAGAAATTGATGTGATTATCAATGCAATACTGAATATATCTAAAATGTTCAGCTGGCGGTGTGTCTATGAAGACACCGTTTACTCTATTCAATTGTACAAGATTTTCTATTTCAAGAAAGTTTTCTACAACTTGTATTTCAAGCTCGTCTTTTGCCCGTTGTGTTCTATCATATCGTAAGTCATAGCCGGTAACATCATATTTTTGTTCAAGACAGTGTTTTACGCGTCTTGTTCCCATTGAACCCAAACCAATAACAATAAAGTTTTTTCTTTTAGACAAGTTTTCTGACATATGTTGCTAATCCGTTTTCTGAATGTGTTTTTATAAATCCGTTGCTTTCAAATGATTTACACGATGCTATATTATCTTCGAGTGTTGTAGCTCTAATTTCGTCATACGATTCGTCAATGCCATCATTTATCACGTGTGAGATATACCACACAGCTTCTTTTATAATAGCTTTGCCGTAACCTGTTCGTCGTTTATTTACAAACACCATATAGCCGAGCTCGATTGATTTGTCAACAGGTCGCATAAATCTACACGTACCGACATAATCATCTTCGTCTTTATCATAGACAGCAAAGAACTCATCGTCTTCGGGCAACGTTCTCCAATAATTCCACAATTCATCATCAGACAGCGGATGCTCTATATAGTCTTTTCTACCGAGTGAGACAAGTGTGTCATAGTCACGTAAAGTTTCTATATATTGTTTTTTTAGTCGTGATACTCGTCTCGTATCATCACTATCCTCGTAGATAGTGTCTGAGAATGGATAAAAATCAACAGTTCTCATTGATAAATCTTTCTATCTTTTTCTTAGCATTCACTATGTTCTCTTTTAGTTTCGTCAAATCGTTTCGCTTTTCTGGAATGTCTAACAAGTGTATTTGCTTATAAACACTATGTCCTACAATTGTATCTCCGTTATACCATTGACTTATTAGAGCGAATACTTCGTCTGGGTAGTCATTTTTTTCTATATTGATATAAGACCCACACAACATTGCAACATCCATAATACTCATAGACATATAACCGTAGCATAAATCAGACATAAACGATAAATCCATTGACGTGAACGGATACCAACTCAAATCTTCAATATAATTCGACATATGTTTCAAATCGTCATTTCTATTCTTCTGTCTCTGTTTCAGAATGATTTTGTATCTCTTATCAACAAGCAATTTTGCAAACTCGATTGCGTGAACTAAATCTTGCCCTGGAAACCTCGATGTATTCCATTCTATTTTTCGCAAGTGTGTTTCTTTTTGATATACTGATTCCTGACGCGGTAAGAAGCACGTAGCTAATTTTTCTGTCTCGTTTATCCCATATCTACTTCTTACAGATGCTATAGTTTCATTTTCATATTCCCAATAACCAGGCAAAGTGCAAATCAATGTATCTTGTTGATGACCGATTTCTTTCGCTATATAATGAAAATAATCATTCTGTAGCCATAGTGTATGTTTCAATTTATATATGTGCTTACTATCTTTGTTGATACATCGTGTTGTAAAATCACAAAAGTTTTGAATATAAATTACATTATAGGGCAACTGTTCTTGTATGCCGTGTCCTTCAACACTGAATAATATACCAAGCTCTAATTCTTTTAGAGATTGGACGTCGTTCTTGAATATAAAGCCGTTGTTATCTATAATTTTTTTTGCTATATTTTTATTGTCTACCCATAACAGAGAGTTTGGTTTGCTGTCAAGATTTTGTGGGATGATAAAATGAATTGTGTGCCCAAGGCTTTTCAAGTATTTTGCGAGCGGGACAAAGCTATAAAGAAAGTTCATACGTAATAATAAAAACCCAATGTCTTTACTCACGTTATAAGCTTTCTATAACTTGAAGATACTTTGAAATACAAGTTTCCCAAGTGTCTGGCACAAAACTATTCTGCACAAACTTTTTGCTTAGAAGCAATTTTTCAAGCTCATCAAAATCTCTGAATGTGTGGTCAGTGCCGACAAACTCTGCTGCTCCACCGCCGCTCACATTTGCATACGTTGGCAATCCGCAAGCAATCGACTCAGTGACAGAGTTTGGGCCCGGGTCGGCATGTGAATTATTTATGTATACACTATGTCTTCCAAGTTCATAACCAAGTGCTTGTCCGTGCAATGGTTCAATAATTCGTGAATGCTGCAACTTGCTTTGTGTTCGTCCGATATAAGTGAAGCAAAAATCATTCGAATGCTGTGCGACAAATCTATCGAGAAACTCGTTTAGCTGATTATTCTTGTTTTCGTTGTCGCTCCAGTGATGGCAGACTATAGCTATTTTCTCTGTAAATCCTATATCTCGCTTGAATATATTCTTGTCAACACCATTCAAAATCACATAATTTTTATCACATTGCCATTTTTCACTATCAAAACTTGTCCAACGTTCATCAACAGCTTCTTTTGCGCTATAATAATTGTATATCCAGTTGCTAACGAACACAGCCGCGTCTGCAAAAAAACTATAGCTTTTATACATCTCATCAACATAATCAGTATTTTTGCGTTTATCACAATCATTGATACGCATCAAAATCTTCGCTCGCTTGTTATTTATCTTATAAGTGATTGCTTGCTCGATTGACACATTTTCATAATCTTTGTGTGCATTGAATATAAAAAATGTGTCTATATCATCTTCAAGCTTGTGAGTTACTTGATGACCAGACTGTGTTGCTATGTCTACAAAGGTATTGATAAACTTGGCTCCACCACCCCACGGCTGATTTCTGACGGGTTTTCTATTCAGAAGGATTTTCATTGTCTCTATTATAGTATGAAATGTGACGAAAGTTTATAATTTACGAAATTAAGAATATACGCCTTATTATTGCAATTATTTGCGCTCCCCAGCCGCCCGTTGGGAGGCCTCCCCCGCTGATACCCCATCCATTAGTTACAAGCATATTTTAGACTCCTTTGGTGCGACGTGACGGTGAACCAGCTGGGATAGTGATAGCATTTCCGCTTGCGTCTTTTACGTCCCAAGTTAGAAGAAGTGCATTATCATCATCATAAAGTTTCCAATTAGCTGTTGCACCAGCAGCAATCTCAAGTCGATTTGTTTGGATTTTTCTAATGAGTTCAAGAGTTGTAGCTTGTGCAGCTGTGAGACCACTACCAGAACCTTGAATAAAGCCCGCTGAATTACCAGTATTTACAGACACTGAGTTTTTATTTACAACATCAGCTAGATTAGAATTGCCTCCAACGATGTTTACAGCCCACGCACCATTTTCAAACGTGATTGTATAGCCATTTATAATTTCAATTACACGTGCTAACGTAACACCGGCGACTGTCAGCGGCGGCGTATTTCTCACAATATCAAGATACGAGATTCCCTCTTCACCATCTTGAATGTCTATCAAGTTTGTCCACAGTGTTGTTACATCGAGAGAGCGTACGTCGGGCGGGTTTGATACGAAAACAGTATCAGCCTTTGGAATCGTGACGACCTTTGTATTCCAGTTTACAGAATATGTCATATTGTTATGTATTATATACTACAATTGCAGTACTATAAATCTACTTGACTGTTGGCCCAGTTCCAAATGAATTAGCGCGCATCAACATTATATTCGTTTCTAGGGTAGTAATTTTTTGTGTTAGCATTGTCACAGTTGTTTGAAGTTTATCTATACGAATTTGTTGTTCACGAATTTGCTTATCTATATCTTGAAGTACTTGTTTTACAGTTTCTGTATTTCTATGAGATAATTCATCCATTTGATGATGCTGAGAGTGATGATGATAACACACTCATCGTTGGCCGAGCTGGGGGCCAGGTGACAATATTGCTTTTACCAAGGCCGAAGCTAAGTTTGAGCGGCCGCTCTATTTCTATGTCACACTCTAGACAGCCTTCTATAGGTGTGTTACTTAATTTGTGATATTGTGGATGGTCGTACATCAATCGTCCCTTACCATCTGGACGGTGGTAGAAAATCCTGTTGTTGCGTTCACTGTACCCGTAAAGGTACTCGTTTTGTAGTACGGTGAGCCGCTACTTTTGCGGACTCTTCCGGTGATCGGTTGAGCAGTTGGGATGATGCGCGTCAGGCTAGCTACACCGCTGCCGTTCGTTGGGCCGTGTATTAGCACAGACGTAGCAACTATAGTTCCAGTTGCGGGAGTCACTGGTGTTGTCTGGATGCGTTCGTTGTTGTTACCGCTCTCGTCAGCCAGGAACGTGCCGTTTGTCACAGTGATCACCGTCGTCGTCACGCTTTCGATGACCTTGGCAGCGTTGTTACCAGGACTCACGAACCCACTCGTTGTGATGTTGGCACCGGCCCTGAAACCATCTGTGACATAGTTGCCCGTCGTCCGAGTGAATGTTCTCGCGGCAGCATTCACGTTGATCGTGAGGGCACCCGCTCCCGTGTCTGGCAGCTGGTAAGTGAATGTGCTTGGATTGGAAACAGTGATGACGAAAACTCCGTTGTACTCCTGCTGTGTAGCTCCCTTGATGAGCATTTTGTCGCCGCTGAGGACGTCGGCGTTACCTTGGGTCATGCTCACGGTTGCCGTCGTGACCGTGCGGGTCAAACTTTGTACACTGTCCTGGTAACGTAGGGGACCGCCGGTTGCAACAGGCACCCACACTTCGGCATCTGAGATTGCAGCATCAGTGATGATGTCCTTTACCGTGATCTCAGTTAGTACACCAGCTACGATGGTCGTGGATGACCCCACCCCGCTGTCCTCAACCGTAGGCGTCGTGCCCGTATAGACGTTGATCGTGATCGCACCGAGGCTCTCGTTCCGCACGTCGTAGCTGTTGCCGGCGAACGTGATCCCCGTGAACGTAAACGGCGTTCCGGTGGTGGCCTCGAATACGGTGGCGCGTGAGTTGTTGGCAAACACGCATGACTGCAAGTTTGTCGTGCTGTTCCAGATGAGCGTGCCATCCGTCGATGTTGCAACCGAGTTCAGGAAGTTGCAGTTGCGGATCTCCATGTTGGAGTCCACGCGTCCGCAGGTATCGAACGTACAGCCGAAGCAGTCATCGTCGTCGATGCCCGTGCCGGTCAGGTCTATCTGCCCCTCGAATCCCTTGAACGTTGTCGCGTACAGCGCCAAGGCCGTCGTATCGTCGTCTGCCGTCACAGTCGCAAGAGTCCGCCCAGGTGTGCCGAGGTTGTCGTTCTTGGCACACGTCAGACTTGATCCAGACCGACCAGCCGCTGTACCGACGATCACCCCAATGTCGGTCGCGCTACTGCCGCCGCCGCCCATAAACGCGATGCCGTTGTAGGTGGTCTTGCCGTCCTTTCCTGTCGTGCCGCCTACAGACGCATCAGGGATGGACTTCACGACTGCCGACGCGTCCTTATAGGCAGGCGTCTCCCATACGACTGTCTCGCCACGTGAGGAGAACACCGTATAGGCACCGAGTCTAGCGGAGGCGTTCGTCTCGGTCGTCGCCCCCTGGTCCGCTTGGGTAAGCGTGAACGTGAAACTGGTGGCTGTTGGAGTCGATGTTATTGTCTTACTGAGACTCGCCATAAAGGCGTTATTCGTCCAACTCGCATTGGTCTGGACGGTGCTACCGTTCGCCATATTGTGCGGAACGATGGTCTGCACCGTGACGACGTTGCCGGATACTGCTACCGTCCAGTTGGCAGAGGAGTTCGTTATCCCATGCCCGATGATGATCTTCCCACGGACGTAGTAGACACCAGCCTTCTCGGTGATGATTCCCCACCGATTCGTCTTGGCGGTGTCGTAGGCGACTGCGGCGGCCTCCTTGAATCCGCTGCCTGTCGTTGTAGTAACGCCGGCTACGTATAGCTCGCCGCGCCCGTAGCTGATCTGGTCGATGCCAAGGTTCTGCCCCTTGGCCGTCGTGGTAGTCTTGATCGTCCCGCCGAAGTAGCGTACAGAGTTCGCGTTGTAAGACCCTGTCGTCGATGACCCGGCCGACTGTGGATCGACCACATAGCAGATCCAGCCTTCTGTCGCCGGCGACGTGTCTGAGCCGTCCACGTACCACTCTCGGTAGGCGGTCATGTCCGTCGTCACCAGACGAACCTTCATACCCCCCGCGGCTCGTGTGTCTACCAGTTGCGGGGTGTTCACCCGCATCCAGATGTAGACTAGCTTGTCCTTGTGGCTGCCGGATGTGAAGTCAATACCAGAGCCGTTGTCGTAGACCATTCCCTTCTCGACGCTGGCGCCCGATACAGCACGCGAGAGGCAATTGCTACCTTGGACGCAGAAATCTGGCTCTAGCAAGGCGCTTTGGGCGCCAATGTCAACCCAACCGGTGTCTACCTCTGCCGTAGTTAATACGGTAAGGTCAGTCGTGATGGAGAGAGCCATTATGAAATCGCTTCGACTTAGGTGTCTGCAGTCCTGATTGCCGTCGCTGACCCTCCAGCAGAACCAAGAGTTGCTGTTGTCTCAAATGTTTTGATTGGTGTGCTTGCACCATCACGAACTCTAATAAACAGTGAACGATCTGCTGCGTAAACAACCTGGAAAGTTTCACTTGTTGCAGTTGCTAATTTATCGATATAGCTAATGAATACGTCATTTCCTGATGTTGCATTATCAGTGGTGAAGCTGGTGCTTGCAATAGTGAATGTAGAACCAGTGTATGATGTGTAAGCTACTCTTCTATAAATTCCGCTGTTTAGTTTGATTCTGATTGTTCCAGTTGTCGGTGTATCGCTTGGAATTGCAACTGTAACGACGACAGCAATCTCGGCGCCGCCGCTTAAGGTTGTGCTCAATGTGCGTTGATTTGCTTGCAGAGTACCGGCACTCTCAGGACCGACAAGCACTCTATCTTCACCAGATATCAAACCGCTAACTGTAAATGTAACAGTGTTTGGTGGGATTCTCTGTACGTTATTTAGATCGAACAGTTTGTCTGACGCTGTCAGATCAGCTGTTTGGATACCAATGCCGTATGCTCCGATTATTGCAGTACCAGTTGATTGACCAGCAAACGGTTGTGAAAGCGTACGTTCTACCGGTGTTCCGCTATTTGTTGTTGTTGCATTAGAAAGTGAGCCTGTTATTCCGATGCTTGCACTGGGTGCAATACCCGTAAGCAGCTGTACCCACATCTTTGTGCCGATAGTCGCATTATCTATAGCAAGCATTTGACCAGTGCCGCCATTTGTGCCATCTGTCCATGCTATCGGTTCTGCTGGCCGAAACACTCCGGCTCGTGGAGCAGCTATTCCAACTTCATGAGTAATCCCGCGGAAAATTTCGCCGTTGATGCCATAAAGATCGGGTGATGTGAATACTTCAAACCAAAGATCGCTAGCAGCTTTTGCTGTCCATATTGAAGCTGAACGTTCTGCATTGTTGCCTTGGTGTGAGCCGCTTGGGGAGCCATCAATAAGCACATAATTAGAACCATTACCGCTACCATATTCAAAAGCAACGACATAGTTTGTAGAAGCTGTCAGCAAATATTGTGTATTGAACCCAATTTCTGTATTGACAAACGATGAGGCTGTCAAGTTAGCTACATCGATGTTGACAGAAGATGCTAATTGGCTTCCTGTTGGAACTGACGATACACCAAAAGTACCACCGTGGCCATAAATTGAAGCAGTTAAGCTTCCAGTCGGAGAACCCACCTTCATCAACCGAGCGTGTACACGTGTTACATATGCATACGTAGCAGAGCTTGTAAATGATTGAGCTTGACTCGAAGTAATAGCATTACCGATAATAAAGTTGCTACCGGTAGCAGCAGTATAAAAATCGTCAGCAACTGCACGTTTGGATAGCCACTTCGTTCTTTCGTAAAACTGATTGATCGTCAGAGCTGCTCGATCCCATTCACTATAATACGGTTCAGTGCTACCGTTACCATCAACATCAAGAAGCCTATAGCCGCCGCTCAAATTAGTGATTGTTGTCCAACCCTTGACTGTAGCTATAGCTGTTTGATTGTTGAGATCGGTCGCATACGTCAGAGCCATTACGTTATTGCCACGCGATGTACCGTTGATTTTGAATTCTGAATATGTGAAACCAAACTCACGTGTCTGACCAATGATACGACGGCCATCAATATCTGTGCCCACCGAACGAACCTTAAGCATAAAACGGTGACTGATACCATTCGTAGCGTCAGCATTCAAGCCGGTCGTCCAGAAATTTGGCGTGACCAATTTCCCATTCTGGATAACATTCAGATAAGCACCAGCTGTAGCAAATACAAGGATTCCGTCATATATTGTTGTGCTTCCCCCACCCTGAATTATTGAACCGTCATAAAGATGTTGTGCAGTTGTATCATCAATGTTATATGGGCTATTCAGAGTTATGATGTTGTCAGTCGAACGTTCAGAGGCTGTTGCGTCTGTAATATCAAGAATATCATTACCAGCTGCAGTAGCATCGTCCATCAAACCTCCTAACCATCTGTGGAAAGCAATTACAGTATAATTTGCTCCAGAACCTGTATATCGAATATCACCATTTGTAGCTACTGAAAAATCATCACCTATAGCCATAAATTTATCCCTCGCCTTTGAGCTATATTATCTATTCAGCTCGTTCTAAAAGAAGATGAAGATTTAGTCAGTTGTATATTTTATTGTCAAATTCATCTGGCTTGTGTTTACAGACGCTGTTGTTTCAAGCCACAGAAAAGAATTTGCAGCAACCGTTGGATCACTAAATGCTGTTATAACACTTCCCGTTGTTGTGTTTATTGTTGTTGAACCGTTAGTAACGACTTCGTTGCCCACCGCTGTTCTATCAGTTGCATGTCTTAATGTCCACGTAACTGATGGTGAAGGATTTGACTGAATTAGAATCGTCGTCATTTTTGTTATTGTTACTGCTGTATCTGTATAAAACATAGTAATATCTTCTGTGGCAGTTGGGTTTTCTATCGTTATAGCTTTTGTGCTAGCGATACCGGAAACAGTGACACCACCGTTCGATGCAGATGTTACTGTTATATTTTGACCGGCTATGATATAGCTTGTGCCGTCAGTCAATTTTGTCAGACTACCGCTCAGCCCACTTTCAAACGAGCCAGTTCCTGTAGCTGTTATATTGCCACCAAACCGCGACCCTGAGATACGTGCTACCGTACCGTCGGCAGCAAGTGTTACATTTCCGCCAGCTCCGCTATCTGCAAGAAAGAGACCAGACCCAGCAGCAAGTGCACGTTCATTAGGTAATGATGCAGTATTTGCAACAACAACAAATGGTGCATACACATCTGCGCCAGTTCCGCTGCCGACAGATGCGTTGATTGTAATTTGGCCATGTGAACTAGTTACTACAGATATGTTATTACCAGCGACTATATAAGATTCACCTGTCTGGAGTTTGGTTAGAGAACCTGTAAAACCATGTACTGAAGTTGTAGAGCTTGAGAATGTCGGTGTTATAACGTTACCGTGCCCATCTAGCATTATACCTGTAGTTTTGTCTATTTGAACAATGTTATCAAGCGTGTCTCTTATCTTGCGACCTTTTAGACTACCCATTTTGTGTATTTGAACTCATAGTTTCTAGATTATATATGTATTTGTGAAAATATAGAGAGCAGCACAATAACTATTGTGCTATCTCAAAAGAGAGAGAGAACACACGCAAGAGAATAATTAGTTTTAGCTAATTCTTTTTATGAGATAAGCACTATCTAGAAATGACTTCAAGACAATATAATTTTTACCATCAACATCACCAAAAAAATCTTTGATAGTCGCACCGTCAAATACAGAACAATCAGCTGCAAAGGCGGTCCCAACACCGCAGCAGAAAAAAATAACTAGTATTCCATCAATCTTTAGTGTCTTTGTCCAATTATAAAAAGTTTCTGTAGCGTTTGGCGCGTGGTCTATAGAATTGCTAAAGATTATATCCCATTTATTTTCAAAGTCGTTTGGAAGTTTATTGAAGTCTAATATAAAATCTGCACTAGAATCAGGAGCTATATCAAGTGACTTCACATTCACATCATATTTGAACATATTGAACCAGTGCTTCCAATGATTTCGTTCTTGATTATTTCTCGTTCCGTAACATATCATTTCGTAATGTTTATTTTTATCTAAAAACTCTTCAAGTACATCAAAAAATCGCTTGTAATACAATTCACCGCGGTTTTTATCCTTCTTCAAGCCGTGTCTATTGATTTGGGCATCAGTATATTTTTTATATTGTTCGTCGTTCGTTAGAACGCTATCTTCATAGAATTGTGTAGTCTGAAGCTTATTCATATCAATTATTATATATCAAGCTCATAATAAAACGTGTCGCTTGGACTAAAACAATAATTAGCAAGCATAACAATGAGTACCCAGAAAAATTATTCAAATTGAAAATGATACTGATGACTGGCACACACGTGAATGATGAGAAGCAGAACAAGAGAAGAAAACATATAAGAAAGAGTAGTTTTCTCTCGTGTCTTGACAACATAGCTTATAGCTTACAAAGCTATGTATGCGTCATAAGTTAGATATGAATGGAGAATTAGTGGGAGTTATGAAGAATTATTTTGTGCGTATCCACTCGAAACTATCTTTTAGAAAATCACTTTCGATTGTTTGTTTTTCGTAAGTGTTACTTGTGACTCGGGTTATCGATATAGTTCCGGTTTCAACATCCGCTACAATTTGTAATCTTTTTGGAATACAGCCGGTTGCATCTCTCGGCACATCAACCACAACTAACAATTCATTAGGATTGGGATAGTCATCGTCAGCGAAATATGCACAAGCTTTTAATGTATTCAGCGGAAGTTTCGATGAGTCATTTGGTTTATTACTCATACTTTCTTAGATACCAAAATCTTTTCGTCGTAAAAATAAACGTAGTCTATATCTGTTCCAAGAAAACATTGAATAGCATGTTCTGGTGTCTCACATATTGGTGTCGCATCATTGAAGCTTGTGTTCAATAGTATAGGTATTCCAGTTTTTTGTTCCCAAAGCTTTAGTAGATTATACCACCATTTATTATTATCTTCTGTTACTGTTTGAACTCGTCCGGTGAAATCTTTATGCACGACTGCAGGAACAAGATGTCGTTTATTTTCTTTGAATGTCGCGACAAAACTCATATAGGGAGAATTGACATTTTGCTCAATAAACCAATTGTTTGCTCGTTCTTTCAAGATTGCTGGTGCGAACGGCCGCCACGTCTGCCTGTGCTTAACTCGATTATTTAGCTCATCTTTCATCTGCAATCTTCTCGGGTCAACGACTATAGAACGATTGCCAAGAGCTCTACGCCCACTCTCAGAACCACCACCGAAAACTGCTATAATTTTCTGTTTATCGAGTAAATCGATAACTTTACTATCATCACACTGTATATATTGTATTTCATTATCGTACTTCTGCAATGTTTCGAGTATTTCTTGTTTCTGATAAGTTCTTCCAAGATATGGAGAAAAATCATCTACCCATTTGATACGTTCGTTGTCAAGCACGTGATGCCAAATGTATTGGCACACTCCAATTGGCAATCCACCATCGTGTGGTGTTGGTGTAACATAAACATTCTTTATTCGCGGAAACCAAAATTTTATTTTGCCAACAAAAACTGAGTTTAGTGAGACACCACCAGAGAGACAAAGATTGATGTCGTCCTTTGTGTCATAAAGCTCAAGTGCCTTCATCATCAATTCTTTCAAAAAAGTTTCTGTTGCACTCTGGAGACCAGCTGCCAAATCATATTTATCTTGCATACTTTTATCTGCAATTTTACGCCACTTCTGGAGATATGGATGAATTGGGTCTATTCCAGTATTTTCATCTGGCTGTTCTGGATGTTTATATGTTGCTTGTTGCAAATCAGTTGTGAGCATCCTATAAAAATCGTTGTGAAATCTATCTGTGTCACCAAAAGCAGCAAGAGCCATCGTCGACCCTGCTTGATGTCCGCGTGGGAAACCGCTTTGAAAGTTGAAGATTGTGCGCGTACATCTTGTCCAGACACCGCCGATATTTACTTTATTTATAGGGTGTGTGAGAAGATGAAAAATCTTATTGTTGATACCTTCCCATACTGTAAATGATGACACATTATTATATTCATCTTCGACGCCCCCACCGTCGCACGTGATTATCAAGCTTCTATCAAAATTAGAACTGAAGAATGTATTTGCCGCGTGTGCTTGGTGGTGCCCTATAGCGAATAGTTGCCCGTCATTTTTGTTTATTATGCTCATTATTTTTTCAAATGATTTTTTATGCTGCGTAAGCTTGTTTGTTGGGTAGCAAGTTCCAATATATTTGATGTCATCATAATCAGCATATGTGTCAAACATATATTGAACGCTGTCACCTTTGGGCTCTTTGAGCCGCAGGTGTCTTTCATATTCATTATGAACGACAGATTTTCCGTCTATTGAGACGTAATAATTTGCGTCGTGACCGCTCCACAGCCCGCAAGTAGTTATTTTTGCTTGTTTATTCACGTCTTCTATCTTCTTGCTGCCTACAGCTAATTCAGTGCAATCTCACTGTATACAATTCTGCTATCTTCATTCTACTCTCTGCTCGCTCACTACAATCCCTGTACAATTCGGGCACCACGCTCCTCTGCATTCACTGCTACTGGAACAGACAAGTGTCTTATCATATTCTTCTTCAAACTCACAATCGCAATTCTTGCAGATAAAATAAAACGAATAGTTTTTTTGATTTATTCCATAGAGAGGCTTACCCGGGCGAATTATCTTCATATCTAAAATCCTTTTTCATCATCGTCAAGCGTGTATTCAAGCTCATCAATCTTTCTCGTCAAATCATCTTTCATTTTCTCCAAATCAGATTGCACTTTATTGAGCACTCTTTTTTTCACTATCAGCGCTGTTGCTTTCGTCACACGCTTCACAACATTCTCTAAATGGAGCTTCGCTATTTTCATCTCTATTTTCCAATAACGCACTCTCTATTTTATCATAATCAAGCCCAAGCTTATTACGATTATTGTTGCTGCTGCTGTTATTATTACAACCGCAGGTGCCGGGCATAAAAACTTCTATGTGAGTTTCTCTGCCATCTCTAATTGGAAGATAATAAGAAATTACATCTTCACGCTTAGTTGCTGATTTTGTCGTATCAACGTAATTCTTTGCTTTATTAGATGAAAGACCCACAACATTTATATAAAACACGACAATCGGTTTGCTTATGCTATCTTCTTGTGTCAATGAAATCATATTCATATTCTTTAGTTCAGCGAGAATTGCTCGCTGGATTTCGAGCAACGTTCCTGGCGCTGGTGGGCTCAAACTGAGCGGGGGCCTATCTGGCCCACTGTAGTCCATGTGTGTTGGTCCTGTGTTCTCTCTGTCCATATATTTTTTATTGCTCCTCTATCTTCGATTATTCTATAATTTCTTATAGAATTGTTTCAAATACTATTTATGATTGCATCTATTTTTCTGATTTGAGTTTTCATATCACATTTTTCAATCACGTTCTGATGTGCACATTCTATATCTTCTAATGTTGGTAAATAAAACTTTTGTGTCACGTCAAAGACACAATTTTTGCTGAGTATCTCAGAAGCAAGACCGGCATCTGTAGAAATTATCGGAACTTTTTTGTAAGCACATTCAATTATCTGCTGGCTTCCGCCCTCATAGAGTGATGCTTGAATACATAAATCTGCTACATCGTATAGAGCATTGATTATGTCAAGCTCAGGTCGCTCGATATAAATAAACTTTATATTTTCTTCTTTCAAACGCTTTATAATAAACTGTCTCCGCCAGCCACCCAAGATTACAAAAATTTCTACGCCTATATTCTTTTGAACGAGTTTTATAGCTTGAACTAAACCTTCTGGATTTTTCTCAATTTTTGGCAGAGGATTTAGCCCATCACATCCCTGTCCTTCTGTATCACGAACAGCAGAAAAGATAACAAATTTATTTTCAAGCCCTAATTGTTTTCGTGTTTCTTCACTATTTGTTTTTTGCCACAATTCTTGATTTATCCAATAATGAACTTTTTCGATGGGCTTGTTTGTTAGTTTTTGAATAAAAGATTTTGTGATTTCATTTGGGACAATGTAGCAATCAACAAATTTATCACGCTCGAGAAACTCTTGGGGATTGAATTTTTGTGGCACAATATGATGTAGAAATAGAATTAGTTTTTTTGTTTGTAGAAAATATTCTGGTATTTGTTTCCACACGAACGGCGCAAATAATAAAATAGTATCACATTCATTTATATCATTTACGATGTTTTGTGATGTTGTTTCACAATATTCTAAAGTTATGCGGTCTAAAATCCAGTTCTCGTTGATGTCAGGGCAAAAAACTTTCATATTATCATTTTTCTCGCCAATAATTCAACATATCTTCAAGCGCTTGCCGATAAGACAGCTCAACTTTCCATCCAGTCGCTTGTTTGAACTTGCTACAATCGCCAAAGAGCGCTGGCACATCTGATGGTCTCAATCGTGCTCCATCGAGTTTTGTTTCTATCTTTGCGTCTGTCATCAATAATAACGTCGTTAGTATCTCAGAAATCTTAGTGCCGCACTCTGAACATATATTATAGACGTCCCCGGCCTGACATTTATCAAGTGCAATCCAGTATGCACGAACTACATCTTTCACGTGAATGAAATCTCTGATTGCATCTAAGTTCCCATGATAGAGCACGGGCTGTCGCAATCCAAGCTCGATTTCTGCAACTTGTTTCGCAAACCCGCTATCAACGAATTCAGCAGGGCGTCTTGCTCCGCTATGATTGAAAGCTCGTGTTCTAATTGTATGCAGCCCATAGCTTTTGAAATACTGGAACGCCATCAAATCCTGCGTCACTTTTGAGACTGCATATGGAGATAACGGTCTAAGCAATGTTTCTTCTGTGACTGGTAAGTCTGACGAGCTTACAGCACCGTATTCTTCACTTGACCCGCATATAAGGACTTTACAATCAGATTTATATTTTCTAATAGCTTCAAAAAGATTGCATTGTGAAAGTATATTGTTTTTGAATGTATCACGTGGGCTTGACCAACTTGTGACAAGACTGCTCTGGGCTGCTAAGTGAAATACTTTGTCGGGTTTGACAAGACTAATAACTTCATTCACATCCTGAGCTTCTAATAGATTGCATCTGTGGAGAGAAATATAGCGAAGATTGTGTTGAATGTTATCAAGTCGTGAACTCTGGCGTATTGTTCCGTGTATCTTGACGTCTTTATGATTTTGTAGAATGTAATCTACAAGATGACTGCCGGCAAAGCTGTTGATACCTGTGAGCAGTAGCTTTTGCACAATTTTATGAACTCATCCACTCATTTAAATGTTTATCATTAGAGACAATAGGTTTCTGCTCATCTGCAGGCTTCACAAAATCGACTGTATTTTCTTCGTTTTCTTCATAGAGCACGAATAAATCTTGAGGTGCAGCCTTTTTTGGGTCAATCGGCGACTTTAGCCAATTGCCATCTTCGTCAAGTGGCGCCTGAAATCCTATGGGCTTTGCTATATCTTCGATACTAACAGGAACAATTCTATCTTGAAACTTGCTTACAGTTTCTTCATAATCTGAGATTTCATAGTATTTCCAGCCCGTTTCATCTTTAGCAGGCCAGTAGTCGGCAAATCTCACGTTTCGTCTCACACGACCCATAGTCCCACGTTTGTCTGTATAGATGGCCGCTGCAACGGGTACAATTGGAAGTGTACAGTGCATTCGCATATTTTTTTCTGCAAGAGTTTTCACAGTCCGATGCAGCATATCTGTCTCGCTGTCGTGGCCACCTTCGTGCGAAAGATTATCTTTTCCCTTCCACGGGCCCATAAGTTTTAGCATTTGACGAGAATATATAACATCACAAGCAGCAGACAATGGAGGCCTGCTCAAGTCATATACAAACTTATATTTATCACCATTTTGTGTTGAAAACGAATGTGATTTATTCGTCTTGTTTCGCTGTGCGTCTAATACGATGCATCCAACTTCGTGCAGATGTTCAGAATAAAACTCAACAAAACGTTGCAACCAGTCTCCTTTCATGACACACTGCATATCACCCTGGAGTGGGATGACAAAATCACCTTTCGAGTTGTCTATAATCCAGTTACACCCAATCGCAAACTCATTGCTCGGGTTACGTTGTCTTGTTCTATGAACTTTTACACCACGTGCCTTAAGCTCTATCAAATAATCAGTAATTTCTTTCTCTTCGTAGATAGAACAGTTATCTACCACAAGAAACTCACGGTTCGGATAAGATTTTGTGCACTCGTCGAAACTTTCTAAACATGATTTTAGATAAGCAATGCGCTCAACATTTACGAAACCGAATGATACTAACGGGAAGTTCTTCATATTATCTCTCCAAATGTTCTATAATATAACTGTCTATCTTGTTTGTTCTACATAGATTACTAAACTCAACGTCAGTAATTCTTATAAGTTTCAATTTATTTTCTTTGAACCATTTGTCTTGTTCGCGGTCATCACAATATTTTTTATAAATTACACTATCTCTTTTATTTCTAAACTCTTGAATAATTTCAAGTGGTCTATCTAATCCATGCCAGTATTCACCGTCAAATTGGACATAAGTGTCTATATCTTCTATATAAAAATCTATACGCCACAATCGTTGGTTATTTGGTCGGACATATCTTTCTATTGAAGAAAAACGCTGTGATAGAATAGCGTAAAACTCATCTTCAATCTTTGATTTTCCATATGTACCATTCTTCTTCATAGTCTCATGACCTTTTGCATGAAGAGCTACCCAATCAAATTTTGCTTTTACGATATCACTATCCATTGGGTTTTTTACGCCATACTTCTTTAGACAAGTATCTTCTGCTGCTAATCTTCCAGCAGTACTTGCAAGATAACATTCAGCACCATATCGTTCTAAATTAGTCTGTTTTATACTATTCATTATTGTTTCAACTTTTGCTGGATTATCAGTATTGTATTTGTGTTGCCATGTTTCTACAGATTTTTTTCTTACTTCTTTTGAACTAAGCGGTTGTCTAACGCCGTTGTTTTTCAAGCTTGTTTCTTCGCGTTTCAACTTAGTTACTTCGTCATAACTTGGGTTTTCATAACCGTTTGTTTGCCACGTCCTTTTACGTTTCTCTATCCCATCAGCATCTTTCACTAAAAGGTTACAAGTTACTCCGTATTTTTCTAGGCATTGCATTTCCATATAATTTCTGAGACTACCGCCCTCTTTCATTGCGTTGTTATAACATCTCTTAGAACAAAAATGATGTTTTCTTGTTTTGTATTTTTGACTACCTCTTCTTTCAAACAATATATGACATTCATCACACTCAAGAACAAAAATTACTTTTGTAGATTTTTTCTTAATCTTAAGACTTGTAACTATTTTTTCTTCTATCAACATTCTTCTTTATTCTCCTCTATGAAATTGCTTATAAGTCTCTCTATAACTTTTGACCTGTTCAACATCTTCTTTTCACAGAGTTCTTTGAACCTTCTAAACAATTCATCATTCAGTGAAAACGTTATAGAGCGAGCCTTATGCATAATAAACAACATTGTCTATATTATTTATTATCACAGAAGAGAGAATGCTCATTTATTTTTCAATCTTTTGTAATTCTTCAATTCGTACAGAATAATCTTTTATTTCGTTATCTGTATATTCATCTGGCTGTCTATCTTCATTCAAACATGTTCCACCAAAGCTCGCGTGATATCGAGCACTACTATAGTTCGGTTTATGTACTGCCTGATAGTAATTTATTGCGTCATCAGACACCCATTTTTGAAAACATTCTAATTCATTATCGTGCAATTTACATGTAGTCTTCTTCATTTCTTATGTTTATCCTTTATACGTTCTGTCTACAAAAGTGTATCTCA